>Ga0182021_10000286_pt1 | contig 51775 bp, 164 predicted proteins | sample 612E3MmetaG_FD_120493 | JGI IMG/M metagenome (GOLD analysis project Ga0182021, IMG submission 120493) | Permafrost microbial communities from Stordalen Mire, Sweden - 612E3M metaG (Illumina Assembly) | ecosystem: Environmental > Terrestrial > Soil > Wetlands > Permafrost | place: Sweden... | reverse complement strand
AGTGTCGGGGGAAATTATAGCGGGAAAAAGTGTCGGGGGAAATTATGGATTACAGGGGGAAAAAATGAGAGTTAGTGTCTCATATTTAGGGAAAAGTGAGACACAAGGTGGTTTGTGGTTAACTCTCCTCAAAAAGACTTATTCCCCAAATAATAAAAAAGCCAGCCGCTATAATAGAAAGTGCTGAACCAACAGCCGCTAATGCAATTTTTAATGCGTCTATAAAAGGCATGCCAGCAATAAGTGGAATAAAGAAAAAAGGTATCGCTACTCCCAATAGGGCAAGTCCTAGTGCTTTAACTATTTTAATCATTTTTTCTCTCCTGTTTCACATGCTGTTTCATCATCCCCAATACCGGCTATATTTTCTTTGTAAAACCAAGCAGCAGTTCTATAGCCATCGCTTTTACGAAAATATATTATACTATCAATCACATCATAAGAAGTTGCTGTTACAACCGTGTAACGTCCACTTGGAAAAAAGACAACGTATCTATTCATTTCACTCCTGTAGGTGAGCTACTAATGTGAATGTGCACAAATGCACCAAATCATATCCGTTCATACGAGTTTCATATAGATAGCCCATAGCATGCATCCAACTCATATCAAAACCTTCCGGTATAAGGTCTTTTATAACAGGCTGGCGTTTGGATATGATGAAATAAACCATATCAGCACGCACCTCATTCGGAAGATTGTTGATTTTGGAAATATCAAGTCTGTTCTTTGTGGTAATAACTTTTAACCACTTATTAAATTCTCTTTTTTTCATGTTATAGACTTCTTACCCAAGCCTTAAACTCTTTGAATTGCTTTTTATTCAGCACGATTTCATAAAAAGTATAATCTTTGTTAGCAATAGCGCACCATATCATTTTGAACATACGCCTAAAATAGTTTCGGATAGGCTGTTGGTGAGAATACCAAGACATAATGTTATGAGAAATAAAGAAAACATCATACTCATCCCCATCATTAAAATCAGGATAGTCAAATGTTAAAACTTCGTCCATCCCCTGACAATCCAAATGGAAAAGCCTTCTAACATCTTTAGGGTCTTGCTTTTTGGTCATTTTTTTCCTTTTCTGTCCTTTTTTATTCTTTTTATTGTTTTATTTACTACACGATGCATAAGCCGAATTTCAGAAGTGTCCCATTCGTGTTCTTGCTCTTTTATTTCTTTGAAAGCATCAGGATGCCCCATCCAACCAAAATCAGGCACTTTATACATCACTTCGCCGCGTTCCATCATAGCGCCAAATTTTTCATGCGCCCTGTTGTAGCCAAACCAAGCGCCGAGACCGAAAAATATGATAGTAAACACTATCTCAAGTATCATACAAGAACGCCTTGAAGACCAACGAGAACAAGAGCTATACTTACAAACAATATAAACCAGTTGGAACTATCTCGTTTAGACGAAAAAGAGAAAGAACAAATTGACCATCCCATCCCCATTCCTCCTGCAACAAGACTAACAGCATATAATACTAGCGTTATATTCATGTTTTGCATCCTTTTAATGAAGAGAAAAATCAATGATAGGCTTGAGCGTGCTCATCTTTTGAGCAACTTGGTCAATGGAAACTGGATAGTAATTCCAACAGTCCACCCCAATGTCAAAAGACAAACCGTAAGGTTCAAGATTGCCGTGGTGGTGTCCGAACAGATGCCAAGTCCCATAATGGCTCTTATCCCAAGAACGCATGGCATAATGGCACAGCGTGATATCTTTGTATTCTGGATTATCTGGAAAATATCGCTTCTGTTTGACGATGGTCAGTTTTACTTTTTCATCGTAACTATCATGCGAACCATCCATCAGATGAATTGTGCCATTCAACAGGCTTTTATAACTATCAGGATGTTTAAAAGCAAAATCGCCTAGCACAAAAACCGTGTCAATTGGTTTGACAACTTTGTTCCATAGAGAAATCAAAGCATCGTCCATTTGTTCAACATCTTTAAAAGGACGCTTGCAATATTCGATAATGTTCTTGTGACCGAAATGCTGGTCAGCCGTGAAAAAAACTGTCATTTTGTGCCTCTTTTCTTCTATGGTAATGGTGTAGATGCGCCAAATTCAAACTCATAAAATTCTACGTCAGGGTCTTCCAAGTCATTTATACGACCACAGTCCTCGCACGAGAGCCGTGCCTCTTCAATTTCCTGCCTGAAAACCTGCTGTGGCTTTCCGCAGTACAGGCAATTCATGAAAATAGCTGTTACGCCCATCATAGTTCCTCCGGCGTTGCGTAATCTTCTATTTCTGTTTCCCAATATTTTGTTCGAATGTCGCTGAGGTCATTGGCATAACCACATTTATAACAATCCACCTGCGAATCAAGATGTTCCCATATTTCTGTGCAATACTCTCCACAGTTACCACATTTCACAATTAAAAGTTTTATTTTATTGTCTGCCATTTACCACGCTCTTTTGCTGTTATTAAAAGTTGTGTGTTCTGTTTCCCACCAGTTCACTCTCTTATCGGTGTACTCGTTGGAGCAGCCACAACCGGGGCAGTCAAATCTATCTCCTGCGTCTTCTTTATGTATATAGTAATATCTGTTACAGGCACGACATTGAATAAGTAAAAGCTTTATTTTTCTACTCATGCGGCACATCCCCATAATCCTTACTTCCGACAAGGGGCGACATCGCTCCGTATGCCTGATGCACCAGTTCAGGCGATTCTAGATGCAGTTTAGCCAGAAGGCAAGCACAGCCAAAGGTATTTCCGCTGTGACCATCGCTCAGGTCTGGAACTAGCTTGCTGTTTCCGCTCTTATAGAACTTGTCCACATTTTCCACTGTCTTGCAAGCATTGGCAATCTTGATAGCCTCCATACAGCAAAACATTTCATAGGCTTCATAATCAACCCTGAAATCAGGATTGTTCTTTCTGAACCGGTCAATCCTCTGCTTGAAATCATCTGGAAGAGCATCATAGTCCGCATCCATTTGAGCCTTGTTCTTCTCAAAGGTTTCCTGCTTCTCGCGTTTGTTGTTAGCCAGCCATTCCTGACGTTCTTTTTCAAGGTCGAGGTCGCTCTTGTAATAGAGTAATTTTCCGTTCAATTCTACTCCACGAATGAGCGAACCCTGTGTGCAGTATAACTTGATTTTATCCCCTACTTTTGGAATAGCACCATGCTTTTTTTCAAGGCAAAAACTATAGCTCTCTACGGTGTCAATATAAAAGCCTTTGTCGTCCTCGGTTATAGATTTCACAATCTTTTCATCATCATCAAACATGTTATTTACCGGTCTCTTTCTTTGAATACTTCAGATAGCCTTCTACAACAAAATATTCATCACTGCACGTACCATCCGTAAAATAGTTCAGGCTGTTGGCTCTTGTCTCAACTGTGCGCCAGAACACAACATCTTTCCCGAAAAGACGATAAATAGGTGCTCCGGCGTACTCGCCTGTTGGAGCATGCTTCTCTTTAAAGTCTTCGTAGAACTTCTCGAATAGTAAAATATCATATTCCAGTCGTTTGTAGCGTGTCTCGGTAGATATCCTGCGCAATTGGATATAGCGCACGTTGTCAAACTTTGACAGATATCCAACTATGCCTTCTATCTCATCGACATTAAAGCGGTTTACCACAACCGAAACTCGCACATTATCTCCGCTCTGCGGGATGATTTTATTCCAATCAGGCATGAATTGGCAGTACATGATATGCTGGCTGGTTTTCTTTTCCAGCGAGTGAATGGAATATCCTATCTCACCCTTCATCTTTTGAATAATGTGCATCTTTCTGAGAGCAAGATATCCATTGGTTCTTACGCCAACGGTAAAGCCATCGTTTTGAAGATAATCGACCAGTTCTTCCAGATAATGATACTGCAAACCATCTGCCGTTTGACCGGTCAGGTATAATTTATTGATGTTTTTAGCCTCACACATTGCCAAGAACGTGCCGAAATTTTTCCATTCCTGAAAATAAGTGGCAAGCTGGTTCTTACCAGCCAGTTCGTCAGCAATATCTTTTCCCAAGCAGAAATAGCAATTTGCATTGCATTTTCCAAGCAGGTTGATGTTCGCGAAACTATAAGCGTCCCGGTCTCTGTTTTTAATAATCATGATGGTTTATTTCCTATTCCAGCGCTTGCAGACCTTTACATCATAGCCGATATCCAGTAGTTCCATCTGCAAATCAATGTATTGTTTCTCTGCGGCTGGCGTGCAGTTTTCATAAAACTCAATGCTCGCCTCGCCGTGCTGTCCCACATGCTGGTAGGTCATAACATGACCTGCATTCACGTCCTCAACATCCAGCAGGAACGCAATGCACTCACTATCACAATAGGCATCTGCCGGGGTCATTTTGAACACTACACGGGTAGGAAATTTCTCATCCATTGGTTGTCTCCGTGAAACATTTTATATTAATGGCGAGTGTTGCCGCTTGCCATCTGTTATCGTAAGCCCGATAATCGCTATCCTCGCCCTTGGTTAATAGAACCAGATATGATTCTTGAAAAGCACGCAAAGTCCTCAGAGAGTATTTCTTTGCCCATTTCTTGGCAATTTCTTCTAGCTCATCCTTGGTGGCAGCAGCCCATCTTTTCTGGTCGCTGGTCATTGCGGGTGTGGTCATGCAATTACATCCCCCATAGATGCTTTCATACACCTTACCAAGTAGTCCTCAGGGCATTTATATCCTCTGCCAGTATCAACAGCAACCAGTGAAATCGGGTTCTTAGGGCGACCCAAATCAATCCCGGCAATGCGCATTCTCTTGCCAGCTTTGTCATAGAAAATCTTGCCCTGCCATTCAGGATTAAGACCAAGAATAGGGGCATTAATACGGAAGCTGTTGTCCTCAACTTCGCCCTTGGCGTTGATGGTTGTGTTCTTGACTTCCATTTTGGCATGGAATTCAGCATCGGAATACTTGATACTGCCGAGGCTGATTTTAACACCATATTCTTTTTCAAGGTCTTTCACAGCGTTCTCAAAATCAGCACGAAACTTGGTCAAAGTAGGTCTATTGATATTCATCTTATGCTCCTAGCGAAGAAATTCCTCAAGATTTTCGAGCGCAGCCTCGCGCTCTTCATAGCCTTCGGCGTTAACAACGTCAGTGGCAAACCGTAACAGCGCAAAACAGTTAGCATATAGAAAATCATCCATATGTTTTGATGCTTTTTCCATTAACTCTTCCTTCATATGGTCGCCGTGCAGTAATTCTTTTTCTTCCATAGCTCGCTCCTTGAATTTGATTATAACTAATTATACCATACTATGGCTGATTTGTCAAGGGAAATTTTGCCAGTACTCTACGGCTTTCTTCATTGCCGCATCAATGCGTTCCCGACCAACCGGGTTGGCAGAATGGATAGCGTATTCGGGCGGCTTTATCTTATGCTCATGTGCCATGCTCTCAATGTAGGTAGCCAGAGAATAGCCGGTGAACACGTTACTGCCGAGGTCATGGTCAAAGGAAATGAAATCAACCGCATGAGAGTCGACCATTTTCTTTGCTGTCTCAACGTTTTTGCACCAAATAAAATCGCCGTTTGGCGGTTCTCGCACATCATCAAGCCATATTCTCATGATTTATCCTGCTTTCTGGATTGACCCATAAGAGCCAACCGTCTACGTATAGTTTATCCTGCGTTTCAATGGTATCATACCAGTGAGGGTTAAAAACCTTCGTGGGAACGCTCCAAATTCCATTTCTCTCTCTGGACGAGTCGACCAAGGTGATGCTGCCTTTCTTGCATTCAGCCACGATTGAATAATGACCATCGCCTTCTTCACCATCCAGAAAATCATCCCAAAAATTAACAATACAAATATGACCCTTGTCCAGATGAAAACTGATATCTCGAATAGTTGCGCCGTGCTTATAGTTGACCTTTTCAAAATACCTGCTCAGGTAAGCCAGCATCAACTGCTGTGGTGTTCCCCACCAAGGAATGTAAATATCCCTAGCGATATCCGTCTGCGAAATATCAATACCAGCACCCGCAAGAATGGTCATCTGCACGTCTGCTACGCCGCACCAGCCTTCTTGCTCCTGAAATCTTTGATATTGTCGCCAGAACGCAACCGTATTTTCCATCTACCCTACCAAGATTTCCAAGTCTTTTTGAATGTTTCTTTCGGAGGAAGACGAGTGCCGCTGTCATCCATGTCCGCACCACCCGGATTCGAGTGATGGTCTTCTAGCTCTTTCCATGCGGCATCATCTGTCGGAAAGCTACCGTAATAGGTGCAATCCTTCTCTTCATGCGCATACTCGAAATTGCCAAGCAGTATATACCATTTTCCATCAGTTGCTTTAAAAATGTCACAGCGCCTTTGCATGCTCATGTTTAGCTCCCTAACCACATACAAAACACAAAAACCGCCACTATAAATATAACAACAGCCGTATTTACCCATGCGGGATAAACTACCGGAGTTTTACTTACAGGCACGCTTTTCTCAGGTTTAGGTGTGCTCTTCTTTTCATCATCGTCTATCAGCACCAAAAACGGTAGTAAATACTTGTTCATGCCACTCATAATAAACTCCTTTTAGTTATAGAGCAAAAAACCTGCTGTCGCGGTTATAAAAATAACTCCGCCACCTATGATAAGAGCAGGATTCATGGAGGCGCATCCTCCGGCAATCATAGCCGCACCAAATATCAGGAAAACGAGACTCATCTTTTCTTCCAAACTTGCTCTCATACTATTCTCTCCAATCGAATTATTTGATTACCTTAATTATAACACAAAACCCCTTGGTTGTCAAGGGGTTGTTTGTGCTATTAAGACCTGTTCTTTTCACAGTCTACTTCGGTGCAGACCGTTACTTTCTCGTCCAAGCCCGTTTTTGGGTTCTTTTTATTGATGGTGTAAAGAAGATGATTTGCAGACCCTTCGATGTGCTTGAGCCATTTCTCGCCTTCTTTTACTTTTTCTTTGATGCTTATGGCTGGAGCAGCTACCTTGGGTGTTTGCACCACCTTCGGAGTTTCAACCACCTTGGGTGCTGGTGCTGGTGTTTGCGCCACCTTCGGAGTTTCAACCACCGCTGGTGTTTCTGCGGGAATTTCCTCCGGTTTAAGTTCTTCTCTCTTCCTAAATAATTTGTTCATCTTTCCTCCTTTTATTTATGGGGTTGTTGATGTGGCAGTAGCCGGAACAAGACTGTTTATATCAATGAACGGGGTAACTCCGCCAGTAACCATAGGCAATACGCCGTTCCATTTATCCAGTGCCTTCCACTGCAAGTACTCGGCGGTAAGACCACCGGTATTAGCAATTGCTTTCTGTGCATCAGCCTGACCCTGCGCGGCTGTAACCATTGTCTGTGCATCAATCTGCGCCTTGGCAAGTAACTGCTTGGCGGTCTCTACCTGCTGCTGTGCAACCTGCTTTGCTTCGATTGCCGCATTGAACTCTGGCGAGAAGTCAAAGTTGATGATGTTGAAATTCTGCACAATGATATGATATGGGGCAAGCTGTTCGGTTAACGCCTGTTCTGCCGCGATACGCACTTCGTTTCGCTCGGTAATCAATTGTTCGGCAGTATACTGGCTGGTGGTTGCTTTGAAAACGTTTTGAATAGCCGGGGCAATAACCAAATCCTGATAATTTTTACCCAAATTTTGATAAACATCAACGGCGTGTTGCCCATCCAGAATGTAGTTTACCGCAATCGTACTGGTAACTGTCTGCAAATCTTTGGATGCTGCGCCCGCGTCCACTTGGTCTTTTTGGGTACGGATACTCATTTTAACGATTCCTTCCGCAACTGGAATTTTCACTCCGAGTCCGGGCTGAACCACTCTGTTCACAGCACCCCAGCGGGTGATTACGCCAACACTACCGGCTGGAACGGTGTATACAGATAACAGGGCGAGTATAATCACCACAAAAATACCAACACCGATAATCCCCCAAAGCATTCCTTGACCACTCTCTGATTTATTCATCTTAATCTCCTCTTAAAATATGGTTGAAGTTTTATTTATGTATTTCTGCATGTGCTTAAAAGGTTTTATATTTTTTTCTATTTTTTTCTTCTCCATGCTATAATTCCATAGATGTTTTGGAAAAAGAACGCGGTTGTTAAAACAAATGTTGCCCATTGGTGCTGATTAAACCAGTAATAGGCGTATAAACCATTACCAACCGCAAAAACAATGAATACCCACCAGTTCTTATACTTGATAAGAACAAAATTGGCAACCAGCATTATCCCTGCGCAGAACCAACTAAGCCAAACCATTTCTCACCCGATATCTGTCGATAATAACGTGCTGCTGCTTCCATAAGTCTTCTGTATTCGACACCGTAAAGCTATGCGAACGTTTCAAATACAGCCCTTCTTTAATTACATCCCCTTTGCACCTTTTTTCATATAATCTTAACCACAAATCCATATCTTCGGCATAGCGAACCGTCTCATCATAATTCTCTTTCCTGAAAACATCCGCTTTTGCAGAAACCCAAGCGGGTTGGCAGTTTCCAGCAATCATTTGTTCGGGTGTCTGTATTTCTCCGTGAATAACTCCGCCTTTTTCGCCAAACAGGATGCCCCACGTAAAGCACCAGTCGATGTTCCCCTTATCCAGCCGTTCGACAACTTTTTCCAGATAGGTTGGCATCACCAAGTCATCATCATCTATCATGCAGATATATTTTGGGTTTTCATTTAACGCCAGTTCGACCACTTTGCGCTTTGCTTTTCCAACCGGCTTGATGTTTTTAACGGTTTGAATATTAAAATCAGTAAATGTTTGCTTGTTAAGAGAGTCAAGCAGTTCACCAAAGAACTGCTCACGCTCTTCCGTAGTTGGAATACAAACCACTACCTTCATTCGCTATCGCCATCGCTAAATAGTTCGCTTAGCGGGTCATAAATGTCCAACAGGGTTATTGCATCAGCCTGTGTAAAATTGTAGTCTTCTTTCACGGTCTGAATGCTGCAATTTCCGAGAAAGCGCTTTAGTAACTTTGCTTCTTCGATTGTAAGTTCTAGAATAATTTTGTTGGTTATCTCTGCCATTGTTATTTCCCTTTTTTAGCAATCGTGCGATAATAAGCCTGTCCTATATTATCATTCAGGGTATAGGTATCAAAGAGCATAACTGCTTCATCATAATCCAGCTTCTTTGGAAAATGAAAATGTAATCTGGCAACAGCCGCTTCCCTTGTTGTCGGGAGTATCTCTGCCAGTTTATCTGGCAGCTTTATTTCCTTACTTCCCTTTGCTCCACTTAACTTTTTTGCCATTATTTAGCTCCTTGAGTTCTTTCTTGACTGCTTTTTCCATTTCGATTCGAGCTTTCTTTTCATCTTCCCATCGACCATAAGGAATAGGTTCGATTTTCTCACCCAACTCTATTACCTTACGAGAAAGAAGTGGCAACCACTTGTTCTTCATGTCGGCTTTCTTGCCACCAGCCAAACTCCTAATAGCCAATGCCGCGTAGAAGCCGCCTTCCCAAGAATACTCATCGTTGGGAGAGCAGGTTACTTTGATTTTCATACCGTCTTCCCATTCTACAACAGTAGTGAGCAACTCAGGGTCAGAGTAAATAACTTTTGGTATATTAGGATTTTTGTTTTTCATTTTCGGATTCCATTTCGTAAATACATCATTGATATGAGACAAGTCACCGGTAAAAGTGACATTATAGGTATACGCAAGACTGTTACCTGCACAGGCGGGTACGCCACTTAAATTAATATTAAATCCGTTGTTGATATTCTTATCAAGTTCCATTGTAAAACTCCCTTTTAAATTATTGGCTATCCCGAATAATAGACTCGGAAGCCCACCCTAGAGAAAGCATAAAGATTAAACCCTGATTTAACGCATATCCCCAATCCCGTGTTAGCAGTAAGCTTATTGAAAAAGAAATAGCCATCAGCGCAACGCTGAGCAAGAACAGGTTTCCAAGACTTATCTTTATATTATTGATTTTAATCATTCTATTCTCCACAACATTTAATTATACCACAGAAATGCGAATCTGTCAAGAGCCAGTTTAACGAAGGAACAGGTGGTCAGCAATCAGAAGAAGGGCATAAAAGGCTAAGCCGATTATAGCCACAAGCAGTTTCCCTTTAAAGGTCTCTGTATCGGCAACAACCACGCCTATAAAATAGCCAAGCATCAGAGCGAGCCATACTGTCCATCCAGAAAATCCTGTACCCATTATTTTATTTCTCCTAGTATATAGAATAGAACATCTTTCCAGTTTATTGCGGAAAGGTAATTCGGATTGTACTGCTGAAACTGATTCCAAGGTTGCACGAATAGAATTTTCTTACCATCAAAGGTATCCAGATTTTCCGGCTTATCATCCACTATAGTCCCGGCTCTAATCAAACTTTTATCGCTTGCCTCAACATAATCTTTTATATCTGTGATGAAAGTGTATTGCCTTAGCCAGAAAAATTTTCTTCCAGATGCATCAATCGGGGTAACAGTCACATACACGATTCTATAGTCATGCGCTTTCAGTATGTTTATTGCATCCAGCGCACCATCAGTAGGAAGAACATCATCATACAAATGTGGGTCTTTTAAATAATCATACATTTTAAAACCGCATTCAGGCTTTACGAATTTATGGGTGTCCCATCCTGTGAGGTCGGACGGTTTCAGGTTATCATTGTAATCGTGGTTATAACGTGCCAGCCAAGCTGGTGCTAAATCAGCAATCACACCATCCACATCCATTGCAATTATCTTATCTCTGTCCAAATTTTATACCTTTCCACAAATTAAAATAGCCAAGAATCCAAGCACAATGATAATAAGGTCAAACACCTTTATCAAAGCGTGTTTTGAATTCCAGATGGCAAAACCACCCATCCAACCAAGCATAAAAGCGCACCACAGCCAGCCAACGTTATACATGCATTTTCCTAAATGAATGGCAGGGCAATACCCCCGCCTATTAGCGCGACCATTTGCAGAGGAACAGGCTTTATGTTCGCGCAAGCAACAAGGATAACGAGAACAATGAGCACCTGCACTGTTTCTTCCAAAACTGGATTTTTAATTCTTGACATTAAATACCTCTTTCTTCTTTCAAGCTATATAGTTCTTCCAGAAGTCTCTCACATTGCATTTGGAGCATCAGATATTTCTTAGAACTAAACTGGAGAATGAGATTCTGTCCAGATTCGATATTTTCCGGTATCTCGGCAAGCATGCGAAAACCCTCGGAAAGCAATTTATATGCTTCGAGTTCTTTTAAAGTAACATTGATATCAAACAGCAGTTGGCTGTCAGGAATTTTTTTAGTCTGTTCGTTTTCCATTTTTACTTTCTTTATTTCAGAATTATTTTTCATCATAAAAACTCAGGGTGAGAATTGCTATACCTGCTCCAGCGAGCATTTCCAATAGATTATGAATTACCAAGCCCAACCCGTTCGCTGCCTGAAAGCCCGTAAGACTGTCAGCAATAGCGATAATGATTCCCGAAAGGAAAATAAATCCAAAAAGAGTAAGAAATTGTTTCATGTTGTTTTTTTTCCTTAAAATTATTCTTTTATTATGTATGGCAAAAGCATATCAATGCGACACAGCAATACGCAGAACCAGCCCAATGCGGCTACCCACCAACCAGTATCCTTGAGGGCTATGGCGTTTACAATACAAACTGCAATAAGCGCAAGCGTCATAAAGAGCATGATAATTCGCATTTCTTTCATTTGGTTGTTCTCGTTTCATAATAGTTTACTTGCAGCGTTCTTGCCAGCACAACGCTCCAACCCAAGAACGAGCATAACCATCCGCCAGCACCCGAAAGGTTGTGAGTCATGATGGCGGGTACAAGATTCATAACAGCCCCAATCATATTAATTATCGTCAAAAAGCCAAGAATAACAGTCCATGTTTTCATTATAACACCTTTCTTAATCGTAATCCATTCATTAATGCACTAAGCCATCCTACTACAGCGCAGAACCATGCTACAGCAAGTACTCCGTTGTGATTCCAGAGGGCAAATAAAAAGCCGATGCCATCAATGACTATATTCAGTATCAATATGATAAAAGAAAAAGTTTCCATATTAACTCCAATTTAAAAACCTTCCAGAGCGACATAAAAAAGCAATCCGGCAATTATGAATAACCCCTCTACAATAAGAAACTGCCAGAAGGCAACGTTCCATACCGCCACTATCAGGTATATATCCATAACTATTGCTATTAAGCCTAAAATAAATGTTGATATTCTTTTTACGAAGTCCATATTAATATTCCCTTACTTAGCCATTTCTCCTACGGCGGTAACAATAAGCACTACGCCGAGTACAAAAGCAGACAAAATTATGAGGAACTGCCACCAGATAATGTTCCATGCCTGAAACATCAGGTAAAAACCGGCGGATACTGATGCCAAACCCATTGCATATGTTGACGCAATCGTTAACATTTCTTTTATGAACTTCATATTAATTCATCCTTTTATGCAAAAACGTGCAATACATACGGGGCATCCAGAGGCGTTTTGTAAAGTGCTATTGTGCCGATAAAGCTTGCTTTTCCTGAAACACTATCAGGAATGGCTACCCCGGTCTCAAAGCAGTAAACAAAGAACATGCCAGTCTGGTCTACAAGCTGGTCTTTATCCACCAGCATATAAATAAAAGGCTTGCCTTTCTGTTCCACAACGCTCAGGGGTTGTGAATTCGCTGGAATTGAAAGAATGGTAGTGATATCGTGAAGAGAAAGTTCGTACTTATAAATTACATTCACTTTATATTTCTCCTGTTATCAGGTCAAGGCTTAAAACAGCGAGAAGCAGTGCCACTGTTATCCCTATAAGAACTCCGAGAACCGGCAAGCCTGTGAGGAACTGAGTCGGGTGGTAACTGAGAAACATGATGCCAAACGTACTTCCAATAATCGTTACTGCAAAAAGCAGAGAACCAAGAATCATTTTAATCATTTTCATTTTAATCTCTCCCGATTACCAGAGCAGAAAAAACTGCCCTCAGCATGGTAGATGAATACTGAATTTCAACAGTAAGTCCTTCGTTTTGCATTTTGCCGATTGCGCTATTTAATTTTTCTAGAAAAGAAATCGAATTACCATCCAATACCATCGTTGTTTCTACTATCATATCACACAACTCCTCAAGAATTCATCCAGCGCCTGTCGGATTGTTTCGGCTTTTACTATATCAAAACAAAAGCACATGATTTCGTTTTCTGCCTTATAGCACACCCTGTAAATATCTCCTATTTTTGTGCCGTTATCCCCCTCAACATCATCATGGCATATCTCATAGTTGCTGTTCTCGTAGTCTATTTCCACTTAGTCCTCATCATATCTCTGGAGTAATTCTTTTTTAGAAAGCCAGAATTCTCTCCCGTTTACATCTTCTTCCAACAGCACCAGACCAAAAGCGCATTCCAACACGGTAACAGGACTTATTACACCGCTTTTTGAGACATAGTGTTGCCCAATAAAGACCTTTTCTTTTATTTCCATGTTATTCTCCTGTCTGTAATGTTTTGCGTAACTTTAGCAGTCTACTGCAAAATTCTTCTCTCGTTAGAACAGTGTGAGCAGGGTCGGATTTCCCAATGCTGTGCGTCAAGGCTGAGTTTCCGCTGGCAATTAGCGCCCTGCGAAACCCATCGTTCTTGGAAAGAGCGGTATATGCCTTATCCAGCAAATCCTGATAAAAAAAGCTGTGCCTGTCAAACTGTTCGCCTTTCCAGTATAGGGTTTGAGTCTTCCACCACTTCTTGTCCTTGCCTTTGAACTTGGCTTGCTTGCCAACCATCAGGCAGACCTGTTTTTGCATATCCGGGTTACTGAACTTAAGGGATTGTAGAAACCCCTCCATGCTATTGCATTGCACGCCATCTATCACAAAAGGATGTGGCGCGAAATTCGATAAAGCAGCGGAGGGGTAGCCCTTTCCAGAACCGATATCCATTTCATTTCCTAAATAACAAGTCTTGTAATTTCAATAATTCTCTTTTTAGTGCATTTCAAACATTCCTGTGTTTCTGCATAGTGAGAATACATATTGCTGTAAGGATAATCTCGATGAATCGCCGTGCGCAAATATTCTTCACCGAGTGTCTTCCAGATATGCTTGCAAAAGAACTGTTTGAATGTCATATTTTTACTTTCTAGATTACGTGAAACATGTGCAGGATGGCAACAACCACAGCGACAGGAATGCTGATTTCACCTGCGAACAAGCCAATCACCATCGCCCACCCAAACGGGATTACCTTGCTGGCAAAAAAGTTAAGCAGATAATTTACTGACCAACCTCCCGCCAGCATGTTAACTATGAGAATGATGATATAAAAACCACATTGTATGCCCAAATACGTACCGTCTCTATCTTTGCTCATCTTAGTCTCCTATTAATTATGATAAATCCAAAAGGCAGCATTTGTTATCTTCGCTGTAAAAACAATAGTTGTGGTCAAGAGCGCCATCGAGAATTTTATCGATTATTCTGATAGCGTCTTCACCGCTCACCTTGTATTCTTCCACTTTTGAAAAATCATGGACTACCAAATCATGCTTGTCTACTTTTGAATAGTCGTGAACCATTATTGAACTCATCTTATTTCTCCTAGTATAAGTTTATTATACCACACTTTTCCTATTCTGTCAATGTTGCTCTTTTGAATTCCCTATCTTCTTCTGTTCCCATCCAGTAGTTATGAGGAAGAATGGTTTTATCAAAAATAATCTCTATACCGGGTATCTCCAAAAAATTCTCATTCTCAACCGGATTAACATGGCAGGTATCCGGTGCATATCCATACTTTTTCGTAAAATACTTTTTAGCTTCTAAAATTTTTTGTTCAAAACTCTTGCCCTTTTCGTTGTCCTGCCAGAGCATTCCAGCTTTCATATTCCTCCTAATTCACCGATGGTTTTGGCTATTTCTTTTTCTCTTTCTTTTTCCAATTCTTCGCCCCATTGTATGATGAGGTCTCGCCAATCGCCGCGTTTGTGATTTAGGATTTTCCCTTCTCCAACCTGCGTATAATTTATAAAAACTTGATAATCATAATTGCCAGTTTCCGGTGTGTCACTTGTTCCATTATTGTGTAGATGAATATGTAGCATTCTTGACTTTCCTTTCTTTCTTGCGATATTTGTCACAAATGCCGATGGCATTTACTTCATTCTCCCATTCCCACGCTTGCCTACGGGCAATCGCAGAATCAGGCATGTACTCATTCCATTCAAACTCGGATGGTGGTGGTTTGTGTGCGTTCATGCGACAAAAATACCGCCAGCAGTCGTCTGGTAATGCGTTCACGTGAACACAGTTCCAGCAGCCATCCTGATTGCGGTAGTTATTTCTTTGCATTGCTTTTAATTATATCCTTGTCATCATCCTCAAGCAAACAGCCAAGACCGATAATCCCGGTAATTACACCTGCAAAAATAAGCAGGGCAGTTGGAAGACCGATTACAAATGCCACAAGAGCACCGAAAGGATGGATGTCGAAATTAAAACCTATGCTTACAAGGTAGCACCATCCGGTTGCGTAAAGTCCACCCATCACGAACCAAAAAATGTTTCTTCCTGTTGCTTTGCTCATACTAACTCCTTATTATAGTTCTTGCGATATTCATCCATACCAACCTGAACCGCGCGAGCGTGTTCAGGAGTATCACAAAGAGCAATGGGAGTGCCATTCTTATGCTGTACCATGAAAGTAAAGCGTGACGTTCCATTCGATTTAAGCGGAACGATGATATACATGCTGTCCGCCTCGTTGGTAGGTACGGAAGTCATACTGGCGACACGCACTCCCTCGATAGCGGGTGTGGGAACAATCAGTTTCATTTCGATGAGGACAGAGCGCACATCATCGATATCAACACCAACTCCCGGTATGGACTTTCGAATATATTCCTGCAAATCCTCAGGGGTAAAGGTCTTGTTGTCCTCTGCGTAAGTTTCTGCGAACGTTTTAATGTGTTCTTTTAACATAGCGTCTCCTTGGATATATAACTAATTATACCATAGAACGCTCAAAATGTCAAGCTATTTCCAGAAGTACAGCGCAATCAAAATAGCGAGTGGGATACAGAGTATTGCTACCGCCTTCGCAAGTTCCCATAACCAGTTGCCAGTACCCTTTATATCTTCAACCAAGTTAAAAATCTCATCCATGCTTTTTTCCGCTCCAGTCTGTGCCTAGCTCTCGCCAAACATAAAAACTATTATCAGCCATGCTTGGCGGAGGAACAGGGATGCCGTTATCCACAAGACAATCACGCCAACCTTTGGCAGCATCAACAATCATTTCCAGTGCTTCTTCGGGGGTGCGCCCATCAGACATGCAGCCTTCCCATTCCTGCACATAGACGAACCAAGGATAGCCAGAGTGCTCTTTTAAAAGTTCTTCTGAATTATAAACCAGTACGATGCGATAGTCCTTTAATACGGTGTCAAGAAACTTTTGGGTCTTTTTTGTCAGTGCCATCAGGTTTAAACTCCTTCTCCATCTTATTCAATCTTTCAGCCATTTCTTCGGGTTCGCCTTGCCACACACCGTCTCCATCTTTAAAGAATAGAGAACCTTGGTTTATCATACTGCCCGTGAACATTTCATAATATTTTTCGTAATATACTTTGCCTACAAGAAAACCAAGCATTGCCGATAGTAGCGCAATACCAATTGAAATCCACAGGTTCATTTACCAATCCTGTAGTATTTCTGGTACATGACCAATTTCAAAACGAGTTCCACATGCAGTACACACGATTTCAGTTCCGTCTTTCTCATCTGAAAAACGTTCTATTTCCTGCCCACACTTCGGGCAAATCATCAGTACATGCGTAATCAGCATTATAACCTAGCCTTTGGTGTAGCCGGGTCAATAACCGCTAATTCATCCATGATGCGGTTGAACTCCAGCTTATTATGTGCTATATCACTAGACATAAATTCAGCCAGCGTAAGTCCACAGCTATAGTCATCGGCAAGACCATGATAGTTTAAGTAATACTTCTTGGCTTCTTTTTTCAACTTTGCAATCTTTTTTTCAGTTTTCTTATCCACAATATCCTCCAATTTTTGCAACTCTCACTTCATAACTAATTATACCACAAAACAGCAAAAATGTCAAGGAAGAAGAATATATCCGCTCACAACTTGACCGTGCTTATATATCGGATTATTGGTGAGCACATCCAGCCATATCATGCCAGCACCATCAACTATGATAGCCCCGCCCCTGTCCCGGCAGGTATAGACGATGCCTTCAATCAAGAACTGTGTGCCAAATTTATAGCTCGATGGACAGGCAACCGTGTTAGTGTTCATATAAGGTTGCCATGCTTCACCATCTGCCATGTGCGCGGTGCAAATGCCGTTCACGAAGTGACTGCAATTGACCCCGCCAAGACCGGGGTCATAGCGTGACATTCTAAAGAAAGCGGGTATCTTTCCGCTCAGTACAGCACCGGCAGTAGGAACAGCGCCAACGGTAGGAACAGGTGCTAGGGTTGGCTGGTTGGAAAAGAAGATTGACCGTTGTTCAGAATGATATCTGCGTTCAAAATCAAATCCGGTTTACCATCCCCGTTCACATCTGTAAAAACATTCGTAATGTGAGTGGCTGGCATGGTTGTAGAGTTTCTTCCAGCGGTATATGCGATAATCAATGCGACAACCACGATAAGAACACAAACAACCGCGAGCCAATTCTTCAAGTTGTTTTTCTTTTTCTTGATTGGGGCGGGTGCATGCACCGGGTTTACATCTTTTCCTGCGTTTCGTTTTTCAGTAATAGCCATTTTATTTTTTCCTTTTCTCTTTTCCGTCATATTTTGGGTCTCTCGGCTTCACGTAGAGCATCCCTGCTGTAAAAGGTACTAGCAGTATCATAAGAGTATCAAAACCAAGCAAGAGAGACCATCCAAGTGAAAACTTTTCCCATAGTGCAAGAACAAAAGCACTACCAGAGAGCCAGCCCATCCAAAAAACACCAATTATCAAGCCAACCTTATTGCGCCATGTCATTGCATCACCTGTATTCAATCCGCCACTTAAGCCGGGTATGGCTGTTTAGAAACTCTAAGCCATCCTGCAAGAACTCAACGGTAGTATCTGGCGTGATATCAAGCCATATACCTTCTATGAGCGCTCCATTACCGCAGTCTCCCCCTGCATCACAGCAAAACCTGTATTCAACATACGGCTCGTCATTTTTGTTTTGGTTTTCCATTTTGTTGCCTTCGTTCCACTTCTTGCCCTGTATGAATTGTCAGGGCAACTTCTAAATTGAGAATACGCTCTTCCAGTTTAATCATGTATTCTGCCAACATGGTACAACCCGGCACACCCATGTCACGCGCTTTGGTATACAACTTTTCTTCTTCGTCTGCCTCTTCTTTAGTTTTAACCTTTGCCATAATTCTCCTAGTTATAGATTTCCGCAAGGAAGACAGGGGTAAACTCGCCTACCCAAGAACCAAGAATATTATAATCAAAGTACTCCCACGCTTCCTCTTCCGTCATGCCATCTTTCTTTAACTTATTGATAACCTTGCGCATGTCGTAGATAAGGCAACTACCTTTAAATCCAACGGAAATGCCAACCACGCAATCTTCAAAACCATCCGCTTGCATTGCATCAGGGTTCATTTCCAGCATTTGTTCAAAGATACGTTTTTGTTTTTTGTTCATATATGCTCCTAGCCGTAGGTCGGGACTTCCTTGGTAGTATCGTCTTCGATGCCTTGCATCAGCAGATTCCAGCGGATACGTTGAAAGTTTGAATTTGTGTGATAGCTCCATAAAGTGTTTACGATTTCTGCTTTTGTAATACCCAAAGGTTCGTGGAGTATCATTTTCACAACTTCGTCATATTTTGCAGGAACACCGCCTTCCTGCACTCGCCTGATTATGGTGTCGGTAATATTTTGTTCAATATCTTTCAAGTGGTCTGTGGCAAAATATGCTGGAAAACGACTTTTTATGCGTGCCGCCACTATTTTTAATCCCGCAAAGGGTGAATCCAGTAGAGCGTTCATTTTATCAACAAGATAGAAATCGTTCTGGTGATAAAGTTCTGGATAGTACATGCCGAACATTTCTGTATATATTTCTTCTGTTTGGGGCATGATGGTAAAGCAAAGGGCGTTAAGTGTATCCAGCACTGCCATGTTCCATGTAGAATAACCCTTGTGGGTACAGACAGCAAAATGGCTGCGTAACAGCAGATAGCCGTATTCGTTATCCGGTAAAGAACGATTAATCACATAAGGTCTGACTAACATCTTGGATTTAGCTTTATCGCTGTCATCCGTGAACCATACCATGAAATCCTGCCGCTTTTCGTACAGCCTGTCGCACGCCTGTAGGAAGAATTTCCAGTTGGTTGTATTATTCAGCCTATGATTAAACAGGATGATTTTCTTATCTTTAGAAGAATCAAACGGGTCATCTGCTTCGGGAATAGTGAAAGGGCTTTTGCCATATTCGGTAGCAGGTGGCATAAAATATCCGTAGCTATAACCATCAATAAGTTTTATATAGCGTTTAACCATTCCATCAAAAAGGCTGTGAGCATATTCGTTGTGAAAATAAGACTTCTCCGCGCTCAGCACACCATCCCACTGCCGCCAGAAATAGCCGCCCAACTCTTCACCAAATTTTCGGGATTCATCACAGTCCACCCAATGAAAGAAGTTGAAGATTGGAGTTTTGTCCCGGCGCTGGTTCTCCAGCCAAGTCTTGATATTGGCAGAGACCTCTGGCTGATTGTTCAGCACTATATCAATGTCTTTTGTATAAGGAAAATTCTTTACAAGAGTTGCCAACGAAAAGTTGTAGCGATTCTGATGTATACCAGTAGAATAAGGATAAGCAATCAGTTCCATGTTCGGTTTAATCCTGAACCACTGCTTTTCTTCTTCGGTGATATTCTCTGGAATAAGCCAGTAATAGCGCCAATCATTCGGCAAAACTGAAAGCAGATTCTTCGTAAAGATGAACCCACTGTCCTTTTGAAAAAGAAAGCGTTTGCTTATTTTATCCACGGTGAGCGGATTAGAGTAAATCAATACCCTTAAATTCATTCTACTCCTGATAGATGATGGTAATGGTCACACTTCCAAGAGTACCGTGTTGGGATTGAAGTGCTTCGACAATAAAGAAAACTTTTTTAGTGGCAAACCACTCGTTCATTTCTTCTTGCACATCTTTTGGGAAACCATAAAAGATTTTTGTTTTCATACTATTCTTCCTTATAAACAATGATTGTGGATGTTCCGTATGAACTATCCATAGACTGAGCAATATGCAGAATAATGATATTCTTGACCGATGATTTTAGCCAATCATTGATATCATTTTCCAGTTCATCTTCGTCATCCGAAAAAAAACATTTTACATAATTTTTCATTGGATTGTCCTTATTTCCAGAAAGATAGGTTCTCCGGTTTATTGGTTACATTATAGTTCTGTCTCTTTTTTAAGATTACAGTTCTCTTCACGCTTACCGGCAAACCGTAATAGGTCAGTATATCCACATCTTGAATTTCAACTTCATCGCCTTCTTCGCCCTGCACGAAAGTAGCATAAGCGAAAACAGGAGAAGTAGTAACATTGGCAACAACAGAAACCTCTCCCGGTTCATTAGGGTAGGTTTCTCGTACAAACTTAGCAATTGATTCAAGTGTATAATCCATTTTCATTTTTACCATGTCCAGTAGCCTTTATCAAAATCACGCGAGACATTTATAACATTCGTGAATTTATAATCCGTGTAGTGCATATCATAATTTGCATATTCCAGAAAATTGTGTTGCTCTTTTATAGAAAAACCGTCATACTCTCCGTTCGGGAAGATTACCTGTATACCAAGAGCATTTGGGTCGTCAAAATCCTTATATTCGTTAAAACAGTAACCAACTGTGCCAACAGGGTTGCCGAGGCAGGGCACTTTTAATATCCATCTGCTGCCAATCATGCTCTTGTCGTAGGGATATTCGCTTGGTTCTTGAGGATAGGTAGGAAAGGTCATTCTTGCTCCTTCGAACCCCAAGGACGCATGTTGTCCAGTTTTTCGGTATAGATTACGGTTACTGCCAACCTTTTCTCGTATACGCACTGAGTAACGCTGACAATTTCAATTTTGTTCTTCGCAAGCCACTCGTTCATGGTTGATTCCATGATTAGGGGGCTGGCAACCCAAAAGATGTGTGTTTTCATTTTTTTCCTTTATCTATTGTGGCATACCCGCTTCAAACCGTGCTGCGGCTTTATATGCGTTTTCACCGCTAATAGTAATAGTCCGACCATCCCTCAAAAAAAGTTCGAACTCTCCCTCTTCTATTTTTTCTTTGCCGGGAGTTCCAGTAACCTTTTCTGGCTGGTAATAAGTGAACATCACATAATCAAAATTGATGTTATATCTTCCAAGCGATATAAATTTTGCGCTCATTTTGGATGCCTCATTCCATCTGCGATACAAAAAGCTACCACGAACAAAAGGAATAATCCAATTACAAGAATTGCCCATGCAGCGTGCATTGTAAGCCACATCATCCCGATAACGACAAGCCACATAAGAATACAGCCAAGGATAAACAAGGCTACTATTTTAAGTGCCAGCAGGAATGTTTTCAAGAAATCTTTCATTTTTCACCTTCCTTAAAAGGATGATAGGTTGGCTCGGTTGACCAGCGGTTGCTGCACCAGAACAGAACACCGGGGCTTTCCAGAGCGATTTTCAGTTCTCTTTCGTTACCTGTTTCTGCCCAATAGTTGCGGATGTAGGCAACACCTTGGCGTGTTAGGTTGGCTATTTCAACCTGCGTGCCAGCCATGATGCCGTGCACCTGATTTCCGTTCAGGATAAAACTTCCGCCGTAAACCCTAGTCTTTGTCATGCTTTTCCTGCGTCATATCCAGCACAATGTCATTTTTTCCAAGCGGTGCTGTCCACTCGTAAGAGTTTGTGTTGATAACAACCTTGTCATAGTGGTTGCATTCCATATTGCTGATAAGGATTCCGTTACCACTATATCCAGACGCTTTTAACTGTGCCAGTGTGAAGACCTCCCCGCCCAAATAATAGAACGGGCTTTTTGCCACTTCCCGGCTATCAAAATCCTTTTCCGTGCGTTCACGGGTGGTGAACTGAAAGCCATAAGGAACAGCGCCGTGACGTTCTACTATCTTTTTAGACATTAAAATAGCCAAGTCAACACTCCACATGTCAACTTCGTGGGTTGATTGCTCGGCTACAAATGTGCCCGGACTATAGAAAGTAACATAATGTTTAATCATATTTGTTTTCCTTTGTATAGTAATTATACCACACAACTACGTATCTGTCAAGGGCTATTATGTTTTAATGATATGAAACATCGAGAGAATTATACCAGCTTACAGCGATTATAAGTTTAGTTCCGTCCTTAAAGTTAAATATGATTGATTTACCATCATCTGTATATTCAACATTTAAAAGGTCTTGATTGTTAAAAATAGTGGTCAGCCAGTTATCTTTTACAATACGAGTTTTTGTTTCGTCAATGGCGGCTTCCACTTCTTCATCTTCTTCAATAATACCTTTTACAACGGCTCTTACTGCAAAAAAACCCAATACTAGCTCAGCAGCAATGATAATACAGCCTATTAAATTAACCCAACCAATCGTGGTCATGAGAACCATCCTTGTCTTCTCTTTTAGCTTTTTCTTCGCTCATTGCCCTAAGAAGTTCTTTACCTACTCCCGCCCAAACCTGTCCAAAATTGGTTATAAAATCATCTTGAGAAATATGAATCACTTTATTATAATCTACCCCATTTACTGTCATGGTGACCCTGAATTCAAGAAGTTTATCGGAGTGCTCTGTTATATATTCCCAACGTTTAGCGGTTATTTCAAGTTGCTGAATCATTTTTCCTCTTGGCTATTTTTTTAATACGCCTTCTGTAATTGTCTTCCTTCTTGGATGCGATATGGCGCGCAATACCGGTGCGCCATCTTTCGTATCCCTCTTCTTCGGTAATATCAGCATACTCTTCTATGATATCTTCAAGAGCCTCATTCAGAATATGAATATCATAGCCTGTACGCTTAGCCATTTCCCGCGCTATATTCCATTGAGCACCCTGCCCGACACATTGATAAAGAATAATAGCAACGTCCCTGAGTGTCGGATAGCCATTTTCTAGCTCGCGGTTCGACATATTATGAATGGTAATGTTAGGTGGTCTATTAGGAAGCCAGCTACATCCGCCTAGGTTTAAGCGAATGCTCTTTTTTCTGTTAGTTTCCATCTTCCTCCAATTTAGAAAGTAAAGCCGCACGGCAAATAGCAAGGGGAGCGCTGGTGGCTTCAACAATAATTTGCTTTCCTGAAAGCATACAGCAATATGTTTTCGGATTATAAGCGGTTACTTCAATAAAAGTGTGGAATGGTCGTATTTTTTCTACAACTTCCCAAGCGTAAGCAATGTCAGTAGATGGTGTCCAATTTTTGTTATGATGAAACCTGTTTTCATTATCAAGCCACATTCCGTCTTCTTTAGAACGGGAAACAAGCTGCCAGTGCCAGCCCATCACTTTTTCTGCCACAAGTGCGTCCATATCTTCCCCTGCTGGCATATTTGAAATAAACGAAGCATCAAACATTTTGCTCAACCTCCATTACCGCCAATAATGCCGCTCTGCAAATAGCAAGAGGAGCAGTATCGGCATTGGCAGACCCAACAAATTCTTTTGTCCCTGCTCCATCTGGAACATCTTTACCTATCCAGCACCAGTATGTTCCATCATACTCCATTATCACTTCTGCTATCGCCCCTTTATCATCGTGCATCTTTTCCAGAACTTCCCACGCTGCTACAATGCTGGTGCTGTAGCTCGGAAATTCTGTTTCTTCTCCATAGACTTCTCGATTAACAACTCCCCAACCATTATATTCTGTTATAGTGTCTATTACGGGCTTATACCCTTTTTCTCCCATCACCTTCTCTGCCACCAGTGCGTCTATCTCTTTCCCGGCTGGCATATTCAAAATTTCATTACGGTTCATTCTTTCTCCATTACTGCCAATAATGCGGCACGGCAAATAGCAAGAGGGGCGGTATTTCCAGAGACCATCCAGTAACCATTATCCTTAAATGGAAACTTCGCCATCCAAATCACACCGTGATTTTCCAGCCATAACCCGTTATTCATCTTTTCCACTACTTTCCATGCGGCAGAAATATCAGTGCTGAATTCGGGAAGTTCAACAGCGTATTTGGTATCAAACGACCAGTATTCCTCCTCTGGATGATTACTCCTGCCAACTATTCCGCCTCCCATTATGCTCTTCGCAACCAGAGCGTCCATTTCTTTCCCGGCTGGCATACTTGAGATTTCACTAAATTTGCTCATAATGTCCTCATAAAATATATCTTTTATAGTAACCCGGCAATGCGGGTTTTCTCTTCTTCTAGGTATTCAACTGCTCCGGCAAAGCACTGTTCCAGCGTACCATAAAAAATCCTTGCGGCGTATCCCAAGTCAGGGTCATACTTATCGGCAATATATACATCAAGCTCCAGCCTAAAACCTCCTGCTTGCGGCATTAATGTAAAATTGTTAACATGAACCAATCTGTCGCTCGGCTCTTGCCAAGCCTTCATGAGCGCAATAACATCTATCATAAATCACTCCCTAAAGATTCCCAATTACAATCTGGCAGTCTTCGATTTCTTCATCCCAAATATGTTTAACAAAACAAATGCTGTTTCCCTCAGTTGGCTTGATTAGGTCAGCGACCATACTGACTCCGCCAACATCGTACCATATTCCCGAAACAACATACTCTCTTCCGTTATATCTCACAAGACTACCGGTGTGGATTTTGTCTCTTATGTATATCATAAACTGCCTCTTTTATTAGTTGTCCTGACAAGTGTTAGTTTTATGAAGAATTGTTTCAACTATTTCTTTTGCAGCATCCAAAGATGGTGCATAACCGGAAATAGGATTACAATCTTTTAGTCTGGCATTCATGCAAACTCTCGCAGAATAAAACCATTCGTAATGTCCTTCCTGACAATCCTTGTGCTTCTCAACTATGCCATACACAGACATTACTTCGTTGTTCACAAACTGGTAATAAGCCGGGTTTATTAATACCCAATGACCATTAGGATATTCTGATGTATTCATTATTGTAGTCCAACTATTTCTTGCATTTCTTTCGGGCACTTCAATAATTTTTCTTTGGATATTTTTTTATAATCATATCCGTTCTCTGCTCTTGTTTCTTTATAATCTAGAAACCAAAGAAATTTATTTTTTTCAGTCCATTTTGGCAGAAATTTTCCGACAGTTTCTAACTCATCGAGAACCGAAAACAAGCCTTCTCTTACGTCATGTGAAGTACTAAAAATTAGCCTGTCTTTATCGATACAACCGCCTGTTGATAACCAGCGCCAGATAGTTTGAGTATCGTCTTTGCTGTTGGCTTGAATTTCTCCATATAGAGTGCCCCCATTAATGGATGTTTTATTCCAAAAACTGGTAGCGCAAAGAATTAAACCCTTTTGAATATTATAATAAATGATAAATTCGTCAGTCTCATCATCATGCTGAATATCATATTCCATACCAGCAATAAAACCTTTGCTAATAATCAACTGTTTAAACTCTTGCCATGTCATCTTATAATGAGTATCACCTATGGATGCCAGATGCTCATCTTTATTTTCATTATCAGCAATAAAATTTCCTAGCATTAATGAATTTTCAATATCATTAAATTCAGACCAGTGCTTGTCGCCAAGCAGCCTTTCTGTTTCGGCAATGCTGTCTTTTCTTAATATTTTTTCAGTTTGTTTATTCATTATAAAATCACTTTTATCTCTGAGAAAAATATTTTGTGTCTACAAAAATACGGCGGGTATCTGGAAAATCTTTAGGAATCATAACATTTAATCCAGCCCGGTTCAGGTTGTATATAAAGTCAATAAGTTCATATCTAGTCATGTTCTTTATTTCAGTCTCACGAGAACTAATTCTAACACATTCGGGGTCATAATCGTGAGCGCATTTTTGCATGATTTCATCTGCTGGCGAATGCCACGAATAAATTATCATTTTGCACCTTTTATTTTTTTACTATTACATCAGGAAAATATTTTTTAACTATACCATCCCCGTTTTCTTCGAGGTTTTTGCTCTCATCAATCGGGTATAGTTTGTAAAGTCTTTCGCAAGACCTGCAACCTTTTCTCGGAGCGCCGAAGTAATTACAAAAGGGGTGATGCTCTAATTTTTCGTCCATAATTTACTTCCTTATATATCGCTTGCTTTCCGCTGTTTAGTAAAGTCCCGTTCATGCTCTAGCACAAACGATTCGTCATGCATGCTGTAGACTTCTTCTACCATCCATCCGTTATTCCAAGAACCATCCTCTTGTTTTAGTTTGAGGATTCTACCCTTTGCTGCAAACTCGGATGGTATCCAAGCGATTGTTTTTAAACAACCCTTTTCAATAGCTTTTGTTAGTAAACACTGAGCGTATATCATAAAATGTTCCTACTATTCCAAATATTCAACACGTTTAATAAAAACATCATATAGCTTTCGTTCAATAAGTTCTTTTTCAAGAAAAAGCCATATGGGATGGGCTTTTACAAATTGCAATGTTTTTTCGGTAAAATGATTTTTGTAAATATCATCAGCCATCGTTAAATCTTTATGCAAACTTCGTAGAAGAAAATAATTGTAATGTATAGCAGAAATTGCGTGTTTTGCTAAAAAAATAGATGTAGCAAGCAACCTGTCGTTGTCCATTTCTTCTAGGGGAATTTGTTCTCCCTTACCACTATACCAAATTCCTTTTCCCCAAAGATTTTTTTCCATATCATCACGCTTTATGCCTCTATCCATTTCTCATCGTCCTCTTTTATTCTATCCAGCGTCCTCTGCGAATATATTTAAAATCTTTGCCTTCGTCAACTTTATTTACGTATACCCATCTACCAAATACATCATCAAAATATAATTCCTTTTCCGTTTCTAGCAATATTGTAAATCTATCTCCAGCACCGCCAGAAAAGCAAGAATCTAAATATTCTATTCTAGGGCGATTTTGCCATTTCATTTTATACCAGTTTATTTCGGCTATCTTTAATTTAGTCATAATCCAGCCAGCCAGTGAACGGCTTCATCTTCATCTTTAAACTGTTTTATTTTCTTTCTTTCTTTCTCGGTCTTTGAAATTGCTGGATAAGGACTTTTAGTTCCTTTCCATATTCCACCAGTGTTCTTATAAATATATCGCATGGTCGGAGTATACAAATAAAAATCTACCAGAGTAGAACGTTTTATTCTCCAACAGGTGACATTATTAAATTCCCAAAAATCTTTTATGGTAAATTCATCTTTTATTTCGATTTTCATAAATCGCCTATTTTATTAATCCTCGTCCATCATTCTTCGAATATCATCAAGGCTGTACTTGCTTTCTTTGTTGAACGTTATTTTTATTGGAAGCATTGGAATTATGCACAGGTAGACGCTTTTTAGTCCCAAGTAGTTTTCCCAATACGCACCAATCCACATGTCCTGCCATTTGAATTTTATTTTTATTTTCATAAAATATCACTTTTATTGTTCTTTAGGAAGAGCGTCTTTTAATAAATTCCAAACCTTATCTAGTATTTCTTTTTGACCTTCTAGTTTTAAGGCATCTGCGTGCTTCTGCATAGCACAAGCCGAGCGATATGAATTATTAACACTTGCTTGCAATAAATCCAGTTTATTGAATATCCGTCTGCGTATTTTTGCCAAATTTTCATTGCTCATCATAAAAGATTCCTTTATTGTGCAAATTCCAAAAGGTAATTGCTTTATCAATTGCTTTATCTTTAGTATCGGAAAATGTATCAAAACTTTGTCCCATTATTCCACATTCTGATTCTACCCAATATGTGTCTCCAAAGCAACCTTGCCCGAATGTAACATAGTGAGTTTTTATATATGCTTCTTTTCCGCAAGAGCACTTGTTTATCTTTTGCATAAAAGATTCCTTTTATTATATAATATTTCTTGTATCGGGATTAAGCCCTAGTCCCAATCTAGTAAAGTAAAAACACATACGGGCTTCCTCTACAGGAGACTTACGATAAACAAATCCATATAGCGATTCAAATTTCGCCAATTTATCTGTCATTGCATAATAAACTAATAAATCGTCTACTGCCTCATCTGATAAATGAATGTTGTTGCTATCTACTTTGCTCATAAAATATTCCTTTTATCGCCCTCTATTGGGCGGCGTGTCATCGCGCATGGAAACAACCAATAATATTATCCCAACAATTCCCATGATTATTCCAAGCCAGTTATTGAATATCATTGATTGCTAGTCTTCCCTAGAACATAGCAACTTGCACCAACAAAGAAGGTGAACAAAATCCACCAAATAATCATTTGTCCCGAAATACAAGATACATCCCACATTTTATTTCTCCTTCGGACACTTCGCAAGAACGGCGCGAGCGCGTGTCAAATAACCGGGTTCAAAAGACGGGTATTCGTAGACTGGCAATTTGCCCACAACTCCTGCCAGTGCCTCTCGCATCTCATCCAGAGCGGCTTCCAGTTGCAAAATATATTCACATTGCGAACACATATATCCTTCACAACAGGCTAATCCATGCCCTAGCACTCGACCACACGGAATATCCATAAACATCGGTCTTTTCATTTCTCACCATCCCTTGGGTTGGCAGAGAGCCAATCTTGAATAGCATCCAGATTGTCGTGTCGGTCATGGCGAGGCATATACATCAAGTTTGCCATCACTTCCCTCGCGCTATCCACCTGTGCTTGCAGGTCGTTAATACGCTGGTCAAGTCGTGCATGAGGACTATCATCGCCCTCGTGCCATGCTATTGCTTCATCTAGTTGGGCACGGAGTTGGGTAAGCACAATTTCGTATCCTTCCCGCGCACCCTTCTGAATATCGTGAGCAATGATTTTGTTTATAGCGATTTGCTTATCCAGTTCAGCGCTAAGCAGGGTGTTCTCTGCCAGTTGCTCGGCTAGATTTGATTGTACAATTGCACACCATTCGACTTGCTCTTTCAGTTCTGCAAGCCTAGCGGCGGCTTGCTTTACCATTTCAGCATGACCTTCGCTTTGAGGAAGGTCGCCAAACCTAGTGCCAGCTACCAGCAATTCAAATTCAACGAGTTCATCCAGCGCGTCTTTCATCAATCATCCTTTAATCGTTTAATTATTTTATGAATGACCTCGGGGTTAAGCGGCTGTGTATCAAAATTCGTCTTTTTTGAGCGCTCAATATCTTCACGAATAGTTCTTAGCTCTCCCGTGGTCTTCTCTTGCTTTTCGGGAATAATTTTCTCGTCAGGGGTCATTTTATTTCACTTACCCTAGTGTATTCGGGAGTAAACTCGAAGCCATCACATTCCCGACCATATTCGCCTTCTGACCAAATGAATTCCCCCGTACCGTATTGGAAAACATGGTAAGGTTTGTTTATTTCCATTTTGGAAACGTCTTCATCAAGTTCCACGAATGGTTTAATAAAATCATATTCCGGGTCTATCGAGTCATACAGCCAAACATCATCACTTACCAGTTTAAAACCTTCAGTGTCATAATCATTGATAACCCTGAACGCAGTTAATTGCCCCTGCTGTTCATGAATTTCTATATCGAATTGAATAGCTAACTTAGTCATTTGGAAATCCAATCAAGCGCCAGACAAAGCAGACTTGTGCCTCCACCAATTACTACTATGAAAATAAGAGCGTGCCCCAAAAACTCGATAACCGTTATGCCGGGAGACCATGATGCTATGGTAAGCAGAAACAAAGCAAATACTCCTAGAATGCTCCAGCCAACAATTTTTTTAAATTTGTCTGTTAATATTATTTTCATTTTACATATGCTCCAAGAGAATATAAACAACCTGCTCAGCCCAAAGGTTGTCACCACCTCTTGATTTTAACCATTCGGTGAGGCTTTCTTTGGTAAGCCAGAAAATGTCAACACTATCCCAACTCCCATCGGGAAACTCTGCTCTTACAAAAATTCCCGTTTTTACATATTTGAAATGATTTGCTCTTGCTTCATCTACAAGTAATTTTTCCATTTATTTAATCTTCCAATCAAGAATAGCTTTTCCAACCGGCTTAATGTCTTCTATCATTGCCGTGAAGCAACCGCTTTGATAAAAATCTACTCTGACTTTATCATCATCTGCTTTTACGCAAAATACATGATGCCCATCAGGATAAACATCGTGCGCGCCCATTCCAGTGCCGCCACCATCAAACGCGGTATGTGTAACAATATACTTCCCGCATAAATAGTCAAAATCACCCCCTAGGGTTATATCGCTGTGGGTGAGTTTAAATGAACCCCTGTGATTGGCATAAACAAAGTGTTCTGGAATGTCAGCATAAACATCCATTCCGTCTTTTAGTTCAATCACATCGCCTTCTTTTAGAAATTTATCGCTCATTTTATTTCTCCTGATTTAATTATAACACACTTTCATCAGCCTGTCAAGGGGCAATTTAAAATGATGTTTTTATCAACTTCTGCAATACCTGTCCAACCAATCATTAATGGTTAAGCCGGTTTCCCAAAGTCTATCTCCCTCAAACGGTCTACTGGCAATAACAAAACCCGATAATTCTAACCATTTAAGAAATTTTCTAATTGTATCTTCTTCAAGCATTATCTGCTCGTTTATATCCATAGTGTTTCTCCTAATAGAATGATTTTTTATTAACTTGCAATCATTCCATTAACCCATAATCTGAACGGAACAGTTTTGTCACTCTCACCATATACTTTTAAAAAAGTTTCAGCATCAGACTCTCTAAAATTTGCAATCCACATAGCATATTCATAATCTGACAGTTTATTATTTGCCAATCGCTCGGCAAACTTCTTTGCCTTTAACGCCTTTTCTTTTTTATTCATATTTATCCCAACAAAAATAAGGCTTTATTAATAATTTGGGTCTCTTCCCATCTTCTTAGGAAAAGTCTTTATACATTTTTTAGCGTCAAGTATAGCATCTTCTTCTGAAATTCTAGGAATTCCGATATGCCAAACAAGCATTCCGTCTTTATCATATATCCAACTAGAATATCCGTTAGTTTCTCTTCTTGTTTCAATCCTATATTTTTTGAATATGCACATTTTTCTCCTGATAAAATAACGTTTTTATTCTTTGTTCGGATTCTCTTCGTTTCTCGCAATAGCGGCGTTAGCCCAAAACACAGTTTCTTCCAGTTTGGTAAGAGCCAAAGAAAATTCTCTGCTATCTGGACAATGCTTTATGAGATAGTCTGCAAAATCCAAGGCTCTTGCACGAATTTCTTCATATCGTGCTGGTTGACTTCCAAAAGGCTTGTGATAAATAAAACGTACATTTAAATCGTAATCCATTTTTCTTCTCCTAATAAAATTGAGGTTTTATTCTACCGCTCTGTGAAATCTCTTCGCCGCAATCAGTTAGCCAGATGGTTTTTTTATATGTTCCGGTCACGGTAGATAAATGAGGTTTTATCATGCGTACTTGTAGTACATAAGAAAAATTCCCTCTAAATCTAGATTAATAACTGTGCAGGTTACTTGCTTTGAATCAAGCCAAACACCACCACCATACAAATCATTGGCGTTTGCAATCTCTCTTGCACGCACTTCGCTATTGGTAACAATAGCCATTTCTACATAAGACTCATAATCTCGCTTTTTCTTTGACAAAAGATAAACGTTCATTTTGTATTTTTCCGTAATTCTTTCGAATAATCTTCTCTAACTAATTTGATAATTTTATCCGCCGTAATATCTATTGCCCCATTCCACTCGTGCGGGTCAACGTCTTCTGCAATATTTCGTATCCACTTTTTTATTTTATCTTTTATATTTTCATTCATTTTTATCGAACACCTTCTACCCCGGTAACACCCGGAAGTCCTTTTAACGGCATTTCTATATTTAGTTTTGTGGTTAAAGAATATCTCAATCCGCAGTCACATTCGGCAGGTTCGTTCTGGCTGTCTACCGATAAATCAGCCCCGCAGTGGGGGCAAATAAAACCAATTGAACAATCTTCCCAAATATAGTCAATATTTATTTTTTCCATTCGCTTTTCCTTTACATAAAAGAACACTTTTAATTAAATATATTATCTAGTCTATCCCTAAATTTTGTTAAATTGTCTAACTCTCCCCTTACTTTTCCTTCAATGTGCTCAAAAATAAAACTTCCTCCCTCGTTCATCCAAACCCATTCCAAATTATACCGGTCTACCAACTCTTTTACAACAGCCCTACAGCCCCAACCGCTTGCTTCAAAAGGAAGTTTTGCCATTTTATTTTGCCTTTTCTTTTGCTATTTTTCTAAAATATTCCAGATGATATCTGTCCGGGTAGACAGTCCATTTCTCACCGTTTCTAAACTCTCCACAATCGCATGAGGGGCAAACATCCGTGCCGCTCATTGATGCTCCCCCTACTGGAAGTCCACAAATTTTGCAAGGGGCAGTTTCATCATATTCTATTTCAACAAGTTTGTATTCGGGGTCTTTATAAGTTTTATAAAGATGAAGAACCCCGTTTTTATCCTGATATAAATCTAATTTTTTCATATTATTTCCTAAAAATCCTATGCCAAAATTGCCAAATATCAGGGTCGGTTCTAATATCCCATATAACAAGTAAAATAATTAAAAACCAACCTATCACAAGAATTATGTCTATTACCATAAAACAACCCTTTTATCCTAACGCTTTGGGGCAAAAGCGTTTTAGAAATATATTCCAAGTGCGAGCGCTTGCCAGTTTGCGCGGTACTCTCACTCTAGGGGCAATCCGAAACACTTTTCCTCCGCATATCCTGCAAACTTCTGTCTCATCAAATTGATAAACTTTGTTCGCCTGTCTACAGTTTGGACAAAGAAGCTTATAGGGATGGCTTGTAAATTGACCACCGCCAAGGTTTGTGTTTGATGGTTTGAATCTTCTCCGATAAATGGAATTATATCGTGTCGCTCTTTGCGGATAGTGATGAATTTTTTTCTGCATAAAACTACTCTTTTATTCAACCGGTTTCATGAGCACAAGACAATCCATCTTGTCCACTTCTATCTTGGTGACAAGCTTCCAGCCCAATCTGCCAAGCCGATTCAGTTCGTCTTGCAGGTGCTGTGGATGTGAGTAATGGCTTATTGGGATTATATTATATTCTATCATAAAACTATTCCTTTACCCAACCATACATTTTTGCAACAAACTCTAGCATTTCCTGCAATTCCTTACGGAATTTTTTCTCGCTCTCACGCCCAATTATCCCTAACGGTTCGTTTTCAAAAACGAACGTATCAATTGGATTATGGTCATCGGAATTGCATCTGCTTTCCGCTTCTTCCCATGTTGGAATATGCACTATCATAAAACTATCCTTTACTTTTCCACATTACGACTACAAACATATTTGTATTCGAACAAGAACGTCCCATTGGGGTATTCCCATTTGGCAATACATTTATAGACTTTAATCGCATTCCCTTCAACCACGTTATAAAACGAGTAATAGTTATCAAGAAACATAAAACTATCCTTTTATTTCTGCAAGTAGTTCGTTAAGGGTTTTTCCGCTTTCTTTTACCGCTATACCAAAAGCTTTTTCTATAGGAAGACCCGCCCGAACATAATCAATATTCTTGTCGGTAATCCAGATAACTTTAATCCAATCATCATTACCGCCATAGCTCATTGTCCATCCGAGGTATTCCAAGATTTTTCTTTTTACTATGTTGCCCTCTGACATCATAATACTACCTTTTTATTTACTTAGTTCAGCCATTTTTTCAATGTCGTCTATGAGTTCTTTTAACTCATCAGATTTCCAACCTTCTCCGGTCGGCCCCTCGTCCTCAGTCATCAAGAGGGTTTCTCTAAGAAGTTCGTATTGTTTTTCCGTAAGTTTAATTACTACAATTTTTTCTTTCATAAAATCCCTTATCATCCGAGAAGGAAATTAAAAAACGCTCCAAAGAACGTCCAGCCTTGACCGTAGCCAAAGAGCAACGCTCTTAACTTTCTTAAAAGAATGACTTTCTCTTTATCAGGCTCTTCTGTCCACACGAGAACAGTAACACCCGGAATGGGGTTACTGTATTCACCCGGAAGAGGGTCGCTGCAATAATTCCAGCGGTATTTTAATCTGTTGATAAGTTTCATGAAAGCATCCTCTTATAACCAAATATGAAATAAGCCAAGCGCATAATGCCCGTACACCACACCACTAGCTCCAAATCCCCAATGGAACGGTCTGATTTCAAAAGCACGATGGTCGTCATAAGATACACCAAATAACGTGAATGTCCACCAAGACATTCCCTTACCGTGATAGAAAACATAAACAACAATATTTTTTATTTTTATTACCATGAAAGCATCCTCTTATTCAGTCCATAGATGGAATGGGCCGAAAGCCCAATGACCGTATCTGCCGTAATTTCTTCCCAATTTCCACTGGAAAGGTCTGATTTCAAAAGCGCGGTAATCATAATCTATGGCAAACAACGTCCATAATTTCCAAGAGTCGTATTTGGTTTTATGAAAAATATAAATCGAAAGCTTTCCCATTTTTATTGCCATAAAAGTATCCTTTTAAGGTTGGCTCAGCCAAAGGCAAGCATCGCCAGTACATCTGCACTGCCCTACTTCAACTTTTAAATCACCGTACAAGGTAACACCCTTGCCAATTATTCCAACTCCACTGCCTGACAAATCTAGGCTTCCGAGGGTTGTATTATATTGGTTTACAATCTTGCCACCAGAATACTGCGTTATACATATGGGGTTATTATCATATTTAGAAGTAACACTATTGCACGCAGAAAGAAATAGTACAAAAGCAAGAGCAATTACGATTAGTTTTTTCATTTTTTATTAGTCCTTCGTGAATTTTATCCAGCCTAGAAGCAGGTTTATCAGAACAAGGGCTAGTGTAAGCCACGCACTCGTTCTATCAGGTGCAATAAGGTAGGCTATAAAAAAAGTTAAGCCAAGCAAGAAAAACAGTAAGCCTTCTCTTTGAGATTTAGTCATATTTCTCTCCTAATATATTTCGAATATTACTCGTAGTTTCCTTTGAAAGCCAGCGCCAAGCGGGGTGCGGCGCTTCGATAAAATCCAAACCCAACTCCCTGCAACCTTCCTGTGCAATCTTGCCACAGGCACAGATGATATCTGGTTTTATTTGCTTGATAAGTTTACGCATATGCTTCGTGTCCGCTTTGGAAACAGCATCGGGGTTATCCCCGATAAAGCCCGAAGCGTTGATGACACGAAACTCCGCACCCGCTGGTATCATTTCCGCAAGTCGTCTGCCAGTTTGAGAACGCAGTAACTCCCTGTGCCATTCATCATTGTTGGTAAACGGGTGGTTCTCATTCCGGTAAGCGTTCTGCAAGATAAAGAGTATCATACTTAATCAAATGAACTTTTTATCAGCCAGAAGCCCAATGTTCCAAACCCGAAAACAGCGATAAGGATGCCGTATACTTCGCCAATAATTTTCAGAGATTCTAGAAGTGTATGACCGCCCTGCATGGGAAGTGCTACTAATATTCCGGTAAACAGCGAGACTAGGACAAAAATCCCAAGAAATCTTTTAAATAGTTTCATTTGTAAATCTCCCAACAATCCGTTGAACCAACTTGCTCCAAGCAGAAGCTACCGACAGTGGTATCGTTCACTTCTTCCATTTGAGCACCAATCTTGATGGTGTGATATCCAATAACAACGAATACGTATTTGTCTGTTGTTATCTGCATACTATTGAAACTTGCCCATGAACCCGGCAATAGCGTAGTGCTAACAATGTGCCCCACATCGGTACGAATAATATTTGATGCTGGCGTAGGAGGCATACAGGCAGAAAGCACGACCAACAACAGGGCTATCAAAAATAGTATTCTTAGTATTCTTTTCATTTATAAATGTCCCAACAATCCTTTGGCGCAGTGTTGCCCTCTTCCAACAGGCAGGAACTTCCATCAACGTAGTTTATAATTTTTACCGTTGCGCCAAGTTTCACAGAGTGCAATCCTAATACAATAAAAATATACTGGTCGGTAGTAATGGTGGTTGTATAGGACTCTGATTTTGGTTGAGCAGCCGTTAGAATTTTTCCCGCGTCAGCCTCATTGAGAACGCCGATACCGGCATGAGAACTGGTGTCTGACGCAGGGCTTTGCCCACAAGCGCAAAGCAAAACTACTACTATAATAATCAAGAATACGATTTTCTTCATCTTATTTTCCTTTTACCTTATGATTCCCGAACATGTATTTGTGTTAACATCGCAAACTGCCGGGTCAATTATCGAGCCAACATCATAGATAATTCCATCAATTGCTTCGCAGTCGTTGGGGTCACTTATCCTGCAAAGCGGTTTTCCTATTTCTGGTGAAATGTACCTAGCATCGTCCTGCGGTTCGATGTAGACAATTCCCAAATCGCTTGTTGGCACAGCCACAAAAGCGTGACCCTCAAGTGCGTCATTTGACCACACTATCCCTACAATCCAAGCGTCATACCCTGCATCGTGGAGATTGTTCACCAAATCTGTTGAGAATTCCACGCATTTATAACCCGTATCTGCATTCCACGTTTTCTGGTTTGTAAGGTCTTTTTCGAGGAGCAGTGCCAACTTGTCCCATGTTATCGGGCTGTAAACACTCTCTCCAAATGTCGCTGTTGGTTGTAGTGTTGGCTGTAGTGTATAAGTTGGTTGCGCTGTATAAGTAGGATACGGAGTACCGGTTGGATAGGGAGTAAGGCTGGCTAATGGGGTTTGGCTAGGATATATAAGCCGAACACTTATTCCTGCAAAATCACACGCTGTCATGCTTAGCAAAAATATTATGATTGCAAGCAGAGTGAACAGTTTGCCCTTCATCCTAGCATCCTCTCTTACGAACGCGGTCACTCCCATCCCAAAAAAGCGGGAGTCTTATATTATCGACTGGCAATGATATTTACAAAATATATGCCGCTGCTATTTGGCGTTACATCTATCTGAATAAGATATCCATCAACCCGTGCAGTCGGTGAATTTTGAGCATTACCCATATTGTTGATAATCCATTCACCAACATCGTAAGGAACTACATTCTTGCTTGCTGCCTCTGCCAGCACAGTGCCGACAATCGTGCCTCCTCCGCCAGAATCATAGCCGCCGCTCATCGGTATGGCTAATCCAAAACCTTTGGCGGATACAACTGCGTTCACCAGCACATCGCCAGACCTGTAGACATAGCTATCACAGGCGGTACTTCCACAACCACCCGAATCGTAGTATGCAAAGCCGTTGTCCAGAAGAACCTGTGCCATAGAGCCAGATGGTTGAGGCACTGCGGTAGGTGGTACAACAGCCGTAGGATAAGGGGTTGGTGCTCCTGCAACGTTCAGTATTACCGTAGGATAAGGGGTAGGCGGTACTTGGGTTGGGTATGGTGTGTAGGTAGGTTGCGCTGCTCCGAGAGTAGCCATTAGGGTCGGCATAGGACTACTGCCACCGAAGTCAATACTGCAAGCCATGACGCTGAACACCAGAACACTGAGAGCAAGACCAATCATTAGTTTCTTATTCATTTGTTTCCTTTTTTAAAATTGTTTTAAACGCTTCTTATATATTCAAGGACTGCATCTTGTTCTGCATGAACCTTGTTCAAGTCAATTTCGAAATAATCCGCTAGGATTCTTTCAATGGATGTTTCGTTTAGAATATAAGGCGACTTACCCCACTGTATCAGGGAATATCCTTTTGATTCCAGCCACTCCAAAAAAAAGCCGATGGTTTGGCTATCATCTTTTACAGCCAGCATCTTATCGCATTCAGGGCATTCGGGTTCGCTATTCATTTTATCTTTCCAACCAGTCATTAATCCATCTGGAAATATCTGAGCCATAGTTAATAAGAAAAAGAATATTCATGACTATAAAGAGACTTGTCGAAAGGTCGGCTGTTTTATCAGCAAAACGTTGCAATTGCATAACGGTCAGAGCCGAAAATATTGCAACCCAAAACAGCGATAGAAAAGGAAATTTCCTCATTTTTTTCATATTATAAAAGACCATTTTTTCTGCATCTTAGCCAGCAGGTTAAGCCGCTCCACATGTTAATTGGGGGAAAGCCGAAGTTATCAATGTAGATGTGATAAGACTTTCTCCAAAAATAGAAATAGTCAATAGCCAGCCAGCCCTGTACCAAAACAAATATAACAACTATGATAACAATTAAAATATCAACACCGCTCATTTTATCTCTCCATCAGAAAAGTCAAAAAATTGCCATCCCCTGACACGCTCGTTATCAAACCCTATCTGGTCGTAGTATCTTTCTTTTATCCATGCCCAACTCATCCACCTAGTTTCGTTTACATTGCTGTCACGATAAACTGTATGGGGAAACAGCAAGAACACCCGGCGGCATCTTAACTCGCCATTGCGGTGTTCTTTTGGAGATTTCCATATTTTTTTCATTAGTGTACTAATCCTGCTATGAATAAGCCTTGGGCAAGAGCACCTGAAATCAGGGCAACAAAAATAACAATGGCAAGCGTAATTACAAAGCCTATGATAGCATCCTTAAAACCCATCATCTTCCAAGCAAAGCAAAACATTCCGCCAAAGAGCAAAACAAGTCCTGCAATTCCTCCAATAAGATATATATTCATTTTAGCCTCTTGGTTATTCAGAATTGTGGTGAATCTCACCGGTTTCAAGATTTAGAAAATATCCAGTATAATATCCTTGCCCCTTTACAAGACAAGTCACTGCCAAATCTCCATTTACATTCATAAAAACCGTTGTGTTTTCATCAAAGTTTTTGTCGAACATTACCATATCAACGAGTGCTGCGAGAGCGGTAAAAGTTGTTTCTCTGCCCATTTTATATATTCCTCTTAAAAATCAAGGTTTTTAAACGCGAGTTCATCTTTATCCTTTTCCGGCAAACCCATTCTCTTCCTGAATTTTACTTCAAGATATTCGGCTTCCCATTGGTCGTGACCAGTTCCAAATTCGGAGCATAAGCTGCCAAATGCATCCAAGAGTGCCACGAGCAGTTCTTCGTTTGTAAGGCTTGCTGCATATTCGGCAATCTTTATTTGCCATAACGTATGTTTTACCATATCCTAATTATATCATACTTTCTTGAATATGTCAAGAGGCAGTTGTTCCTGTGTTTAACCAAGACTGCGCTATAAATGATATGCCGACTGTTGCTGATGATGCTGTTACGGTATATGATGTTATAAAACTTGTCGATGCAGAGGATGTCCCGGTGGCATACATCACCGCTCCATTTCCAGCACCGTTTCTAGAATCCCATCTATCCTCGGTTATAACCCCATCCTTCACAACACGGCAATGTTCGTGCTTGCAGTTCGGGCAAACTACGATGAGGTTTCCATCTGTTTCTGGCACATCGAACTGGACATACTTACCACAGGCATGACAAAAGAGTTCTTGCTTTTCCATTTTTTATCGTTTTCTAATCCACAAAACGGATAAATTCCCACGCGTCTATTGATTCTTGCCCTGTAGTAAAGCAACTAAGTCTTTCTTCTACTGTTGCCCGTTCCAACCACCGGGTTTCATTAAAAGGACTGGTTTCGCGATGTTCTGTTATGGGAAATAGTAAAAATACACGCCTTGTTCGCCTATCACCTATTTGTGGTTTGCGTTTTGGTTTCCAAAATTTTTTCATTTTTTCCTCATAAACTTACATTTTTATGCGAATAAAAAAGCAAGACATTCTTGGGTAGACGCTAGTTTTTCTACATATAAATCTGCACCATGCCCATCAGACGAATGAATGATTTTCTTTACAACAAAAATAGTAGCAATGGTCTCCCCTTTACTCTTAACTCCTATTTCTATCCATTCCCCATCGTGAGGGGCGATTTCATACTGAAAAATTCCTAAAGATTTCTTATTTTTTACATTGATTGTATTTAAAGATAACATCTTATTCTCCTATTTATTAATAATTATCGAAAAACCTGCCCCATTTTGCAAGCCAGTTCTTGGCGGCTTTTTTATTGACAAATGGGATTCTAGTATAGGCAGCGATTACTATCCTTGCGTCATTAATCGCCATGAGCATCCAGCGGCGGCGCTCTACCGATGTTTCAACATTCTTTTTCAATTCACCGATGGCATCATCTAGTTCGTTTTTCATGGTATTGGATAATCCATCTGCCAGCCGTATGCATTAACCGCGCCGCACACCGGGCATCTTACCCGGATGAGGTCGTAACTAAAAGTTATTGCCTCTCCTCTGACAAATTCAAAGACAGTATTGCATCCGGGGCACGTTTTTCTATAAACGATTGAAATTTCTTTTGTTGGTTTTCCCTTTTTTATGATTTTCATTTTATCACTTCCATAGGTTCGAGCATTTCCTGTCGGCAGTAAGCCAGAAATTCATTCGCTTGCATGTGCACTTTCAGCAGTTCAATATTATCGGCTGTTACTTCTTCAATTGTCATGCTTTTAGATAGAGTAGTGAAGTGGGCTGGACGGAAATCGCTCCAATTATTCCAAGCAATCCAAGGAATGCCACCATGCAGCCAGCAGGGGTCTCTTTTTTCAAACTTATCAATGGCTTCGTTTTCATCTTCGGCAAGTACAAGGCTTTCTCTTGAGAAAGAGATTTCTTCTTCAATGGTTTTCTTATAAAACCAGTGCCCTTTTGTATACTGAACCCTAAACATAAAGGTTGCTGCGTAAATCTTTTTCATCATTTCTCCTACTCGGAATCATCAAATTCAAAATAATTTCTGAGCCTTTTTTTCAATTCGGCATCAACTGGTTTTCCGTTTATTTGTAAATCCCAATTTGACATATGATAGAAAACATACAGCTTCTCAAGAATATCATATCCTTCTTGAAGAGTTCGTATCTCATCAATGACGATGTTTATATGCCCGTAGGGAGTTGCTATTTTTTTCATAAAATCATCTACCTAATCGTTCCCGCGTATTATCGGGTGCTCTGATAAAAGAGCATACAACTTATTGGCTTGGTCGCGCAGATGATAGGCAAGAGTCGGTTCGCCGCGATTTAAGGCGAGCGTTGACTGCATTTCGAGGTCAGACACAACTTCTCCCAAAACATCTCGTGCATCGTTCAGCATAGAAATGAATGTTGCGTCTTCCTTATTATGAGAAACGTGCTGTTTTATAATATAGCTACTGCTTTCTGTTTCTACCAGTTGAACGTTATCAAACTTATTGGAATACTCGGTAAAACGTTCTTCTGCTTCCCCGCGATTTTTCGCAGCATACTGACCTTCCATATTTCTGCTGTCTTTATAATCATTGTCATTCCAAAAAATTACAGACCATTTCCTACAATAAGCATCTATGCCCATATTTCTCCTATCGCCCATGTTTCTTCTACCCGTTCGAATCATCATCAATTAGAAATCCAGCAATGGAATCCATCTTGAACGCAGCGTATAGTTCTTCGCCTCTATAAAATTCTATCCGCATCAATCCATCCTGTTGACTACCCCATTTTTCACAGCGTGTAGCCTTAATGGGAAGTATCTTGCCGTTCTGAAGTATTACCGTATATTTATTCATTTATTATTCCTTTATCCAACAAATTTTGCTTTATCGACAAGAGCGCACAGAACTCTTTTTACAAAACTTGCGCTCATGGTTTCAGAATCTATGGTTATCGTTCCATCTTTTTTCTGCGCTAAAACTATTTGCCCAAACTCAAAGCCAAGAACATCACTCTCTTTTTCCCACATTATAACAATATGCCCTTGCTCATCTGGAAAACGAGAAAGAATGTTCTCATCGTCCTTGCCAATAATATGAACTCCGCTTATTTTCATTAAAAGTCTCCCATACGATGCCTGTTTTTATTTACTTCGTCTTTATCACAAGCGGGGCACATATCCCCATATGTAATATCCTGTTCCCATCTGCTCAACTCTGCTCTAACCCAACCAGCGGGAAGAAAAGGACTTAAATTACTTTCGATGGTGATTATTACTTGATGACAAAAATCGCAGGAGATTTCAAATGTTTTTAATTCGCGTCTCATTTTATTTATACTCTCTGTTGATGAACATGTGATGCAGTTCATAATCGCAGTCGTTGATAATCATGCCATCTTCATACCAGTCTTCATGAAGACTTTTATGATATTCCTTATCGTCTGGATGGGGAGAAAGGGATATATCCATTGCTGGAAAATCTGCGCTTTCACCATCGAACATGACGAGAATGGAAAACGCAGTGCCTTCACAGCGTTCCAGTGGTGTTTTATCAGGAAAGCGTGCCCATTCATCACATATGTCATGGATACACTTTAAAAACCTTGTACGTGCTTCTCTTTCGGTTATTGCTCTGCTCATCTGGTTTCTCCGACTATTTATTCATACAAAAATGTAAAGATGTGCCATCATGTAATTCACCACAATCAGGGCAAATCACCCGTTCGCATATGTAATCAAGCAGCTTTTCTGTTTCCCCTAACTCTTTTGCTCTCATCAAAAAGAGTTGATAGGTTGTAGCATCTATTTTATCTGCGTTCGCAGGAGTAATCAAGTCAAAGAAAACAGCAAGCCTTAACCTGTCATCCGCCCGTAGGCGTAAATATTTATAGTTCAGTTCCCTATCAATGTCTCTGGGCTGCATTTTATTCATCACCGCCTTTCTGTAATTCCCCAAACATGCGATGATACACAAAGTATCACCCCGACCAAACCAAGCAGGGATGTCATCCATATAGGGGCAGTTGGAAGAAGTGCATTCCATCTGGCGAACCCCATCCCGCTTGCCCACACAAGCATCACTCCAAGGGCAGTGCCAAATTCTCTTGCTAACAACCAATTCGCTTCTCGTCTAGTCATTTCTCACCATCCTTTGGATACTTGGCAAGAACGGCGACAGCAACGCTATTTGCCTCAACCCAACCTCCCAGAAACGTAGCGCGGGCAATTTGTTCCATCGCCTCTCGCATCTCGGCATTCTCGGCGCGGAGTTGGGCGTTCTCTTTCTGCACGGCTACCATTTCCTCGTAAGAGAAACCTGTATGCGTTTCTCCAAATTCATCTCCATAGGGCGTTTTAAGTTTCATTTCTCCACCTCCGGGTGCGCTGAGAGCCATGCGGCAGCATTGCTATATCCATCACCTACCATTAGGTCGTTTATTATCTTTCTCGCCTCGTCAATCACCGCCCGTTGCGCGGCATTCTCGGCGCGGAGTTGATTTGCTTCAGCAATTAGGTCGTTAATCATATTATAAAGTGCTTTTGTGTCGCTCATTTCTCATCATCCTTTGTTATTCCTGTTCCCCCGCATTTCTCACATTCTCTTTGAACGGGGCAACCTGCTTCTTCGCAGGTTTCTTTATCACCTGTTTGATAATGGCGGTCACTGTGGTCTATATACCAACCATCCCCATCACACTGCGGACATTTCATTTATTGCTATCCTTTTCGTTACCATGCATCGCCTTCTTCTTGACTCCAGTCACCATCATCTTCCCATGGGCCAGAGCCTAATCCAGCATCATAACTTTTCTCGTCTTTGACACATTCTTCGGTATCTTCGTCCCAATGGTATCCACCGGGGCATTCATGATTCTTTGGGTCGTTCATTTCTTACCGTCCTTCGAGTTCATTGTGCTTGTTCCAGAATGTATTCCTGCCTCATCATCTGGATGATGGATTAGCCACAAGCCCTGCCTATATATATCGCCGCTTTCTATTGCAATCCTAGCTTCATTCAATGCGGCGCGCAGGTCGGTGTTTTCTTTAATCAGGTTTACTGTATTTTCAACAATGCTATTATCAAGTTCATCGTGCTTTTCCAGTTCTGAAAGTTCAGCAGTCGCTTCATTAATGAAGCTATTATCCCAAATGAACGGCTCGCCTGTATTTCTACAGTATCGTGCACGGTCAATCAATTTCTTAAGTGCTCCTGTGCTCATTTTTTCTTCTTTCTTGAGTCGCTAATGAACATAAACAGAGTCATTCCGCACATAACACCATAAACGAAAGTAGCAACGGAAAACCATGTAACCATTTCTTACCATCCTCTCATCAAGGTAAATCCAACTATCTCAAACACGATACCAGCAATAACCCCTGCAATTTGCAGTGCACCACGCCATCTTCGGGAGAAGTAGAACGTTGCTATCCCGGCTTCGGCTGTGCATATTCCGAACCAATCAATGAAGAAAAGAGGGTTTGAATGAATTGCACTCATTTATTCTTCGTTCCATTTCCATTGTTTGTAACGCTCGTTTGTCTGGTGCAGGTCTTCATTTTCCATATGCTTTACGGCAACAAGCATCAGTATTTTAAGGTCTTCTGCCGTATAAACGGATTGATTAAGTATCAATCCGTCTCTTTCAAGATTTACATTAACATGAGCATCATTAAAACCACCACCTGCACCGGCATCAAAAAGGTTTATTTCAGCATAGCCCTGCCCTCCGGTCATGAACCGGAGCAGTTGTATGGTGGATTCAATATCTTTTTCTATCTTTAGCTTTGCCATGAGATTACCTTTTAGGTTCTTGAATGTTTATGAAGCCAGTTAATGGCATCCTGAAAAAATTGTTTAGCCCAAGTACGCTCTGTGTCTGTACATTTGCACAGGTTTTCAATTACCCTTCTTGCCTCGTCTAGTTCAGCAAGAAGAAAAGCAAGCTGGTCTGCCCCCGCCATTTGCAGACTCTCATTCGATTCTCCGAGTATGATTATCTCAAGCGGAGTTAATTCCCTGAGTGATTTGTTCTTGATATCATTAAACGCTTTGTTCAACATATTATTCTCCTACGCTTTAATTATACCACAAACCAGCATATTAGTCAAGGGTATATCGATATATGCAAAAATCCAAGCCAAGTCCTCTTGCAGTATTAATCATGTTTCTAGTCCCTCTGGACGAACCATCCCAAAAGGCTATGACTTCGCACCTATGTAGCGAGACAAATAGGTAGTGTGCCATCTCTTCATTTCTTAGGATTCCCGCTTTCTTACCATACGTATCCCAATCTGCGGGAAAAACCTTCAAGGCAAAGCCACTTTCCTTGGCATATCTTTCTGCCAGTGTATCCGCACCACGTGCGCCACCAGAAACGATTTCTACTTCATCATCATACGGAAAATTTAATTTATTATCTTCCACATGCCTGTTCACTGCGTTTTTTAAATAATCGTAGTTGTTAAAATCTCTACTGCCGCAAATCAAGATTTTCATTTTTTCTCCCGATGAGCCGCATTTTTCAGTTCAGCGCGAAGGCGAATATTTTCTTGAGCCAGTTCTTGAACAGCCCTCAAAGCGTGCGTCTCATTCATTTCTTGATTTGGCACAAGGGCGGCATCCGCTATTCCCATTATTGCAGTAGCGAACACAACCAAGGCAAATTTAGAAAACGCAGATTGCATTTTTTCCAGTTCCGCAAGTTCGGCAGCGGCTTGCTTTTGGAGTATTCGCAGCTTTTTAATATTGAGACGAGCATATACTCCATCTTCAATAGGGCTAACGTTTATTAATTTTTTAAGCGCTTTTATTTCCGCCATAGCTGCTTCCATAACTCTTCCTTCTGCTCCGGCTTGCTTTCTTCTCCATCATCGGCGTACTTTGCTAGGTCAGAAGTGGTGAACCCGCAAAACGGGCATATCATCTTAATTACAGCATTGGGGAAGGGGTCAGTGCCATAATAAGGGCGAATACTTAGTCTTAATCCTTCTTTAGAGCATTTCGGACATTTCTTCATTTTTCTCCTACTTCTCATCGTGCAAATGGGCAACAATATAATTGCGAAGAAGCTGACGCGCGGTTTTATAATTTTCTCCGGCTATCATTCTCTCGACTTCACCAATACACTTCTTTGCATCATCAAATGCGCTCTGATTTGCTTCCAGTTCCGCAAGATGGGTGGCACAGTATTCCTCGTGGGCATCCCAACCCTGCGTAAAATAGCCAAGCCCCAATGAAAAACTTTCTCTATCGCCGCCATAATCTTCGAGCGTTCCGACTTTTTTAATAAACTCTTCCAAAACAGGGTTCATGCTAATCTCCTTGATAAAAACTTTTCCATTCAGAAAAAGATTTGAATTTGCTGTGATACTCTTTACCGTTCCAGATTAATTTCCATTCTTCCCAAGGCACGTCTCCATCTGGAATATCATAAGCACGTACCCCATAAGTGTCTGCGAATAAATTTTCTGCAAAATTCAGCGTAAAAGGAAAGCATTTTAATTTGTTTTCTGCCAGTATGTTGAAACCATGTTCTAGAATTGCTATAATTTCTTCTTCGCTTTTCTCTTTACCTATAATCATAGCCATTCTGCCGGAATGAATAAAATTGTGGCAGTAATGGCAAAGAGGTTCGATTGAAGATATCTCACAAACACCGGTTCTGTAATCAATATGCCAGAACTCGTGGGCTTCGAGCCAGTGATGAGCAATAGCCTCGGCTTTAGGTACACCGCACGCTATGCAGTGATAATCATATTTTGCATAAACTTCTTTTCTGGTTACGTCCCACCACTCGTTACCCATAATGGTTCTTGGGGATAAACCGTGCATCGGTTTTGGGATATGCGGGTGGGCAAGTATTTCAGGTTTAAGTTTCATTTTTAACTATCCCTCGGATGCGCTATAAGTCACAAACCCTGTTTGTATATATCGCCGGTTTCCATAGCATCCGCCGCATCATCTATTGCAGTACGAAGTGAATAATATACCTTCATGGCATCTTCAACCGCTCGCTCTGTGCCAACGTTTCCCTCATGGTGTCCACCGTCCCTGTGCAGGACAGCAAGCAAATCAGTTAACATGATTTCTTTGACTTGGAGTTGGTAAATTTTTTCATTTTTTTCATGCAATGATTTTGTGTAGAGTTCCAAATTTCTTGCTAGTTGGGCTTGAGTATCAACCAAATCAAAAAGAAATTTATCCGCCTCTTGCTGCTTGGCAATGAGGTCGGCGGTGAGCCGTTCTTTATAAGCCAGAAGATTTGTGTTTTCTTTTTCCAGCTTTATATTCTTTTCTTCTAATTTTGATAGCGGCTTTTTATATCCACAAGTGCATTCTTTTCCCCTGTGCCTCAATGCACATTCTGTGCTATGAAAATTATTGCTCATCGCTCACATCCTCATTATTAAATACAAAAAGAACGCTTTGTGTAATTTCGTCCTCAGTCGGTAATCTTTTCCAACATTTTTTGTAAAGCTTTCTGAATTCATCAACAAAATCTGCTGCTAAATCCCATCCTTGGTCACCAACCATGCCGATTTCCTTATCGTTTTCGTCCAGCAATGCCATCCATCCCATGTCATTCGTCCATATCTAGGTCAATCTCATTAAGGTTGACCCATACTTTTTCGCCATCATTATCACACACAATAAAGTATCTACTGCCGTTAATTTCGTTAATAACTGCTTGTTTGTTCAAAGGATGCCAGTCATATCCATAGCCGCTGGAACTGGTTATATATTCGCCAGTATACCAAATAACGGCATCCCCAACTTTTGGCTGAGAGATGCGATTATCCTCCTGCTCCATAATGTATTCATTAAGCAGTTGTGCGACCATTTTAACTTCTTCGAGATTATAGAGACTTACAACCGTCCACTGATGCCCGTTGTGACTCATTCTTAAATCAATTGCATCTTCTCCGGCATATTTATCCTTTTCAAGTTTGGCTTCCATTTACTTATCCCCTTCTTCAAACAGGTTGTCCACCCACTTCGGGATGATTCTCCCGTTGGCTGCACGCCGGATATCAGGGATGCCGTTCAGCACATAATTAATAACAGATGTAGATGCGACTTTTCCTCCATTAGCATTAGCGGTAGATTCAGCCAAGTCCCTGATGGTTGGTGGAAAATGATGTATCATCCAGAATTCATCGATTGATTGCGTAAGCGCTTCCATATACTTGCTCTTCATTTTATTTTCCTTAACTAAGTATTTCTGTAAGCAGACCCAAAACGCCCATAAACAAGCCATCTAAAATGGCTACGCCCCACACCCATTCCGTAGTATAAGATGGCACAAAAATGCAAGCCAGCGAGCCAAGTATCAGGGCTACCCCAAAAGCAACCCCTGCCGGGAAAAAGAACGAAACGAGTAATTCTTTATTGTCCATTTTATTCACCTAATCCACGAACGCAAAAATGATGAGCGATAGCCCCATAACGACAGCAAAAACTACTGCTGCCTTATCTGCTTTGAAAAAAAGGCTTATCACAAGAGCGGTTTGCGCCAAGATTGCAACACTTAAAGAAGCACGTTGAGTTTCTGTCATTTTATTCACCTTTTATTTAAACACTCCATTAAACAGTGGCGAAAGCACAATGAGCGCTATGCCAAATCCTATGAGTTCTTCCACGAGATTGTGGGTAATTCTGGCGAAACGACTGCCTTCGGCTTCATAGCCAGTAGCATAGTCCACCAGTACGCTGACAAGCGATGTGCCGAGAATGTATCCAAGAATAAGCAGAAAGAGTGCAAGCGCATTATTCATATTCCACCTTTATAACAAACTGTTTATTAAATTCCGCCTCAAGTTTTCCATTAGAATAGCAACGATACATTTGGGTATCTTGGTCGTATGTGATTTCATCATATACAAGCGCTCCATACATGTTAGTGCTGCCCACTCCAATAATTCCCAATTGGTCAATATAAATTCCGCTAATTTTGTTCATCTTGTTTATACCCTATTTGAACTTTAAAATGTCCAGCCATTCTTTAGAACGGTTCTGGCACAGTCCTTGCCAAAAGAAAAACAGCCCTGAGAATATTCTGCGGGTATTTCGTTCCGTTCTGGCAAATGATAGGTATTGTCTCTCTTATCTAGCTCTAGCCAGACAATATCTTTGCTGTTTAGCCTTTTGCCACACTTTTCACACCACTCACAAAATATTGGATTTCTCATGCTGTTTTCTGCTTTACCTGCCGCCTAGCTTTACATAAAGAGAATTCATTGCATACCATATGGTTGCTAGTTGGTCTTTAGTAAATTCTGTGGAAGTATCGGTGACAAAAACCTTTTCAACGAATTCCTGTTTGGTGTTTGTCGCTTCAAATAGTAGAACGAGTATTTCTGAAACCGAAGTAGCCATGTTTTTTCCTTTACTTGATTATAGCACAGAATCGCTATTTTGTCAAGAGCGGCGACCAACGGGGTCTACCCAATCATATTCGCGGGTAACATATTCCACCACCAGTGCACGCCAAGTCTTATCGTTAATCTCTGGATTTTCTCGGAGTTGCTTTAGGATGGCGTTGCGAAGATGGCGGGTTTCCATTTCATCAATGCGAACAAACCTGTGCAGTGTTTCAGAGTAATAGCACTCTTCTTCAAAGAAATTTACATAGCCAAACGTTCGCGCTGTGCGACTAACCTGCTCGCGTGTTCCGGTTACCATCATGCCGTTCGGCAGGTTAACTGTTACTACTTTATCTCTATCAATCATTTTTCTTTTCCCTTCATTCCTTCTAGAATTGCAGAAACAACTTCTCCAATCACTTTGGATAAGTTATCATATTCTTTTTCCCATACGAGTTCATGGCGATTATACCATAAAGAGCATTTCTTTTCTGTTCCCATCCAAGAAAGTAGATAAGAATTGCTTTCATCATCCGATGATTTAATCGTTAGTTCGAGCGGCTCGTCAAAATTCAGTGTTAGCTTCATATTATTTATCCTCAGCTTCTTCTGCTACACGCTCATTGATATATTCCGCAGCGTTTTCTCCAGTGTACTTCATCTGGCAAATTATCTCTCGCGCTTTGTCCAAGTCACGCAGAATTTTTATAAGTTCGGCATGTGCCTCTTCTGCGGGTTGTGCCGTTTTCCAAGAAACAGCGCAGTAACGCAAGAGGTAGTCAAGTTTAGGTGTTTTGGTCATTTTATTAATCCGTTTATTGCTACTGATAGGTTTACTCGGCAATTGTGACAAGTATCAGCAAAATGGAATTTTTCTTCCCGCTCGCCCATGCTGCTTGCTGGAATGGTTATATCAATCCCGGCATTGTCAAAGTATCCGGGTTCGCCCTGTTTAAATTCTTCTTTACAAATATCGCACACCCAAGAATTTTTCTTAGTCATATTTTCTCTACTTTAAAAGATATTGGTCTTATAGATGACAATCTTCTGACAATACTGACAGGGCAAATCGCTTGTGATTAGAAAGAACATTAGCCCTTTTCTAGTATAGCCAGACTCTTTTCCGCAGTGGGGGCAGATGATGGCATCGCTGTCCTGCGGATTTTTCTTCTCGTATTTCCATATACGATGATTTTCATCTTCATATTCACGGGCATGTTCGGAGCACAATGTTTTTCCAATCATGTCCAGCGAATGTCTGGCTTCTTCAGCAGACAGTTCTACACCACATACATCACAAAAATATTTTACCATCCTGTTTCCTATCTAATGAAGGAATGAACAATCCAGCCGAAGAAAACAGCAAGAAGCGGAGTAACAACAATCTGTGCAATCGCTCTCACTATTTTTGTAGTGTTATCTTCTTTTTTATCCTGTTGAATAGTTGGTGTGGGATGCAGTAATGATGCTACGAAGCTGATACCAATGGCATAAAGAATAGGCAGGGCAGGAAGATTGAAAAGAGGGACGATGAACCAGCCCCATAGGACGGATAGTGCCCATCCGCTTAGCAATGCTCCTCCTACCGCTGCCACAACAACGATGATTATTCCTCCAAGCCACACAAGACATCCTTCAATTGTTTTATCCATTTTATTCTCCTATTAACCTATAGCCGGATAATACGGCGCGTAAACATTGAGATATTTATAATAGATATAAGTATATAAACGTCCATCATAATGCTCTTTCTCAATGTTTGTGAATTTTCGAGACCCTTTTTCAATGAGCACAAAGCCGGAGTATTCCAGAGCGCTCGGCAGGGTTGTCGTAACTATTTTCTGAATAACGTGTTGAACATCTCCATTAATATCCAGAACGTGAATAATCTCGGAATCGATTTCTGAGATAATATATTTTGTATAATCCTTTGGGGGTTTTTCTACGGCGTTTTCGTGAACGATTTCTTTTGCCAGTGCCCTGCGCTCATATTCTTTTATCATTTCATACTCATCCGGGTATCTCTTTTCCCAATGTTCTTCGCAATACATTCCGCGCCATTTCAGGTTTTCGCAACCATGATATTCGCATTTTTCTGCGCTCCACGTGTATGATGCACTCATTTGTTTTCCTCGTTTTATCATTTAAGAATAAGGATTAATCCTTCTAGGTCTTTATCGGTTAATACCTCTTTACGGGCAAGGACAAGAACCAAACCAAAAACAAGCTTAGCCAAAAACGTTACAGCGTGGCTGATGGTTTGACCATTTGTTTCTTCACTCATAAATTCTTTGAAAGAATTCAGTTTCTCCATTATACTCTCCTGTATGCATTTTTTATACTATGTTTATTATAGCACAAAAGTCCGAATCTGTCAAGGGGCAGTTTTGGCATTTCAATTTTTGTTGGAAAATTGAAATGAAAATTCCAACGTTTCAATTTCTGTTGGAAAATTGAAATGGTAACTCCACCTTGTGTCTCACCTGTTAACCACAAACCACCTTGTGTCTCACTTTTCCCTAAATATGAGACACTAACTCTCATTTTTTCCCCCTGTAATCCATAATTTCCCCCGACACTTTTTCCCGCTATAATTTCCCCCGACACT
>Ga0182021_10000285_pt1 | contig 51795 bp, 43 predicted proteins | sample 612E3MmetaG_FD_120493 | JGI IMG/M metagenome (GOLD analysis project Ga0182021, IMG submission 120493) | Permafrost microbial communities from Stordalen Mire, Sweden - 612E3M metaG (Illumina Assembly) | ecosystem: Environmental > Terrestrial > Soil > Wetlands > Permafrost | place: Sweden... | reverse complement strand
ACGATATACAATCCTCCGCACCAGATAAGGACATTATGAAATCGTTCTCTTCCAGTTTTCATTTGCACTCCTTAAAATTTTAAAAGCGAAGTTTGGGATCACTACATTTTATTAACGTATTATAGGAGTTTCAAAATTTGAAAACAACCAAAAGAGAACTTAACTGCGGTTATCTATCGGGTGCCAGTCATTTTTAGTTTGTTGCCATTTCGTAATAGCCAGTAATAAGTAGGCAATCGCCGTACACATGATAACACTCGCAAAAACGACACAAACCCAATCCGGTAGATAACGTTCAAACAGACCGATATGCCTGAACATGGTTGGGACCCAGCCATAACCCGGTTGGGTATCATGAAACCACCAGGGAATATTAGTAATCCATGGCCAGACCGCCGGGAGCATAGCAATTACCAGGGCAAAGACTCTTTCCAATTTATATCTGGTGGATGAAGCAAGCAAAATGGCTAATGGGAGATAGATTACCAGATATTGGTAGTTGATGCGATAATAAAAAGCGATAAAAACCATAAAACCGGCGAGTGCTCCCTGCAAGGGTGTTATCCGGCGTTTGTAAGACAATATTGCCATTATAATAAACATGATAATCAATAATGGCGCAGTTAATACTATCAGCCAAGTAGTATTCCAGAAAAAGGTATTGTGTAGGATTGTTAGTATGGAACCGAGGCCGCTAAAAGCAAAAACCAGAGGATCCTGATAACCGGGTGCGGAACCGGGAACAAAAATCGAACGGACGTAAGGTATCAGGTTACCTGTCGCCAAAAATGGTATTGAAATCAGCGCAACTACACCTGCGGTAATTGCACAATTGGTTAGAAGCCGCTTTAAATTCATATTCCGGGCACAGATGATAGCAATCAAAGCTACGGCCGCTGCAGTGTGTTGTTTAGTCATTATCGCCAGACCAGCAAATACAAAAGCCAGTCTGTCCTTGCCTTTCATCAACAGAATAACACAGGTTAAAAGAAAAGCAGCGGCGACGGCATCGAATTGGCCGAATACCCCGGATTCAAACCAGGCCGTAGGATGCAGTAACCACAAGCTGGCAAACAACACTTTACGACGTTTTGAACCGGGCACTCCCCAATATAAGAGTAATCCAATAGCTAGGTCGGCGACGATGATCGGCATTTTTATAGCCAGGCGCCACGTTGGGTCAGCGACAAGGTTACTCCCGACATTGATAAGGTGGCTGGACGGCGCAAAAAATAAAGACACCCTTGATATCAATAACCATATAGGCGGATAGACAAAACCCCAACCTTTCATGGGGAAAATATCCAATTGGGCATCGGCATAACGGTAAAAATCCAGTCCATGGGTCTGAAAAACCTTGGCGAATGCCCAAAACTGAGGTACGTCAGGTCCCGATGAAATTTTTGCTGCCCAGATTCGGATAAAAGCAGCGATGGCAAAAACAATTACTAAAATTATTAGGGGAATATGGTGTCTTGCCCAGACCAAACAGGTTTTAAAGATGTTGCTTGGGTTATCTGATCGCGGGGTTTTTTCAATTAATTTGCTTTCTTTCATGTCAATATAACGATAAACAGTCCTTCAAGATTGTAATGAGCCCAAAAGCCAGATTATCCTTTTACTTTCTGTTGTAACTCGTAAAGTTTCGTTAGCGCTTCCAGCGGTGTGAGCGAATCAATCTCCAACTTTCCCAATTCTTCTAGCACCGGTGATTTTTCGGCAAAAAGCTGCATTTGAATTAACGGCTGCTGATGAATTTTGACTTTGGGTTTGACAGTTTTGCCGTCGCTCTCCAGCTCATCCAGAATCTCCTGCGCACGGTGCACGACACTATTCGGTAAACCGGCTAGCTTACCGACATGGATGCCGTAGCTCTTGTCCACACCGCCGGGCACGATTTTACGCAGGAAAATCACCTCGCCCTTTTCTTCTTTAACCGCCACATTATAATTTTTTACCCGTGGCAGATAATCGGCCAGTGCCACCATTTCGTGATAGTGGGTGGCAAAAAGGGTCTTCGCGCCCAATCTGGGGTGATTATGGATATATTCCGCGACTGCCCGGGCGATAGATAAACCATCGTAAGTGCTGGTACCGCGTCCGATTTCATCCAGAATCAACAATGAACGGGGCGTGGCATTATTCAGAATGCCGGCCGTTTCCACCATCTCGACCATGAACGTCGATTGACCGCTGGACAGGTCTTCCCGCGCGCCAATGCGTGTAAAGATGCGGTCAACAAGGCCGATGGTGGCTTCATCCACCGGGACAAAACTGCCGGTCTGCGCCATCAGCACAATCAGCGCCACCTGTTTTAGATAAGTCGATTTACCGGCCATGTTGGGACCGGTGAGAATTACCAGTTGCGTATCTTTATTGGATAAATAGGTATCGTTGGGAACAAAGCTGGTAACGGTCAAGGAGCGTTCCACCACCGGATGCCGCCCGCCCTTGATGATAATCTCATCGGCGTTGGTCAACTGCGGACGTTTATAATTGTTGCGGATGGCCACCTCTGACAGACTCGAATAAACATCAATCTGTTCGATGGCTTCGGCCAGCACCAGAATCACGGTGCGGCTGGCAGCAATTTGTTTGCAGACCCGCTGGAATAATTCCGTCTCCAGCTCTTCAATCCGTTCCCGGGCATTCAGAATTGTGGATTCATAATCTTTCAGTTCCGGGGTGAAATAGCGCTCACCGGTGGATAATGTCTGTTTGCGGATATAGTTTTCCGGAGCTTGCGCGATGTTCGATTTAGAGATTTCAATATAATAGCCGAAAACATGGTTATAGCCGATTTTTAAATTCTTAATCCCGGTTTTTTCCTGCTCGGCGCGCTCCAGATTGGCCAGATACTGCTTGGCATTTTTAGACACCGAACGCAAATTGTCCAGTTCTTCGGAGAAACCTTGTTTAATTACGCCGCCTTCCCCTAGAGTAGTTGTCGGCTCTTCCACAATAGCCTGGTTAATAAGTTCTACAACCTCAGACTGCGGTTTGAGTTCATCTTTGAGCCAGGCTATAGCAATGCTATTAGCGGTATTTTCCAGCGCGTCTTTCATTTTAGGAATAAGGGATAAAGTACGTTTCAAAGCGACCAGTTCATTAGGGTTGGCTAAATTGCCGCTAATCCGGTTGATAATCCGCTCCAGATCAGCAATATTGGTGAGAAAAGCAATGGTCTGTGCACGTGCCAAGGAGTTTTCGACAAACCATTCAACGGCGTCCTGATGTTTGTTGAGAGCTTGTAAGTCGAGTAACGGCTGCGTCAATCGCCTTTTAATCAGACGGCTGCCCATCGCGGTTTTGGTGAGGTCGATGACCGAAAGCAGCGAACCTTTAACCGAACCGGAACTGCTGCGGAAAAGCTCCAGATTGTTTTGTGTCTGGGGGTCGAGCGCCATAAAAGATTCGGTGGTATATGTCGAAAGGCGAGTCAATTGCCCCAGCATACCTTTCTGCGTTTCCTGGAGATAATAAATGATGGCGCCGGCAGCGCTGACAGCCAGCGGTAGTCCGCTGCAGCCGAAGCCGTCCAGTGTCGTTGTGCCGAAATGTTCCAATAATACTTGTCGGGCAACTTCGGTCTCGAAATGGTAATTATCCAGTTTGGTTATTGGTATTTCCAATTGCAAGTTCGCGATATCAGCATCCTGCGAGACGATTAGTTCCGATGGTTTCAGCCGTTCCAGTTCGTTGCGCATACGGCTTAGAGGCAATTGCGTGGTGGCAAATTCGCTGGTGGTAATATCGACATAGGCAATGCCGGCGTCATCCCCGTTAATTACCAGAGCAGTCAGATAATTGTTGGCTTTGCTGTCTAAAAGCAGCGGTTCGACGACAGTTCCCGGCGTCACCACGCGAATGACGTCACGCTGGACAATACCTTTAAGTTCGCCCGGTTTGGTGAGTTGTTCACAGATAGCGACTTTGTAGCCGCGGTTGATGAGCTTGACCAGGTAGTTATTGACGGCGTGGTACGGAATGCCGGCCATCGGGATTTTATTGCCCTTGCCCATTTCCCGTGAGGTTAGAACAATCTCCAGTTCGCGGGAAGCGATACGGGCATCCTCGTCAAAAGTTTCGTAGAAATCCCCGAGGCGGAAAAAGACAATCGTCTCCGGATATTTCTTCTTGATTCTCAGATATTGTTGGCGAATGGGCGTTATGCTTTCATGCATGATATGGTTATTGTACTAGAAAATGGGGGAAAAGAGAAAGGGGGAGAAAAATCCCCCTTGATCCCCCTTTTTCAAAGAGGGAAATTAGCAAAATATATATTTTTGCCTCATCCGTACCTGATATGCTATAGTAATTTTATTATGGAAAAGATAGATTTCGTCACGAATGGCACAATCACTTCGCCGCTAGGTTTCACCGCGGGCGCGGTTTCAGCTGATATTCGAAATAAGCAGGATAACCGGCTTGATTTAGGCATCGTTTGCTCTCAGGAAATCTGCAACGTGGCCGGATTATTTACGGATAATAAAATTAAGTCGCCGTCTGTTGTATTATGTCAACAACGTGTACTGAAAGAAAAAGCAAATGCTATCGTAGCCAGCAGCGGCTGCGCCAATGCCAGTACCGGTGAACAGGGATTTGCCAACGCGATCGAAATGACGGCCCTGGCTGCCAGAGTGATCGGCGCCAAGCCCGACGAAGTTTTAATCGCCAATACCGGCGTCATCGGCGTGCAACTACCGATGCCGGAAATACGGGCCGCAATGAAGAAACTGGTGATGAAACCGGACGGCGGACATGATTTTGAACGTGCCATTATGACCACTGATACCATTTCGAAAGAAGTCGCCGTAACTGTAAAAAGTGGCTTGAATAATTTTACCATTGGCGGCGTGGCTAAAGGCTCTGGGATGATTCATCCTAGTATGGCGACATTACTGGGATTTCTGACCACCGACGCCAATGTCACGCCTGCTTATCTGAAAAAATCCCTACAGGAAGCAGCCGCCGTGTCTTTTAATATGATTTCTGTTGACGGCGATACCAGCCCCAGCGATACTCTTTTACTAATGGCAAACGGTATGGCAAAAACTGATCTCATCACCGGTAAAAGTCCGCTAGCGGGTATCTTCCAGCAAGCGCTAAATCAGGTCTGTATCTATCTGGCGAAAGCAACTGCCCGTGATGGGGAAGGCGCGACGAAACTTATTGAAATTAATGTAAAAGGCGCCGCCAATTTGAAAGAAGCCCGACAGGCAGCTCGGACGATTGTCAGTTCCAACCTGTTGAAAGCAGCGGTATACGGCAGCGACCCCAACTGGGGACGGGTGACGGCAGCCCTAGGCCGAAGCGGTGCTCAGCTGGAAGAAGCTAAACTGGATGTTTATATGGGCACGATACCGGTGCTGCAAAAGGGTGCGCCGGTGCCTTTCGATAAAATCAAAGCAGTTAACGTGCTGAAGCAAAAAGAAGTTCCGATTACCGTGGTTTTGAATATGGGGGCGGCGGAAGCGACGGCCTGGGGCTGCGATTTAACCGAGCAGTATGTGGTGATTAACGCAGAGTACACGACTTAGAAAGAGCGTTCAGCTATTAGCACTCAGCTTTCAGTGATGATTTTTAGATAGTGATTCGATCTAAAATTCCAAAATGTTCATTTTATAAATTGAGATTGTCACGTCCTTACAGTCCTCGCAATGGTCGAGATTTTAATTTTTGATATTTGTATTTGTTTGGAATTTGGACTTTGGATATTGGAGTTTTCTTAAGTGCTTAAATTCAACAGGCAGCGACGCCTGTACCACCAAATTTCAAAGTAGTATAATTAGGAATATATGGATAAACCAATTGTTATCAAAATAGGCGGCGCGACCTTTGGGAAACGCGACCCGATTCTGGAAGACATTGTTGCACTCCAGAAAAAGGGTAAATCGCTGGTGGTAATTCACGGCGGCGGCAATTTGGTCACCGAATGGCTAAAAAAACAAGGTATCGAGACCAAGTTTGTACGCGGCGAGCGGATTACCGATATACCAGCGCTGGACATGGTGGCCGCGGTGCTCGGCGGACTGGCCAATAAACAAATTGTCGCCACGATTAACCATCTGGGCGGGCGGGCTGTCGGCATCAGTGGCGTCGACGGCGCGTTGGTGCAAAGTCGCATTGCCAACCCGGAATTGGGCTATGTCGCCCAAACAGTAAAAATAGATACCTCCGTAATCGATGCGTTGCTAAAAGCGGGCTTTATTCCCGTGATTTCTCCGATTACCGATTATGCTTTTGACCGACCGGCAAATGCCCCTTTGATGTTGAATATTAACGGCGACCCGCTGGCAGGAGAAATTGCGGCCGCCCTCGGCGCAGAAAAACTGATATTTTTAACCGATGTCACCGGCGTGCTCGATAAAGAAGGTAATCTCCTCGCTGTGATTAACATTAATCAGGCAAAAGAGCTGATAGATTCCGGCACTGCTACCGGCGGCATGATTCCCAAGCTCAATGCTTGTCTCATCGCTGCCGCCCACAAGACCACCACCTGTATTGTTGACGGCCGTCAACCCCACGCGTTAATCAAGGCCATTGAAAGCGACCAGGCCGGTACCATTATCCGCGCTAGATGACGCTGACTGTGGCACTCCCTTTCCTATTTGTCTAATATTCCCTGGTTATGTTATATTTTAAGTCTAATAATATTGAGGTAAATTATTATGTCAAACTGGCAAGAAATGGAAAAAAAGTATCTATTCACGAATACCGTCCGCTGGCCCATTCTCCCGGTCAAGGGCAAAGGTTCATATATCTGGGACGAAAATGGCCGAAAGTACCTGGATTTAGTCGGCGGCTGGGCCGTCTGTTGTCTGGGGCACAGTCATCCGGTAATGACGAAAGCCCTCACTAAACAAGCGAAAATACTGGTTCAAATTGGCCCCCAGTCCTGTAGTCAACCGCAACTGCAACTGGCAGAACTGCTAATGAAAATCAGCTGTTTCAACCGCGTATTTTTTTGCAACAGCGGCGCGGAAGCCAATGAGGGTGCCGTTAAATTGGCCCGCCGCTACGGTAAACTGAAACTTAACGGCGCTTATGAAGTCATAACCGCGCTCAACTCTTTTCACGGACGGACGCTGGCAATGACCGCCGCCACCGGACAGGCACATTATCAGGACGCATATCAACCGCTGCCAGCCGGATTCAAGAATGTGCCTTTCAACAACATCGAAGCGATTAAAAACGCCACCACCAAAGACATTTGCGGCGTGATGTTAGAGCCGGTGGAGGGAGAAGGCGGCGTCAACATTCCCGACGAAGGCTATCTGAAGGCAGTCAGGCAATGGTGTGACGAGAAAGGCATCCTATTGATTCTGGACGAAGTGCAGACCGGTATCGGACGTATCGGAACCATGTTCGGGTATCAACAGTATGGGATCGAACCTGATATAATTACATTAGCCAAAGGGCTGGGTGGAGGCATACCCATCGGGGCTTTCATGGCCAAAGAAAGTTGTTCTGTTTTCCAACCAGGTGACCACGGCAGTACTTACGGCAGTAATCCACTAATGTGCGCTACTGCATTAGCCGTAATGGAATACGTCATTAAGCATGATATTCCCGGCAAAGCGCAACAAACGGGACTGTATTTAATTGATTCCTTGAACAAATTGAAGAGTAAATATCCCTTCATCACCGATGTCCGCGGGCGTGGTTTGCTGGCAGCAATTGAATTCAACCAAGACATTGCTAAATCTGTGATGGCGGCTTGTGTTGAAAACGGCTTGATGGTCAATAACGTTAAACCCAATGCCGTACGTGTTATGCCACCGCTGACCATTAACAATCAAGAAATCGACGAAGCACTGAGCATTTTGGATAAAGTATTCGCAGGAGTGAAGGTATAGGGTATCATTCCTATAAATCGGGAATAGATGATTTGTATGGATTCATGGCTGAGAACGGATGATAAAAGAGGTACACCCTCACCTTAATCCTCTCTCCCGTGAGGATACATGGGACTGTAAGCCCTCGAGGGACAGGAGACTACCCAAATAAGAAAAAGCTTCCTGTAAATGGCAGGAATGACAAAGGAGAAATTATTAAATGGCAGAAAAGGTTATTTTAGCCTATAGCGGCGGACTTGACACATCAGTCGCCATCCAATGGATAAAAGAGAAATATGGAATGGATGTGATTACCCTGACAATAGACGTGGGTAATCCCAAAGATTTTGAAACCGCCCGTTTAAAAGCACTTAAAATCGGTGCGATTAAAGCAATTGTCATCGACGCTAAAGACATGTTCGTCAAATACTTCATCTGGCCGGCTTTACAGGCGAATGCCCTGTATGAGGGACAATATCCATTGGCAACCGCGCTATCCCGCCCGTTAATGGCAAAGCTACTGGTAGACACCGCTCTGGCCGAAGGTGCCAATACTGTAGCGCACGGCTGCACCGGCAAAGGCAACGACCAGGTCCGGTTTGACGTCGGCGTACATGCCCTGGCACCACAACTTAAGGTTATCGCACCCGCACGAGAATGGGGCATGACGAGGGAAGAGACAATCGCTTATGCCACCAAACACCATATTCCAGTCCCGATTACGAAGAAAAGCCCTTATTCCATCGATGAGTGCCTATGGGGCAAGAGCACCGAATGCGGTATATTAGAAGATCCATGGGTTGAACCGCCGGATGATGTCTGGACATGGACTAGTTCGCCGTATAAAGCGCCCAATAAACCGGTTTATGTCGAGATTGGCTTTGAAAAAGGTATCCCTGTCAGGCTCGATGGCAAAGAAATGGACGGTGCCAGCCTGATTCAAAAAATGAACAAACTGGCCGGAGAGCATGGCATCGGGCGGATCGACCATATTGAGAACCGTCTGGTTGGTATCAAATCAAGGGAGACCTACGAAGCACCGGCGGCAGTTGTTCTCCTGCAGGCGCACCAGGCACTGGAAGCAATGACATTAGCCAAAGATCAGTTACGCTTCAAACAGAAAACGGCGATTGAAATCGCGGATATTATCTACAATGGTTTATGGTTCAGCGCGCTGAACCGCGACCTTTCCGCGTATATCCAGAGTTCCCAGCGATTCGTCACCGGCACTGTTAGAGTAAAACTTTTTAAAGGCAGCTCGATGGTAGTTGGGCGTGAATCGCCGAAATCGCTTTACAATCTCAGTCTGGCGACTTATGATAAGGGCGATAAGTTCGATGCCAGCGCCGCAGTCGGTTTCATCCACCTCTGGGGTCTACCGGTTACAACACAAGCTCAAATACAGTTACTGGCCGATAAAGAAGACCCGATGAGACTCATCGAAACCAAAAAACCGGAAAAGAAAGCAGGAGCGAAGAAAAACAGGAAGGAATAATGGCAAATCAGATACGAGGTCGCTTCCAAAAAGACGCCGCCAAAACTGCCATAGCCTACAGCTCTTCTATTTACTATGACTGGAGGCTTTATCCTTACGATATTGCCGGTAGTGTCGCACATGCCCGGATGCTTGCCAAGCAGGGCATCATTACAGAGCTGGAAGCCGAAACTATTATTGAAGGGTTGAGCGGCATCGGGGAAGAAATCACCGGGGGCAAATTCCCGTTCAAACCCGAATTGGAAGATATTCATATTAATATCGAGTCCCGATTGATTGAAAAACTGGGTGATATGGGGAAAAAATTGCACACGGCACGCAGCCGCAACGACCAGGTGGCACTCGACATTAGGCTCTACACCAGGGATGCGATACTGCATACCATCGGCCATATTATCGAACTGCAGAGTACGCTGGTAGACTTGGCTTCGGCCCACAAAACAACGATTGTCCCCGGCTATACGCATCTGCAAAAAGCACAACCGGTACTGCTGGCGCACCATTTCCTGGCCTATTTTGAAATGTTGGAACGGGATATCGCGCGACTGTATAACTGCCTGGAGAGGGTCAACGTGATGCCCTTGGGCAGCGGGGCACTGGCAGGCGTAGCTTATAATATCGACCGCAAGTTCGTGGCAAAAGAGCTCGGATTCAATGAAATCAGTCAGAATAGCTTGGACGCGGTCGCCGATCGTGATTTCATCATCGAATTTGAAGCAAACGCCAGTCTGTGCATGATGCATCTATCACGATTAGGCGAGGAATTGGTCCTCTGGTCTTCGGCTGAATTTAATTTTATTGAAATTGATGACGCTTACGCCACCGGTTCCAGCATCATGCCGCAGAAAAAGAATCCAGACATCGCCGAACTCGCGCGCGGCAAGACCGGCCGCGTCTACGGCAACCTGATAGGACTACTGACGACTATGAAAGGTTTGCCCCTCGCCTATAATCGGGATATGCAGGAAGACAAAGAGGGCTTGTTTGATACTGTAGATACGTTAATGGCAACACTGGAAGTCTTCGCTGGAATGCTAAAAACCATGAGTATAAAAACCGATAATATGGAGTCCGCGGCAAAACAGGGTTACCTGTTGGCAACAGACGTAGCTGATTATCTTGTAGAAAAAGGCATGACGTTCCGCGCCGCGCACGAAGCTACCGGCAAACTGGTAACCTATGCTATTCAAAAAGGTAAGTCTCTGAAAGACCTGACGTTAAAAGAATATCAAAAGTTCTCCCCTGTTTTTGATAAAAATGTGTTTGAAATCACCATAGAATCTTCGGTGACAGCCAAAAATGTTGCCGGCGGAACAGGGTATAAACAAGTAGCCCAACAAATAACTGCCGCCAAACGAAAACTCAAGGAAAGCATGAGCGATGGATAGTCCTAAAATCAAGATTGCACCTTCGATTCTATCGGCAGATTTCGCCCGTCTTGGCGAACAGGTGGCAGAGGCAACCAGAGCCGGTGCTGATTTAATCCACGTCGACGTGATGGACGGGCATTTTGTCCCCCAAATCACTATCGGGGCGGTGGTGGTCTCGGCGATCCGTAAGTATACTAACCTGCCGCTGGATGTCCACCTGATGATTGAGTCTCCGGAAGAACAAATCGCACAGTTTGCTAAGGCCGGTGCGGACATTATTACGGTTCATATAGAGCCCTGTGCACATATTCACCGCGTGATTCAGATGATTAAGGCAGCAGGTGTGAAAGCGGGCGTTTCTCTCAATCCGGCTACATCCCTTAGTACGCTGGATGAAATTCTGCCTGAAGTTGACCTGGTGCTGATGATGACCGTAAATCCCGGCTTTGGCGGGCAGACTTTTATTGAAAATACACTGGATAAAATCACCCGTTTGCGCGCCGAACTTAACAGACGGAAATTGAATATTGAACTGGAAGTAGACGGTGGAATCAATACAACAACCGCGCCGCAGGTTGTAAAATGCGGGGCGACGGCATTAGTTGCGGGAGCGGCAATTTTTAATTCGGGAGAGAGTATTGAGCAAGCGATTAGGAAACTGCGGCAGAGCCTGGTCTAACCACTGTCTTCTTCGCCTCTTTATGCTGATTACGAATACAGCGCGTGCAGAGGTTGAGACGCTTTTTCTTACCATTAATCATGATAATCGCCGGATGAACATTTGGCATCCACATTCTGTTGGTATGACGTTGAGAATGACTGATAGTATTACCGAACGCAGGGCTTTTCCCACAAATATCGCACTTCAAAACAGTACTCCTTGCCTATTTGATGGATTTACAGTATTTTATACTAACACACTCCGGCAAAGTTAACAAGAATAGCATCCTATCTGGATATTAGACAAAAAATGATTTGACGTTTATAATACATCAATACCTCAATTATTTCAGATTAATGAATTGAGAGGAAACACATGACAAAGAAAGTAAGTTCAATAACAGGGCAAGAACTGAGAGAAATGTTCGCGGCAGCCACTGCCTGGTTAGAAAAGAACGCTCCCGATATTGACGAATTGAATGTCTTCCCCGTACCGGACGGCGATACCGGCACTAACATGTTGTTAACAATGCGCTCTAGTGTAGAAGAAGCTTACCGTGCACCCGACCATAGTGCATCCGGAGTAGCACAAGCTCTGGCAAAGGGTGCCCTATTGGGTGCCAGAGGCAACAGCGGTGTCATCCTTTCACAAATCTTCCGCGGCATGGCAGATGATATGGCGGATAAGGAAGAAATAACCGGCCCTGATATGGCCAGGGCACTCGATAAGGCCGCCAAAACCGCTTATAAAGGACTCAGTAATCCCACCGAAGGCACTATTCTAACTGTTATTAAAGATGCCTCCGTTGCCGCGATGAAGAAATCCGCTTCCAACGGGAAAGACCTGATTATCGTAATGGAAACCACTGTCAGTACAGCCAGAGAATCTGTAGCTAACACCCCGACATTACTCCCGGTATTGAAAGAAGCCGGCGTCGTTGATGCGGGCGGACAGGGACTATACACTATTCTGGAAGGCGCCCTTCAATACCTCAAGGGTGAAACCGAACAAATGCAATTCAAAAAGCCACAGGTCATCACCAGCAGTATTCCTTTAACCCTGAGACTGCCGGAAATGATTGCCGCAGATGAAGTCCCATATGGGTATTGTACGGAATTCATGATTAAAGGCGAAGACCTCGACCCGGACAAATTAAAAACACGTCTACTGAAGAAAGGCGAATCTCTCATCGTTGTCGGGGACGACAGTACAATCAGGGTTCATATTCATACTTTAGATCCCGGCAACATTGTCCACCTTGCCACAGGAATCGGGACAATCCATCAGGTATCCGTCCGTAATATGGACGAACAGCATCGCGACTTCGTCGCAGCGCAGAAAGAAAGATCTGTCGCAACTGATGTTGCCACTATCGCCGTCGTCGCCGGTGAAGGATTGAAAGAAGTTTTTTCCAGTCTTGGGGTCACCTCTATTGTCCATGGCGGACAAACCATGAATCCCAGTACTAAAGATATTCTCACGGCAGTCGAACAAGTCTCATCAGATAAGGTAATTTTGTTACCTAATAATAAAAACATCATCCTTACTGCTAAACAAGTTAAACCATTGACAAAGAAAATAGTGGAAATAATCCCCACAGAGACCATTCCCCAGGGGGTTGCCGCACTACTTGCCTTCGATTATGATGCAAATCTGGAAACCAACACGAATCTAATGAAGCAGGCAATCGAGAATGTGAAAACCATTGAAGTAACGCGAGCTGTACGCGCTACACAAATTGGCGGGTTGAAAATCAGGAAAAAGCAAATTATCAGCCTGCTGGACAATGAACTAATCACGGTTGGCAATAACGCCACAGAAGTCGTGATGGATACATTGAACAAGCTTAATCTGGAAGAAAACGAAATCTTGACCCTTTATTACGGCGCGGATACACCACTTGCCGAAGCAGAAAAAACAGCCGTGACAATCCGCGAGAAATATCCCAAACTCCAGGTAGAGATAATCCGCGGCAGTCAACCTCATTACAATTACATTATATCGGTAGAATAAACAAGGAGGATTGGATAATTGACAGTAAGGATTGTGACCGACAGTCTTTCCGACCTCACAACCGAATTGACTGGCAAACTTGACATCACACTGGTGCCTTTGACAGTATTATTCGGACATGAAACCTTTCTTGACCGGGTTACCATTAGCACCGACGAATTCTACCATCGACTAATACACGGTGATATTTGGCCAGCTTCCACCCAACCATCGCCTCAAGATTTTGCCAATACTTACGATAAACTCTGTGAAACCACTAACGAAATCCTGGTTATTATTCTTTCTTCCGTAATGAGCGGCACATATCAATCGGCGATGGCGGGAAAAAATTTGATGAAAGCCAAGAAATGCCGCGTCGAAGTGATTGATTCTCAAACAGTCGCCGGCGGTCTCGGATTAGTCGTGCTGGCAGCCGCCAGGGAAGCCCAAAAGGGCACTAATCTGGACAACCTAGTTGCATTTACACACGAATCTTTAAAGAGGTCCCATTTCATTGTCTATTTTGATACACTGAAATATCTCGCTAAGGGGGGTCGCCTCGGTAAGGCGCAGGGTTTACTTGGCTCCGTGCTTTCCTTCAAACCTATTCTGCATATAAAAGAAGGTGAAATGTCCCCTGTCACCAGAGTCCGTTCCCTGGCAGCAGGAGTTAGTTATTTAAGTAATTTCATGTCAAGTTTCAAGAATATCGAGATAGCAATCATCGAACATACCACCTCCATCGAGAGCGCGGACGAACTTGCCAAACTCTTCCATGATAGCCATCCCAAGGTCCCTATCCTTCGTTCGACCGTCAGTCCGGTCCTGGGAGTCTATGGCGGTCCCAACGCGATTGCCGTTGCTATCCTAGAAGCAGAGGGAAAATAAGTTGTGACGGTAAAAATTGTTACCGATAGCACCGGCGACATTTCTCCCGAAATAGTGAAAGAACTCGGGATTACCGTAGTTCCCGAATATGTACTTTTTGGGGACAAGACATATCGGGACGGTATAGATATCAGCTATGATAAGCTTTATGAGAAACTCATCAATAATCCAAAACTGCCCTCCACCTCACAACCGACACCGGCTGATTTTACCAGAGTCTACCAAGAAGTTGCTAAGGAAACCGATGAAATAATCTCGATTCATCTTTCGGGTAAACTCAGCGGCACTTCCAGTTCTGCCCTGCAAGGGAAAAAACCGGTTGACACTAAATGTAATATCACCGTTATCGACTCCAAATCTGTCACCATGGGACTTGGAATGCTCGTAATGTCCGCGGCAAGATTGGCCCTCCGTAATGAAAAACCCGAAATAATTGTTGATGAAATAACAAAAGAGATGAATAATATTCATCTCTTTGCAACTTTTGATACCCTGAAATATCTGGCACTCGGCGGGCGTATCGGTAAAGCTAGAGCGTTATTTGGCAGCATTCTAAATGTCAAACCGATAATTACCCTTCGTGATGGAGTATTTGCTCCTGTAGGCAATTTTCGCACCCGTACCAAAGCAATTGACAAGCTGTATGAGCTGGCTAAGAACTATTTAAACATTCAAGAGATAGCTGTAATTTATAGTACCACTCCTGACGATGCAAATTATCTAATAGATCGCCTTAGTTCATTAGTGGACAATAAATGTCTCCATCTGGCGCGGCTTGGACCTGCTCTTGGAGTACACGGCGGCCCTGGCACTCTAGCTGTGGTGATAAGAAGTAAGACCAATGAAAATGACTCTGAAAAAGATGCTTCAAACCTGTCAACAAAGAAAATAAGTGGCCCTTCTATACACCTGCCAAAATTAAAACTGCCATCCCATCGGTAGGCAACGGTATTATGCCAGTTATTGATATTGATTCTCTGCATAAAATTCTGGAATTGGAGCAAAAGCAAGGTTACTCCGATTCTGCTGTTATTGGCGGCCTGGATAAATTCATTCGGCAATGGTCGGATAAATTAATTGCGGTAATTACTGACCGTTCCCTGCTGACAAAATTCCAAAAATTACATCTGCGCGACAGGAAGTATGCTTCCCTGACGGTAAAAGAACGGCAGGCATGGGTCAAGAATGTTCTTGAATTTGCTGACGAATTGGCACATGGGAAAGCAATAAAACCGGCTCCTATCAGGAAAATTAACGTTGGGTCGCAGAAATCCCCGGTAAAACCTAAAACACCACTAATAACATCCAATCTATCACTCGATGCCTCCATTACAGCCATCAAAGGCATCAGTACCAATCTTTCTGCAAGATTTGGCAAGTTGGGGGTGAAGACTATCCGCGACTTGCTCTACTTTTTCCCCAGCCGCCATCTCGATTACAGCAAAATGAAAACAGTTTCCCAATTGACGGAAGGACAGGAAGAAACAATCGTCGCTAATGTCTGGGAAGCGAAAATCACGATGCCGGGCGGAAGGCGGAGCACCGAGGTGATTGTGGGGGATGAGACCGGGAATGTCAGAGCGGTGTGGTTTAATAATCCCTATCTGGCAAAAACACTCGTGCCTAATATGAAAATTGTACTCAGCGGCAGGGTCAGGCTGTTTAACGGACGATTTGTTTTTGAATCGCCGGAATGGGAGCCGTTGGAAGAGGGAGACCTGATTCATACCGGCAGGTTGGTACCGGTCTATCCTCTGACGGAAGGACTACACCAGCGCCAGGTAAGAAAATTGATAAAAGGCGCCGTAGACCTGTGGGCTGGGCAAGTTCCGGATTTTCTCCCGCATGATGTCAAAGAACACTGCCATTTGATCGAGTTGCCGCGGGCCATCGCTCAGGCGCACTACCCCGATAGCGCCGATTTACAAGACAAAGCCAGAGTACGCTTGGCTTTTGATGAACTTTTCCTATTGCAGTTAGGTGCGTTGAGTAAAAAACGTGACTGGCAGGAAAGCCAGCCGGGCACCCCGATTCAGATTAATCAAAAATTACTTGAGACTTTTCTACAGTCGCTGCCATTTAAGTTCACTCCGGCACAGCTAAAAGTGCTTCAAGAAATACTGGGAGATATGCAGAAACCGGTAGCAATGTCACGGCTGCTGCAAGGCGAAGTCGGCAGCGGTAAAACTGTCGTGGCTACGGCTGCCCTTTTAATGGCTGCTGCCGATGGTTATCAAACCGCACTGATGGCACCCACGGAAATATTAGCTGAGCAGCACTTTGCCACAATCCACAAACTTCTTTCGGCTACCGGCAATTTACAAGAAGAAGCTGACCATTTATACACGTATTCCGGAATTCTGCCCAAGTCTTTGACAATCGCGTTGTTAATTGGGGCTACCAGTGCGAAAACAAAGCGTGAACTTCACCGACTTAGTGCCAACGGCGAAATTGATATCGTCATCGGCACACATGCCCTTATTCAGCAAGAAGTGGGATTCCAGCGTCTGGGCTTCGTGGTGGTGGACGAACAACACCGTTTCGGGGTTGCGCAACGCTCTACATTGCGCCAGAAAGGAACGAATCCCCATGCACTGGCAATGACCGCCACCCCCATTCCCAGAACGCTCGCTTTGACACTCTACGGCGACCTCGACCTATCGGTAATTGACGAACTGCCGCCGGGCAGACAGTTGATTAAAACTAAATGGCTCAGACCTAATCAAAGAGAAAGCGCCTACAATTTCATCCGCAAGGAAATCGCCTCCGGGCATCAGGCATTTATCATCTGCCCGCTCATCGAAGAATCGGAAACTATTCAAGCCAGAGCAGCCATCGCGGAATATGAATTTCTATCACAGAATGTGTTCCACAATCTCAGAGTAGGCTTGCTACACGGACGAATGGCTTCTAGAGACAAGGAAAAAGCCATACAGCAATTCCACGATAAAGAACTTGATATTCTCGTTTCCACACCGGTGATTGAAGTGGGTATCGACGTGCCCAATGCCACGGTAATGATGGTAGAGAGCGCAGACCGGTTCGGTTTATCGCAATTGCACCAGTTCCGCGGACGAGTGGGTAGAGGCCCGGCGCAAAGCTACTGCATATTGTTATCTCAAAATCCTTCGGATGTCGGACAGGAACGGCTGGCAATTATCGAAACTGTTTATAATGGTTTCAAACTGGCGGAAGAAGACCTGAGGCTAAGAGGCCCCGGGGAATTTTTCGGCACCAGACAGAGCGGCCTGCCTGATTTGAGAATGGCCAAACTTTCCGATGTGGCGCTGTTGGAACTGGCGCGCAAAGAAGCGGAACGGCTCTTCACCGAAGACCGACATCTGAAAAACCCACAACATGCCCTGCTGGTGAAAGAATTGGCGCGCGTCTGGACAACACAAATAGAAGAGTTAAGCTAAAAGCGAATAGCTGTCAGTTATCAGCTTTCAGGTGGATACCGTCTTTCGCTGGTATGGGAAATGACGCGGGTTAACACGTTTTAACTAAAATTTATTCTTGATTCTTGAATCTTGATCCTTGATTATTCACCCCTTTTCACCACCCAATTAGCTTCAACCTTTATTATTATGTTATAATCAAATTCTATTAGAGACACAAACAGGTACAAAAATGCTAAGAGAAATTCTAATTAATTTACTGACCGAAGCGACAATTAAAGCACAAAAGCAAGGAAAACTTCCTTCGGTAGTATTGCCTGAAATTACCATCGAGCGTCCGCAGAAGGCCGGACACGGTGATTATGCCTCCAATTTTCCCCTGAAGCTGGCGAGAATCGCCAGAGCCAATCCGATGGTGATTGCTAATGAACTGGTAGCTCTACTTTCTACCACTGAAGAAATCGAAAGTGCTGTTGTCGCCCCACCCGGGTTCATTAATTTTACTCTGAAAAATACCTGGTTGAACCGTCAGGTTGACCAGATTCTCAAAGAAGGAGAATCCTTTGGTAATAATAAAATGGGACAGGGCAAGAAGGTACAGGTCGAATTCGTCAGCATCAATCCCACCGGCCCGCTGCATGTTGGACATGGACGCGGCGCTATTCTTGGTAGTACGTTAGTCAACATTCTCTCAGCCAGCGGCTATAAAGTGGAACGGGAATATTACTTTAACGATGCCGGCAATCAGATGGATATTTTCAAACGTTCGCTTTATGCCCGTTACCTGCAATCGCTGGGGTTAAGAGCGGAAGTTCCCGAAAACGGCTACATGGGCAATTACATGATCGACCTGGCGAAAGAGATTATCGCCGAGCACGGCGACAAATTCCGAAAACTCACGGAAACCGAAGCGCTGGCACAATTGGGCGATATCGGCATCGGCAAGGTCAAAGACAAGATTAAAAAAGACCTCATACGATTGCGCGTAGAATTCGATGTCTGGTTCCGTGAGCAAAGCCTCTACGAAAACGGACAGTACGATAAAGTAATGAAATTACTGCGCAACGGCGGTTACCTGGCAGAAAAAGAGGGCGCCACCTGGTTTGTTTCCACCAATTTAGGGGAAGATAAGGATAATGTTGTGGTGCGCAGTAACGGCGCGCCCACCTACTTCGCTACCGACATCGCTTACCACTTCAATAAATTTCTGGAACGGCATTTTGAAAAAGTCATCGATATCTGGGGCGCTGACCATCAGGGTCATGTGGCGAGAATGAAAGCCGTTGTCGCTGCGCTGGGAATCGACCCCGAGCAACTTCAGATAATTATCCACCAGATGGTTACGTTAAAGCGCGGCGGCGAACTGATACGTGTTTCAAAACGCACCGGTGACCTGATTACACTGGAAGAAGTCATGGAAGAAGTGGGGGTCGATGCCTGCCGCTTCTTCTTCCTGGCACGCAGCGCCAGCAGCCAGATGGATTTTGATCTGGAACTGGCCAAGAAACAATCACAGGAGAATCCCGTTTATTACATCCAGTATGCTCACGCCCGTATTGCCAGCATTATGCGTCTGGTGGATGAGCGGAAAATCGATTTTGTAGACGGCGACACCAGCCTGCTGACGACGGAGCCTGAATTAACGTTGATTCGGAAGTTGATGAATTTCCCCGAACTGATTGAAATGGCGACAATCACGCTGGAACCGCATCACCTTGCCTACTATGCTCAGGAACTGGCAACCACTTACCATGCTTTCTACAAAGATTGCCGTGTCGTGGCCGATGATAAAGCCTTAACAAAAGCCCGTATTAAGCTGGTCATATCCAGTAAAATCGTTTTAGCCAAAACACTGCATTTGATGGGAATGAACGCACCGGATAGAATGTGACGCCGCAGCGCCATATTGACACTTGTAAGCTTGAGATCTTTAAAGACGAAATACTATTAGCCGCAGCTAATATGTACGAAATCCTTTCTGGAGGCCGAAGCCGGAAGTACTTCACGAAGTGAATGCATACTGAGTGAGCTTTAAGCAAACGAATGTATCTGGTGCCTTTGGGAAATATCCAAAATACAATAATCAATAATCAAATAAATGCGAATATCTAATATCGAAATACTAAACAAATACGAATTACAAAATTATAAACACTTCGACCATTGCGAGAATGTCCTTCCAGAGAAGTACGACATGGCAATCTCACACAAAAAATAAGCATGGGGATAAAATACTGGAAGCTCGTAAATGGTAACTCATAACTCAAAACTGATAATTGTCCACTATTTCGTATTTCGTGCTTCGAATTTCTCCTTTTTACTCCTTATTCTTGTCCCTCTCACCATATTTGTGCTATCCTTTTTCATAATGAGGTTGGGTTTAGAATGAAAAAAAGAGTTTTTTCCGGAGCTCGTCCCACTGCCAGGCAACATATCGGTAACCTGCTTGGCGCCATTGATAATTATGTCAAATTGCAGGAAGAATATGACTGCATTTACTGTATTGTCGATATTCACGCTCTGACAACCTTGCAGGATACTAGCCAGATTCAGAAAAACATTCGTGAACTGGCGCTTGATTGGCTTGCCGCCGGACTAGACCCGCAGAAGAGCATTATCTTCGTACAATCGCACGTGCCTGAAGTTACAGAATTGCACACCCTTCTCAGCATGGTTACGCCATTAAGCTGGCTTTTGCGTGTGCCGACTTTTAAGGAAAAGGTGAAACTGCATCCGGATAACGTCAATTATGGCCTGGTGGGTTATCCTGTGTTGATGACCTCCGATATCGTTCTTTATAAAGCCGAGGTTGTGCCGGTCGGTGAAGATCAACTGCCTCATTTGGAGATAGCAAGAGAGATTGCGCGCCGATTCAATACATTGTTCGGGGAGGTTTTCCCGGAACCGAAGGCAAAACTTACCAACTTTCCCCTTATTCCCGGTCTTGATGGTAAGAGCAAGATGAGCAAAGAAATTGAAGGCAGTATGATTGAAATTGCCGCCACTCCTGAAGAAACTAGAGCTAAAATAATGGCCGCTGTGACCGACCCGGAGCGAAAATTCCGTAAAGACTCGGGACACCCAGAAATCTGTAATATCTACACCCTGCATAAATACTTCACCCCGGCGGAGGTGGAAGGAATCGGTGTCGAGTGTCGCAGGGCTGGCATTGGCTGTGTGGATTGCAAGAAATTATTAACAAAGAACATGAATGAAGCCCTGGGCCCACTAAGAGAAAAGCGTTTGGAACTAGCCGCAAAACCTGAATATATCAAAGAAGTATTAGCCGACGGTGCCGCGCGCGCCCGCGTTATTGCCCGCGAAACAATGCAGGAAGTCAGCCATAAAATGGGGCTTTTATAGAAAAAACTCTATCCTGATAATTGAGCAATATTAAAGGAGTTTACAATAGAAATTATTCCTGCGGTTGACCTTAAGGGTGGTAAGTGTGTCCGGCTTTATCAGGGCGATTATAATCAGGTGACACATTTTTCGGACGACCCGTTGGACGCGGCGCTGAAATGGCAAGCAATGGGCGCTTCCCGACTTCACATTGTTGACCTGGACGGCGCCGCCAGTGGGAAAATCGGCAATATCGACATCATTCACAATATCGCCAGCGTGATGTTGATACCAACGCAGTTGGGTGGTGGACTGCGGGATATCGATACGATTCAGAAAATACTCACGCTGGGAATCGAACGCGTAATTCTGGGTACTGTCGCCGTGGAGAATCCCAAACTGGTGGAGGAAGCTTGCAAACGTTTTAATGATTACATTATCGTCAGTATCGATGCACGGGACGGATGTGTCGCCACGCACGGCTGGATACAAGAAACGACTCTGACCACCGTCCAATTCGCCCAAAAAATGGCCGGCCTCGGCGTCAGACGGTTTATTTACACCGATATCATACGTGACGGTACGTTAACCGAACCTAATTTTGCTGCGATCTCCGAACTGGTACATAATACTAGATTACCGGTGATTGCAGCCGGCGGAATTACCTCGATACTACACCTTAAAATGCTGAAACAGCTCGGAGTCGAGGGCGCGATTGTCGGCAAGGCGCTCTATACCGGCGATATTAAGTTGAAAGACGCAATTGCCGAACTTAATAAGTGATAGTTATTAAGAACAAAAAAATGACCCATTCTGAAGATAGACAATAATCGAAGCAATTTCACTTTTACCGCAATGCACTGGCTAACAGAGATTGCCACGCTTCGCTCGCAATGGTAAAATACAAGCATCCCATTCTCCAAACTTCCCAATCCATTTAATTGGGGTGTTAGGGGCGAAGCCCTTTATTTTCAACTGTCATTCCGTATTTGATACGGAATCCATATCAATTCGTTTCTGGATACCGATTTTCATCGGCATGTTAAAATAATTACATCTTCTACGGAGTGCGTCAAAATGAAAGTTGAAATGAAAGATATTAACTTTGATGAAAAAGGGCTGATTCCCGCTATTATCCAGGACGCCGATACCAGTGAAGTCCTGATGCTCGGTTATATGAATGAAAAAGCCCTCAAACTCACTATTGAAGGGCCGGATGTCTGGTTTTACAGTCGCAGTCGTCAAGAAATGTGGCACAAAGGTGAGACCTCCGGCAATTTCATTAAAGTGAAAGAAATCTATAAAGACTGTGATAATGATACGATTCTGGTGAAAGCCAAACCGGTGGGGCCGGTATGCCACACCGGCAGCAAAAGCTGTTTCTTCCAGAAAATTAAATAATGGCAATAGCATGTGTCATTGACGATAGCAGGTCAATTGTTGAAACATGAACTACCAGATAATCGAAAAACTCTCCAGCCCTGAAGAATATATCCAGCTCCGCCAATTGGTAGGATGGGGCACGCATGAACATGATATTGTTGCAAAGTACCTTCCCAATTCTCTTTATTGCGTTTGTGCTTATACTCATGAAGAAATTATCGGCATGGCGAGAATAATCGATGATGGTGGTTTAGCCTATTACATTCAGGATGTGATCATTAAACCCGAATATCAGCGGCAGGGAATCGGCACTCAATTAATGAACAAAGTCATGGAATATATCCATATGCATGCGAACAATAACACTGTCATCGGACTCATGACTGCCTCAGGGAAAGAGCCATTTTACGAACGGTACGACTTTACTATTCGGCCTAACGACAACCTTGGCAGCGGTATGACCATATTCTGGAAAGTTGAGATAACTGAATAGAGTCGCCCCTCGGGGGATATTCTTGTTGAATACCGGTAACAATCCCGCACTTCCTTTGCGAGGAGCTACAGCGCCGCGGCAATCTCAAAATCTCTCCCATTCGAATTGTCTGCTATTCATCAATGTCCCCATTGACTACCTCAGCCCAACCCGGAGTCCCCTCGAAAACTGACCCAAACTCTTTCCCTCTTGTAATTCCTGACCTAATCGGGAATCCAACTACCCAGTTGCACAAGGTTCCTGCCTGTTGCTTTTTCCGTCCCCATCGCTCCTTTTATTGACTTTATTCCCATATTATGTTATTTTACTTTGATGATGAGACATAATCTTTCCCTCACACTTACGCTTACATACTCAGAAAACTGAGTGGGGTTGTCTCTGTGCGCATGGAGGCCGTCCACTTGGACGGCTTTTTTGTTAACGAGCTAAAAAATAGGATAACGTATATTTCACCCTCACCCTGACCCTCTCTCCCGTGGGGATACACGGGACTATAAGCCCTCAAGGGCAAGGGAACTAAATTTATTAAGGAACTGAACATGATTGACAAGTATAATCCGAAAGAAATCGAACAGAAATGGCAGAAAATCTGGGAAGATGAAAAACTCTACAAAGTAAAAGAGGACAGCAGCAAGCCAAAGTGGTATGCCCTCACCATGTTCCCTTATACCTCAGGCGACCTCCACATCGGGCATTGGTATGCTATGGCCCCCTCCGATGTATACGCCCGTTTTAAGCGACTACAGGGCTTTAACGTGCTGCATCCCATTGGGTTCGACTCCTTCGGACTACCGGCGGAAAATGCCGCCATTAAAAAAGGGATCCACCCCAGGACCTGGACTTACCAAAACATCGATAACATGCGTAAACAGTTAAAAAGCATGGGCTCGATGTACGATTGGAGCCGCGAAGTCATCACCTGCGACCCGGAATATTACAAATGGACGCAGTGGTTCTTTGTGAAGCTCTTCGAACACGGTCTGGCTTACCGCAGCAAATCGCCGGTAAACTGGTGTCCTAAGTGCCAGGTGGTGTTGGCCAACGAACAGGTAGAAAATGGCCTGTGCTGGCGCTGCGAAACTCCGGTGGTAAAACGTGATTTGGAACAGTGGCTTTTACGCATCACCAAATACGCCGATGAATTGATGGAACACAAGGACATCGATTGGCCGGAACGCATCCAGATAATGCAACGGAACTGGGTTGGTAAGAGCCACGGTACGGAGATTTCTTTCGGCCTCGACCATCCGGGTGTTACTGAGAAGGAAATCAGAGTGTTCACAACCCGCCCGGACACTGTTTTCGGCGTCACTTTTATGGTCTTAGCACCGGAGCACTCTTTGGTCGCCAAATTAACCACCCCAGATAAAAAAGTCGAAATCGAGGCATACGTTGCCCGCACTCGCCGTTTTACTGACATCGAGCGTCTCTCCACCGAAAAGGAAAAGGACGGCGTTTTTACCGGCGCTTATGTCACCAACAGACTCACCGGCGATAAAGTCCCGGTCTGGATTGCCGATTACGTGTTAGCCAGTTACGGCACCGGCGCGGTAATGGCCGTGCCCGCCCACGATGAGCGTGATTTTGCCTTCGCTAAGAAATATAAAATTCCTATCAAGGTTGTTATTGCTTCCCCCGGCTATCAAGGGGAGAAATTGACGGCAGCCTATATTGAAGATGGCACGATGATAAATTCCGAACAATTTAACGATCTGAATAATCGAGACGGTATCAAGGCTGTCATCGCCTATCTGGAAAAGAAAGGCTGGGGCAAAGGTACCGTTAGTTACCGCATGCGCGACTGGCTAATTTCCAGACAGCGCTACTGGGGTGCGCCCATCCCGATGATTCATTGCCCCAAGTGCGGCATTGTAGCGGTGCCGGAAAAAGACCTGCCGGTTTTGCTCCCGGAGGAAGCTGCGTTTAAACCGACCGGCGAATCACCCCTAAAATACAATGAGAAATTCGTCAATACCACCTGCCCGAAGTGCGGCGGCCCTGCCAGGCGCGAGACGGATACCATCGACGGATTTATGTGCTCCTGCTGGTATTTCCTGCGCTATTGCAGTCCGCATGACAGTAAAGCACCCTTTGACCCGAAACAAATGAAATACTGGATGCCGGTGGATATCTATACCGGCGGCGCAGAGCATGCCGTGATGCATTTGCTATATGCACGCTTCTTCATTAAAGCCATACGGGATATGGGATTAATCGATTTAGGGGAGCCGTTCAAAAAGCTGTTTAACCAGGGTATTATTGTCGCCGACCACCAGAAAATGAGCAAATCGAAAGGTAATGTCGTCAACCCCGACGCTTACGTCAGTGAACTGGGCGCCGATACTGTGCGCGCTTATATGATGTTCCTCGGACCTTGGGAACAGGGCGGGGAGTGGTTCGATAGCGGCATCAGCGGCGTGGCCAGATGGTTGAATCGAGTCTGGAATCTGGCGCTGGAAGAATACGAACCGAAAGCTAATGATGCTCAAGCCGTTAAAGAATTGGAAAGATTTACACACCAGACTATTAAGAAAACAACCGGGGACATGGACCGGCTGCGCTTGAACACGATGATTGCCGGACTGATGGAATTCACCAATTACCTGAACAAAGGTAAAGAATCAGCCAATGTTTCGAAGAAAGACTGGCAAAACAGCATCGAAGCGCTGGTAATCATGATGGCACCCACCACGCCGCATCTGGCAGAAGAATTGTGGCACAGATTGGGACATCATGAGAGCATTCATAATCAAAGCTGGCCGCAATGGGATGAAGCGCTGGCGAAAGAGGATGAAATCACACTGGTGGTTCAGGTCAACGGGAAACTGCGTGACCGTCCGACCGTCCCGGCCTCTATCACGGAAGAAGAAGCGAAGAAACTGGCACAGGCGAGCGAAAAAGTACAACCTCATCTCCAGGGCAAAACTATTGTGAATATTATTTATGTTCCCGGGAAACTGGTGAATATTGTAGTGAAATAACGTAACCTCCCTTCTTCACAAAGAGGGAGAATACATTTTCTCCCCTTTGTAAGGGGAGATACAGAGGGACGTTTAGAGAGGATATTGATATGAAAATAGCATTTATCGGCGGCGGAAATATGGGGGAGGCGATTCTGGCAGCTTTGCTGAATAAAAAGCTGGCCATTGCCAGAGACATCACCGTCAGCGATATCAGCGAAGCCCGGCGTCAATATCTCTCTCAAAAATATGCGGTCATGGTATCCGTCAACAATATTGAGACAATAACAGGGAAAGATATTATTCTTCTTGCGATTAAACCCCAGACACTCGCCAGTGTAATGGCAGAATTGAAGGGACAAGTTAAACCGAATCAACTGGTGCTATCGATTATCGCCGGCGCCAGACTGGCTAAACTCAGCGAGGGCTTAAATCATCATTCTATCGTCCGTTCCATGCCGAACACCCCGTCTCAAATCGGCGAAGGTGTGACCATGTGGACGACCACCAAAGAGGTTACGGAACAGCAGAAGAAAACCGCCGGTCTGATTCTGGGAACAATGGGGAAAGAATTCTACGCGGCCGACGAGGGGATGCTGGACATGGCCACGGCCGTCAGCGGTAGCGGTCCGGCCTATCTTTTCTATTTTATCGAAGCTATGACCGATGCCGCTGTCAAAATCGGCTTGCCGCGTGAAACGGCCAAAGCAATGGTCATCGGCACCGTACTTGGTGCAGGTCATCTGGTATTACAATCGGGCAAAGAACCAGCAGAACTCCGCAGAATGGTCACATCGCCCGGCGGCACCACCGCGGAAGCAATTGCCACATTCGAAAAAGGCTGCTTCGCCGAACTGGTTTATCAGGTCGTCAAAGCTGCCTATGAAAAATCCCAGAAGTTGGGGCGGGGATAGAATTTCAGGGATTACCCGATACTACCATTCGATACCGGCGAAATCCGGTATCCAGAAACATGGATTCCCGCCTGCGCGGGAATGACAAAAACAAAAAGGTAATCCTTCAAAATGAAGGATTACCTTTTATACTTATTTCTATAACCTTAACTAAACTTACGGATGCAGTTTCTTGTATTTGACCATCAGCTGCTCTTTGGTCTCTTTATGAGCCGGGTCGGGCTGGCAGGCCTCTACCGGACAGACCTCCGCACACTTGGAACTATCATGAGCCCCAACGCATTCAGTGCATTTATCGGGGTCGATTTTGTAGGTCGTATCGCCCTCACTGATTGCTTTGTTCGGGCACTCGCCCTCGCAAGCTCCACAACTGATGCAGTCATCGGTAATTTTGTACGCCATTATTTCCTCCTCGAATATTTAAAATTAGGTAATCTCTCTAGAGAGTAATCTTCTTACTTAAAACTTTTTCCTTCAATGCTTTTACCACATTCTTCGGTACCATGCTGGTCACATCACCGCCCAGATTCGCCACTTCTTTTAAAAGGCTGGAACTGAGAAATTGGTACTGCAAACTTGTCATCAAACACACCAGCTCCAGATCCGGACGCAGCTCTTTATTCATCAGCGCCATCTCAAATTCGCGTTCAAAATCGGAAGACATTCTTAATCCCCGAACCAGTGTTTGTGCCCCGACGGCTCGGGCATAATCGACGGTCATGCCGGTGAATGACTTAACTTCAATATTGGGATAATCTTTGGTTGCCTCCCTGGCCATTTTCACCCTTTCTTCGGTGGTAAAAAGAATACGTTTTCCGGCGGTACTGTCGTAGATACCGATGATGAGTTTGTCAAAAAGGCGTGACGCCCTAACTGCAATATCCAGATGTCCGTTGGTGATGGGGTCGAAAGTTCCGGCATAAAGTGCCACAGTCATACTAATTTCTCCTTGCGATACATCGAAATGGTACTGTCGCCATGACGACGTTCTTTAAATTGAGTCAACCCCCCGTAATTTAGTTTCAAAGAAAAACGCGAAGAATGTGTCACTACTACTATCGAATCCTGATTTATTAATTTTGAATTTGCGAGTTGTTCAACCACATCACCAATTGAAGTATCCGGATAAGGCGGGTCCATAATCACGATACTATACTCCTTATCCAGAATGGAGAGGGCTTTCGCTGCAGGCATGCAGTAAACATGTGACTGAGCGCTGAATTTAGTCTTCTCCAGGTTAATTTTGATTATAGCACAACACCGCGGCTCACGGTCAACAAAGTCTACCCAACCTGCCCCGCGACTAAGTGCTTCAATACCAAAGGCGCCACTGCCGGAGAACATGTCCAGTACTCTAAACCAATCATCTGTAAGATTTTCCAGCATGGTGAAAATCGACCCGCGCACCAGGTCGGTGGCGGGACGAAGACTTGTCTCCGGGACTTTGAGATGAGTGCCTTTAGCGGTGCCGGTAATAACGCGTAACATTACGTTAATCGTAACGAATTGATAAGAGAGGTGTCAATTCCTATTGCCACACATATTAAACGGCAACCATGTATAATAGTACCCAATAACATTATAGGGGATATAAAATGAGTTCAATTGATTGGATATTGATTGGATAACGTTTGTTATTGCTGCTGGCGTAATGCTTTATGGTATATGGAAGTTCCTTCCTGCCGGTATATATCTGTTTTTCCCCGGTGGAGTACACTCTCACTTTGATAATGAAAATGACGCTCCTCTGAAGTTCTTACAACAGGGGAATGTACGTTCAATAACAGAGAAACTAGAAGCTTTGAGTTTCTTCGAATTAGGCGTAAAAATTGAGCGGCGCCCGATTTGGGGAAGTATTCGCGACCTGTCGCTCGCCTCTAACAGTACCCATACCTTCGCCTCAATAACTGTTATCAACAGTAAAACGTTATGTTACTTCTTTACGCCCTTCTCCGGCGGGCAAGCTTTCCATACGGCTAATGATGGTTTCCCCACGGTGAATACTACAGATTTTATTCAAACCTCAGTATTTGCGACTACCCCGCAGATTTATTGGCCATACATCAAAGATACGTGGATGAATTCCGTAAGAAAGAATTTAGCCCGTTTTCGGATTATACACAGCAAGTCAGACTTGACGCGACATCGCTATATTACAAAATAAGCAGTGTCCGCGGACGTATGCGTAAAAATGGCGCCACTTACTTTACACTTTTCCTTCTTTTTTGTTTCCCTTTCTTATATATCGTTTTTAATCGGCTTAAATAAGACCTGCAGCTTCAGTGCAAATTGATAAAAACAGAAAAGTAATTACTTTAACAAAAGATAGCGCCAAACATCGAGATTATCCAAGGGGCGGGTTTGAAACCTTGAGTGATTTCGTGAGAAATAACGAAATACTTTCAACTGCAGTCGAAATGTACGTCCGCCTCGTTTTCATTTTTCAGCCATTGTTTTTAACAAATCGTAATTCAATTCGAAAGGCACAACACTCTTTCTTACATTCATGAGTCGGAGGAATTACAAATTCTGGCTCAGTTCCTGACCTTTTCCAGTAATCGCACTAAGCATCCGTTCGCATCTTCGGTCATCGGCCTGCCGTGCCCGAAGCAAATCGTCGCGACATCCAAATGCGTCATTTTCTCAATAGAAGCGATTGCCTGACTGATATCCGTGGTGGCAGTCTTTAGCGGTAAAAGTAGACCGTGGCGTTTTTTAATTGCGTCAGCTACAAAAAGTATTCTCTTCTGCGGCGCGTAAAGGCTGATACTGCCCGCAGTATGACCGGGCGTCAGGATAACGCGAAGTCCGCCCAGAACAGGAAGCTCTTCTTCTCCGTCAAGCAGCACACCAACATCTTGGGAATTGAGAATCATCTTTTTTCGGATTGAAGACAATCCCGGTGCTTGTGTCTTCTCCCCAGGAATTGACCTCCGGGATACGGCCAGGCATCCTTATCCAGAGTAAAATCGATTTTCGGAGCGACAATTTTCGCTTCTGTCAATTTCCGTAACTTAGGAAGTCCGCCGGTATGGTCAAAATGATTATGCGTCAAGACAATGAGCTTGATTTCTTTGGGGGACCTGCCCAGTACGCGGATTAAATCGATGATGCCTTTTACATGTCCGGGGAAACCGGTGTCAATCAGGGTCAGGCTATCTTCCACAATCAGAAAGACGTTAGCATGCCTGAAGGTAAGTTGATAAACCCCGGGAATTACTTGCATTGTGAGCATAATTTAAAAACTCTAAACAATATCGAAATTTTAAGTCACCAATTGTCATTCCTAACCTGATCGCCATTGGTCCCGCCCTCGTCCTGTTCTGGCATAGGATGTGCGAGAGGAATCCATATAAATGACTTCAGGTCTGAATTGTATTTAAGTCTTGTGATAGTTTTTTCCGTTATTTATTCTAACCACTGCTTGTCAGTTAAGCCCAGACGCCGGAAAATATCATCCACAAAACGTAAATAATAGTTGTAATCGAATAATGCCTCAAGTTCCTTGACAGATAAAACTGCCATCACTTCCGGGTCAGCCTTGAGTAAAGTAACGAACTTCTTGCTGCTACTCTGCCAGGTCTTCATCGCGCTGCGCTGCACAATCTTATAGGCGTTCTGGCGGCTCATGCCCTTGTCAATCAGAGCGAGCAATACTCTCTGCGAGAAAAGTAAGCCGCGGGTAATTTCCATGTTCTTCTTCATCCTGTCCGGATAAACGTTCAAGCCTTTCATCACCGAGGTGAAGACATTCATGGAGTAATCGAGCGCCAGACAGGCATCGGGCAGAATAATCCGTTCCGCCGAGGAATGACTGATATCCCGTTCATGCCACAATGTAATATTCTCCATTGAGGTAACCGAGTAACCGCGCATCAGTCTGGCTAAACCGCAGACCCGCTCACACAACTCCGGGTTGCGCTTGTGGGGCATTGCCGAGCTGCCGGTCTGACCGGGACTGAACGGTTCTTCAACCTCGCGTACTTCGGTTTTTTGTAGGGCTCTGATTTCGGTAGCAAACTTTTCCAGTGAGCCTGCAATGATTGCGAGAGTTGTCGTAAACTGCGCATGACGGTCGCGTTGTATAACTTGATTTGAAATCGGGGCAGGTACCAACCCCAATTTATGGCAGGCCTTCTCTTCGACCTGAGGTGAAAGTGTGGCATAAGTTCCGACAGCGCCGGAAATCTTCCCCACTGCGATTATTTTCCGGGCTTCCTCCAGACGAGTTCGGTTACGCTTCATTTCCTCAAACCAGAGCGCCAGTTTTAAACCGAAGGTTATCGGTTCGGCATGTACCCCGTGAGTACGTCCCGTCATCGGCGTATTTTTATATTTCATGGCCATTCCGGCTAATACCGAAGTCAATTCTTTGATGTCCTCCGCCAGAATATCGTTAGCTTCAATAAGCTGCAAGCTTAAAGCGGTATCCATAACATCGGATGAAGTCATCCCCAGATGAATATAGCGCGATTCTTCGCCGATACTTTCCGCCACCGTATTCAGAAAAGCGGTAACATCATGGTGCGTCTCTTTGAGAATCTCATCCATCCGTTTCAGATTGACACGGGCGAGTTTGATTTTAGGTATCGCCGCACGGGGGATAACACCGATTTGCGCCCAGGCTTCGCACGCTGCAATTTCTACTTCGAGCCATTTGTTAAACTTATTTTCTTCCGACCAGACTTTTTTCATCGCCGGCCGGGAATAACGTTCAATCATTTGTTGTCTCCTTGCAGTTTACTCCGGTAGCCATCATAAGCCTTTCTGATATTATCATATTTCAATCCAAGAATCTCGGCAGCAAGATAAGCGGCATTTTTAGCGCCCGCCGCACCCACCGCGACACAGGCAACCGGGATACCACCGGGCATTTGCACAATCGAGTACAAGGCATCAATACCTTTCAATTCTCCACTTGGTAACGGTACGCCGATGATCGGGATGGTCGTCCAGCTTGCCAATACACCCGGCAAGTGCGCGGCGCCGCCGGCAGCGGCAATGATTATTTCCAGTCCTCGTTGACGGGCAGTCTGACCGTATTGCCGGGCTTTATCAGGGTTACGGTGCGCCGAAATAACATTGACCTCGTAGTCGATGCCAAATTCTTGCAAAATATCCAGCGTCGGCTGCAGCGCCTCAGCATCTGATTTCGAACCCATGACCAATCCAACTAATGGCATTCTTGCACCTCCCAGACATAAATTCCAAAAAACAATAATCAAACATCAAACAAATAACAATTTTTAAACACCAAATACTACTTCGATTTTTCGACTATAGAAGAAAATATCTTTAGGTGCTCTGTGGATTCATTGACAAGGTCTTGTCTTCTTTTCTCAATTTCATTCCCACTTACCTCAATAAGTTTAAGCCAGTATCTACTTTCCTTGGCTTCTTTGCGACAAATCTTAACCCTCATACCAAAATCTTTTTTACTTAGCGCTTCATTCGCCTCAATATAATTTGCCCCAACCGAACCTGCCGACCTGATTAATTGCTTAGTAAGTTCAATATTTACCGTCGTCTTTGGACAGATATCTATAAACACTATCACATTAGCCGTGAACTTAGCTGTTCTTTCTTCTAGTCAAACGTTTTTGAATATGTTATTTCGGTCATTATAGTTTGTTTGTTATTTGTAATTTGATTCTTGATCATTTAAATAAAGCGATATCCTTCCGGTAATGACATCCATCAAAGCTGATGCGCGAGATATTATCATAGACTTTTTCTCTTGCCTGAGCAATAGTTTTACCCATCGCTACCACGGTTAGGACACGTCCCCCGTTAGTCAGGACTTCCCATGGCGTGGCGCCAATCTTCGTACCGGCATGAAAGACCATCACATCCTTATCGGCATCAAGCAACCCGCTGATGGGTAAACCGGTTTTGTAACTACCGGGATAACCTCCGGACGCCATCACGACACCGACACAGGCATCGTCCGAGCATTCAATCTGAATCTGGTTCAACTTACCCTTGACGACTGCCATAATTATGTCAAGTAAATCGGTTTTCAGCCGCGGGAGAATAACCTGAGTTTCCGGGTCGCCAAAGCGGGCGTTGAATTCCACGACTTTGACGCTTTCTTTATTGACCATCAGCCCGCCGTAAAGGACACTCCGGTATTGTCTGCCTTCTTTCGCCATCGATTGAATTGTCGGTATCATAACTGTGTCCATTATCTGTTTTTGCAATGCGGGCGTGCTGAAGACCGGCGGACTGTAACTTCCCATACCTCCGGTATTCGGGCCTTTATCGCCGTCATTAACCCGTTTGTAATCGCAGGCAGAAAGCATCGGTAAAACAGTGGTGCCGTCACTGAAAGCGAAGAAGCTCATCTCCCTGCCCGCCATGAAGTCCTCAACCAATACCTGATTACCGGAAGCGCCGAGTTTCTTTTCCTGCATGAAATCCTTGAGCGCCGTTAAAGCTTCGTCCAATGTCAAGGCAACCACGACACCCTTGCCGGCTGCCAGCCCATCGGCCTTGATAACAATCGGCAATTTCTGTTTAAGCAGATATTCTTTTGCTTGCGCGTAATCCGTAAAATTGACACTTTTTGCGCAGGGGATATTATATTTCTGCATCAACCCTTTGGAGAAAACTTTGCTGGATTCGATTTCCGCAGCCAGTTTACTCGCCCCAAAAATGGGAATGCCCAAACTCTCAAAATGGTCGACAATACCTTCGGCCAGCGGGACTTCCGGTCCCACCACCACCAGGTCAATATTCTTCTGCTGCGCCGCTTTTGCCAGTGATTTAAAATCCGTAGCGGCAATGTCCAGATTCTGCGCAATCCGTGCCGTACCGGCGTTACCCGGGGCGGCATAAAGTTCTTTTACCTTGGGACTCTGTGATAATTTCCAAACAATGGTGTGCTCTCTCGCGCCATTGCCCACAACCAGAACTTTCACTATCGCCTCCTTTTTCTATATTTATGCATCATTCTTCTCCCTTTCCCAAGGGGAGATTAAGAGGGATTGATAAATTTAATCCTCCGTAGATTGCCGATAGGGGTTTACTCCCATTCAATCATTTTAGTTAGTTCCCTCTCTCTTGATGGGAGAAGGACAGGATGAGGGTGCAATCTATCAATCAGGAAGTTTATTCAAGGGCATAGCTTTTCAACCCGTAATTACTTTATTTTTACTCCCATTCAATCGTTGAAGGCGGTTTGGAAGTGATGTCATAAACGACTCGGTTCACCTCCGGGACCTCATTGACAATGCGATTTGAAATGCGTGCCAGCACATCATATGGGAGCCGTGCCCAATCTGCCGTCATCGCATCCTCGCTGGTCACCGCGCGAATGCCGACCAGATAACCGTAGGTGCGGTGGTCGCCCATTACCCCAACAGACCTTACTTCAGTGAGCACGGTAAAGCTTTGCCACAACTGACGGTACAGGTTCGCCTTCTTGATTTCATTCATTAAAATAAAGTCCGCCGAACGTAAAATCTCCAGTTTTTCTTTTGTCACTTCCCCAATAACACGAATTGCCAGTCCCGGACCGGGAAAAGGCTGGCCAGACCATTTCTTCCGGCAGACCGAGTTCAATCCCAACCTTACGTACTTCGTCCTTAAACAAATACCTCAGCGGTTCAATTAGTTTCAGTCTCATTTTGGCCGGCAACCCGCCGACATTATGATGGGTCTTGATTTTTGCCGAGGCCGTACTGCCGGATGAAGCGCTCTCGATGACGTCGGGGTAAAGGGTACCCTGAGCCAGAAAATCCACTTTCCCCAATTTATTTGCCTCTTCCTCAAAAATACTGATGAATTCCAGACCGATGTTTTTCCGCTTCTGCTCCGGGTCAAGAACACCCTGCAATTTATCCAAGAACCTTTCGGCTGCATCTACATAGATGATATTCATTCCCATATTCAGACGGAACACATTGAAAGTTCTTTCCACTTCTTCACGCCGCAACAGCCCATTATTGACAAAAATACAGGTCAATTGATTTCCAATTGCCTTATGCAGCAAGGTTGCCACTACTGCCGAATCGACACCACCCGAGAGCGCAGCAATTATCTTACCTTTATCCACTGTTTCCCTGATAGATGCAATATTTTCGGTGATAAAATTACCGATAGTCCAGTTTCCTTTGCAGCCACAGATATGGTAAGCAAAGTTCCTCAAGATTTCCTTTCCCTGCGGGGTGTGCACTACTTCAGGATGGAATTGGATACCGTACACGCCTTTCTCATTACCGATAACCGCGTTGGGCGTATTTTCGGTCTGCGCTAACGCTGTAAAACCAGGCGGCATTTCCATAATGCTATCACCGTGGCTCATCCAGACCGTTAATGATTCATCGAGCCCGGCAAAAAGAGGCGAATGACGATCATTGACATGCAAGACCGCGTGACCGTATTCACGTTTCGTCGATGGGATAACTTTCCCGCCAAGTTGGTAGGTCATCGCCTGCATCCCATAACAAATCCCCAATACCGGCAGACGTCCTTCATAAATATACGACGGTGCTAATGGCGCACCTGTTTCATAGACGCTCGAAGGACCGCCGGACATGATAATCCCCTTGGGTTTGAGAGCTGCGATTTTTTCCCAGGGGGTATCGAAAGGTAACAATTCACTGTAAACGTTACACTCACGAATCCGCCGGGCAATGAGCAAACTGTACTGCGAACCGAAATCCAGAACGACGATTACCTCACGTTCGGCAGCCGGGATAGTCTGTGCCGACGGGGAGGGCTGCACACCGCCTTTTTCTTTGGCAATTTCCAGATAGGTAGTGACTTCAATATCACCGCTAGTTGTCATCCTTCCTGTGGGGTTTTGTCTGGGCTTGTCTGATTCTGTACTCATTTATCCCTCTATATGATTCTTATCAATTATTCTAAAAATGTAATGTTATTATAACCTAATTTTCATCAAGTGGCACTATAAATTAAAAATTGACAGACAACTAGGGGCGGACTAATATATGACTTAGTTTCTTCGCAGCTTTTAATGGGAACTAAATCCCCACAACAATTCAGACGATTTTTTTAACGGCAAAAATAGGCTTATCGTACCGATTATAAAACAATGAAAAATAAAAATGTATTAGCGCCAAACCAAACACGTCAGATTTTAGACCTCAGCGGGGAATGGACAGTCCAACAATACAGTAAGCAGAATACTCTCAAGGCGACCGTACCCGGCACCATTCACAGCGACCTGCTGGTAACAGGCAAAATCCCCGACCCTTACTACCAAGATAACGAAGACCGTCTCCAGTGGGTCGGTGAAGTGAATTGGATTTATAAACGCACATTTGATATCCAAAAAGAATTCCTCGGTAACGAGCAGGTTCTCCTCCGCTGCGAAGGGCTTGATACGCTCGCTGCAATAAAGATTAACTCCAAGGAAATTGCCAGAACTGACAACATGTTCCGCACCTACGAATTCGATGTGAAGAGTTTTCTTAAGAACGGCAAAAACGCCATCGAAATCCGGTTCGATTCCACCATTCCGTATATCAAAAAGCGCCAGGCCGAGCACCCTATACCCTTAAGTGACCGTCCGCACGGGGTAAACGGCGGCAACTGGGTCCGTAAGGAGCAGTGCGATTACGGTTGGGACTGGGGGCCTTGCCTACTGACCTGCGGCATCTGGCGCCCTATCAAAATTATTGCCTGCAATATTGTTCGACTTAAAGATATTTATGTCGGCCAAAAGTATAATAAAGACGGCAGTGTTACTCTTGATATCACGGCTGAACTTACCGCGAAGCCAGTTGGCATATATTCAACAGCTTCAATCATTGTATCTCACGAAAAACAAAAGGTAAACGAGAGTAAATCGATTGTTAAGAATAGTAAAGTACATGCCACCCTTACCATCGAAAATCCGCAGCGCTGGTGGCCCAACGGCATGGGAAAGCAACCGCTCTACACCGTGATGGTTAGTCTGCTTGATAAAGACAGCTCCATCCTCGATACTGTAGTAAAGCGCATTGGTCTACGAACACTCCACATCCAGCGGAAAAAGGATAAATGGGGTGAGTCATTCCAGTTTGCGGTTAATGGAGTGCCTTTCTTCGCTAAAGGCGCATGCTGGATTCCAACTGATACATTCGCCCCTCATCTAAAATACGATGATTACGCTGATCTTACAAAAAGCGCTGCCGAAGCGCATATGAATATGCTGCGTGTCTGGGGCGGTGGTTTCTACGAAGCCGATGCATTCTATGACCTCTGCGATGAACTCGGCATTTGCATCTGGCAGGATTTCATGTTTGCCTGTGCCACCTATCCTACTTTCGACAGTGCTTTTATGGAAAATGTCCGTGCCGAATTTGACAACAATATCCGCCGTCTGCGCCATCATCCCAGCATCGCCCTCTGGTGCGGGAATAACGAAATGGAGCAGGGATAGGTCAGTGATAAGTGGAATGACCGCCAGATGAGCTGGGAAGCTTATTCTAAATTATTCGATAAACTTTTACCGGAAATAGTCAATAAACTTGATCCCGAGCGTGATTATTGGCCGTGCAGTCCCCACTCCCCTTATGGTAACAGGAATGACTACAATAATCCCCAGTGGGGAGATGCGCACCTCTGGAATGTATGGCACGGCAAACAACCTTTTGAATGGTACCGCACGGCATTACACCGTTTCTGCAGTGAATTCGGCTTCCAATCTTTCCCCGAGCCGAAAACCGTTTATGGCTACACTGCGCCGCAGGATAGAAATATCACCAGTTATGTGATGGAACATCACCAGAGCAGCGGCATCGGCAACACCACAATTATGACCTACCTGCTCGATTGGTTCAGACTGCCGGATGAATTCGAAGCAACACTCTGGTTAAGCCAGATTCTCCAGGGCATGGCGATGAAATACGCTGTGGAATATTGGCGTCGGAATATGCCCCGCACCATGGGTACGTTGTACTGGCAGTTAAACGACTGCTGGCCGGTCGCCAGCTGGTCATCGATCGATTACCATCACCGTTGGAAAGCGCTGCACTATATGGCCAAGCAATTCTTTGCCCCGGTGCTGGTCTCCGGTGTGGAAGATACAACAAAAGGCACCGTAGCTATTTACATCAATAGCGACCTGATGGAGCAGTGCACCGGCGAATTATCCTGGACTGTCATGGATGTTACAAGCAAAACTATTTCACAAGGCAGTAAACAGATTGCAATCGAACACGGCAGCAGTCAACCAAATCTTGTAGATCTGTCTAAATACATACAAGAATACGGAATCCGCAACCTCATGGTCTGGTTAGAACTATCGATAAATGACAAGATTGTTTCCACAAACTTTGTCACCTTCGCCCGCCCCAAGCACCTTGAACTTTGTCAGCCGGGAATCAAGACAGAAATAAAAATGATAAAAGGCAAACCAGAAGTAACACTGACCTCAAAAGCTCCTGCTCTCTGGACGTGGCTGGAGTTAGAAGAAATTGACGCTCGTTTCTCGGACAATTTTTTCCACCTGCGGCCGGGCAAACCTGTCACCATTACCGTGTCTACGGATAAACCTTTATCGGTCACGCAACTAAAGAAATGTCTACGCGTTCGTAGTCTAGTTGATACCTATAAACAGTAAAAATAATAAAAGGAGTCTATATAACAATGAGTTTTCTAAAAGGTTTTGTCTGGGGAGTGTCGACGGCGGCATACCAAATCGAGGGCGCTGCCCGTGAGGACGGCAAAGGACTGTCAGACTGGGATATGTTTTGCCGTAAAGGAGGTAGTGTCTGGAGTGGTCAATCGGGGGACATCGCCGACGACCATTACAATCGTTATCAGGAAGATATTGGGATTATGAAGCAAATCGGCGTCAATGCCTACCGGATGTCCATATCCTGGCCGCGGGTCATCCCCAACGGCACGGGCGCCGTCAACCAGAAAGGGCTGGCATTTTACGATAAGCTGATTGACGGACTGCTGGCAGCCGGGATTACCCCATATATCACGCTTTTTCACTGGGACTATCCTTACGAACTTACCTGCCGCGGCGGCTGGTTAAATCCCGACAGTCCCGACTGGTTCGCGGAATACGCTAAGGTGGTTGTGGAGAAGCTGTCCGACCGCGTTACAAACTGGATGACCATCAACGAACCGCAGGTTTTCATTAATCACGGACACCATCTTGGCACCCACGCCCCGGGTTACAAACTGGGATTTTCGGAAGTATTAAGAGCCGGCCATAATACTTTACTGGGTCACGGCAAGGTAGTGCAGACAATCCGCGCTTATTCTAAAACGAAATGCCGCATAGGACTGGCGCCGGTCGGCGTGGTCTGTTCGCCGGCAACAGACAGTCCGGAAGATATCAATGCCGCGCGAAAAGCCATGTTTTCCATCAGTAGTAAGGCCGCCAGGAACAATGCTACCAACAAGGACATCTGGAACAACCCCATCCTATACAAGGACGTCTGGAACAACACCTGGTGGATGGACCCCATCTTCCTGGGAAAGTATCCGGAAGACGGCCTGAAATTTTATGACAGTGACGTTCCTCTTATTCGTGAAAAAGATATGGCAACAATTCATCAGGCGCTGGATTTCTTTGGCGTCAATATTTACCGGGGAGAAACAGTGCGCGCTGGTAAAGACGGCGAACCTGAGTTCGTTAATGACCCGGTCGGGCACCCAATTACCGCCTATCATTGGGGTGTTGACCCGCAGTCTTTATATTGGGGGCCGAAAAACTTCTACGAAAGATATAAACTGCCGATTATCATCACGGAAAACGGGATGGCCGATGTCGATTGGGTGGCCCTGGACGGCAAAGTGCACGACCCGCAACGCATCGATTTCCTCAACCGCTACCTTTTACAGTTGCGCAAAGCTAGTGATGAAGGGGTAGATATCCGGGGCTATTTCCAATGGTCGCTGCTGGATAACTTCGAATGGGCCAGCGGTTACCGGGAACGTTTCGGCATTGTTTATGTTGATTACACGACACAGAACAGGACGGTTAAGGATTCTGCCCTGTGGTACAAAGAGGTTATCGCCTCTAACGGAGGTTTTCTCGGTAAATAATAACGTCATTCGCGCATACTAAGAGATTAAGCTTATAAGTCTGTTGGAAATAGGTTGGAAAAGAAAACCCGAAGGTCATATGATAAACTTGCTAAGCCGCAGTATGGCGGCTCTATCCGGCAAGATTCTGGATAGACCCGTAGTTGAAGAAAAGTATGGGGCGCTAGAAAAACAGAATCGCTCGTAATTTGATTTGCCCCGAATAGCGATACCAGTTATTACCTCATTTTCGGGGGCAGGTCATGTGATAGCCTGAATCGTCTTTATTAGCAAGTTGTTCGAGTATTCTTCTGCATTTATATTCCGTCATTTGCTATAATATTCTCATCGTTGTATTTGGAAAACCAAAAAACAAACCATCACCCGTTTATGGGGATATTGAACATAATGAATTCTAAAATTGTCATCCAACGAGCCGCTTTGATTTTTGTTGCTCTATTTCTAATTGCAGGTGCGCTAATAATCATCCTGGATTGGAAGGAGATGCGACAAGTTATCGGACAGGCAAATTGGTTATTACTCGCTCCATCGTTCCTTTTTACAGGGCTTTCGTATATTTGTTTAAGTATCAGTATGGCAATCGTGTTCCGTATCTTCGGCATCAAACAGGATTTCAAGTATCTGCTCAGGGTAGGGTTTGTCTCCAACGTCGCTTCCACCCTTATGAATGTTGGGGGTGCTACCGGCGTATCATTGCAGTATGTGTTATTAAAGAGACGTAGTTTAGCTACAGAAGATATTCTAGCTGCATCATTATTCCAGCTTTATTTCAGCGGCTTGATGTTAATTGTTTTACTGCCAATTAGCCTCCTGTATATTCTTTTCGGCCGTCAATTTTCTTCAGGTACTGCCCTGGGATTTAGTATCGCAACCGGTATTCTTATAATTCTTCTTATTATTGCAGGTGTTGTAGTATTTTCTGCACGAGCAAGAGTTGCGTTGCTTCGTAATCTTGGGCGAGTTGTGCATTTCATCACCAGACACAAAATTGACACAGCGTTAAATGACTTCGATAATGCGATGACTAGTGGAGCAACCATCATCCGGCACCGACCCGGCGTTCTTTTAATGCTCCTATTAGTTGCTATTGGTGATTGGGTAGGGGCAATAACGGCTTTGTGGTTCTGTTTCGCTGCATTGGGTACTTTTCCCGGTGTTGGCACACTGATAACTGGCTTCAGTCTTGGCATCACCGCAGGTTTCATTTCGATGATACCTGGGGGTTTAGGAGTTCAGGAAGGCTCCATGGTTGGCATCTTTACACTGCTGGGTATCCCTGGCCAGACCACGGTTCTCGCTGCTATATTATTCAGGATAGTCTATTATTTCGTCCCGTTTCTCGTTAGTCTCGGTTTTTATCACCGGTTACTCCGGAAATCTTCGAACACCCAATAAATTAAAAGATGTAAACGCTTCAAGAAAATCCGTGCGCCTTTATCTTGAGTGGATACTAGAGTATGCGGTTTACATTTAGTGCTACTCGTAACAATCCCATCGGACCGCCCTGGTAAGCAACAAAACTATCTTTCCATTCTGGTTCGAACTTGAGCTTATATTGCTTTATCCCTTTAGCGTGTAAAAACCAATCAAGCCGTTCAAATATCTGGTTCACTGTTTTTTCCGCCAGCGTGGCCTCTGGCCGATTGCCAATGCCGACAAATGGCGCGACTCCAAGGTTGAACGTGTGATAACCTTCATTTTTCATGATGACCATCATTTGTGCAAACAGATAGTCCATCATGCCCCAATGTAAGTCTGGTAAGTGCCGCATCATGTCGAAACTGGCTTCACCCGGGTAGTAGGATGGGACTTCATTAACGAAAGCCACCATTTTACCCTTTCCTTCACGCACAACATACAAAGTACACTTCTCCAAGTATGATATGTCGAAACGTCCCTGAAAGAACCCATACTCACGGTGATGCGGTAAGCTCAGCCAATGCTGTGATACCTGTGTCACCTCATCAAGCACCGACTGTGATACTGGCGGTTTATACCGTATTACCTGGTACCCTTCACCTTCAAGTTTCCTTCGTACATAGCGGAAATACTTAGTGTTGTAGGTTTGTGCAACAAAATGTTCCAAATCAACCACTGCCTCTTCGCCGATCTTAACTAGAGCAAGCCCAATTTTGTTGTAAATGAAAGGATCGTCCGGCATCATCACAGTGGCCAGCCATCCATTCTCTATGCAAGACTTAAGGAAGTTTTGTATCACCGCTTCCCTATCCTCTTCGGGTCCCACGGGGTCCGCTAGGCAAAACGCCACGCCATTTACCATCCGATACGCAATGAAAGATTGGCGGCTTGGTGAAAAATAGAATGATTTATCCGACCAGACCTTGAAATAATCGAAAGTAGATTTACCGTATTTCTCCAAAATAGACATCGCCCGGGCACGTTCCATTGGCAATTGAATAAGACGGTAGACAATGGGACGGAACAGGCTGTAAGTGGCAAAACTGGCGGCGACGATTCCCAGAACATCCAGCGATTGCAAGAACCATCTTCCATGGCGAGTTGACGCTGTAATATCAGAATTCCCCAATAGCAGGAATTGCCGTAGACTCCGAATAAGGCCATCATGCAGTGAAAAGGTAATACCGAAGTCACGTTTATCGAGCATCCAGAAACCAATACTGCCATACAGCAGAGCGATGAGTAGACTTCCGAATAGAAGAACAAATCCAAGTTTGATATTGCGTGATTCACTGCGCACTGTAAATCGGTTGTAAAAAACAAGCAGCAATGATAACGTCGTGGCCTGGGGCAACGCGGTGTACCATGTATGCAGGTGGACTAAATGGGCAAAAACCTCTATGCCGGCCGCAAAAACGGCTACCCACCAGGCAGCACGCCGGCGTTGAAATAGGTGAAATGACAAGTACACCAGGATAAATCCCAGCACCAGGGTTAGCGATCTGGTCCAATGAAACACGCCGAATGGTAGAAAGTATTGCACTCGCTGGGGTATGCGGGTCAGCAATATGCTGACAATAGTCCACGCACCGTTCAGCAACGTGACCAGACTAACTAGCCAGATTGGCCAGCTTTGCTTTAGTAGAGCTTTGTGCAACTCCAGAAATTGACGGCATCGGGCCATTGGATTATTCATTACTTTTTCATGACCCTGATGTAGACGAATACAAATGTACAAATACCGCCAATTGTTGCGACAACGTCACAAAACCACCACGGGAGAAATTCCCACCCGCTTCTATTGCGAAAGACCACTGATTCAAAAATCATAGATAACATCGTCCAGAATATCGTGACCGCAATCCCTATCGCAACAAGGCTCCATATTTTCATTTTATTAGTCATCGCTTTAACCGCCTTCGAATCTGAACTACTACTTAAGCTTACGGTTTAAAATTCATTGTGCTGTGGTCTGAACTGATTATATTCCATCCTCCCGTGCCCTATCAAGACTTTAGCTTCTTCGGTTGAGTTCTCTTTTAGTTGTCTTTCATTTTTATCTTGTGATAGACTACTGCCAATATGGAAGAAACTCCAAAGTTTCTTGGAAAGAACTGGGGATTGATAGAGTGCCCTCTCAAGTAATATAATAAGGAACTTCCAAGATAATAAATCTAACATCGGCTTTTAAATTTCGCACTAAAAACAACATACGGGGAGGCTTACATGAACTGGTTCCGTGAAGAAGATGGCAAACTCATCTGGGCAAAAAATCACGAGACAGTGTGGATAGATACATGGGGTAACGACAGCCTCAGATTACGGTCGACAATATCCTCGGAAATAGAGGAGAGACGCTGGGCTTTGCTGAACCCGGTTAAGATTAAACCGCAGATCGAAATTAATGAAACAGGCGCCGTCATCAAGAACGGCAAAATAAAAGCAAAAATCACTCAGGACGGAAGGATAACCTTTCTGAGGAGCGCGGATGATTCTGTTATCCTTGAGGAGCAATATCCCGGCCACGGCGCACACCCCTATCCGGCACGCAACTACCAACCGCATAGCAGCGAACTGTTACGTCTGGAAGCCACTCTCAAGGCCTATACCGGCGAGCGTTTCTATGGACTGGGACAGCACCAGCATGGTTTCCTCGATCAGAAGGGGTGCATCGTGGAACTGTTCCAGAGAAATACCCAGGTTTGCATTCCTTTCTTGGTTTCCAGCCGCGGCTACGGTTTCCTGTGGAATAATCCCTCTGTCGGCCAGGTGGAACTCGGCATAAATCAAACACGCTGGACGGCGGAAGCTGCCCGCGGCTTTGATTATGTCATCATCGCCGGCGATTCCTATGCCGAAATTATGGGCCATTATGCCGATATTACCGGTCATGTCCCGATGATGCCGGCCTGGGCCGAAGGTTTCTGGCAGTGCAAACTGCGCTATAAGACACAGGAAGAACTGCTGACCATAGCCCGTGAATATAAAAAACGTAATTTACCGCTCTCTGTTATTGTTACTGACTTCTTTCATTGGTCATTACAGGGAGACTGGAAATTCGACCCCACGTCCTGGCCTGACCCGGATGCCATGGTCCGTGAATTGGATAAGATGAATGTCAAACTGATGGTCTCTATCTGGCCGACTGTCAACGAAAATAGTGTTAATTTTCAAACAATGAAAGACAACGGCTGGTTGGTGCGCACCAAAGGCGGCGGTTCCGCTACCCGTCCCTTCTTCGATAACAAACCCTCCGGTCCAATTTTTACGCACTTCTATGACCCCACCAATCCCGGCGCCCGCAAATTCGTCTGGAGCAAGGTGCGCGACAACTATTACAAAAAAGGCATTAAGGTCTGGTGGCTGGACGCCTGTGAACCGGAACTGACCGAAGAAAACGAGCCGGCCAACCTGCGCTATCATCTCGGCACCGGCCAGGAAGTTGGCTGTCTCTATCCCATGGCGAATCAAAGGACATTTTATGAGGGTATGAAAGAAGAACAAGAAACCGAATATATCATGCTGTGCCGCTCCGCCTGGGCAGGTAGTCAGCGCTACGGCGCGGCTGTCTGGTCGGGAGATATCCAATCTACTTTCGAAGCCCTGCAAAATCAGGTCAGGGCCGGCCTGAACATCGGCATGAGCGGCATCCCCTGGTGGACAACCGATATCGGCGGTTTCTATGGCGGCAACATCAATACTCCTTATTTTAAGGAGCTTATCGTGCGCTGGTTCCAGTATGGAGTCTTCTGTCCCCTTTTCCGCCTGCACGGCTTCCGTGAACCGCGCACTCCTGCCGGGGATATGCTCTTCTCCGAAAGCACCGGTGCCGCCAATGAGGTCTGGTCTTTCGGTGATAAAGCCTACGAAATCATCAAGGAAATTCTCTTCCTGCGCGAAAGATTATTACCTTATGTCAACCAGCAAATGCAATTGGCCCATGAAAAAGGTATTCCGCCGATGCGCCCGCTTTTCTTTGATTTCCCGACGGATAATGCTGCCGCGGCAATTGACGACGAATTCCTTTTTGGTCCGGATATCCTTGTAGCGCCGATATTAGAATACGAAGTTAGAAAACGTAAGGTGTATCTGCCTGCCGGAACAAGTTGGACGGATGCCTGGACAGGCAAGAAAATTAACGGCGGACAGTGGCTCGAAGCCGATGCGCCGCTGGAGCGGATACCTGTTTACCTGCGAGACGAAAGCAAACTACCGATTAAAAAGTAAATAAAACTTAGTCCCCTCTCCCTTGATGGGAGTAACAGTGTACTGTGAACAATACGGTTTTGGATAGAGTTCACTGAGTTGAAGATGGTACAACACACCGTATCAACTGGACTTGTAAAACCGTTACTTATCCGATGAGGCAATTAACAAGCCTAATAAAAACACTCCTGGTGCGATTGTGATTCTTGTCTCCCGTCACTTCATTTGATCGAACAACGTCTTGTAGTCTACGACATCCCAGTGTTCCGCAATACTCCCTTTCTCAACTCGGAAGATGTCCACTGCGGTGAAGGTAATTCTCTTGCCGTTCGCTTTCATTCCCATCCAATCGTTCTTGAATGTTCCTGTGTATTTTCCATATACCCAAACCTGATCTCCAGAGCCAACTGGTTGAAGGATGGGTTCCCACTTCAAGTCTGGCGTTGCGTTGATCCATTGTTGGAAGAATTCTTTGAATTCTTCTCTTCCGGGTTTTGCCATCGAGTTGTGTTGAATGTAGCTTTCAGCCCAATATTTCTCTATTGCTGTTAGGTCGTGTCCGTTAAATACCGCGCCCATAGCTTTGGCGACTAGTTCTAAGTTGTCCTTTTCCGTCATGTTACATCGTTCCTTTTCTATTTATAGTTGATTTAAATCCAAGAAATACTGGAGCCTTCCTTCCGCCTCGCGCTTGAGATCCTCCCTAGCTAGATTCCTGTGCTTGCGCTTGTTTAATTTAATATTCTCCTTTAATTACAAAAAACGAACCTCGTATTGTTCCAGCTAATTTAGACTTCTGCCTAGCAAACTTAAACTTCCCTTCTAACTCCTTTGGTACCTCCATTCCCTCAGAAAGCTTAAAACCAACGGCCCGCTTCTTGGGGTCATCAACCGTATACATTACATTGACTACAAGCCCATCCTCATAAAAGACGTGGGCCATTTTCATATTTTCCACTTGAAAACGCGATGTTTCTAAAGGTTTTGCGGCAAACTCAATACCACGTTCTTTTTTCAAAATTCGGTCCACATAATCAAGGGTCTCCTGACTTTCGTTAGCTGGTACAACCGTAAACTCATGTTTGTATTTGTTCATAAAGTAACGGGCTTCATTCGCACGTAAACCAGCAAGTGCTTCTTTTACAGATGAAGACTCTAAACCACCCGTAGACACATTATTGAAATCAACGATATAGGACATTTCCATACCTCCTTTCCCTATGCAATTATTATAGTAGCCTAAAAGTAAAAGAATCATAAATTATGGGCAGGGAATATAAAAATTTTATGTCATTTTTACAGTTGATTCTTGTGAGCAATGATAAATCAGTTTTAAGGGCATTTGCTTGACAACTTTTTCTCTTTCTCTTTAACTAATGGCAAAGGCAAACTGCCTAACTGAGCAATTAAATTGAAGAATTAGTCTGAGCAGTTTTAGGCTCTTAGGGAGAAACAATGAAGAAAAGAATTAGCTGTCCGGAATGTGGCAAGGAAATGAACGTTATGGGACTACTTTGGCATAGATTCTAACAAACTAGGATATTTATCAATTGCACTCTTGACAATTCGTTTTTGGATAGAGTTCATAGAGCTGAGAACAGTGCGACACAATAATAGTTTACCAGTTTTGAGATAAGTTCAATCTATGCAATAGAAGTGTGATGTTATTTTTTCAAGATAGCTGCTTTTCCGGTAATGTATCATTTTGAAATGAGAATGAATGCATCAAGGGGACGAGGACTCAAGACCTAAAACAATCCAGAAAAGAATTGCGCCCCAAACTATGGTAAAGATTGCCCCAAACCAAAAAGTCCAGTTAGCAAGGGTAAACCTTCGGATGAGACCGATTACCAATCCCGAACCGAGCGGCCAGGCAAGGATTGCTATTAGATATTGCATAGACTTGTCTCTTATGCTTAAATGAAAGCCCTTCAAATTAGAAATTGATGCTTCAATTGTTGGTTTCCGACTTTTCCCCTTACCTAATTGAATAACCCATATCAAACACAATATCGCCAACAGTTGAATATCAAACATGTAAATAATCAAAAAGATAGCGATATTGTTCATGGCATCTCTCCCAAAATAATATGTTATTATTCTACAACTAACTCTGCGATCTATTCAACATATTAATGGTTAATTAGAAATGAGGAATTTGTGAGTCTATTGAGAAATCATGCAAATAGCTAAAATATTTATCGCACAATAATCCTTGGTTTTGGGTGGATTGAATATTCTGGGTTAAGTCCTCTCATGGTTAAAATTGGTTGGACAGTTTCAAAAGGGGGATGGTTCAGTGAATAATATGCGGATAAAAACAACTCAAACAATAAAATGTAAAAATTGGGACTCTGGAATTATTTGCTTAACATTATTTGCCATCGGATTCGTTACTGTCGTTTTTATAGTGACCTATCCACGATTTAATTCCAAAAATCACCAAGACAATACAAATAATAAGGATTCCTGCAAACAAAATCGATACTTGTAAATAACCACTTCCAAAATCAGGTTTTGGCATTGTTTGTCCCTTAAGCACTATGTTGGTTATTTCCCAGTTATTCACCATGTGTCTATAATTGCTTAAAACTTTCAATAAACCGAATAAAGAGACAAAATCTACGCTAGAACCACCAAAAGTTCATTTCACATTGGTGGTTCTAGCATGGAAGAAAAGAATAAATCAATTATAAGAGAGCCTACATCACTCTAAAATTGATTAAACGCCACTTATCTAGACGAAGGTGATGTACCCTACTTCTTTAATTCCTTCTGAATCTGCTCATTGTTGGCAATTATCATAGTAATAATCGCATTCAAAAATGCTTTGCGGTCAATATCTTGTTTCGCTAGTTCAGTAACAGAATCTTTAATAAACTGGTCATCAATTTTCGCAGACAATGCGGGCATGAAATCTGCTTTTCCCCAAATACCGCTTGCATTTTTGTTGTAGGCGTCCTTAAATTTCTTTGCTAATGTTTCTTTGCTTAATCCGATTGTCATTTTTCTCCCCCTCAAATTAAATCTGCCATGATTATATTATCAAATCGAGCATTATATTAAAACCTTTACCAACAATTGAGTGGAATTATACTGTAATTGTGACCATGACCGATTTGATCTCAGCGAGATCAGCTACAATGACCAATACATTCACAATAGGAAGCTGAAGTTAAGCTCTATTAGCCAGATGATCGAGTAGAAAGAACCATGGCTATAGAATGAACTTACAAAGACTCAAATGCCTGCGTTGTGGGTATGAATGGGTAACTAGATCGCTCAATGATCTAAAGCATTGCCCCAGGTTATTAAATAGCCAATATTATTGAAATACTAATTTATCAGGTGTATGCTATTTTCAGGTTAGGATCACGACCTGACCGAGTACTAGATAGGTGTTTTATTTCAATGATTTATACTGACAAACAAATTACATGTCATGACTGCGGAATGGATTTCACCTTCACTGCAAAAGAGCAGGAACAGTTTGCGTCCATAGGGCATGTTAATGCACCGAAACGATGTCAGCCATGCCGAATAAAAAGAAAAAAGGCAACGTCCAAAACTAATAGTTTTGCTGTCGGTGGATCCTCAAACATAGACTACGGAGTTGCCCCCAGGAAGACGTTTGCAGTGAAATGTTCTACTTGCGGGAAAGACACTGTCGTTCCTTTTGCACCAGAGGCTAATAGGCCAGTGTATTGCTATGATTGTTTTCGTAAAGTGAAACAAACACTCAAATCAGAAAGCAGCTAAAGAAAACCCGGCCAGTTAGCGAAAACAATCACAGATTCACGTACGATCTATATTGACGGCATTGGGCCTATTATACTGGAACATAGTAACCAAGTGAAGCAAACTACTATCACTACTAAGCAGGGCAAAGGCGTTATAGCTGCCGTACCCATACATATGTTCAACCAACGGGCTTTCCCCCCAAGGCAACAGTAATTATCAATTCTCAGGGTAGCTAAAGACATGAAGGTTTTAATAATACTCAACCCAGCTTCGGGGAAAAATGCTACTGAACCGATACGTGACGTGATAAGTCACCAGTTTGCACACTCCAAGATCGATTTCGAAATCTACGAGAGTAAAAAGGAAGATAATCTTGGGGATATAGTGCGTGCTCGATTGAAAGATGGATTTGAACTAGTGGTGGCTGTCGGGGGCGATGGGACTGTATCTGCCGTCATCGACGGGCTCGTGGGAACTCGTATTCCTCTTGGCATTATTCCTTCAGGGACGGCGAATCTGCTGGCATATGATCTAAAGATACCACTTTCAATAGAGGACGCAGTCGCACTTATCACTGGTCCACATGATATTAAGAAAATAGATACAATAAGAATAAACAAACGCGTATATGATCTTAATGTTAGCTTGGGGGTCAGTGCCGCCGTTGTAAGTAATACGACACCCAAGAATAAAAGCCGTTTCGGGCTTTTTGCTTATGTTTGGATGACTATTATCAAATTATTCACATTGAAAGGTCATTACTTTGTGGTTACGGTTGATGGTGAGACTCTGAAGTATAGAGCCGCCGAAATCGCAATCTTTAATTGCGGGATAATTGCTAATACACTATACCCAAAGGGACCAGACATTCGCGTTGATGATGGCCATCTCGACGTCTGGGTAATGAGCTCAAAAACAATTCAAGATTATCCATGGTACTTGCTCCAAATGATCACTCGAAGACCTGCAAAACACCTCTCGCATTTTACCATTGCGGAAAAGAAAGTCTCGATAAAAAGCGATGTTCCACTTCCTGTTCAAGCTGACGGAGATATTATTGGAACGACACCAGTCGAAATCGAGGTCTTAGCTGGTGTAATCGATATGATCGTGGCTGAAAAACCTGTCGTTGCCAAACAATGATTATCCATTATGGAAATAGTGGGCACTTAGAAATGGGTGCCCACTGCTGTTATATTTGATTCTTCTTATTTCAAATGTCAAAATGCACTCTTGACAATTCGGTTTTGGATAGAGTTCGCAGAGCTGAAGCCGTTGCGACACAATGATAGTTTACCAGTTTTGAAGTAATTTCAACCTTTTAAGATTATTGGTAGTGGGTCAATTTGAAACACAGGCTCACCCTTGTGTAAAAATTAAAAATGAAATTAAAAAGAAGAACGGATAATAGTCTTTAATCGTTTGTTCGCGTTAGGCTGGTCTGCCAGGGGAATCCAGGGTATCATGCGTCTAGTGGATCGACGTCACGGCTAAGTTCTCCTACTGCCCCTCCCGTGATGGAGCCCTGGGAGTAATCAGGGTTAGTGGTATGACTAGCCTTACTGTGTCAAAAAGCCTGGCTAAAAATAAGTTAACCTCAAATATCTGAGGAGTGGTTCACAATACGAATTGGATTGGCATATCAGAGATCAATTTGTGCTGTTTTTGTCATGTTACCGGCTCGAACAGAAAGAGAAAGCTACTTGAGCCTCCCGCCTCGTATCTCCTGCAACGCATTATTAGCCGCTGTCGCGAAGGTATTTACACCCCTTATGGCAGGGCAAAACAAGAAGCCCTCGGCATTACGTTGCAGAACTTCCTTGGGTGATGCTCAATGGATACCTGCTACTAGCCCATTACTATTAGCCGTATCCAGCACATGTCGGCAAGCTTCGGTATGCTTAGAACTTCCTGAATAGGCTTGGGGTTCTAACCCCATGGAAACCGCTAAATCGGCTGGTCCAATGTAAAAACCATCGATTCCCGGTGCATCTGCCAGCTTTTCTATGTTAGCCACAGTATTGATGTCTTCAACCATCACTAGGCAGATGATTTCCTTATTGGCCTGCTTAAAGTAGTCAATTCCGCCGTAGAAGCGGGCTCGGTTAGGTCCAACACTTCGGTACCCACCTGGCGAGTAACAGCAGGCGCCACCTGCTTTGGCCGCATCCTTACTGTTGTTAACTAGTGGCACGATCACCCCAAAAGCACCGGCGTCCAAGACCCATTGAATAAAGAACGGCTCATTCCAGGGTACACGAACCATAGGAATAGTATCTGTGGTACTGACAGCCTGAAGCCATAGGGCAGCCCTGTCAGGACCAATAGCCATACCATGTTGCATATCCAGGACCATGACATCGAAACCTATATTAGCTATAGTCTCAGCAACATAGGTATCAGCAGTATCGAGCCAAGCGACCGTAGGGCTTTCCCCTCTTGCCACAGCAACTTCACCGTGTTGGCACGCATTATTTCCTCCTTTACTTGTCCAAGGTATGACACTAAAATGGATTGACTTCTTAAACCTTAGAGTTTTCCTCATCCAGTTTCACTTACCGGTAACCGGATTTTTGTAGTGGTAAGGGAAGATATAGCCCGATGGATAAGGCGCAAAATGAGTGTCGGGTCCAGGTGCAGGTTTGTACTTGGCTGGGGGATTTGCAATATATGGTGTCTTT
>Ga0182021_10000284_pt1 | contig 51830 bp, 51 predicted proteins | sample 612E3MmetaG_FD_120493 | JGI IMG/M metagenome (GOLD analysis project Ga0182021, IMG submission 120493) | Permafrost microbial communities from Stordalen Mire, Sweden - 612E3M metaG (Illumina Assembly) | ecosystem: Environmental > Terrestrial > Soil > Wetlands > Permafrost | place: Sweden... | reverse complement strand
GAACTTGAATCGCTGAAATCGACAATGATGGATGTCACGACCGGACAGTATGAAATTGAAAATTCAACCTACTCTCTTCACATGGAACAGGGTACGGATGCGATGGAGCGGGAAAAGACATTCCTTTTTGCTTCGCGCGAGGGAAAGTTCCTGAATTATTTAGACGATGCATTGCAGCGTATCGAGCATGGCACGTACGGGTTTTGTTCGGAATGCGGAAATCTCATTGATAAGAAACGCCTCGAGGCAGTGCCGCATGCGCACCAGTGTGTGAAATGCAAAATGAAAAAAGGCGGCAACTAACTAATTGTGACCAATGAAAAATGATGAATGATTAATCTCTAATTAATTATTCGCTTTTCACTTTTTACTCTTCACTTAATTCTCATAGTGAGGTTTTCTTGCGTGTATTGTATGTAACTCTGAGTATTGTTTTTCTTGATCAAGTGACGAAGCTGTTGGTGAAAGGATTTACTCTGCCGATCTTCAATTACTATCACCAGGGGATGCAGCTTGGACAAACTATTCCGGTGATCGGCGACTTTTTTCGGCTGACGTTTGTTGAAAATCCGGGTATGGCATTCGGTATTGAAATTGGCGGACGATTCTTCCTTACACTCTTCTCATTCTTCGCAAGCATTGGTATTTTCTACTACATCTATCATTTGCGCAAGGAACCATTCATTGTTCGGTTGACGCTGGCAATGATCCTTGGCGGAGCGATTGGAAATCTCATCGACCGCTTATTGTATGGTGTTATTTTCGGTGAAGGACCTCTCTTTTATGGAAAGGTCGTCGATTTTATCGATATGGATTTTTTTCATATAGACTTTCTTACATTTCACATGAACCGCTTTGCTATTTTCAATATAGCCGATGCGTCTGTCAGCTCCGGGATTGTTCTGATGCTGCTCTTTTACCGGAAGTTCTCAAAATTAGCAGACCCGACAGTAACAGCGGCTGATGCAGAACAGACCTCTCCTGACCAAAATTCTTCACTCAGCGATTTAAATGAACCAAAGAGCGATATGCAGAGTTCTTCGGTGTCTCCATTATAACAGCACGAATTATGTCACAGCAAGAATCCTCTGTTGATACTGCAGAGGAGCGCGAGCAACTCCGCATCGTCGTTCCCCCCGGTGAACACCGCAAACGTATCGATGTCTATCTTACGCATCGAGTAGAAAATGCTACGCGCAATAAAGTTCAGCAAGCCATTGAAGCCGGGATGGTGCTGGTCAATGGCAAGATTATCAAATCGAGCACCCTGCTCAATCCCAGTGATATTATTGATATTACGTTTCCTCGTCCCCCGCGTATGGATGCGGAGCCGGAAGATATTCCGCTCGACATTGTGTCTGAAGATGCGTCCTTACTGATTGTAAACAAACCGGCAGGAATGGTAACCCATCCGGCATACAACAATTATTCCGGTACACTCGTGAACGCACTCCTGCATCACTGCAATCATCTTTCTACGCTCAATACCCAAATGCGCCCCGGCATTGTGCATAGGTTAGATAAAGATACAACAGGACTCATGGTAGTGGCAAAAACCGATGCGGCGCATGCATTTCTTGCAAAACAATTTGCCAAGCGCACAATCGACCGCGAGTACTGGGCAATAGTCTGGGGAAGATTCAAATCGCCGAATGGAACGATCGATGCAAATCTTGGACGGAGCAAGCGCGATCGGAAAAAAGTGGCAGTGACAGAAGATGGAAAATCCGCAATTACGGAATATCAAGTGCTGAAAGAATTCGAGTTTCTTTCACTCATTCGTCTGCATCTTAAGACCGGCCGCACGCATCAGATTCGTGTGCATCTGGCGCATATCAATCATCCTGTTTTTGGCGATCCTACGTACGGCGGACGATGCAATACATGGAATGGATTGGAAGGGAAGAAGGCACAATTGGCTGCAAATCTTCTCAAAATTATTCCAAGACAGGCATTGCATGCAAAGACTATAGGTTTTATTCATCCCGCTACAAAAGAATTTGTGAAATATGATTCTGAACTGCCGGCAGATATGAAAGCAATTTTAGAAACTATTTAAAATTGCTATAGATTTGCGAGTTGTAAATTAATCCTCTCTTAAATATTTTGGAAATAAAATGGAACGACCATATAACAGAGCTTTGTGGTTTTTTATTCTTGTTAGTGCGCTGAAAGCGTACTCGCAACAATCTTATCTTATTCGTGGAACAGTAATAGACGCTGTCGAGAAGGAACCGCTTCCTTCGGCGACTATACGAATTGCCGGAACGACGCAGGGAACAATAACAAACAGAGAAGGAGAATTCCGATTTACGCTGCACGATTCTCCCGTTACTCTGATTGTCAGTTACGTCGGTCATACATCTGATACCAGTATCATCACCAGCGGAGGCGCGCACAATTTATGGATCCGCTTGCAGCCCAATGCCATTCAGGTTGCAGAAATGGTTGTCACAGGTGAAGATCCCGCATATCAAATCATCCGAAATGCTATCGAAAGTAAAAAAAAGTGGATGAAGCGATTAACTTCGTTTGAGGGTAAGGCGTTTAACCGGGTGGTTATTCGTGCACGGGATTCTATTGCCGCTATAACGGAATCGTATTCGACGCTCTACTGGCGCAGCGATGATTCTCTTCGCGAGATCGTTACACAACAAAAGCAAACCGGTAATCTTCCCAAATCGATGCAGGCGGTGCGTGTCGGGAAAGTAATCAATTTCAACGACGATGAAATTCCGATGGGAGGATATCAATTTACCTGCCCGACTGCACCGGATGCGTTTGATTTCTATGATTACAAGCTTCGTTCGACTCGAAGAATGGACGACTTCGATGTATACGAAATTGAAGTGATACCGAAGTCCCGCATCAATCCATTATTCAAAGGAATCATTGCGATTGCCGAACGCTCATATGCGGTTATCGAAGCTGATCTCGAACCGAATGAAGCATACGAACAGCCGTTTATCCATTTCTTAAAATCGCATTATAAGCAGTCGTTTCGGCTTTTCAACAACACGGTGTGGCTCCCCGTGCATTATCGCTTCGAAGGAAATCTGGAAATTCGTATTATGGGAATCAGAATTCCGCCTATCGGTTTCGAACGGGATGTTGTCATCTACGATTATCGGGTAAATTCTGAACTCCCCGACAGCATTCGTCATATAACGAAGACAGCAATCGATTCTTCTGCTAAGAAAATCGACTCAACGTTTTGGGCAGCACACGATGTACTGCCATTGACGGCGGAACAGGACAGCGCTTATAAAAAGCTTGATAGTACACAAACGCTGGAAAAACAATTTGCCCCATCAGGTGCGATGATGAATTTCATGAACTCGATGTCCACAGGTGTCTTCAGCTATCTGGATCTGACGTTTAATCGCGTGGAAGCATGGCATCTGGGAATATTCAAAACGGTAGATTCATTGACGAACACATTGGGTGTCCGGGGCGGAGTTGCATACGGTACAGCTGATGAAAGATGGAAATGGCATGCCGGGGGGACATTTTCATTCGGCGATACGGTGAACAGTTTTGCTTCATTTGGCCCTGCTGCAATTACTCTGTCCGACCGAAGATGGTCGTTTGCATTGGATGTCTATGATCAGTTGGAAGAATTTCCCCTCGTCTTGATGAAGGATCGGTTCTTTAATATCTTCAATGGCTTATTGGCGCATGAAGATGCGTACGATTACTATGCTGCCCGCGGTGTGAAGGCGGCATTGACCTATGTGCCGGCAGGTTCCTTGCGTATTACTCTGGCCGGGCTTTCGGAGAATCAGCAATCGCTTGCCAAACATACCGAATATTCTTTCTTCAATCGTTCAGAGATGTACCCGGCGAATCCTTCCATCGTCGATGGCAGAATGAATAGCTTTACATTGAGCGCACGATATGCAACGACGGAAATGCCGGGCATGACACGGAATGCATTCAGCGCTTCGACAACACTTGAATATTCAGATCCAATCCTGAAGAGCGATTATTCGTTCACACAATTCAATCTGAAGCTTCGCGGAAAAATATCCACGATGAATTATAACTTACTCTTCCCGCCGTCGCTCACTGTGATATTCAACGCGGGAACAGCAGCAGGACATCTTCCGCCTCAGAGATACTTTTCTCTTGCCTCCAACGTGCTGTTCGTTGGAGAACAGGGAACCTTGCGCGGAGTTGGATCGCGCGAATATTACGGGGACCGGTACACCGAGTGCTCACTCGAATACAATTTCCGCCGGGCTCCGTTTGTACTGACTGGAATCAAAGCGCTCTATGAATCGAAACTTGAATTTATCGTGATAGGAGCTGCGGCGCGATCATGGTTCACTGATGATGCACTTCGGACGCCGCAATTTCCCGTGAAAGATACCGATGGCTGGTACTATGAAGCAGGCATCGGTGTTTCGAATATCCTCGATTTCTTCCGCTTCGATATATCGTACCGATTCACCCAGCCAGGCAAAGTAGTGCTTACACTGTTACTTTCAGATTTTGTTTCTGGCTTTACACGGTAATCAATATTCCAGCAGCGAGATAGAGAGCCCTCAAAAAAAGACCCGGCATCTGTTATAGATCAAGTTGCAACTGTGACCAGGCTGGCCCGGGTATTTTAACAGGTGAAGCGGGATTGACAGAAACAGTGCTTTACTCACATACACTCCCTCAAGCATAGTTTGGGAGCAAAGATAAGGGCAATTCCGCTTTTCTTCGAAAAATATTTCCTTCCTCACCTCACACCCAATGTGACGATAAACACAGCAGTCTTGTGATCGCGGAACCCTTTCGTGATCGCTTAAGTTTTGATTATATCCTTGCAGGGACGGGATGTTACTCCTAGAAGAATATATCCGAGAGACTGTATAACGGGTTTGCGAATGATATACAGAATGTATTTACAACTCAAACAAAACACTCACATTCAAAGGAGGGCGTATGAAAAAATCCATACTGCTTTTGTGTACCATACTAATTATTTTGGCAACTCAACATAGCCTTGGCGAAGTCTTTTTCACCGTGAAATTAGACAGTACCGGAACCGGTTTCAACACTCCCGGCAAGGGAAGCGGGTATTGCGTGCTCAGTTCGGATTTCAAAACGCTCACCTACCGTTTCACCGTCAACAACCTCCAGGGTACAATTACCAACGCTCATTTCCACTTCGTACCGACAAGCGGCGTCATCCATCAGATAACCTTCACGGGAAATACTTCTGCCGGAACGTGGACGAATATACCGGATACGCTTCTGAAATATTTCTTCACAAAACAAATTTATGTCAATGTGCACACTTCCTTTGCAGGCGGTGGAGAGATTCGCGGTGTCACCAGCCCGAGGCAGTCAGGATTCAAAGTCTCGATCGACAGCACTGGCGAAGGATCGGGATCATCTGCAACGGGAAGCGGTTACGTGCTCATCAGAACAGGCGGATCCGGAGCTTCACTGGATTACAGATTCACGTATGCAGGCTTGAGAGCTGCAAGGACAGGCTCTCATTTCCATGCACTGCCAAGTGGATCCGTAGTCCAGCCGATAACTTTTACCGATAGCACATCTGACGGAACCTGGGCGAATGTTCCCGATAGTATTCTCACACTGATGCTTCACGGTAAAACTTATGTCAATATACATTCTTCAGTGGCGCCGGGAGGAGAAATTCGCGGCACACCGACGCTGGTGGGTGTGCTCGCTTCTTATGCGAAGATTCAGGGAACTTTATCTTCCGGCACAGGAACCGCCTGGGCCGTCCTGACGAATGATCTCTCGAGAATTCAATACAGCGTCACGTATGCCAGACTTGGAAGTACATTTACCGGTGGTCACTTCCATACAAATGTGAATGGCAGTGTTGTTCGTCCGTTTGTTTTCGGAACGGGAAATACGACGACGGGTGAATGGACGGGACTGACCGATGTGAACATCCAGGATTATATTCAAAACCGATTGTATGCCAACATCCACAGCACCCTCCAACCCAGCGGAGAAATTAACGGTACCCTCGTACAAAATGATGGCGTTTATACTGCGACGTTTGATGGAGCGCAAGCATCAACTTCGTCCACGGCTCGCGGAACCGGAGTTGTATACATTCAGAACGATTCCGTAAAATATATTTTCACGGTAGCAGGGTTAAATGGTACATATACAAACGCTCACATCCATGCATCTCCCAGTGGTTCTGTTCTCAAACCTACTCCACTTACTGCGGATAGTACAACGTCAGGAGTGTGGCTCCCGATTGCCGACAGTGCCCGAGCACTTCTTTATTCCGGAAATCTGTATTTCAATGTGCACTCCACTGTAAATCCCGGCGGAGAAATCAGGGGCAACATCGGTGTCGGTATTCCGATTGCTACAAACGTGGATCAGGTATCTTCCAGTGTACCGGCTGCATTCAGCTTGAAACAAAATTATCCTAATCCTTTTAATCCGTCGACAACAATCGAGTTCGACATCCCGTCAGCATCGCATGTGTCCTTGAAGATCTACAATATGCTCGGACAGGAAGTTGCGGTCCTTGTAGATGAAGCTCGTCAGGCGGGAAATCAGCAAGTGACATTTGATGCAAAACGGTTTGCGAGCGGTATCTACCTCTACAGACTTTCCAGCAACTATGGATTTGCAAAAACGATGAAAATGCTCCTGCTGAAATAGATACCTGTACATTTTGATATTTACATCACGGCTTCTTGATGGCGAAGGGAAACCAGAGAAGCCGTGGTGTATATATACAGACATTCCTTTGGAATAACAAAAAAATATTCCACCCGGACGACGTTAACGAATAGAAGGGGTGAAGAAAAATTGATGACGGAAAGTTTACCATGCCTCATAGAGAGTATTTATGGGCGCCAGGAGGTTTTATGATGTGTATATGTTTTCTATTTAAACCCGGAATTATTTTTTTGACAAATAATACCATGGCATTCCCAAGGTGCCTGTGTGTACATGTAAATTGATCTCATCTTTTATTTGAATGGTTTCATACATTCTGCGCGGAACTGATGTCTTTGTTTCTTCATGAAGCGGGCCGGTTGCCGGGATCCAGAGGAAATAGTCTGTCGACCGTCCGTGACTTATTGTTTTGTTAGATACTGTGGTGTGGAATACCTGTGATGCCGATTGATCATAGACACAATTAATGGTCGCCAATACTCCAAAGGCATATACTCCTGAAAGTATAACACCAAAGAATAATTCGTTTGTTCTCTTGCGGATATTTTCTACGCGAAGCGCTATCGTCAGTCCGGTCAGCACTGCTATCACGGCTGAAAAAACGAAGAGCTCTTCATAGGAAACAAAATCAAAATCGACATTTGTTCTGACGATCAGCATAATCACAGGAAATAACAATGCGGGAAACACCGTGGGTTTTTGACTCTTTGGACGTTTAAAAAAATCCACCAATCCTTTTGCATGGACAAAATAAAACATCACTATCAATGGATAGGCAACACAGATCGTGAACGCAACAGTTGACAGTTTGGGATACAGCATCAAGGCGGAAACAACAAACGCTCCACCGGTGAGTGCCCATACGGTCCATTTCACTTTCTTGAGGGATGCTTTCCGTTCTTCTTCTGTCAGCCCTAATTCCGTATTTTCAAGAATCTTTTTCTCTTCTTCCCTTGCTTCCAATTCGTCCAGGTCGATAAATTTTTCTGCAATGAACGATTTGATCTCCTGGAAATCATTAAATGTTTTTTGTATTGCTGCATCTTTCTTCGATTCATCCTTGTACACAAGACGCAGCGGCTGCTTTTCGGCAAGACGGTACCCTTTTATTTCGGAAAATAATATTTCTCTGGGTTGTCCGAATGTCCTGAGGACGAACCGGTCGTTTTCTATTCGTAAAAAACTTCTCAACACTTGAACGATTCGAGGGCCAACCAATACGGTCGTCATAAGGAGGAGGAACCCAAACGGCGGCAATATATCCCATGGCTTGAGAACGAGAGCTTTCCATGCAATAGGAAAAAATATAATAATCGGGAATACCATGATAACGAAGAAGATACCAGCAAGCAGTTTTGAGCCGCGGTACGTTTTTGGCAGTTCCATTCGCGCCTCCACAATCATTTTGGGAAGAAAATGAAAAGGATATGGTTAATTCTTGATCACACCTATTTGTTGTGTAGTGTTTTTCGCTGAATCGTTGCTGCGAGCGCTATAAAAGTACATATTCTGTCCGGTAAATACAAGAAACAAAGCTCTCTACGATTTGACTTACCGTTGTTATTTCATTATCAAATCACTCTTCATCCTTTCTCATTTTCCTTGCCCTCCCATTACAAAAATTGTACATTACTGCCAAGAAGTTTTGCACCTGCCGTACCTGTTACTCAGCGATGAGAATATATACTGTTCGATCTGTAACAGATTCTCACACATCAAACAAGAGAGTGGATGATGGATACGAACATTGTTATACTCCTTTGGTTTCTCCCGCTCGCACTCAGCCTGCATGTCATTGAGGAATTCGCCTATCCGGGCGGATTGCGGCAATGGATAAGAGCGTACAAACCGGGGAGACCGAAGAGCACGCTCTATTATTTTATTGCAAACGCTTCTATCCTTATCGGAGCGTACATCATCGCCTTCCGGGCTGTAGATATTTTCGGATTTCGCATTTATCTCGCACTTGTAGCTATCGTCGGCAGCAACGGCATATCCCATATTCGCGGAACCCTGCAGAAGAAACAATTCTGTCCCGGCGTTTTCTCCAGTATGGTGTTGTATCTTCCCCTCACAGTTCTGAGTTTTTATTATTTCCTGGCGAAAGGAAAGGTCGATGTTCTTTCAGCCGTTGTGTGCGCTTGTATCGGTGTATTCATCGGATATTATGTTGGAGGAATAGATATTAGGAAGAAGGATATTGATCTCATTGCTTCTAATAGATGAGTAGAAATATACGGCCTTGAAGAACCAATTTGGCGCCTCAAGAAGAATTGTGTCATCACGGCAGAAGTGGTCGACTCTTGGGATTCAAGATGCAACAAAGAAAATCTATTAGGCTAAAAGAGTACGACTACTCCCAGCCTGGCGAATACTTTGTCACCATTTGCACATATAATCACGAATGCCTTTTGGGTGGAATTGTAAAAGAAGAAATGCAACTATCGCATATGGGTACAATAGCACACCGATGTTTGATGGAGATACCAAAGCATTTTCCAAATGTTGCATTAGACGAATATGTTGTAATGCCTAATCACGTACATGCGATTATTGTAATAACCGACCGTAGGGATTTGATTCATCAAATCCCATATTCAATTAGACATCTTAATCCGGACGTGATGAATCACGTCCCTACCGAATGGATGTTGATGAAAGATCCGAAACAAACGTTAGGTAAAATTATCCGGAATTTTAAGGCACGTACAACAAAAGCAGTTCACGATGCAGGTTTTTTTCGTTTTCGGTGGCAATCAAAATATTTTGACCGCATTATCCGTGATGAAAAAGAATTGAACAATATTCGGGATTATATGGCCAATAATGTTCTCTGATGGTCATTTGATTCATCCTGCGAGATACATGATAATATGTTCCTTACAAAGTAGATTAGGATTTTTTTACGGGAAAAAAGTAAAGAAGGCTTGAGAAATAATTCGGGGTTGGTGTCGGTGAGCAATTCTCTTATAGCAAAGCAAGCAATATTCAAATATAATTAGGGCAATCGTATATTGACAGAAGGGGATTTTTATCATGACGACACGATCGATAGGTCTAGTATTTCTCAGTATGTTCGTTGCATTCGCCGCATTGAGCCAGACAAAGTTCGAAAAGGCCGTTCGTCTTTTCGACGACGGTAAGATTGCTCAATCGAAGCCGCTCTTCCTCGATGCAGTCAAAGATGATCCACACAACGCTGAGGCATATTACTATCTCGGCTGGCTCACGATAAACAGTGATTACGACGGGGCAATAGAGTACCTGGAGAATGCAGTCAACCTGAATGGCGGCGTCGCTAAATACCATCTCATGCTTGGCAATGCGTACGGAGTAAAAGCGCAGCGCGGCGGGATATTCGGCAAACTTGGTGCCGCCTCGAACTGCAAAGCACAGTACCTCATAGCCATAAGTCTCGATACGAAATTCACTGAAGCGAGGGAGAACATGATAGAGTTCTACCTGCAAGCGCCGGGTATCGTTGGGGGCAGTGTGGAGAAAGCGATGGCGGAAGCAGACACGATAAAGACGTACGACCCGTACGCAGGAACTATCGCGGAGGCAAAGGTTCATGCATATCAGAATGAAAAGGTGAAGCAGGAAGAATGTTACAGGAAAGCTATCTCGATAACGCCAAAAAATTTTATTGCCTACCAAGCACTCTGGCTCCTGTATATGGATGAGAACAATGTGACACAGGCCGACGAAATTTTCAAAAGGGCTGTGGTGTCGGTCGACAATAAATCGGACATGTATTTCCAGGCGGGATTGTTTTACGTTGGGAAGAACGAGTTCCTCAAAGCACGTGAAATGTTTGAAGCGGCACTCAAGAAGGATCTCAAAAACTATGCTGTCTATTACCAGTTCGGAAAAATGGATCTCCTTTCCGGTACTGACCTTTACCAGGGGCTCGCATACTTTGAAAAGTATATCCAGGCGCCTGAACTAAAAAACTCACCTGCGCACGAATACGCCTACTGGCGCATGGGGATGATATATGAGAAGCTCGGGAAGGCCGACTCCGCACGGATATCTTACAGGAAATCTTTGGAGCTCAGCCCGGACTTCGAGGACGCAAAGAAGGCTCTGGAAAAATTGAACTAAAGCAATTTTCCAGTCACTCATGAATTGATTAATCCGGGCAATCGGTGGTTTAGGTTTTTAGATTAAACATCACCACTCGCAATATTTAATACTTATGTGAGAGGGGACATCTGATAACAACGGGAGGTCAACTGACATGGGCGGGGAACTATCTGAGATTGACGCGAAGCTATCGGACATCGATGCGGAGCCACTTGACATCAAAGCGACGCCATCTTACTTCGATGCGAAGACATCTGACGTCGACACGAATACATCTGAAATCGACGCGAAGACATCTGACAACGGCACGAGGTTGCCTGACTTCAACACGAAGACATCTGCTATCAGCACGAAGACACAAGACGACGACACGAAGTAATCTGACGATCATGCGAAGCAGTTCGACAATGACGCGGAGCAGTTTGACAGTCACGCAAAGCAGTTTGACAATCTCGCGGAGTAGTTTGATGTAGACACAATGTCAGGCGACAATGACACGATGTCGTTTTACGTTGTCGCGGAGTAGTCTGGCGATCACACGAAGCAGTTTGGCGATTACACGGAGTATCTCGTCGAATACACGAAGCGGTTTGGCGAACAAGAAATGTCGAATGCGGCAAGAAATAGGCTGTTCGCATACAACGTTTATTGTTTTTGTAGGGGAGTATGGCGATATGCCCCTACGGTTGTACCTCTTGATTCTCACCTGATAACTCGCTACCATTTTTGCGAGAAGCGTGTTGGGAGGACATTGCTTACCAGCCGCTGTCGTCAGAATTCAAAATTATCAAATGAATGAGAAAACAACTATCCGAAGCGAAGCCATGGAGAAATGAATATTTATTATTCGCAGACAAAAAGTGATCTTGTCACATCAGTGAATATTCTCAAGATGACTTTTCACCATCGATTCAGTGTTATTGGGGCATTCTGTCTCCTGATGCTCCTGTGCGGATGCTCAAAGGAAAAATCGCGGGGGGATGCCGCGCATGCATCTTTTTATTATTGGAGATCAAATTTTGCACTTTCGTTTGACGAAAAGAAAATACTCGATTCATTGCATACACGAAAACTCTACATGAAATTTTTCGATGTCGATTGGAATCCTTACAGCCAAACGGCACAGCCGCTCGCGGTTATTCAATTTCAGTCAGCTCTCTCTGAAAGCATCGATATCGTCCCGACTGTATTTATCACAAACAGGACTTTTGATCATCTTCGGAACGCAGAAGCAGACCAGCTTACGGAAAAAATAAAAAATAAAATCTTTGCTATCGTTCATGCAAATATTAAAAGGACAGTGAAAGAGATGCAAATAGACTGCGATTGGACAGGCAGGACGAGAAAAATATACTTTCGGTTTCTTGAATTAATGAAGAATTCCCTTGATAAGAATAATATTATTCTCTCTGCAACAATTCGTCTGCATCAGTATAGCGCTCCCAACGACAGAGGTGTGCCTCCAGTTCATCAGGGAGTACTGATGTTTTATAATATGGGAGAAATGGAAGGAACCGGAGCTGTAAATTCGATCCTTGATCTCAATATCGGCAGGCAGTACCTGCGCAAAGCAGGAAAGTACCCGATACACCTGGATATCGCCCTTCCTTTGTACAACTGGGGAGTGCTGATTCGGAGGGGCAAAATTGTCAATTTGCTGCATGATATGCAATTTGAATCCCTGAAGGACTCATCACTTTATGAACGTACAGATAAAAATTTGTTCAGCGTCAGAAAAAGTCATTATGATAGCGGTGTTTATTTATATGCAAATGATCAAATTCGTTACGAATCAGTCAGTATGGAACAGCTGAAAATTGCCGTTGATGATTTGCGGGATAAATTTTACCTTCAATCGTCGTCACTGATCTTTTTTCAAATTGATCCTCTCTTGGAGAAACAATATGGCATTGCGAGCATTCGTTCTCTTCTCAGCTCTTTTTATAACTAGTTTTTCTTTCAGAACTAACACGGCTTCAACGTTTTATTGGTGCAGCGATCCTGGACCTTTGATTTCGCGTCCCGCGTTTTTGTTCGAACCACAATTAGCAAATACTCCCCAGTGGTCGCCTCTCTATCTGACGAATAATTATCTCTTTGATGAATCATGGAACCAGGATTCGGCAACTGTGGATGATAATATCGGAGAATGGAGGCGGTATTTCGGAGATACAATTCCGGAACCCGATATTTATTTTGTTATCTACAAAGCCGAAGCGAGATCTCTTATCGATGTCCAGGTGAAATCCAGATTCAGACAATCTCCCATACTCCCTTCTCTCGAAACAAACAAGCTTGTTCATTTCCTGCTGGAGAAGCCCAATCCGGAATTTATTGCTTACCTCGTATTTACAAAATCATGCGAGCCCTATGTGCAGCGCCGCAGTTATTGGGAGCAAGATACTACGGATAATACAAATGCCATGATTGCGCTGGCAAAGCAAGGAGAGCAGGCCTACTATGCGTGTAAATCGCCATTATTAAAGTTGCGGTACGGATATCAGGTAGTACGGCTCTATCGTTACATCGAAGATTGGGATTCCTGCGTTGAGAGTTATGACAGACTCGTTGCTCCGCTTAAAGTTGAGAGTATTATCCGATTCTGGGCTTTAGAGCAAAAAGCCGGAGCGCTATATAAATTGGATAGGTTCGGCGAAGGTGCATATTTATTTTCTAAAGTGTTTAGGGAATGCCCCAGCAGAAGAATTACCTCGTATGCGAGTTTTTGTATTCCTAATGACACCGTGTGGGAGGAGTGCGTCAAGTTATGTAAAACACAGAAAGAAAAGACGACGCTGTTCTTCCTGAGAGGTCTCAATCCGCGTAACAACGTTATCGATGAAATGAAAAATATTTATTCTATTGATCCTGGCTCTGACTATCTTAATCTGCTTCTTTCGCGCGGGATAAATCAAATCGAAGAAGACATATTCCATCCGGATCCGATGTATTATTATTTTAGGAGCGATTACATCAAAAAGGACACGCTTTTGATCCACTATTTCCGTGAATTTGTCGATACGTGTGTTATACAAAAGAAAATTCAACAGACTGATGTCTGGACACTAGCTTTGTCGTACCTCGAGTTTCTAGACAAGGACGAAATAAATGCGCGAAAATCACTCGCCCTTCTTCAAAAGACTGTCCGGGCAGAAAGTGTTCGGCAGGCAATTCCTCGGTTCGTAGCGTATTTTAATCTCGCATCCATACAATCACTTGATGATGCAATCGAAGACACACTTTTCCAAAGTATACAGACATTAGGGTATGACAAACTAAGAGATTTCACTATCCAGGAATTTTATCGATGGTACACAAAACAAGGGGATACGATCAAAGCGTTTCTTTGTAATCATAACCTGGGTGAATTGAAGTCGCAATTAAACCTAGATATGACAGAACAAGTTTTTCAATGGTGGAATAAAAAGAAACGATCCAGCTTCGATCAGTTCCTTGCCTACAACCGGTTTTATAATCAAGAGGGTGATTATTTAGGTGCAGAGGGAATGAACGGTTTGTTGGAAATTAAAGGCACGATTCTCCTTGGTAAAAATAGATTGAAGGAAGCTTATGAAGTAATGAAACTTATTCCTGAAAACGAACAGTGGAAATCGAGATCAGATCCGTTTTCAATAAAGATACAGGATTGCAGAGACTGTGAGTTTGCAGAAAATTCACCGAATAAGTACAGCCACTCCGCTCTCATTGGAAAAATTTTAGAATATGAACAAAAGCTTACAACGGATCCGAAGCAAGCCGCGAAGTATCATTATCTCCTTGGCAATGCCTATTACAACATTTCGTATTTTGGAAATGCCGGTGAAGCATTACTCCTCTATCGCGACTGCAACAGAATGGATTATTATGCTTACGGGGAATATCAAAAAACAGGGAAGATTCCTTTTGATTTGGATTGCTTCAGCGCTCAGGCGCATTATATAGAAGCGATGAAACTGGCAGAGGACTCGAAGGATGTTGAACTCGCTGCCGAATGCTGCTTTATGGCGGCAAAGTGCGAACAGAACACCTATTTCGTTACGGTTCGTGAACCAGGCAAAGACAAACCGACTAAAAATGCACAGTATCGGACGTATTTCAAACTTATGAAAGAAAGGTTCGCGAAAACTAATTTTTACGTAAAAGCCGTGCGAGAGTGCAAATATTTTAATTACTTTGTTTCCCGATAACGAGGAGCGAGCTATGAATGGTCAACTCAAAACAAAACCGACCTATTCGATGATTGTTGTTATCCTCTTTTACCTCTGCATATCACAAAACCTGAGTGCTCAGGATTCTACTCATCCGCTTGCCAACAAACTCAAGGATTTTATCGGACAAAAATTTCAAATAGAGCGCAAGGGTAACCAAACAATCGACATCACGTTAAGAGAAGTCACACCAGATTATGTGTTATTCGTTGCTGAAGAACGTGACGGTGTTGAAATGATCATCACACGGCCTCTTTGTTATATATCAAGATTACTTTCTTATCGCTTTCATGGTTCGGATAAAGAATATCTGAATATTCTAAGTTTTGTAAATGACGAGGATTTGAAAGCCGTTCCCTGGCCTCCGGACAAAATATCAAATAAGGATAAAACGCATATCCAATCAGTTCAATTGAGTCAGGCGAGCAAGGAAGCGTTGATCAATGATTTGAATAATATTGCAGCAAATGCATACCAATACAAAATTAGGCCGAAATCTATGGGAGGCGGCGGGGGAAGTTTCGAAGGGTATACGTTCCCCACATTATTAGCATCGGATGAAAACGGAAGATATTCGTGTTTGTTTCAAAGCAATTATCTTCTTTTGATGGCTATCTCCAACACGAGCGCCAATAATGTCATTAAAGTAAAACTGGATGATGATGGGCGTATGTTCGATTGGCAATACTTTGGGGATTTCAAATAATATTATTTGGTAATTTGTTGAAGAAAAGAATAGATGCTGCTACGAAGCAGTATGCCAAAAAAGAAATGCCCTTTTGTAGAGACGTTCAATTCTTGCCCGCCATCTTATTGGGCGGGGAACGTCTCTACATGTGACCCTTGATTCTTGCCCAATATCTCGCTACCATTATTTCGAGAAGCGTGTTGGGAGGACATTGCTTACCAACCACTGTCGTCAGATTTCAAATCAGATTCTTAATATTAATCTCAGCGCGAGTCCATTTCTAGGTCGACATGCAAGAATAATTATTATGATTGAGAAGACGATTATTCCGAGCGAAGTAATTGAGAAACGAATTTTTATTATTCGCGGTCAGAAGGTCATGTTCGATCGTCATCTTGCTGAGCTTTATGGTGTGCCTACCATGCGTTTGAATGAAGCTGTAAAAAGAAATGTCAAAAGATTCCCGCCAGGTTTTATGTTCCAACTTTCATTGGATGAAAACGATTCTTTGATATCGCAATTTGCGATATCAAAAGGACGGGGCGGACACCGAAAACTGCCTTTTGTATTCACCGAGCAGGGGATTGCAATGCTTTCTTCGGTTCCTAAAAGCGATAGAGCGATTCTGGTGAATATTGAGATTATGGGGGCATTTGTAAAAATACGGCAATTACTGTCTACTCACAAAGACCTTGCCGCTAAGTTGGAAGAACTGGAAAAGAAATACGATGCCCAATTTAAAATTGTCATTGATGCTATTCGACAAATCATGTACACCCCCGAAAGGCCAAAGCGAGAGATCGGTTTCCGTGTAAAAGAACCGACAGCAAAATATGGAGTAAAGAGGCAAAAATAACGGATGTTACATTTTCAAACATAATGCTGTTTGGCTCGGTAGGGACGTTTAATTAAACGTCCCTACAATGTAACGCTTGATTTTCACCCGATAGCTCGCTACCATTTTTGCGAGAAGTGTGTTGGGAGGACATCGCTTACCAGCCGCTGTCGTCAGATTTCAAATAAGATGCTTATAATTCGTTTCAGTGCGATTCTATTTCTAAGCCTATGAGCAGGAATATAGTAATGTCCACATAGGAAGATAGTTAGGTATTTATACTGGTCATATTGGACAGCAAGGACACATTCCCAGGACTATACTTGCATTAATGGAAAATGAAGGTGTTGTTGAACAAATAGAAGAATCGAAACGATGGCGCAATAAAACAGACTCTAATGTGGATGAACCGAATTAGTTCTGGAACGGACACAAGTCTCAATAATCCTCAAACAGTCATCAGGTTTATTTCTTATCCTGTGTTCCCAAAAGCGAAGAACTTTCCAGCCTGATTTTCTGAGTGCTTTAGATTAGATAATCGCAAATCCAATTTCTTTGAGATAATTAAAAGTTGGATCATAAAATATTGAACTACGTGTCGGATCTTCGTAGTCTCCCAGTGGAACTACAATCACCATTCCTTGTCGAGCGCGAGTAAGAAGAACGCGATATGCATTCTTGAGATAGTTTTGTCGCTCAGGCTTTTTAATATGGTTCCAACGATCACCACAAAAAGATCGATGTTCCCAACCTTTTTTTGTATACCTGAAATCAGCGTCCCATGTTACACATGCCCAATCAAGTTCGAGTCCCTGCACATCAAATTCGGTAGCTACATCCTCAAGATAAAAGGATGAACGTACATCATCTTTTCCATCATGAAACCAATGTATAGGATCCATTGGTGATTTAACATCTATTGCATGTGGTTTCAGACGCTCTGCTTGAGAGGAGACCACAATTCCATAACGTTCCGAACCACTTGCATGTTCCTTTAACCATTTTTTGCTTTAACTAAATCGCGAGTAAGGACAATCGGATATTTAGCATCCACAGTCTCAAGAGCTTTACGTGCCTTAAAAACATTAAGGTCAAGTAATTGTTTAACCAATAATGAAACATTTTCTGCGCGGAACGAACGCAAAGAGACCGCAAGATGCAGTTCATCTTTGTGGACGATATTTTTAAATAATTCCAATTTAGTCAATACATCACCGGCACTATATACGCTGTCGGTAAGCCTAGACGATATATAAATATGCCAATCTTGGAATGAGCGGTTCAATGATTCAATCCATTCGCCGATTCCTGCCTCGCCAGTGTTGATTTCTTGACCCCCTCCAACAAGACAGACAATTACGGCCCAATCAGAATGGCGATTAAGGCAAGAGATTAGAAATTCTGGCTCAGATTGATTGAAATTAGGCTTGTTCTTTTTTCGACGCATAAATTCTTTGTCTGCTCTAAATTCCAAGCTCTCTGTGCTTCGTCAAATAATGCAACATGTTCTTTGGGTGGTTTTTCATCATCAATTAAGCACTCATCACGGAAATGGTGAATATTCTGAATTCCCACTTTTACCGCACTCATTACCTCACCCTTTCTTTTCTTGACACCATGTGCTTTTTCTTGTCGTAGCTTGTCTCTCGTTAATGCTTCTCGTAAAATAGCCACAAGTGGACCATTACCTGAAAGAAAAACGCTGTAGAGTTCATTCGATTCGTCAGAGTGAAGATTTGCAATATTGAGTCCGACTAATGTCTTTCCTGCGCCCGGCACACCCGTAACAAAGCAAATGGATTTATGGCGTTTTTCTTTTGACAACGGATAATTTCTGAAATTGCTTCGGATGTTTGACTCAAATTAATAGCGCTTGCATCAGTACGAGAGATGTCGGTTACTGAATGACCATTAAAAAGAGCCATCACTGCTTCTATGATTGTTGGAGTAGGACTATATCGTCCAGCTTCCCATTGTGTACGGTCAACACAATCGCCAGTGAGAAACAGTAAAACATTTTCAAGTACATTACTAAGCAATTCTACGTTGCAATTTATAGGGAAAAGAAGTTTGTCGTTTTGTGGTGTGACAGCAATAACTGAATTGGCAGTTTTCGCTTTGGTAGCAATAAGGATTGGAGCAATAAAATGTTCATGACTTGATTCGTGAAAGTTTTTCAAATCTAAAGCATAATCCCAAACTTGATCTCGAGCATAAGATGTAAATTCTTTTTCGCCTATCTTAAATTCAAGGACAAAGATCACTGGTCCAATAAGAAGCACCACGTCGATTCGTTTCCCCATACGTGGAATCGAATACTCAAAATAGATCGACCCTTGATGATAAGAGAGTGTCTTGTGTAAAATGGAAATTTCTTCTAACCATGCATCGCGCTGAGTTTGTTCTAAAGTGAAATCGTTATTCCTCACTAGCTTACTAAGTATCTCATCAGGTTTAGAGTTTAGGAAACCAACAATCGAGTCAGAATAATATTCTCTTTTCATAAAGCTATTTATTTTATTTATCAGTCTTGGTCATTTTGTGATCTTTTATTATACAAAATACTTTTTGCTAATTCTTCCTTATTGAATAAAAGAAAAATCATGTTAACCAAAGAATCCTTACAGATTCTTCCACTTCTTTAAATTCTTTATCCCCCGTAACCAAGACCGAACCTTTATGCTGAACTGCTAACGCAGCGGCAAAGCAATCTGCAAAAGACATTTTCTTTATCGCTTTAAATCTCGCCGCCTGATTCGTGAGCTTCCAGTCTGCGTCGTGGAATTGTATGCCAAGCTCGTGCATATCTTTTATACTCTGGTCGGCTGCGGTTTCGGAAATTTCCCGTGCAAGAATATACCAGACTTCACCGGCATTTATTGTTGTCATCATCAATGGAATTCCATGATCATGTGCATCTGCAATAATGTTGGCAACGGCTTCTCCAGCAGGTTCATCTTCTAAAAAAGCCATCACCGACCATGAATCCAGCACATATGCTCTTGGTTTTGCAGGCATCAGAGTTCCCTTTCTTTTTTCTTTTCAGCCATTAATGCTTTTAATAATCCCGTTCCCTTATGTTTTCCCCGGATCGAATGTATGTACTGCCGTGTAATCGGTGTGAGAGTGAGGGATTGGTCCTTTTCGTTTACCTCAATTTGAATGCGCGTTCCTTCTTTTATTCCCAGTCTCGAACGAACCTTGGAAGGAATAACAATCTGTCCTTTTGTTGTTGTAATAGTTTCCATAAACAAAGCTCCTTTCTTATTCTGGAATAAAGTAAGAAATATTAAATAGTAAGTCAATATCAATATGTCTTACTTACAATAATGTTCCTAAAACAGCAATAATTCAAAGAACAGACATACTCTCCCTTTTGCAGCAAAAAAACCGGTCCTCGTTGTTTTTCTGAGTCCGGTTGATTGTTTCTCTTGATACACTTATTTTTTAGTATGACGGTAAATTGGATTGCACTCACAGGAAAAAAATAAAAAGGATACAAAAATCATGAAAGAATATTCTTACGGCGGGGCGCGCGCGCTGGTTGCGTTGCAGGGACAGCACTTGCGCTCGTTTTTGGAAACATGGCAAAAGGCAAAGAAGGCAGGCGTTACGCTGCCTCAAACGGATGATCCTGCATACAAATCTATGGAGACTCTTTTGCGGCATCCGCTAAAATCGTCGCGGGGGTACATTATGTGGATATGTCAGAAACTTGAACTGCCCGATCCGGGAATTGATCCTGTGCCGGAATTGGAGCACATAGAACATGCTGCAGAATTATTTCTTGTGCATTTGCTGGAACGATGGGAGTTGCCATTGCGCGATGTTCCCGAAGAGCACTTCTTCGATCGTACGTATAAATCGAACTGGGAGACGGAGTACTGCATTGAAGCGATGCTCGAACATGCGGTTATGCACCCCATCCGGCATGAATTTCAACTCCTGAACCTGATGAAATCGCTCGAGGGGAAGAAGAAATAAGGGGCAAAGTGGAATTGTAGCCGCGATCGTTGGCCGCGGAGCAAAGTTGAAAAATGATAACGAATACAAAGTAGGGACGTATAATTATACGTCCCTACAAAGAACCGAATTTCAATGAAGCAGAATATTACCATTCACCATCGTAAAACCATTCGCTTAAAAGAATATGATTATTCACAACCCGGCGGATATTTTGTTACGCTTTGTACACACGAAAAAGTTTGTGTGTTTGGTGAAGTTGTGGAAGACGAGGTGCGATTATCTTTGATAGGAGCAATTGCCAAAAGGTTTTGGGATGAGATACCCAACCATTTTCCGATGGCGGAAATGGATGAATATATTGTAATGCCCAATCATATTCATGGAATTATAGTATTAAATGATCATGGTAGGGACGTTCAATTGAACGTCCCTACGAGATTATCACCAAGGCGAGGAACATTATCCGTTATAATCCGCACATATAAAGCAGCAGTAACGATGGAATGTCGCAAGATGGGATATTCTGAATTTGGTTGGCAGTCAAGATATTATGACCATATTATTCGAGATGGCAAAGATCTCGATCGCATTTGCGATTATATAGTTGAAAATCCGGTAAAGTGGTATCTCGACGAAAACAATCCCAATCGACCAATAGAATAAATTTTTCTTAAAGCAGCAGTTATAATTTTCATTCTCACAGTTCAAACGGCCATTCTTGAATTATCCTGCTTCGGATGAGATACACAACTATACCCGCCGCGACAACGCCGGCGCCGGCAGTCAAAAACGCAATGCCTGTCGAATAAAATATTGCTCCCCACATTACAAACGCCAGCAGACCAATACAATGAAGGACACACAGAGGAACCTATTGCAAACGACAGTATGTTACAAATATAGGTGCTATTAAACGGGCGGGTTGCGGTTAAATTATTTTCATCTATTGAACAAATGTACGCCGCTCTCAAGAATAATCAATCAGAAAACTCTTATTGCAATATTGATTAGTTTTTACGTGAAGTATCAAGGTAAGTAACCCGCAAAGAAAGGATTCATACAACAATGCAATCACCTGTCCCGCTGTTTACACTCCTGGCCATTGTAGCCATACTAGTAGCCAATAGAAACCGCCGTAAAATCTTTGATGCATTTCGCATATCTTCGGCAACATCTCTGGAGCGTGCGAAAAGTTTATCCGAACTTGGTATTCGTAGATCTGTTCTCTTTACAATTCAAGTGAGTCAAAAAGTGATCGTATCATCGCAAGACAACACATATTATCTCGATGAAGACAGATTAGAAAAAGTGATTCGTGTACGACGAAAAATTGCATTTGTGCTTTGTGCAGGTGCATGCATCTTTGCTTTTATCTTGTTCCTAAAAAGTTAAAACGATGTATTCGATCCATGCGGCAGCTCAGCTGTGAACCGTTATACGAAAGTAAGAATAATTTTGGGGAATCAGCAATGATGAAGACTTGTCTCAATTGCGGAGCAGACTTTTCCAGCAACTATTGTAATCACTGCGGTCAAAAGGAACTTTCAGAAAAAATCACATTAAAAATCATTTTTCATGAAATACTTCAAGTCGTTTTTCTTTTAGAATCCCCTCTTTTACATACGATAAAATTCGTAGTTGTAAAACCCGGCCTGTTCGTTCATTCCTTTCTCGAGGGGAAACGTAAACCTTACATGGCACCGGTGCAGTTTTTTCTTTTAAGTGTGACTCTTTATTTATTGGTGTTCAATCTCATGGGAGAACAATATTTTGCTTTTATCACCCGCTCAACAAGTGCGATCTCTCCTGAAAAAGTAAGCAGGCTTGGATTGGATCCTCAGACAATCCTTGCCACAGTGAGAAAGAATTTAGACATCTTCTATTTTTTTCAGCCGCCAATATTCGCATTGTTTTTCCGAATACTTTTTTCAAAAACAAAGATCAGTTATGCTGAAAACCTGGTATTTTCATTTTATCTGGTCGGAACAGGTTTATTATTGTCAACAGTATTAGCTCTTATTGCTTTGATCAATGTAAAAATATTGATAGTCCGGTTACCATTCCTCTTGTGCTTCTTCCCATATGCAGTAGTACAGTTTCACAGGAGAAGAGGGTTTTTCGAATACCTCAAAGGCTTTATTGCGGTGATCTTAAGTCTATTAAGCTATGGAATATGCACGGGGGGCATAACTCTCTTGTACTATTTGATAAAATAGCATAAAGCAGAATAAACCCCGCGTCCTCTCATCAAAGGGGCAGGCAAATAGTCAGTATTTGTTACAGATGCACGAGTGGGAACCTTCAACATCAACAAATCAAATCACACATACCAAGGAGTAACCTATGCGTAAAATATTTTCTGCTTTTCTTTTGAACGGACTTTTGGCTCTGCTCGTCACATCCGTTTCTGCCCAGGAGAAAAAAACCGCCGAACCTCCCGCGCCTGTGCAAAGTCCTTCCCAGGAATTGTTGGGAGCGTGGAACTTTATCGGAGGAAAAGTGATCGCGATGGCGGAGGATTTTCCAGAAGACAAATATAACTTCAAAGCCCAGAAGGATGAAAGGACGTTCGGAGAAAACCTTATACACATAGCCTCTTCTGAATATTTGTTCATGAATTTAATGACAGGGGGATCTGCAGGGAGCGAAGATTCCGTACTGAAGAAAAATCCTACGAAAGCAGATATCGTAAAATTTGTAAAACAGGCAGTTGCAGACGGAGCCCAACTCATCAAGAAGCAGGGAGACTACGGAATGTCAGGCGAGTTTAAATTTCCATTTGGCAATATGATGGTTCACAACTCGTATGGCTGGTGGACCATTCTCGAGCATACAGGCGAACATTTCGGACAATTGGTGGTGTATTACCGTGTCAACGGATTGGTGCCGCCCGAATCCCGCCCAAAAAAATAGTAAAGAAAATCCTCGCAGGGATGTACATCCGTGCATCCCTGTAAATATAAACACAGTTTCAAGCGATGTAATATCCTTCCAGTTTTCAAACACTGATTTAAAATTCTCAAAAGAAGACCGGTAAATTATGAATATCAACTGGAAGCGGAGAATCCGGTATCAGAGTCACGGAGATGTTGCGTGATCTTCTGTATCGTTCTGGGTCATTCTCACTGTTCAAATGGCCATTCATGAATTATCCGGCTGCGGATGAGATACACAACAATGCCCGCCGCAACAACGCCGGCACCTGCAGACATAAACGCAGTGCCTGTTGAATAAAATATTGCTCCCCACGTTACGAGCGCCAGTAAAGCGGGAAGAGGGTAGAGCCACATTTTGAACGGCAATCGTTCCGGCGGCCACCGCCGCCGCAAAAGCATCACGCCGACTGCCTGACCCATGAACTGTACGAGTATCCGCATTGCCAATATTGCTTTAATCACATCGGTGAGCTTTAACATCAAACTGAACACGAACGCCATACTCCCCAGTATGAGCAGTGAAACATGGGGAAAACGTTTTGTCGGATGGAGGCGGGCGAAGGGTGAGAAAAACGCTCCATCGGCTGCAGCCGCATAGGGAACGCGGGAATATCCGAGCAGCGCCGAGAACAACGATGCGAATGCAATCCAGAGGATTAGAACGGTTGCGACGGCTGCGGCGTGTCCGCCATAGATACGCTCGACAAACGTACTGACAATAAAAGGAGACTCAGCAATTTCCTTCCATGGAACAACACCGAAGATACTCATCTGCATGGCGAGATACAGTATGGCAATGCCCAGTATAGAAATAAAAATGCTTCGCGGGATATTTTTTTCCGGCGCTTTCACTTCTCCGCCGAGGTGGCACACATTGTAGTAGCCAAGGTATGTATAAATGGTCTGGACCGTTGCCTGACCCAGTCCCGCAAAAAACAACCATGAAAAATTCCACGCTCCTTCAGGGAAATCAAATGCCAGCCGGCGGTCGAAGTGTGTTACGCCTCCCCATATCAACCAGATGAACGTAAGCACCAGGCCCGTCCACAATAGGAGCGACAACTTGCCTATCGCTGTAATGCGCCTGTAGAGAAGAATCACAAGGATGATGACGAGAGCGCCCGAGATGGCTTTTTGTTCCATGCTTGTGAGCGGCATTAGGTACGTAAAGTATTGGGCAAAGCCGATGGCACCGGAAGCGATAACAAGCGGAGCTTGAAACATCGTCTGCCATATCAGAAGAAACGACATCGCTTTGCCCCAGCGTGCAGGACCGTACGATTCGCGCAGGAAGAAATAACTGCCGCCTGCTTTGGGCATTGCAGCACCGAGTTCCGACCAAACGAAGCCGTCCATCAACGCGAGTACTGCGCCCGCGACCCACGCTATCATTGCTTGCGGGCCGCCCATGGTTTTTACAACGAAGGGAATAACAATGAACGGGCCGATGCCCACCATGTCGATCATGTTGAGCGCAGTAGCTTCCTTAAGGCCGAGGCCGCGCTCAAGATGCGTAGAAGTGTAGTCGGATGATGATGCGAGCATCAGAGCTTCCGGTAAAGCGCTCCCAAGCTCTGCTTGGGAGCGAGTATTGAAAAAAACTCTTGTCACTCCGTCCCGACTCTGTCTGGATCAGAGTCTGTATTATTGTCCGCAATATAGATGTTGAACCGACTTCACGATGACAGATAACTTCGTACCCAAACTCTATTTGCGTGCGGATGACAATGAAATAGGGACGCTTCAAGAATCGCCCCTACTGGAAAATTTTCATACAATAAAAATTATGCGGGACGCGGAGATGAAATACCCAGCGTGTAGCCATCCGGATCCTTCAAACGGAATAAGCGCACACCCCAGGGCATATCGGCAGGCTCCTTCTCAAGAACACCGCCAAGCTCTTTAATCCGGTTTGCAATCTTATCGATATTCTGCTCGGTCGTGATGTTCAACGAAAATCCCTGTCCCTTGTTCCGGTCCCATCCTTTAGCGCCGTCATCCTGGTTGATCGAGATTCGTGCGGCCCCTGCACAGAGTGCTACCGATCTTAATTTTCCCTCACGTTCAATCTTGCGGTCGATATCGAATCCCAGCACATCGTGGTACCACGCGAGACTTGTAGCAAGGTCTTTCACGGTCAATGAGATCGATAACGCACTGGCCTTGAATGACTCAGCCTCGGTGCGCTTGCCGGAGTTTTCAGGTGTTGGTGAATTGGTTGTCATAAGATATCCTTTATGTTATACTGAAAGTGTTATCACAATCATTTCTTAAATAATAATCAATCCTGTCTAATTACCTTTGATGATATACAATAATATAATCCGCCGTTAATATTTCTTTATCCCTGTTATAAGTTCTGTTCCGAACTGGGTCTTCCTCTTGCTGATCTTTTTAAACCCGGCATCCTCCATCCAACTGCGCACTTCCGATTCTGTGAATGTATCACCCTCTCGAGTTCCTACGAGCATATTGAGCGAGAAGTACGCCCCTGCTGCAGGTGAAGTTCTGTCGTCACTCATTATATAATCCAGTACTAGCAGACGTCCATCCGGATTGAGGGATTCAAACGCCTTCCTGAACAATTGTTTATTTATCTCCGGGGAGTTGCTATGGATAATCGCAGACATAAAAACGAGATCAATACCATTGACCAGAGGATCTACTGTGTAATCACCGCCAACAACACTGATGAGGCTGCCGAGGTTCTCTGCGTCGATATATCTTTTTGTCAGGCTTATAACATTCGGTAGATCAAAAACTATTGCGTGTATCCGTTTTTTTTCACGAACAAACGCCATAGAAAACACTCCGGATCCACCTCCGACATCGAGGATACGTTTTACTCCTTTCAAGTCGATCAACTTGACGATAGCCGGAGCTTGGTGAGCTGCACGCATATGCATCGCTGCTATGAACGCTTCTAACCAATCCACTCTGCTGCCGACCATCGGGTCATGCACAATGACCGATGATCCCTTGAGCACAGCATCTGTAAGAGTGCTCCAGGTTTTCCAAAGGCTGACCTGATGCATGAGCCCTCCGAGGTAACCTGGTTTTCCTTTGACAAGGAAGCGTGATGTATGCGGCGTATTTGAAAATTTCCCTTTCTTCTTGACGAGAAACCCGGAGGCACAGAGGGCATTCAGCAACCTATCGGTGGCCCGTGCATTCGTTTGCGCCAAGTGTGCAGCTTCTTCGGAAGACTTCCACTCATCGCCGATGTGAGTAAAAAGATCAAGCTCGAAAGCGGTCAAGAGAACTCGCGCCTCTCGAAAGGCATAGACTGAATCCATTATTGCAGAGGGAGAGAGGTCTGATTTTTTTTTAGATGTGCGCTTTGCCATGTTTACCTCAGGCTTTCTGGATTTGATTTACCAACATCTACTTGCATATAGTTCAACGTACTAATTCAGAAGAGCAGAAGCAATTAAGAATTGTCACCAACTCCTACAATAATAAGAAGTGGATGAAGGTGAAGCTGTAGATAGGGGAGTGTGCAAGAAAGCCTTATGATAAAATAAAAAACCGGGCACTCGTTGTTCTTCGGAGTCCGGCTGAGTATGGATTCCCGTCCGACTTGGTCGAGATCGCGTGGCGCAAAATACGCCACGGACTTACAAGCCGCGGGAGTGGCAAACTTTTTTATTTCTCTTTATCAGGGTCTTTCCTGCACCAGCGGTGATTATATACTTCCTTGAACTTTTTGCGTTCTTCCGGAGTCATTGCAGCAAGTAAGTAATCACATATTCTTGAAATGTCGTGTGAATGACGGGTAAAATCCCATCAAATGTCTTGGACAATCACTTATTCAATAAGTAAATTGCGAGGGACAATACAAGGAGGTCCATGTTATGAAACAACCGGATTTGGGAAGAAAAATTTCAGAGCTGAGAAAAGCAAAAGGCTTGACACAAGAGGAGCTTGTGGAAAAATGTAATATCAGCGTTAGAACACTTCAAAGGATCGAAACCGGCGAAGTAACTCCAAGAAGCTATACCATCAAAACCATTCTTTCTGCACCTGATTATGACCTCAGTACTATCGCGGAGGACGATAGTACTGTTCTCCAATCAACGATAGAAAAGTTCAAACAGTACTTCTTTCTCGATGTAGATATGAACACACCGGCTGATGTAATTATGAAGCAGCTCAATATCGCATGGGTTTTAGGGATATTATTTTTTCTTATTGGGTTCTTTGTAGGAGCAGCAGAATATTTTAGATACAAAGACGACAGGTTGATTTTTAGTATACCGGTCTATGCCGCGATCAAGATTTCTTTTTTAGTCACTCATATTTACTTTCTGCGCGGATTCATACTCCTGGGAGGGTTGTTTAAAAATTATTTACTGAGAATTACTTCTTTCATACTCATATTTGGAAATATATTGATCATCGGATATGATATTGCATCAATATTTTATAATTCAATAGAACGGCAGTATATTTTAGGATCTGAGGCGATTGTCTTCGGGTGCATCGGAATACTCTACGGGATATCATTACGGCGGCTCCGAACGTCCATTGGAGCAGTGGCCTCTTTTGCAGGCGTTTTTGAAATACTGGCGGGGTGTTTCTTTCTCACAGTCGTTTTGTCTTTTATGGGATTCATTATTCTGGTGCCGGCTGAACTTTTTGAAATCCTCGTACTGTATAAAGCATCGATCTTCTAAAATCGAAACAGGAAGAGAGCGGCACGATACAACAAAGTGAGGCTTGATTCTATAGCCGTGTTCGACTTGTCCCGATATTTTTTATCGGGATAATTGCGGTTGTGATGCAAAAATGAAAATAGCCGAGGTCACTGACCTCGGCTACAGTGATTCTTAATTATTTCTCTTGTTCAGAGTCTTTCCTGCAGCAGTGGTGATTATATTCTTCCTTGAATTTTTCGCGTTCTTCCGGAGTCATTGCCGCAAGTTTCGCTTCAAACCGATGCCTCCAGTGGCGATGTGCCCAGGGGCCATGTCCCCGTCCGCCAAAACTGTGGAAAAGAATGTGCGAGAGGACAAGCAGCCCGACCGCCTGCCAGAATGTGAGGAATGGCCCGTGGAAAAGATCGGGGACAAGGGCATTCCACAATAACATCGTTGCGAAACCGAATATGCCAAACATGACAACGGCGAGCGCAATAAATTTTGCCACTCTTAGTGGTGAACAGCATTTCATAAAATTCTCCTTGTAATAGTATATGCCATTTAGTTATTCGTTATAAAAGTCATCGTACAGCTCCTGCAGCGCCTCGCGTAAATACAGAACCGCGTACCGCTTGCGGGAAAGAAGCGTGTTGACCGGCTCGCCGGTGATTTCCGCAATTTCCTTAAAACTTTTTCCTTCTAATTCATGCATGACGAAAACGACACGTTGTTCATCCGGCAGATCCTCGAGCGCACCGGCAAGTTCCGACCACAGCAGCGACCGTTCGTACAGCACATCGGGATTTTGGCCGGGATCGTAGAGAATGTCTTCTAGATTAAGCGGCAGGTTCAGAGACATTGCGTTTTCATCTTCCCGCTGCCGGAATGATTCGGGCTTCCGTTTGCGGTACCAATCGATAATTTTATTTCGTGCCACGGTTAAAAGCCACGACGTGACTTTTTCGATCGGTTCCGTAACACTGTAGCTTGCAACCATCTGGTAGAACACATCGGCTAAAATATCCTCTGCATCGGCTTCGGTGCGCACACGGCGGCGGATAAAATCGAAAAGCCGTTTCCGATCAGACCGGAACGCTGCATCTGCCGCTGCGGCTGCATGGGACTGGGTGTCAAGTGTTACTGCATCTGCCAAAATCTCTTCCTCTTCTTTCATAGTAAGACGTATAATACTCCGAAATATTGTATAAAGAGCCTGTTATTTTTTTTGGGGGCACTCATTTACATAAATTTATGTTATTTATACAACTTAGGCGGTATGGAATCGGTGAAGGGCAATGAACAATCGGTCATTGCTTACAATTATTAACAAAGAGGGACATATGAAGGACTTATTTGATCCACAAGACAACCGGGAAATCGTTGAACGTATCGACAAGCTTCTTCCGACAGCACACGCACTATGGGGAAAGATGCATGTTGCACAGATGCTTGCGCATGCCCAGGCGCCCCTGCAATGCGCATTCGGCGAAGTAAAGTACAAAAGATCGCTGCTCGGGAAAGTTGTCGGCCGCATCGTATTGAAAAAACTGACAAGCGGAGAGCCGTGGAAACATAGCATGCCGACGAATCCGGGATTTGTCGTTGCAGATGAACGGGAGTTCGAGAAGGAAAAGAAACAGCTTGTCGCTCTTGTGCAGCGGTTTACTCAATCAGGGCCATCAGCAATAACGAAAGAAGCGCATCCATTCTTCGGCAAGATGAATGCGCAGGAATGGAGCAGCCTCCAGTGGAACCATTTAAACCATCATTTAACACAGTTTGGTGTGTAGGGAAGCAAGAGTTGACGTCGACGACGTCGGCCCTAGAGCGCAGTATGATTACAAAAGACTTTCTGTCGGAATAATTATTTTTTGGAAAATTCTGAAAGATGCTGCCGTGCGTCATCCTGCTGGTATTTCTCGCGAAGGTTTTTCGGTTGGATCTCTAAGATGCGGCGAAGGGAAGCGGCGGCTTGTGATGTATCTCCCATCGCCTGATAGGTCAAATAGAGTTCATAGTATGCGAATGAATTAGACGGGTCGTAGTGCAGTGCCAATTTCAGATTCTGCACCGATGCATCCAGCGTTCCGGAAAGATTTTCACCGAACACCACACGGACAATACCCTTCTCGATCCAGCTGAGCTGAGAACCTAACCGTTCGAAAATGGCACGGATGACATACGGATATGAAAATGTTGAATCCCGCTCCAAAGATTTTTGTACATGCCTCTTTACCTCTTTCCCGAGGGCAATCTTTTTCCAAGCGCCGACGAAGGGCACAAGGCTTCCTTTGGCAAGAGCGTTCCAAAATTGTGTTTCCGCACTGTCGGGATAATAGTACGCAAGTGAGTCTGCATACATGAGAGCCGTGCGGTATTCCGATTCCGACGATGTATCGTGCCACAGATGGATCTTTCCGTTGTCGTTATAGATACGCACCATCCGGATAAGAGCTCTATAGTCCGTCGGGGATTCTTTGTATGCTTGTTCGTATTCCGTTAACGCATGCTTGTTGTCGAAGGCAAGATAGTATTCATCCCCGCGTGCCAGATGATTTTCACTTGGCGGGTGAGCGAAGAACAAGATGAGGGCGATATAAGCAGTGGATATAAACATGTCACATTGTGGTTGTTATCATAATAACCATTTTCGTCTTCATTTAAAACATACATTTTTGAAATATACAGGGGGCGTCTTGTTGAACGGTAACAGAATCCACCGCAGGCGGATGAGGAATTTAGTATTACCGGGAATAGATTTCTTTCCCGATTATCCTTCGACAAGTCTCAGGACAAGCATCGGGATCGAACCGACAGACTAATTTCTCCGGCATTCCTTGCCTCTCTACTGCCGCGGACGTATATTTATAAAGAATGTCGTGTATTTTATCTTCAAATATTTTTCAGAGAACTTATGAACGTCAAATTATTGATTACATTTTTAATAGGAATGATAGTACTTGCAGCCACTCCAGGTCCCGGTGTATTTGGTTCTATGGCAAAAGCAGCAGCCGATGGATTTAAAATGTCGCTGTTCTTTATCGGCGGACTGGTGATAGGTGATAGTATCTTGCTTGCTCTTGCAATACTTGGAATGTCAGCGATCGCAAAATTGATGGGAGGCATGTTCCTGGCAATCAGGATTGCCGGGGGACTCTACTTGGTATATCTGGGCATCAGGATGTTTAGAAGCAACAGTCTCAGTGTGACCGCAAAAATAAAGAAGGAAAAAAATAAGTGGCAGACATGCTTGAGCGGTATACTCCTGTCGCTCGGGAATCCCAAACCGATACTATTTTACGCAAGTGTGCTTCCCGCCATTATCAATTTTAGCGACGTAAGATTGATAGATGCTATACTGATGATGGTGCTCATTGCAATGGTGTCGTTCAGCGTGGTGGGAACGTACAGCTATATCGCAAGCTTAACGCATAAAATGCAAATGAGCGAGAAAATGCAAACAAGGACAAATCAGGCAGCCGGGTTTGTCATGGCTCTGGTCGGGATATTTGTGATGATACATTAAGGTGGGCCAATCTGCTGTCTTGCTTAAAAACAACAGGACGCAAAAAGTATAGCTGATAAAATCCTCAAGAAAAATAACTGACAGGTCGATACAAGTTATGAGAAATCCATAGTGAAGAAAAGACCCCGAAGGAGTCTGACGATTAACAATCCCAATATACAGTTGCCAACTCCATCGGAATTGAACACCTATGGCCTTCGCTGTCCATTTATTTATCGAGAAGTTACAAACATAAAACTCCTCACGTAGTTTATATTAAAGAAAACCAAACCGATCACAAAGACGATGGATAAACCGACAAAGTCTACAAAATTCTAATGTCCTTCCCTCATCTATTTATCTTTCACATGCACACTTCGATGTTCAGTTTTCGGTGGAGAGTATCCTGTCTCTCTTGTATCTTGTGCATAAGAAATAATTGATCGATAACATATATGAAGAGCATATTATGAAACTTCCAACTGCACAAGAAATGGAACGGGCATATAAAGCCAGCGATACTTCCTATGACGGCATTTTTTTCCTCGCCGTGCGGACAACCGGAATATTTTGCAAACCTTCCTGCCCGGCACGGAAACCCGATCCGCGCAATGTGGTCTACTATCTGACGACACGCGAAGCAATTATTGCCGGATTCAGACCGTGCAAACGGTGCCACCCGCTGGAGAGCAATGGTGCAACACCTGTCTGGGTAAAAGATCTGCTGGAACGTGTAGACCGCGATCCGTCTGCGCGTTTTTCCGATGACTTTCTCCGCATAAGCGGTACAGATCCGGCAAGGGCGAGGCGTTACTTTCAGAAGAAATATGGAATGACCTTTCAGGCGTACTGTCGTATGAGGCGGTTGGGGAAAGCATTGGAACAAATCCGTCTCGGTACCGATCTTGATGATGTCGCACTCGGGTACGGGTACAATTCGCACAGCGGGTTCCGCGATGCGTTCAGCCGCACGTTCGGGAATTCACCGGGCCGCAGCCGCTCTGCCGATTGCATTCTCACGGCTTGGATCGAAAGCCCGCTTGGCCCACTCATTGCAGGCGCCACGTCGGAAGGAATTTGTTTGCTTGAGTTCACAGACCGGCGAATGTTGGATACGCAGTTTGCATCTCTCCGGAAACGGTTTGCGTGCGCTATTGTCCCGGGCGAAAATCAGCACATCAAGAAGCTCAAGAAGGAACTGCAAGATTATTTTCAAAGTTCGCTCCAACGGTTTACCGTTCCGCTCGTAGTTCCTGGAACTCCGTTTCAGCAGAAGGTGTGGAAGGAATTGATTAAAATTCCATACGGAAAAACTGAGGCGTATGAAGAGATCGCCAAACGTATCGGATCACCTTCCGCACAGCGGGCAGTGGGGCACGCAAACGGGTTGAACCGCATTTCCATTGTCATTCCGTGTCACAGAGTCGTTAATAAAAACGGTGATCTTGGCGGTTACGGCGGCGGACTTTGGCGGAAGCAAAAACTGCTAACGCTTGAAAAAGGGAATACTGAGTGACACGGTATACCGTTTCACTACAAAAGACCGAACTCTTTCCTATATTACCGATGGAACGGTACTCCTCTCATAGATGTTTTATCATAAGCCTTCACAGTTGCTGTTTATTTAAATAGCTTTTCCGAAGTTCTGAGGAACAGATATGCTTATTCATATAACGACATCAAACCCGCCGTATAAAGTCTCGCAGGCAAAAGCTTCCGAAGAACTCAAAACGCGAATGGCTGTCCGGCCGGCCATCGGCAGGCTCATTGATTCCGCAGCCCAGCACTCGGGTATTGAAACCCGCTATGTCGTCGTCCCGGATGCGGAAGATGTGGCGTCGCAAAAATTTTATTCTACAAATTCGGGCGCCATAACACCCGATACGAAAACTCGCATGACCGAATACGAACACTGGTCAAAGGTTTTGGCGAAGGACGCCGTCGGCCGGCTGATTGAAGAGACAGGGTGCGATCCTTCGTCCGTGAAGCGCCTCATTACCGTCTCATGCACCGGGTTCTACGCTCCCGGGATAGATTATTATCTGATTAATGAATTTCATTTTCCGGTTTCCATCCAACGCACGCACATCGGCTTCATGGGATGCGCAGCAGCGCTCGTCGGTCTTACTTCTGTTATGGAATCGCTTCATGCGGCAGACAACGGAAACAGCACCACGCTTCTTGTCGCGGTTGAGATTTGCAGTCTCCATTTGCAAACAGAACCGACGCGGGACAACATACTGGCGAATATGATTTTTGCGGACGGATGCGCTGCGATGCTTTTTTCCAAAGCACCGGAATATTTGCCGAAACTGCAACTGCTGAGTACGTATTCGCATCTATTTGCAAATTCCGCCGAATTCATGGGATGGAAGATCGGCAATACCGGATTTGAAATGATGCTCTCGTCGGAACTTCCGCGTATTATTTTGGAAGAAGCGGTTCCCGTTCTGCACGTTATTATGAAACGTCAGGGTATCAATGTACGATCGATCCATCATTGGATACTGCACCCCGGCGGGCGCGCGATTTTAGATTCTCTACAAGCCGGGCTTCAGCTCAGCGATGAGGAAATGTTGCCCTCCCGGAATATTCTGCGAAAGTACGGGAATATGTCCTCACCCTCGATTCTTTTCGTTATGAAAGAACTGCTTGCAACACGGAAAATTCTGAAAGATGAATATGTTTGCGCCGTAGCATTTGGTCCCGGTCTGACGATGGAAGTCGCTTTCCTGAAAGGCGTATAAACATGTTTCCCCGCAGTACACAGAAAGAAATAATGGATAATGTTTTTATCAATGATGAAAGCATTGACCAGGCACTGCGGGAACTTACAGTTATTAATAAATGGCTCGGCGGATTTTCAAATTCGCGGAGAGGCGTGAAAACTCTCTTGAAACGCATTCCTGCGGCGAAGACCGTTTCGGTGCTGGATGCAGGCGCCGGAGGATGCGATCTTGCTGCCGCAATATCCGTGCTTCATCCCGGGATTCACATCACTGCGCTCGATCTCAACAAGCGGGCGTGCGAATATTCCAAGCGAAAGCACCCAAACATTTCTGTCGTCCACGGATCGGTATTTGATCTGCCTTTCGAACAGCAGTCATTCGATATTGTTCATGTTTCTCTGTTTCTCCATCACTTTAGCGAAGAAGAACTCCGCTCTGTGCTCAAAGCACTCTATACTGCTGCACGATACGGTATTGTCATCAATGACCTGCGCCGGACGTTGTTCTCTTATTATGCCATGATACTGCTCACGCGGTTGTTTTCAAAGAGCGCCATGGTAAAAAACGACGGGCCGATCTCAGTACGGCGTGGATTTACGCGAGATGAACTTGTACGGTTATGCTCTGCGCTGCCGTCGGCATCGTATACTATTCGGCGCACGTGGGCATTTCGTTGGAATGTGTGCATCGCGAAACCGTTATGAACGAACAACAGTACGATATTGCCGTTATCGGGGCAGGACCTGCCGGCTCTACTGCAGCACACTATCTTGCGCGATCAAAATTTCGTACATGTGTCATTGAGAGAAAATCCTTTCCCCGAGAGACCATTTGCGGAGAATTTCTTTCTGCAGAAGTTACGGAAATCCTTCATGATCTTTTTCTCTTTAAACAATTTCAGTCGCTCCAGCCGAATACGTTGACATCGTTCAGGTATAGTCCTGAACATTCCCGTTCGTACAGCGCGGCTCTGCCGTTCACGGCATATGCGATGAAGCGGGGAAAGTTTGATGCGTTCCTGCTTGATAACGCGCGCAAAGCCGGCGCTGCAGTGTACCAACCTGCAACTGTTGAACAGGTTATAAAAAAAGGAGAGCAGTATCATATTAGCTTGAGTATTGATGGAAGACAGGAACAAATTACCTCGCGCTATGTCATTGGTGCGTACGGGAAGAGCAGTGCGCTGGATAAAACCCTGCAGAGAGATTTTCTCGGAAATAAATCGCGGTTGAACGGCATTAAGTTCCATATTCCAAAAAGATTTATGCAAAATATTCCCGCACATGAAATACAAATATATACTGCGCGGGATATGTACTGTGGAGTGAATGCAGTGGACGCTGAAACCGTGACCGTCTGCTTTCTTGAGCGGCATCTCTCCGGCGGAGCACCGGCAAGGGAGCGCATCATCGAACTGATAAAACTCAACAAACGTTTCGCCGAAATTGTATCCGGTGATTTTGAAGCATCGATTGAATCATTTCCTTTTTACGGCGCCGGAGATATTTATTTCGGGAAGAAAAATGTTGTTGAGAATTGTATATTTATGGTCGGCGATGCGTCCCGGGTTATTGCACCGCTCGCCGGCGACGGTATCGGCATGGCGATGCAGAGCGCGAAAGTCCTTGCGACAGTGATTGAGGAAGGAAGAAAGAAAATGCTGAATGATGAGACCCTCGCAGGTATATATCAGGCGAGATGGAATATTCGTTTCCGGCGGCGTTTGTATGTTGCACAAAAAATTCAGACAATGCTCCTTTCGCAATTTGGTAAGAAAGCGAGCGAAGTCTTGCTCGGCGGATTTCCTTCTCTGCTTTCCGTTGCGATAGAGCACACGCGCGGGTGATGAACCAACGTACTCCGCCACAATAACGGGGGGCGCAAATCCGCTGACCTGGCCGCTGCGTATTCTAACAAGCCAGCCTGCAGTGTTTTTGCCAATTCCCACCAAGTTTTTTATCAAAAAAATTATTAGAATCCAATAGTCTGTATCGTTTCGTATACACAACTATAACCATCTACTTCAATAAATCATCTCTCACATAAAAGGAACATCATATGCGTAAAAATATTTCTACTCTCTTGTTTGTTATCCTCACGGCGTTACTCGTCACGGTTGCTTCGGCTCAAGAGAAAAAAACAACCGAACCTCCCAAACCTGCTCAAAGTTCCTCTCAAGAGCTATTGTGGGGGTGGAATAGTGTCGGTGCAAAGCTGATCGCAATGGCGGAGGATTTTCCGGAAGATAAATACGACTTCAAAGCACAGAAGGATGAGCGGACATTTGGAGGAAATCTCCTGCACGTTGCTTCATCGTACTATAACATGATCAATGCAATTAAAGGTTCAGTAGTGGGATACTCAGGGAACGATGATTCCTTACGAAAAAAATATCCGGCGAAAACAGACATTGTAAAATACTTGAAACAGGCGGTCGCTGACGGTGCAGAGCTGATCAAAGCACAGGGTGATAGTGGATTGACGCGCGAGTTTAAATATCCATGGGGTGGTAATTTTATGGTTCATGGCTGGTTCGGCTGGGCAGGTATTCTTGAGCACGCAGGCGAACATTTTGGACAATTGGTGGTGTATTATCGCGTCAATGGAATGATACCCCCCGAATCCAGACCAAAAAAATAGCAGAGAAAAAATCTATGCAGGGATGTATAGCGATACGTCCCTGCATAGGCGAATTACTTATTAAAGGCGTTCAGGACGATGGCAGCAACAGATTTATTCTCTCCCGAAGGAACGAGCACTCAGAAAAATATGTTTCCATGGCATAAGATTGTCTATGGAAATAATGTCCATGGTATTCATCATACAAATCTCATAAATGAAAGTATAGGTTCGTTATGCATGCACTCGCCTCTCCCACTTACGGCCCTCTTGAATCCTTGAGAATCGTAGATCTGCCGATACCCGAACCAGGCCCCGGGCAGGTTCGTATCCGCGTACACACATCGGCGCTCAATCCTGCCGACTTCAAATCTATTACCGGCGAAACAAAAATCCTGCACGCCCGCGTCTTCCCTATGGTCGTGGGCTTTGATTTCTCGGGTGTCATCGATGCGTTGGGGAAAAATGTTTCCGGTTTTGAACGAGGTGACGAGGTTTTCGGACATCTCCCGTACGCTCGTGCAACCCGGCTCGGTGCCTTCGCTGAATATACACTCGCGAACGCGAATGCGATCGCTAAAAAACCTGTCGGGATTGAACACGCGATTGCCGCGGCAAGTACCACATCCGGCCTCACCTCTCTTCAATCTCTGCGTGACATTGGCCAGTTGTCTTCCGGCGGCAACGTACTCGTCATAGGAGCATCGGGCGGAGTAGGTTCAGTTGCTGTCGGGGTTGCGCAAAAGCTGGGAGCCCGCGTGACCGCAATCTGTGCCACACACGCCGTAGATTTTGTCAAGGATCTCGGAGCCGATGAAGTTATTGACCGTCTGAAGTTCTCTCCTCTGCATACCGCACGAGGACATTTCAACGTGATATTCGATACTGCCGCCGCATCGTCATGGAAAGCAAGCCACCGATTAATCGAGAAGGGCGGCGCTTATGTAACCACTCTGCCTTCCATTGCATTCTTTTGGGATAAGCTTGCCAGTATGGTGACTCCTACTCGTACACACTTCGTCATCGTCAAACCCCGTGCACAGGATCTCGATCTGCTTGGGATTTGGCTCAGTCAGGGACTTAAAGTCCCGATTTTTCAAACCGTAAAGGTCAAGGACGTCGCAGCCGGACTCAAACGCCTTCAGGCAGGTAGTGTGCATGGCCGCATCGCCGTCGACGTTGCAGGGGGATGGGATTGAATAGTAGAAAATGCCACTGTAGAAGTAATAACATTGTATAGTTCTTTTTCCAAATTCATCAATGAAATCATCACTTCGTGAATTTTTAGTTAATGCGGATTCTCCTATACTAATGGGTAACTTCTTTTATTCTTGAATTATTATTGGAATTTCGCTTGACTTTTTTTGTTCTTCTGGTTAATATAAGACAAGTTCTGATAGAGCATAATAATTTTCTTTGTACAACAGGTCATAATCAGAAGGAGAAGAATACAATGAAAAAGCCCTTCGCTCTCATATTAATTGGAAGCGCGATGGTGGCGGGTTCATTCGTTGGCTGCAGCAATAAACCTTCGGAAGAAGAGATGAAGCAGTTAAACGATTTGAAAGCAGAAGTAACGTCGCTTGAAAAAGGAATTGCAGCACAACAATCAGAGAAAGCTGCTCTGTTGAAGTCGATTGCAGAGAAGGATGCACAATTAACACAGTGCGCCAAAGATAAAGAAGCACTCCAACAGCGTCTTAAAGGCGTCCAATAAACGGATTGCCCAACAAGGAGAATGAAAAAATGAAATATATTATTCGTTTGACTATTATTGCGGCGCTGGTGAGTGCTTTCGTTTTCAGCTCATTTGCGCAGGATCAAATGACAAAAGAAGAGTGGCAGAAACAAGTAACAGAAATGACAACGAAGCGGAATGATTTGAAGAATCAGTTCGCTGCTCTGCAAAAAGAAGTAGCCGATCTGCAAAAGCAGGATGCCGATAAAGCACAGGCATTAAAACAATGTCAGGATGCTCTTGTAACGTTACAAAGTGACCAGGAAGCTCCTTTGAATGCGAAGCTTGATGCGATTGATGCACGTTTAAATGAACTATCACGCCTGTCAAATCAGGATTTATGGGCGCGCAAAGCAGAATTAGACACTGTTCAAAATTGGGTTAACGAAGCAGGAAAAAATCCGAACAGTGCAATTCAAAAGTATCAGAATCGCTTGAAAGATCAACAAAGTCGTCTTGATGCTTTGAAGAAAACTTTATCTGATATTATTGCGAATGGCGAAGTTACGCCGACCTATACAGTCGGTACATGGGCAAAAGATCGTGACTGCTTATGGAATATTGCAAAGAAGCCAAAGATTTATGATAACCCATTCTTGTGGCCAAAAATTTGGCAGGGTAATCGTGATCAGATTAAAAATCCTGATGTGATTCACAAAGGCCAAAAGCTGAAAATTCCACAGAAGGCTGATTTAACGAAGGAAGAAAAATCAGCTGTGCGCCGGTACTGGTCAAAGAAAAACGCACCAGCGGCTGCAGCAAAGCCATAACGAGATTGAATGACGCGCAATCTTGCGTGTGTACACGGAACTCGATTATACAAACGCCCTCACGGTAATTTTATTGCCGGAGGGCGTTTGTTTTTTTCTCCACATACAAAAGGAGTGTTGAGAAGTTGACCGAAAAAAAAATTCCGCTTGCAGGTGTTGATGTTGTGCAGTTGCTCGGTTTCAATGATGCAAATCTTCAAATGCTCGAAGAACGGTTCGATGCGAACCTGACAGTGCGCGGCGATCAGCTGACGATTCAGGGTTCGCAATTTGAAATCGGGAAGATTGAAAAAGTTGTCAGCGAACTCATTTACATGCTGAACAAGAACGGCACCCTCAATCCAAACGATATAGATACTGTCATCGATCTTGTTGTAGTCAACGGTTTTACTCCCGACCTTCCCTCAGAAACAAAGCCGGAAGAAAATGATACTGCAATATTGTACACAAAAACCGGCATTATCAAACCAAGAACACAAGGCCAGAAGCAGTACATTCAGCAGATTAGGAAGAACGATATTGTCTTTGCAATTGGACCCGCAGGCACCGGTAAAACATATTTAGCAGTTGCCATGGCAGTTGCCGCGTTGAAAAATCGGGATGTGACGCGCATTATTCTGGCACGACCGGCTGTGGAGGCCGGGGAAAGCTTAGGATTCTTACCCGGCGATTTCCGTGAAAAGATTGATCCGTACCTGCGTCCACTGTACGATGCACTGGATGATATGCTCTCTGCAGAAAAGCTGCGCGGGTACATTGAAAAACGAATAATTGAAATTGTACCACTGGCATATATGCGCGGAAGAACGCTGCATAACGCGTTTGTGATTCTGGACGAAGCGCAGAATGCTACGGCAATGCAAATGAAGATGTTTCTCACTCGGCTTGGCACGAATTCCCGGGCCATTATTACCGGTGATGTTACACAAATTGATTTGCCTGCAAAGACAACATCGGGACTTGTTCAAATACAAGAGATACTGAAAAAAATTCAGGGTGTGACATTCTGTTATTTTGATAAAAACGATGTCGTGCGTCATCGTCTTGTGAAGGATATCATTGAGGCATACGAACGTTACCAGACAAATAGTACGGGAAATGGCAAAAGTATCGAAGGAAATTAGGCTAAATTTGGCATCTCTAAAACTCAATCAAATCTCAATTTTCAATTACTCAAGGGCACGAATAAAACATTTTGCGTGTTTGGATTTCTTTATTTGAATTTTGTTTGGTTTTTGAAATTTATAATTTTGGATTTTAAGATTCACAATCAGTTTTTTGATTTCTTCTTTGCATCCCAGATTTCATCCATCTCCTTCATCGATACAGATCCAATACGCTTTCCTCGGCGTTGAAGTTCTTGTTCGATGTGATAGAATCGTTTCGTGAATTTCTTAATCGACTCTTTCAATGCAAATTCCGGATTAACTCCAATAAATCTGGAATAGTTGACCAATGAGAACAATACATCGCCGTATTCTTCCTCGATATGACGATGGTTTCTGGATCGTTCTGCGCCGGCGAGTTCGTTCATTTCTTCTTCAACTTTTTTCCAGACATCACGTTTCTTCTTCCAATCAAATCCTACTTTCGATGCTTTCTCCTGAATGCGCAGCGCACGAAGTAATGCCGGCATCTCCATCGGCACTCCATCAATCACCGATTTTCTTCCTTCGGTCAACTTGATGTGCTCCCAATTTTTTTTTACTTCATGCGAATCTTCCACAACCGCGTCACCAAAAACATGCGGGTGCCGTCGAACCATTTTCTCGGAAATGGAATCGATCACGTCTTCTAAAGTGAACGATTTCTCTTCTTCTGCCATCACACTGTGAAGAACAATATGAAGAAGCAGATCACCGAGCTCTTTTTTGAGCTCGTCTGAATCATTTTGATCAATTGCTTCTATGACTTCATACGTTTCCTCGATTAAACTATGCCGGATAGATTTATGTGTCTGTTCTCTGTCCCATGGACATTCTTTTCTGAGCCGTCTGACGATTTTGACAAATTTTTCGATAGGTTCGTTGTTTTTTTTCATTGTTCCCCACTTCTAATTAATCATACCGAAAAACTATTCCAGAATCAAACGTTTGTTTTTTTAGAAGTTATTGCGTAATTTGATTTTACGTGTAGGATTGTTGGTACTGGTAAAATGGAGTATTGCGCAGCACGGAACGTGTTGCATAGACTGATTCCACCTTTTTGCGGATTTTTTGAGAAAAGAACAGGTCAGCATATAAATCGGACGAGTTGTTAGGAAAGAATGAATAATTGGGGCTATAGCTCGGTTAGGAGAACGTCCTCCCTTCGGCGGGAAGGTCGTAATTGGATAACAGTTTTGAAAATGTAATGGGGCTGTAGCTCAGTTGGGAGAGCGCTTCGTTCGCAACGAAGAGGTCGTCAGTTCGATCCTGATCAGCTCCACAAAGAATAGTTGGTGATGAATAGTTGATGTGTGGATGAATGAAAAACGGAATACCATCAGTTACACATAACCAATCTCAAAAATCTAGTTGTCGGAGTAGTAGTTGTTTACAATGGGGTCAAGTCCTGCGCAACAAAGCATTACTCAACCCCGCCAGGTCCGGAAGGAAGCAACGGTCGGTAATCAGTTTTGTGTGACGCAGGGAAGCTTGACCTCTTTTTAATTTTCAAAACTTACAGCCACCACCGATGGCTTAACCGCTCGACGGGTCTGTCGCAGTCTGACGACCGCCGGCGATTGGAAAATCGGTACAAACAATATGGTTTCTTATACTATAACCATTCTTATTCTATCCATCAGTTTGATGCTTCTCGAGAAGCGCCGTACTGTTGATAGCAGGGCACTTTGTTTTGACCGAATTGGAGGAAGACTCACGCGAGTGTATCCCCACCTCGAATGGAATCTGCATTTGGGCGGGACTTTTCCACTTCGTTTTGAGACACAACATGCTCATCACCCAATTTTATTGCTGAAGTGGAAGAGGATTCCGCATGAAAAAAGAAATTATCATCAATTCTACTGCAAACGAACATCGTATTGCCATTCTTGAAGATGGCAAGACTGCAGAACTGTTTGTAGAAACACCCGGTAAAGCACGCAACGTTGGCGACATTTACCTTGGCAAGATTGCCAAAGTAATGCCGGGTATCCGTGCAGCGTTCGTAGATATCGGTATGAATCAGGATGCCTTTCTGCATTTTTCTGATGTCGGGTCTATTGAAGAGTTTAATACTCTCTTTGATGAAGATGAAGACGAAAAGGAAGAAGAAGCGGCAGAGGCGGCATCACAAACATCCACCGATGCAGTACCGGTAAGTGGTGTCCCGTTAAACAGTGAACCTGTCGAGAACAAAGACCATCGCCACGATCAACAACGACGTCGTCATTCTCAACAAAATATACCGCCGGTCAATTTGCAAAAAGGACAGGAAATTTTGGTTCAAATAACGAAAGAACCGGTAGGGAAGAAAGGCGTTCGCGTCCGTTCAGCAATTTCCATGCCTGGGCGCTTTCTTGTTCTTATTCCTTTTGATGGAAAAGTCGGTGTCTCCAAGAAACTTTCGAACTTCAAAGAGAAACGCCGGCTCCGCAAAGTCGTCCGTGCGATGCTGCCGAAAGGATTCGGCGCAATCATTCGCACAGTCGCCGATGGGAAAACAGATGAGATGCTTCAGCAGGATCTTGATGAATTGATCAAGACGTGGCAGGGGATCGAGAAATCTGTGAAATCAGAAAATGCTCCGGCGCTTATCTATAAAGATATGAATACTACCTCCAGTGTTATTCGCGATCTGTTTCAGGATGCAGTTGAACATGTTGTCGTGGATGAAAAGAAACTCTTTAAAGAAATTCGTGCGTACGTGCAATGGGTATCGCCCGACATGCTGAATCGCGTGGAGTACTATCGCGAGAAAGAACCGATTTTTGATAAGTACGGCATTGAGAAGGAAATTCAAATTCTTCTCAGTAAGAAAGTGTGGCTGAAAAGCGGTGGGTACTTGTTCCTCGAAAAAACGGAAGCAATGACGGTGATTGATGTGAACAGCGGGCGTTATGCGGCGAAAAAAGAACAGGAACTGAATTCGCTCCGTACAAACCTTGAAGCATCGCGCGAAATCTGCCGGCAGCTTCGGTTGCGTGACATTGGCGGTCTTGTTGTTGTGGATTTTATCGACCTGGAGGATGAAAAGAACAAGAAAAAAATCTACGATGAGATGAAAAAAGAATTGCGGAAGGATCGCGCGAAAGTGACTGTTTTGCCGATGACGGATTTCGGATTAGTACAGATAACGCGTCAGCGTATTCGCCAAAGCTTGCAATTGAGCTTTAGCGAAGGGTGCCCGATGTGCGGCGGCACTGGATTAGTGCAGTCTAAAACATCAACCATGAATCAAATTGAGCGCTGGATTAAACGGTTCAAAACAGAAAAGCGCGAGTACCGGCTGGAGCTCAGGGTGAATCCTGTCATCGCGGAATACCTTTCTGTCGGCACTATCAGCCGGCTGACAAAATTGCAATTCAAGTTCTTTGTAAAAATGAAACTCATTCCGGATCCGGCTTTGCCCGCAGATGCATTCAAGTTTTTCTCGGTGAAGCAGAAGAAAGAAGTTACTGATCAGTATAAGTAGAATGAGACGCAGGTCATAGAAATAGACAAAAACATATTTATTGTCGAGGGGAAAAAAAACACAAAGGAAGTAATGCTGAAACGAACTCCATTTTACAATCTGCACACGGCGCTTGGTGCGAAGATGGTAGAATTCGCCGGTTTTGAAATGCCTGTCCAATATGCAAGCATCATTGAAGAACATCATGCAGTACGCCTGTCGGTGGGTGTTTTCGATGTAACACATATGGGAGAATTCTACGTACGCGGCAAAGATGCACTTCCGTTTCTCCAGAAAGTAACTATTAATGATGTCGCACGGTTGAAACCGAACAGGGTGCAATATTCCGCTATGTGTTACGAAGATGGCGGAATTATCGATGATCTGCTTATTTATCGTATGGAAAATCAGTATATGCTTGTAGTGAATGCGTCAAATCTACAAAAGGATTTTGATTGGCTACAATCTCAAAAATTTGGTGATGTGGAGATAGAAGATGTTAGTGATGCGACAGCTCTGCTTGCTGTGCAAGGTCCTAAATCATTAGCAACACTTCAAAAATTGACAAAAGAAGATTTATCCAAAATCGAATACTACGCTTTCACACGCTGCATTGTTGCCGGTGTCTCGATGATTGTTTCCCGTACGGGGTATACAGGTGAACTCGGATTTGAACTCTATTTCGATGCTGATGCAGAAACAGCAAAGAAGATTTGGAATGCAATATTCGCTGCCGGTGAGGAATTTGGCATTCGACCGGTCGGGCTTGGCGCCCGGGATACGCTGCGACTTGAGATGGGATACTGTCTCTATGGAAACGACATCGATAAAACAACAAATCCGCTCGAAGCCGGATTAGGATGGATTACAAAACTGAGTAAAAAAGAATTCAATGGACGCAATGCTATGCTGAAAGCAAAAGCGGAAGGATTGAAGCGGAAACTTGTCGGCTTCACACTTCCGGATCGGATGTTAGCGCGTCATGGTCATGAAATTATTTTCAAAGGAAATGTTGTCGGTCAGGTGACAAGCGGCACCTTTTCACCATCGCTTAAAAAGGGGATAGGATTAGGGTACGTCTCTGCCGAGCTTGCGAATGCGGGAATCGTTGTTTCGGTACGTGTAAGAGGGAACGAGATACCTGCAACAATTGTCATGTTGCCGTTTCTACAAAATCATTAGAAGGACATGTATGAAAATAGATCTCAGCTTTAGCGCAGCTCAATTCGACGATTTACAACTGCGTGATAAGAATGTTGTGGTACTCGATGTGCTGCGCGCGAGTTCGACAATCACAGTTGCATTGAATAACGGCGCACGGGAAGTTATTCCGGTCGCAAGCATCGAATCTGCAGTGAAGATTTCCGGAAGTCTCTTTGGAGAAGTGACACTTCGCGGCGGTGAACGTAATGGAAAAACAATCGAAGGGTTTAATCTCGGAAATTCGCCGCTCGAATACAGCGAAGCTGCGGTGAAGGGAAAATCTATTATTTATTGTACAACAAACGGATCGGTTGCGATGTCGAAGAGCCGATATGCACGTACACTCATTATCGGTTCCTTTCTCAACCTGACGACCGTTGTAGATTTTATCAGGGAAGAGAACAAAGATTTTTTATTTATCTGCGCGGGCAGAATAAATACACTTGGATATTTTAGTCTGGAAGATGCAGTCTGTGCTGGCATGATGATTCAAAAACTGATGAAGATTGAATCAGTGGAATTGAATCTCAGTGATTCGGCAAAAGCTGCGCACGCTCTCTATAAATCATTCGGCCGTTCGATTCTCAAAATGTTAAAGTCTTCGGAGCATGGAAAATTTTTAATCGAGGTCGGTTTCGCAGATGATTTAAAAGTTTGTGCAGCTGTCGATTCTGTTCCGGTGCTTCCGGTACAGATCGAAAATAAAATCAAATTAAAAAAAGAAGAACCTCCTGTGCTTTCTCTCTAAAGGGTACCTGCAAGAAATTATTCTTATGGCAGAAAATCAAAAAATATCTGAGAAGAAAGTAAAACCACAGCATCTGCGGCAAATTGGGGCGTTTATAGGAATCCTTGCTTCGCTCATGGTTCTCTTGAGCATCATCTCGTATTCCGCTATCGATCAAGCGAGCGGGGAAATTTCACTGTGGGATATATGGAAAATATTTTCAAACGATGAAAATATTCTGCTGAAGGCAGAGCGCACGCAGAATTGGCTTGGTTTGTTCGGAGCCGTAGTGTCAAATTGGTTCATCAACTCCACGATTGGCTTCGCCGTCCTCATTGTGCCGTTCCTCGGATTTGTGTGGTCTCTTTATTTACTAAATGAAAAAAACCTCCGCCGCAAAATTATCCTCACAAATTATACAATTATTCTCGCTGTTCTCTTTGCTTCTTTTGCCGGATTGTTGAAGCAATTCGATAGTGCATTGCCGATGGAATGGAGCGGAGTTGTTGGTCACTTCATTGCGTATGTACTTGTGAAATCTGCAGGTCTCACCGGTGCAACAATCTGTGTCGTTGGCGGGTTCGTTATCGTCCTCACGCTGTTGGTAGACTTGGATTATAAAATCACGTGGGCAAAACTACGGGACGCTGTTGCTGACTGGATGGGGTGGTTGAGAGAAAAACAAGCATCCTGGCAAGTCCGGCGTGATGCCAAACAAAAATATATACAGACAAAACATGCAACTGAGATAGTTCGGATAAAAAAACCGGCAGGTGAATTGATTGAACCAATGGCTCGAGTAAAAACATTACCGACTCCAGTGAACCCCATCATCAAACCGGCAGATATAAAATCTGTTGCAGAGGAATCTGGTGAGACTGTTGCTCAACTGAACGAGCAGCCAAAAGATACCGAACTCTCCATCGATATCCGCGAGAAAGTAGTTGAAGCAGAAGTCGATTTCGATGAACGGACAACAGAAACAAATGAAAATGCAGTGGAAGAAATCGAATATGTCTTTCCATCGGTGGAACTTCTTGACGTCCACCGGGATAGTGAAAATGTTAATGAAGATGAATTAAAAGCCAATGCCGAGTTGTTGCGTGCGAAGCTTTCAGATTTTTCAGTTGAAATCGACAGTGTCTCCGTGACTCCGGGGCCTGTCGTTACGCTCTATGAACTTGTTCCGGCCGCCGGTGTAAAAATCAGCCGTATCGAAAGCCTTCAAGACGACATAGCCCTTGCATTGAAAGCAAAGGGCATTAGGATCATTGCGCCAATGCCGGGCAAAGGAACGGTCGGTGTTGAAATTCCAAATCATAATCCATCGCTTGTGACGATTCGCAGTATTATTAATTCCGCAAAATTTCGGGATTCAAAAGCAACTCTTCCTCTCGCGATGGGAAAGTCAATTTCAGGTGAAGTATTTGTAGACGACCTTGCAAAAATGCCGCATTTACTTATTGCAGGATCAACCGGATCAGGCAAGAGTGTCGGCATCAATACCATTATCACCAGTTTGATTTATCGGCTGCATCCGAGTGATGTGAAATTTGTGATCATCGATCCGAAAAAAATTGAACTCACACTTTTCAAAAAACTGCGAAGTCATTATCTTGCCGTCTCACCGGATTTGGATGAAGAAATTATTACAGAGGCAAACAATGCTGTGCTCATTTTGAAAAGCGTAGAATTGGAGATGGAAAATCGTTACGACCGCTTAGCGGCTGCCGGTGTACGAAATCTTGCCGATTACAACGAACGGTTCGCCGCCGGTCGTTTGCATGATTCAGATACCATAAAGCACCGTAAAATTCCATACTTAATAGTGATCATTGACGAGTTAGCTGACTTGATGATCACTGCCGCAAAAGAGGTTGAAGAACCGATTGCACGTTTGGCGCAGTTAGCACGTGCTGTAGGCATTCACCTCGTGGTTGCCACACAGCGTCCTTCTGTAGATGTCATCACTGGTGTTATAAAAGCAAATTTCCCGGCACGGATCGCCTACCAAGTGTCATCAAAAATTGACTCGCGCACAATTCTTGATATGAATGGCGCAGATCAATTGCTCGGAAACGGCGATATGCTGTACTTGCCGTCAGGCTCGCCAAAGCCGCACAGAATTCAGAACGCGTTCATTTCTACGGACGAAGTGGAACGAGTGACCAATCATATCGGCAAACAAAAGGGGTACAGTGCTCCCTTTAAATTGCCGTCGGTTTTAGAAAAGAAGCGGCAAGCCGGGGCAAATGCAGGTATCAGTGAAGATGAATTATTTGATGAAGCGGCGCACATTGTGGTGCGGCATCAGCAAGGATCGGTGTCGCTGCTCCAACGGAGATTGAAAGTAGGGTACTCGCGCGCAGCACGTCTGATTGATGAATTAGAAGCAGCCGGTATTGTCGGTCAGTTTGACGGAAGCAAAGCGCGTGAAGTGCTGGTGGAAACAGAAGCAGAATTGGAAGTGATATTAAAAAGCCTATGAGCATAAAAAATATGTTTGCAACAGTGTTGGTATTGTTCTGTATCCTTGATGCCAGCGCACAGGAAAAAGAATGGACAGTGAAGCAAGTGACCGAGCAATTGCATCACCGGTACGAAATGATTGATGACGCGGTCGTCCAATTTGAACAACACGTCAAGTTCGGTTTTTCCAATATTGAGCAGAATTTCAGCGGCACGCTGAAAATGAAAAAACCAAAACACTATCGTATTGAATCGGAGCATCAAACAATAGTGACGGATGGAACAACGGTATGGGCATACTCTACAGCCAACAATCAGGTTATTGTTGATAATTACAAAGAGAACTCCAATTCAATTTCTCCAGAACAATTCATGCTCAATCTTCCGGCAAATTATTATGCTTCCCTGCTTGGAGTTGAAAAACAATCGGCGGGAAACGTCGTTCTTCTCAAACTTGTGCCAAAAGATGACCGCTCGTTTGTGAAATCAGTAAAAATTTCTGTAGAAGAAAACGGCTGGATGGTGCGAAAAATTATAATCCTGGATGTGAACGAAACAGAAACAATATACTCAGTGAAGGACTTCAAACTCAATACAAATATCAAAGAGAAAACATTCACGTTCGAGACACCTGCAGGTGCAGAAGTCGTGGACCTTCGCTAATCGCTCCGTCAACCTCCTATGTCAGCTCATTCACGAACCATTGTACGATATTCGATAAGTTTCCTTTTGGCTTTCGGGTTTCTTTATCTCGCGTTTCGCGGAGTGAAGTTCTCTGAATTGTGGGAGTCATTAAAGGGCGCGAATTACTGGTGGGTATCGCTGCTTATTCCGTTGAATATTCTCATGAATTGGGTTCGGGCGGAGCGTTGGGCACACTTGCTGGCTCCTATCAAATCTCCCATCTCAAAACGCAATCTTTTCTCAGGTATTATGATTGGCTATGCCATCAACAATGTCCTGCCGCGTGTCGGTGAGTTTGTTCGCCCCTACATTGTCGGAAATCAGGAAGGTATTTCCAGGAGTTCGGTATTCGGAACAGTTGTTGTTGAACGTATTCTGGATTTCATGAGTTTCTACTTCATCGTCTGTGTCGTTCTCTTTTTTTATCCTCGCTCGCTCGATCCATTTGTGAATCAACCCGACGTCATTCGTCCATTGTTCCTTATCGGCTCCATCGCGGCTCTGATCATTTTCATTCTTCTCTTTTTCAAAGCGGAATCATTATTCCGATTTCTCGCAAAAGTACTCCGTTTTATTCCTGACAAACGAAAAGAAAATATAGAAAAAATACTGGATAAGTTTTATACTGGATTTGCTGTAGCAAAATATCGAAATAAATTTGCTGTGATTTTATTTCAGAGTTTTTTAATATGGGCATTGAATGCGCTGATCATGTTTGTGCCGTTCTTTGCATTTGCTCCATTAGTGAAGTCAGGAATGGATTTTGGCGCATCTGTAGTCCTTTTAGTCATTTCGTCTATTGCATGGATTTTACCGGCACCAGGAGCGATGGGAACATATCATTCCTTTTTAAAGGTTGCGATGGTAAAACTGTATGGAATAGACGAAACGACATCGCTCAGTTACGCGATTATCACACACGAAGTCGGTTATCTCGTTGTTATGGTTTTTGGTGTCTATTATTATTTCCGTGACCATCTTCATATGTCTGATCTGGCAGGTGCTTCTTCAAAAGAAGAATAATAACTTTGTAGACAACAGGGTGCATTGAGACGAAAAGTTTGGCAATTTGCTGATTTTGAAAAAATAAAAAACATAATCAAAGATAAATAAGGAGATAGGTATTGAGTTTGTTTCATGCAGTTCTTTTAGCGATTGTTCAAGGATTCACAGAATTCTTGCCGGTAAGCAGTTCCGGTCATTTGGTACTGGCACAGGAATTACTTAATCTCCATGAATCGCAAATGATTATATTCGATGTTTTTGTGCATTTCGGCACGCTCATCAGCGTGGTGTTTATTTTTTGGAAAGATATTCTTGAAATACTACGGTCGTTCGTTAAAGCATTTGAGACACTGAAGCTGAAAGAAGAATATAAGAAAACAGAACACTTCCGCCTTGGCGTCGCCATTATTATAGGTTCGATTCCCGCGGGAATTATTGGGCTGTTGTATCGCCACCAGATCGAAGCGGCATTTACAGATCCTAAACTTGTGGCGATGAATCTTGTCATAACCGGATTAATTTTATTCTTGACACGGCTTTCCAAACCTGTCCATGGGAAAAAAGTTGGATTAGTATCCGCGTTCATCATCGGTCTTGCACAGGCAGTAGCGATTCTGCCGGGAATTTCGCGTTCAGGCTCTACTATGAGCACTGCTCTTTATTTAAAAACATCGCCTGTACAAGCAGCGCGATTTTCATTTCTTCTCTCCGTTCCGGTTATTGCAGGCGCATCGTTACTGGAAGGGTATAGACTTTTTAAGTATGGCAACACTCTTGGTATAATGCCTTTGTTAGTTGGTATAGTGGTGTCGGCAATTGCTGGGTATTTTGCCATTAAAGTGTTGTTGAAAATTATGGAAAAAGGAAAGTTCAGTTGGTTCTCGTTTTATTGTTTGACAATTGGAATTCTTGGTATTCTCTTTATATAAGGAACGAACTATGCACACAATAAAATTTGCAGTCTGTCTTTCAATCATCTTTGGACTTTCACAGTCCATTGGCTGTCAATCTGACACAACAAAAGGAAAAACCGTGAACATTATAATCGAAACAACAAAAGGCAATATTGAATTGGAATTGTTTGAATCCGATGCGCCGAAAACCGTTGCGAACTTCACCGGACTTGCCGAACAGGGATATTTCAATGGCATTATCTTCCATCGTATCTCCAAAGGATTTGTCATCCAAGGCGGAGATTCTACTGGAACAGGAAGAGGCGGGAAGAGTATTTACGGAAAAGAGTTTGAAGACGAACTGAACCCTTCGGCACCATCGTATAAAGAAGGATACAAGCGAGGCACCGTAGCAATGGCTAATCGCGGACCGAACACAAACACAAGTCAGTTTTTTATTATGCTCAATGATGCACCGATGCCAAAGAACTATACAATCTTTGGTAAAGTAACGAAAGGGATGGATATTGTGGATTCGATTGCAGCAGTGGAGATTATCCCGCAAATGGGGCCTACAGATGGAAAGCCGAAAGTTGATGTCGTGATGAATAAGGTTACGGTGAAAAAAGAAGCCGGGAAATAACATCTGTGGCAATGTCGAAAGCTCAAAAATATAAATTTCCAAATTATGACGATTTCATTGAAACGACAAAAGGAAAGAACTATGCGCCGGTATATCTGTTCATTGGCGAGGAAGATTACCTGAGCGAGAAATGTGTGGATCGTGTTATTTGTGATTTATTGACGACGGACACGAAAGCATTCAATCTCGATATCGTCTATGGAAGTAAAGCAGAT
>Ga0182021_10000283_pt1 | contig 51870 bp, 35 predicted proteins | sample 612E3MmetaG_FD_120493 | JGI IMG/M metagenome (GOLD analysis project Ga0182021, IMG submission 120493) | Permafrost microbial communities from Stordalen Mire, Sweden - 612E3M metaG (Illumina Assembly) | ecosystem: Environmental > Terrestrial > Soil > Wetlands > Permafrost | place: Sweden... | reverse complement strand
TCAGACGCTGACGAACAGCGGAACGATTAATGGCGGCTCGGTGCTGGGGACGATCGCCAACGGTTCGGGCACATTGAACAATACGGCGATTGGCGCCGGTTTGGGGACGTTGTCGGCCACGGTGAACAACGGGACGATCAGCGGGGCGAGCAGCACCGCCAACGGGGCCACCATCAACGGCGCCTTGAATACCGGGACGCTGACCGCGAACACGAACCCCTCGACGTGGAACGGCGGCACCAACAGCGGGACGCTGACGGCGGGCAGCAGCACGCTGACCATCCTTGGCACTCTGGCCAATGGCAGCGGCACGTTGAACGATACGGCGATTGGCGCCGGCGCCGGGACGTTGTCGGCCACGGTGAACAATGGGACGATCAGCGGAGCGAACAGCACCGCCAACGGGGCCACGATCAACGGCGCCTTGAATACCGGGACGCTGACCGCGAACGGAAGCCTCACGACGTGGGGCGGCGGCACCAACGGTGGCACTTTGCAGACCGGCTCGGGGAACCTGACCATCACGGGCAGCCTCGCCAACTCTGGCGGAACGGTGAGCAACGCGGGCAGTCAGACGCTGACGAACAGCGGAACGATCACCGGCGGCTGGCTGGCAGGAAGCATTTCCAATAGCTCCGGCACGGTTAGCGGCGTGACGGTGGCCAGCCTTGGCCAGGTGAATTTCGGAAACGTGGTCGGTCTGGTGATCAACAACGGCACTTTGAGCGGGACCACGATTGGCAACGGGCCGTCGTCGGCTACCATTAGTGGCAGCGGCATGATCGGCGGGGTGACCACCGCGAAGGGGGCGTATATCACCGGCGCGACGAATCTCAGCGGCGGCGTGCTGACAGCCACCACCTACGCCTCGACGTGGGACGGCGGCACCAATAACGGCACGCTGACAGCGGCCGCGGGGGGCACCCTTTCCATCATCGGAAACCCGGTGACAAACAACGGCACAATCAATGGTGCGGGCGGAGGCACCGTGATGCTGACCAGCGGCGCCACCGTGAACAACGGCGCCCTTGGCACCGTGGAAAACGTTTCGCTCACGGGCGTGACCCTGACCGGCGGCACCTTGGCCGGCGCCAATTTCGCAACCGGTTCGAACATTCTGGAGAACCTGATCAACAGCGGGACCACAACCATTGGCAGCGACACAACCACCCTGCAGGGCACGATTTCGAACACCGGTTCGTTCAACGTCGCCTCCGGCGCGTTGCTGGCACTGACCGGCGGCTTGACGGTGGATGGTGGAACCATCTCGACCGGGGTTGGCAGCGGCTTGGTTCAGTCCGATGGGGCCGTCGCGCTGAACAATACGCTGAACCCAGGCGGCTTTAACGCGCTCGTGAACTCCGGCACCTTGTCGAGCAACAACGGCTGGAACATCGGCAGCAGCGACACCACCACGGTGGCAGGCGGCGCCACCCTGAACGTCACGGGGGGCAGCATCGACAACCACGGCACCCTCCAGGTTGACGGCACCGTCGATGGCGGGGACTACCTGCAGTATACAGGCAGCGTCCTGGCCCTCAACGGATCGCTGATGGTCAACACGGCGAACTTGCTGGGCGGCAGTGTTACCGGAAATGGCTACTTCGGCAGCAACAACAGCTCCAGTGTCACCACGGTGAACAACTCGGGCGTGGCTTTGGATGTGGGCGGCACCGCCAGCGCCGGAGCCAATTCCTGGACTCTTGAGAGCTACAACCAAACCAACGACCCCCTCGCCAGCATCGAGTTCGACATCGCAGGCCCCAGTGCCTACGACCAATTGTTCCTCCTGAGCGCTTTTTCGCTGGGTGGCAAGTTGTTGGTGGACGGGAACTATTACAGCGATAACACGGCCGTGTACGACCTGATCCACTCAAGCGGCCTCAGAACCGGCTATTTCAGCTCCTTTAGCCTGGGCCCGTCGGTGGTCGCAGGCTGGGGATTACATTATGACTCGAACGCCGTGTACCTGAGCTACACGGCGCCGGCGGCCGTTCCGGAACCCGCTCCGTACTGGCTGATCGGTGGGGCATTCCTGGCCGTGGGACTGATTCGCCGGCGCCGGGTGTCGAAGTAGCCGTTTAGACCGATTTGGTATGCGGGCAGGCGCTGGCGCCTGCCCGCTTCCTTTTTCCGCGGCTTTTTCCTCCAGCGAGTGTTCATTCCCGGCAGACGCAGGTTTTTTGCGAAATCCCGCGGCGGCTTCCCACGTCCAAACAGCAAGGAGGATCATGAGACTCGCGCGATGGCTGGTGCTTCTTTGTGCCGCAACTGCCTGGCAGGCGGCCGCTCAAACCTGGGATACCTCGGGCAACGGTATGCTCAACGGAACGTACTACTTTCGGGAGGTGGCCTACTTCACCAACACCAGCACCGGGGCGCTCAGCCAGGGGATTGCGCTGTACGGCAACATTTCCTTCAATGGCGGCGGGACCTACAGCATCAATTGTCTGGTGATGGATTCGCAGTACGGCGCGCAGCAAGCCTACACCTCCACCGGCACGTACTCCATCGCGGCCTCCGGCTACGGGTTCCTTTCCAGTCCGATATACACCGGTGATCGCGTCTACGGGCTGGTTTCCGGGCAGGGTATTTTCGTCGGCAGCAGCACGGAAAGCGGCTTCAACGATCTCTTCATCGCCGCGCCGCTGGCTTCGCCCGCGCCCACGGCGGCAAGCTTCAAAGGCTCGTACTGGATCGCGGATATGGATACCGCGAATGGAGTCGGCTCGATGTTCCAGGCGAATCCGGACGGCGCGGGCAATCTCGGCAACGTGACCCTCACGGGGTACGCCGGGACCTCGACCGTGCTCACCCAGACGGCGGCCGCCGTCAAGTACACCTTCAGCAACGGCGCCGCGGTGGTGACGTTCCCGAGCCCGTCCAATGCCACCCTGATCGCCGGGCAGAAGTACCTGTACTTTTCGCCGGACGGCAACTTCGTGTTTGGCGGGTCGCCCACGTCGTGGGATTTCCTGGTGGGAGTGCGCACGGCATCCGGCACGCCCGGCTTCGGAGGCCTCTATTACCAGGCCGGTATCGACCTGTCCGACATATTCGACACCTACTACGGGTCGCTCAATGCCAACGCGGGCGTGGCGGTGGGACACCAGCGGGTGAACGACGTGTTCAACCAGTACGCCACCGGCTACACCTACAGCGAAACCTATGCGGTGAAGCCCGACGGAACCGACGGCAACCCCTACATGCGTTACGTGGTGGGGGCCGGAGGGGTGCGGATCGGGTCCGGGATTGGCCCTTACCTGGGCATCCAGGTCGCGCTCCCGGCGCCCAACTTCAGCGGCTCGGGGGTATTCCTCAGCCCGGCCGGGGTAGTGAATTCCGCCAGTTCGGCGCCCTTTACGGCGGGCGTCGTTCCCGGGGAGTTTGTGACTTTGTACGGTGCCAACCTGGCGCCCGGGACCGAGACGGCCACCACCATTCCTCTCCCCACCACAACGCACAACGGCGTCCAGGTGACGGTCAACGGTCTGCCGGCGCCCCTCAACTATGTGAGCCCGGGACAGATCCAGGTGCTGGTGCCGTATGCCGTGGGGTCTACGATCGCCCGAATCCAGGTAAACAACAACGGCGCCCTTTCGAATGCGGTGACGGAATTTGTGAACCTGACGGCGCCGGGCGTGTTCACCAACCCGTCCGGCGGGGTGGGCTATGGCATCGCGCTGCACGGGGACTACTCGTTTGTGACGCCGCAAAGCCCGGCGCAAGTGGGTGAGACCGTGTCCGTATACCTGACGGGGCTGGGGACCACGGATCCGATGGTTCCGGACGGCGCGGCGGGGCCGGCCAGCAGCCAGACGAACAACACGATTACGGCCGACATCGGCGGATTGGCCGCCACCGTAACCTACTCCGGCCTGGCGCCTCAATGGGCAGGGCTGTATCAGATCAACGTGACCGTGCCCAGCGGCGTTACCGCGGGCGACAACAGCCTGGACATCTCCGGACCGGATTCCTACGCCGCCGAGGCCCTGATCCCCGTGGGGACCGCCACGGCCGCATCCGCCAGTGCGGCGCCCCTGGCGGCAGCCGTGCGCAAACCGGCGAAGTTTTCGCCGCGCGCGCGACGGCTCATGCCGCGACTGGCCCCGGCAAAATAGGGGCGCGGAACGGCGGAGGGCAAGCCAAGGCATGCCCCACCTGCATTAATTTCTCTTCTTTCGGTCCGCGTTCGACGGGTGGCGAGCCGCAGTGTTGTAAACTGGATGAGTTATCCCACATATGACTTCGGTTGCTTCTCTGGAAATCGTCAGCGCGCACAGTCCCGATTCCGACGACGCCTTCATGTTCTACGGCCTCGCGACGAAGAAGGTCCGCTCGCCCAGAGTCTCCTTTCGCCACGTGCTGGAAGACATCGAGACCCTGAACCGGAAGGCCATTGAGGGAACCTACGAGCTGAGCGCCGTTTCCTATCACGCCTATCCGTACATCGCCGACAAATACGTGCTCATGGCCAGCGGCTCGAGCGTCGGCGACGGCTACGGTCCCATGATCGTTTCCACCCACACCATGGAGCCGGAAGAGTTGAAGGGCAAGCGCATCGCGGTGCCGGGCACCCTCACCACGGCGTACCTGGCCTGCAAGCTGTTCCAGCCGGATTTTGAAGCCGTGGTCACGCCCTTCGACAGGATCACGGACGCCGTCAAGGAGCGCACGGTGGACGCCGGGCTGATCATTCACGAGGCGCAGTTGACCTTCGACCGCGACGGTTTCCATCGCATTATCGACTTGGGGCGGTGGTTCAAGAACAGCTACGGCCTGCCGCTGCCGCTGGGCGCCAATGTGCTGCTGCGGTCGCTCGATCGCGAGATTCAGAGCGAGTGCTGCCGCCTGATGCGCGAGAGCATTCAATACGCACTGGACAATCGCGACGAGGCGCTGGAGTACGCCCTGCAGTTCGCCGGCGACATGGAACCGCGGCTGGCGGAAAAGTTCGTCGGCATGTATGTCAACCACCACACGCTGGACGCCGGCGAGATTGTCCCCAAAGCCGCGCAGAAGCTGCTCGACCTGGGCTTCGAAGCCGGCCTGGTGCCGCGCCGCGTGGAAGTGGAATTCGTGCGGTAGCGTTGCCCCTGAGGCCTGACGAATGTGTCCCAAGGCGCGCGCTCACCCTCGTCAAACACTAGGGGTGCCCTCTGGGCCGCGCACCGCCGCGTGGACGCATCCGTCAGTCCCCGTCTTTTCGCCTCAGGGCACGCTACAGTAGAACTATGCGGTCCTATCGCGTGGTTCTGCTGTTTGCTTCGGCGGCGCTTCTATCGGCCCAGGACGTGCGTCCCAAGGATGTCCGCGAGATCGCCAAAGGCGGGTCCAGCGCCATCCCCCAACTCCAGGCACTGCTCAAGAACCCGGATTCCGGGGTGCGCATCGAAGCCGTCAAACAGATTACCGAGATCCGCACGGGCAGTCTCGATCCGCTGATCCTGGCCACGCGGGATAACGATCCCGAAGTCCAGATCCAGGCCACCGACGGCCTCGTGAACTTCTACCTGCCGGGTTACGTCAAGAGCGGCATCGGAGCGTCGGTGCGGCGGGTCGGCTCGAGTATCAAGGGCCGGTTCACCGACACCAACGACCAGGCGATCGACGCCTACGTCACGGTGCGGCCCGAGGTGATCGACGCGCTCGGCAAACTGGCCAGCGGCGGCGGGAACATGGACGCGCGGGCCAACGCCGCGCGGGCGCTGGGCATCCTGCGGGGCGGGAAAGCCATTCCGGACCTGGTGGAAGCCCTGCACTCGAAGAACAGCGAGGCGATCTACGAATCGCTGGTGGCTTTGCGGAAAATCGGCGACCAATCGGCCGGGCCGCGGGTGACGTTTCTGGTGCACGACCTCGACCCAAAGGTGCAGATCGCCGCCATCGAGACCACCGGGCTGCTGCGGGCGGTTGACGCCGTCCCGGAGCTGGCCGACGCGCTCAAACGCGCGCGCGACCTCAAGGTGAAGCGCGCGGCGCTGACCGCCATAGCGATGCTGCCGTCGGAGCAGAGCCGCGACTTGTACGCGCAGTATTTACGCGACAAGGACGACCGGATGCGCGCGGCGGCGGCGGAGGGCTACGCCCGGCTGCGCAATCCCGCCGATCTCGCCATGCTCCGGGATGCGTGGCAGGACGAGGGGAAGACCTCGCCGCGGCTCTCCCTGGCCTTTGCCCAGGTGATGCTCGGACAAAACGGGGCCGGCGAATTCAGCCCGCTCCGCTACCTGATCGACACGTTGAATTCGGCGTCTTACAAGGGCGAAGCGTTTCCCTTCCTGGTGGAACTGGCGCGCGACGGACTGGTCCGCAAGGCGCTCTACGGCGCGCTGGAAACGGGCACCAAAGACGAGAAGATCGGCCTGGCCGGTGTGCTGGCCCGCAGCGGCGACCAGGAGAGCATTCCGCTTCTCCAGAAGCTCAGCAACGACAAAGACACAGATGTGGCGCAGGAGGGATTGCGAGCACTGCGGACCTTGCAGGCCAGATTGTAGAGATGTGGGGCAGCCTATCCAGGCTGCGGACCCGCTTTCCAGCGGGTCCTGCCGGCTGAAAGCCGGCTGCGGCCAGGAATGGCCGCCCCACAAGCCTACTTCGCCTTGCGCTGCTTCTGCTGGCCGACGCGGATCTTGAAATGCGCCGACTTGGACTCCTGGAACGCCTTGTGATCGTGGCGCGCCACGGCGTCCGCCAGGTACTGATCCACGCTGGCTTCCTTGGGGAGGACAGCCATCAGCGTGAAATTGTCGTTGCAGGTCGGGCAGAAAGCACGGAAACGCTTAACATTCGGGATTGCCATATCTCTTCACAGTTTACCATTACCGCTTCACTCTGCGAAGGACCATCGGCCCGGGCGATTGCGGGCCGCGTCCCCCGCCCACGCCTCGCGAGGGGTCCGTACCGTCCGGCGGCGGGCCGATGGCCGGGCGCGGTCCGGCTGGCTCGGGCGGGTTGCCGCGTCCTCCCCGGCCGCCCGGGCCGCCGGTCCGCTGTAGCTCGATGGCGTCTCCCTTCAGCGTTCCCGCGTAAGCCACGCTGGCGGCGCTGAAGGAGATGTTGGCGCCATCCACCTTTCCGGCCTCGATGGCCATGGGCGCGTCGCCACCGCCGCCAAAGGCGCCGCCGCCCTCAACGGTTCCAGAGAGGGCATTGCCATTTTGCTGGAAGGTAAAGAGCTGGCCGGCGACGCCCACGGGTCTCCACAGGCCCGTAACGCCCTCGCCCGCCGGGACCGCGCGCTCCCAAACCGCCACTTGGGGACGGAGCTTCACGGCCGCTGCGACGATGTTCGCGCTCGCGGCCGTCAACCCTGGCGAAGTCGCCTCCACCGTGATGTTGCCCGCTGTCTTGGTGGACTGCACCAGGGCCATGCACAAGCCGGAAAATGCCCTGCGCGAACTGGCCTTGTCGGATTCGCGATTGGCAGGGTCGCCGTTGCCGACGCCGATTACGTGGCCCGAGCCGGAAACCCGGAAGGTCACCTCGTTATCGGCTATCGGCACAACCCGGCCTTGTGCATCCAGCACATCGACCGCGAACATCGCCACGTCTTCGCCATCGGCGGAGATCGCCTTGCGGTCCGCCGTGAGCGCGAGCTTGGCCGCCGGTCCGGTGGTCTCGCGCGTGGCCGCCATCACCTGCTTGCCGTCTTTGAATCCACGCGCCTCAATGGCACCGGGAGTGTATATCACGTTCCACGCCAGGTGCGAATCCTTCTTCATCTCCTTGGTGCCGAGGCTCTGGCCATTGAGGAACAACTCGACGCGGTCGAGGTTGGAGTAGACCCAGACCGCGATCTCCTTGCCCTCGAAGCCCGGCCAGTTCCAGTGCGGGAACAGGTGCAGCACGGGCTCGGATCTCCACCACGCCTGGAAGTAGAAGAAGCTGTCCTTGGGGAAGCCGCACATGTCGATGATGCCGTACTGCGAGCCGATGTTGGGCCACTGGTAGGGCGACGGCTCGCCGCGGTAATCGAAGCCCGTCCAGATGAAGCCGCCGGAGAGCCACGGGCGCGCGTTGCAGAAGCTCCACCAACCCTCGCAGGAGGCGCGGCCGGTGGTGGTGTAGGGGTCGTAGGAGCCGACGAAGCCGTGTTCCGGGTCCATGGTGTAGATGCCGCGCGTGGCCACCGCGCTGACCTGCTCGGTGCCCATCACGGGGGCCTTCGGATTGGCTTTGTGGAAGTCGTCGGCCTGCGGATCGGCGTAGTTGTAGCCCTGCACGTCGCACGCGGCGAACCCGAACTTGCCCATGTCCCGGCCGCCGTTGGGCGCGATGGAAACCGGGCGCGACCCGTCGTGCCGGGTCGACACGGCCTTCATGGCCGTCAGAATGAGAAGGCCCTTGTCGGTGGCCGCCGTGCCTTCCTCGTTGCCCATCGACCACATGAAGACGGAGGGATGGTTGCGGTCGCGCCTCACCAGGTTCTCGTACTGGCTCAAACCCTCGGGGCTCGACGACATCATGCGGGTCTCGTCGAACACCAGCATGCCCAGCTCGTCGGCGGCGTTCAGCAGCTCCGGCGTGGGCGGATTGTGCGAGGTGCGCAGCGAGTTGCAGCCCATCTCCTGGAGCTTGCGTATGCGGAAGTACTGCACCGCGTCGGGGAGGGCCGCGCCCACGCCGGCGTGGTCCTGGTGATTACACGTGCCCTTGAGCTTGACGGACTTGCCATTCAGGAAGAAGCCCTCTTCCGCATCGAACGCGCAGGTGCGGATGCCGAAGGGCGTCTCGTAGCGATCCGTGACGGCGCCGCCGGCCTCAACCTCAGTCACCAGCTTGTAGAGATTGCGCTCGACGAGAGACCACAGCGCGGGCGCCTTCACCACCACCTGCTGCTCGTAGACCCGCTCTTCGCCCTCCGCGATGGAGGCCGGCACGGTGGCCGCTTTCCCAACGGGCTTGCCGGCGGGGTCGAGAATGGTCGAGGTGACGCGCGTGCTCCGCGCGCCCTTGCCGTGGTTTTCCACCTCCGTGCGAATCCGGACCGTGGCCTCGCCGGGGCGCACCTCGGTGCGCGCGAACGTGCCCCACTTCTTGACGTGCACCGGGTGGGTCTTCACCAGCCAGACGTGCCGGTAAATGCCGGCGCCCTCGTAGAACCAGCCGTCGCTCTGGGTGGCGTCGGCGCGGACGAGCAGCACGTTCTTTCCGCCGGGGGAGGCGAAATCGGTGACGTCGAAACTGAACGGGTCGTAGCCGCCAATGTGCCGGCCGATGTAGAAGCCGTTGAAGACCACCGTAACCTCGCGATACGCACCGTCGAACTCCAGGGTGATGCGTTTGCCGGCGTCGCTGGCGGGGAGTTCGAAGACGCGGCGATACCAGCCGATGCTGGTGGCGGGGTACGTCCGCCCGAGCGGATAGAAGCCCTTGCTGGAAAGCGCGGGATCGTTCTGGAAGGGCAACTCGACGGCCCAGTCGTGCGGCAGATCGACGGCCTTCCAGTCGTTGTCGTCGAAGAGCTGGGTGGCAACCGGTCCGAAATTCCCGGTCTTCGAGAAGTTGCCCCGGAAGTTGAAGTCCTGCGCGGCGTCGGCGGCGTGGCCGAAGTGGAAACGCCAGCCGAAATCCAGCAGCAGGCGCTCCCGGCCGGAGCCCGCGGCCGCGTTGGCGGGCGGCGCGGTCTGCGTCTGGGCTGGGTCGCCCACGGCGATCTCCGCCGCCGCCGCCGCAGCCGCGGCCGGCGCGGCCAGGCTGGTCTTGAACATATCCCTGCGCGTCAAGTCCTTCATGTCGATCTCCAGTCGTCGGGAGCCTTGCGTCGAATCTCCGCCGCAGGGCTCGTCGTTCAGCGTAGCACCGCCAGGGGCCGCCCGGCGCACAATTCGGTTCGGCGACCGTCTGATTTCTTCCTCGGCGTTTCGGGTTGCGGGGCGCCCACTGGGCCGCTCGGTCCTGCTGCGCCCTCGCGCCGAATGGTCCCCGCCGGCCGGGGGAGGAATCGCGCGCTCCTCGTACCGGGCTTTTGGCGACAGCCGGCGGGGGTTTCGCTCGGGCGGAAAGCTTCATACAATGACTGCTATGCGAGCTCTTCTCACTCTTGCGTTGGTGGTTGCGGCTTGGGGCCAGACACCCCAGAGCGCACCGGCGCCGAATACTCCTCCGCCGGCCGGCCGGCCGGGCCAGGGGCCTGGACGCGGCGGCGATACGGCCGCGCTGGGACGCTACGCCGCGGAGAACGCCAAGGTTCAGCCTCCCGCCGCCGGCGAGAAGCGCGTGGTCTTCATGGGCGACTCGATCACCGATTTCTGGGGGCGCCGCTATGGCAAGTTCTTCGCGGGCGAACCGTATATCAATCGCGGCATCAGCGCCCAGATTACGCCGCAGATGCTGCTCCGGTTCCGCCAGGACGCGATCGCGCTGCGGCCCAAGGTCGTGGTGATTCTGGGCGGGACCAACGACATCGGCGGCAGCCTCGGCCCGGTCCCTCCGGAAGCCACTCGCAACAACATCATGTCGATGGTGGACCTGGCCCGTGCCAACAACATCCAGGTCGTGCTCTCGTCCCTGACGCCGGTCTGCGACTATATCGGTCCCCAAACCAACAAGCGGCCCATGGAAAAGCTCGCGGAGCTCAACGAGTGGATGCGGGATTACGCGGCCAGGAACCAGATCGTGTACCTGGACTATTGGCACGCCATGCTCGACGACAAAGGCGTACTGCGCCAGGATCTCACTTGGGACGGGCTGCACCCCAACGATGCGGGGTACGCCGTCATGGAGCCGCTGGCCGAGAAAGCCATCGACGCGGCGCTGAAACAGGTTCGGTAGCGGGCATCCCCTGCCTCGCGCGCGGGATGACATCCCGCCGAACATCGGCGAAACTGAAGAGAAGGAGTCTGGTTTCTCACATGCGTCTTCGATTCAGGTTCGCTCTCGGGCTAAGTGCCGTCATCGTTGGCCTCACTGGCATGGTGGTGGCGCAGAACCGCATGAGTTTTTCCCGGGTTGCCCCGGAGGGCGGCCACATCGGCCTGGGCCTGGCGCTTCGTAAACTGACCGTCTCGGGGACCTTCATGCAATGCCCGGCGCACCCCGACGATGAGACCAACGCGCTGTTCGCCCTATTCGGGCTGGGCCGGGGCCTGCGCGCCATCGACCTGCAAAACAATCGCGGCGATGGCGGGCAGAACGAAATCGGTCCGGAGCTGTTCCGGGACATGGGCGTGCTGCGCACCTCCGAGCTGCTGTCGGCGCATCGCCTCGACGGCGCCGAGCAGTATTTCACGCGCGCCATCGACTATGGCTACTCGTTCGACCCGGAGGAAGTAATCGGCAAGTGGGGACGGAAGGAGATTGTCGGCGACTACGTCCGGCTGTTCCGCACCTTGCGTCCCGACGTGGTGTTGACCATGAACATCCAGGGCCGCGGCGGGGACCGGGCACACGAGGCGACCACCGTTCTGGTGCAGGAGGGTTACCGCGCAGCCGGCGATCCCGCCATGTACCCCGAGCAGATCCAGGAAGGGCTGCGGCCCTGGCAGCCGAGGAAGCTGTACTTCTCGGGCGGCTTCGGCGGCGGCAGAGGCGGCCCGGCGCCGGCGGCGGCTAAGCCGACGCCCGTCGACACGGGGGTGTACGACCCGCTGCTGGGGCGCAGTTACGCGGAGATCGGCTCCGACGCGCGCAGCAATCACAAGTGCCAGGGAATGGGTGGACTGGGGATGCTGCCGGGAATGGCCGGCGGGCGGGGCGGCGGCCGCGGCCCGGGCGGTTACCAGCTCGTGGAAACCACCATTCCCGGACAGATGGCCAAAGACGAGGCGTCGCTGTTCGATGGCGTGGACACCGGCCTGGCGGCGGTGGCGCGGTTTGCCGGGCCGCAGCCGCCCGTGGCGCTGACGGCCGCGCTGGAGGCCATCGTCAACCATGCCAGGAGGGCGCAGGGCGCGTTCGACGCCGGCAACGACGCTGGCACCGCCGCGCCCATCGAAGCGGGCCTCGCCGAATTGCGTGCGCTGCGTGCGCGGCTCGGCTCGCTGGGCCTGAGCGATTCGGCGCGGTACGAAATCGACTTCCGCCTGGGGAACAAGGAACGCGATTACGAGGATGCCGTGCTGGCCGCGCACTACCTGACTTTCGACGCGCTGGCCGACGACGGGCTGGTGATCGCCGGGCAGCCGGTGCGCCTGTCGGTCATGGCTGTGAACCGGGGCGCGGCCGGCGTGAGCGTGACGGGTGTCGAGATCGCCGGTTTCGACACGCCCGGCCGGTGCCAGCCGGAATCGGTGAAGCAGGACGGCGTCTACTCTTGCACGGTGGCGGCGCACATTCCCAAGAGCGCGAAGGTGACGGCGCCGTACTTTCACGACGATTACTGGAAGCACCCGTCGAATCCGGCCATCGACATCTTCGACCCGGGCGTGCCGTTCGGCGTCCCCTTTGCCCCGACGCCGTTTCGCGTCACCGTGCATGTAAAGGCGGGGGATGTCGAGGTCGCCAAGGAACTGCCGGTCGAATTCCGCTACGTGAAGGACCTCTATTTCGGCGACAAGCGGATGGAACTGAACGTGGTTCCAGCTTTCTCGGTGAGGGTGACGCCGGAGCTGGCGGTGATTCCGGTGGCCGATGGAGGCGCCGCCAAACCCGTGGAGCGCGAGATTCACGTTTCGGTGACCAACGGGACCAAGGGCGCGGCGCGGGCCAGTGTGGCGCTGGAGCTGCCGGCCGGATGGAAGGCCGCGCCCGCGAGCGTGCCGTTGAGCTACGGGCACGAGGACGAGTCGCTCTCGGCGCGCTTCCAGATCACGGCCCCGGCGCAGGTCAAGATCGGCGAGTACACCTTGCGCGCGGTGGTGACGTCGCCGGCGGCCGGGGACGAGAAGTTCGCCAGCGGCTACCAGGAAATCGAGTATCCGCACGTGCAACGCCGCCAGGTGATCGACCCGGCCGAGACGGCGCTTAAAGTGATCGACGTAAAGGTAGCACCCAACCTCAACGTGGGTTACATCGTGGGCGTGGGCGACCAGGTGCCGCCGGCGCTCGAGCAGTTGGGCGCGAAGGTTGCGCTCATCGACCAGGACGAATTGGCCTGGGGCGACCTGTCGAAGCACGACGTAATTGTGACCGGCGTGCGCGCGTATGAGCGGCGCGCCGACTTGCGCGCTTACAATCGTCGTTTGCTGGACTACGTGGAACGCGGCGGAACGGTCATCGTTCAATACAACAAGATGGAGTTCAACCAGGCGGAATACGGCCCGTACCCCGCCAAAGTCAGTGGGAACCGTGTATGCGATGAGACGGTGCCGGTGAAGGTGCTGGCGCCGGCGCACCCGGCATTCAACTACCCGAACAAGATCGGCCCGGCGACGTGGGCCGGATGGGTACAGGAGCGCGGCCTCTATTTCCTGGGCGACAAAGACGCGAAGTACACCGACCTGTTGTCGATGACCGACTCATTCAAAGACAACCCGGGAGAGAAGCTGGGCTCATTGGTCGAAGCGCGTTACGGCAAGGGCCGGTGGATCTATCTGGGCCTCGGCCTATGGCGTCAACTGCCCGCGGGAACCGCCGGCGCGTACCAGTTACTGGCCAACTTGATTAGTCTGCCGAAGGCGGCGGGGGCTGTGAAGAAGTGATTGGGGGAAGATCGGTGAGGCGAGCGGCGGACTGGCAACGCCGCTGGCCGATGAAGCTCATGCGCGCACTTCTACCGAAGGGGCGTTAAACAGCCACGTGCCGAGCGGTCTTCTGTCCGATGCCGGCGAAGACCGTCTGGCAAATAGTTTCATTAGAGCGGCAAAGCCACAGGGGGATCTCATGGGGATATGCCAAGCGCAATTAGCCGTTGCGTGGCGGTCGCCATGCCAGAGCAAAGGGTGAAGCGGAATCGGGAAGGTGCTAAGATGTGTACATTGAGTACGCAATATGGAAACGGTTAAGGTTGGCATGCGCGAATTCCGCGAGAACCTCGCGGGCTACCTCGAATCCGGCACGCCGCTGGCGATCATGCGCCACGGTGCGACCCTCGGGTTCTATATTCCCGCACAAAAACGAAATCGGAAGGCCGAAGTGGAAGCCATGCGCGCTGCCGCGAAGGATCTGGACAAAATGATTTCGTCTTGGGGCGTCAGCGAAGAGGATCTGATGGAGGAGTATAAGGGAATTCGCCGGGCGGCCCGCGAGAAGAAACGGAATGCCAGGTAAAGCGCTGGTCGTCGATGCCAATGTTCTCGTACGCGCCGTCCTGGGGAAGCGGGTGCGCTCGGTGATCGAGGCTTACGCGGGGCGGGTGTCATTCTTCGTTCCCGAGGCAGCGTATTCTGAAGCCGAAGAACACGTGGCGGCGCTGGTCATCAAGCGCGGCGGCGATCCGGGAAAAGCGCTCGCATTTCTCCGCTCTTTAGCCCGTGTGGTGGAACTGATTGGAAGCGAGGTTTACGGCGAGTTCGAAGCAGAAGCTCGTCAACGGCTGGGCCAGCGGGATCCGGAAGACTGGCCGATTCTGGCCTCCGCACTGGCAATCGGCTGTCCAATCTGGACAGAGGATACCGATTTCTTTGGGTGTGGCGTGCCCACATGGACCTCCAGCCGCGTCGAGATGTTTCTGCGCGACCCTCAGAAATAGCCGGGGATGCAGGATATCGCCTATTTTGCAGGCCGAACGGGCGCGGACTCGACGGTAATCTTGAACGGATGCGTGGGCGATGTGGACCGCCAGTCACGCTTGCGCAGCGCGTTCCAGTTCCGCGATGTCGAGCTTCTTCATGCGCAGCATGGCCTGCATCGCCTTCGGGTGCTTGATGAGGTCGGGCAGGCGGGCGGGCACGATCTGCCAGGAAAGCAGTCGACCGCCTCTTCGGCGTCCGAGTCGAACCAGAGAAACGGCGCAATGCGTGGCAAGTTTCGCACCCAGCCTCCTTGCTGGACATGTTATCACGGCTGGTACGCTACGCTAAACAAGGAACAACATGAAGACCAACGCAGCGCGGCTGCTGGATACACTCGGCGTCCGGTATGAGTTGCGTGAGTACGAGGTCGATCCGGAGGCTCTGGAGGCGGAGACGGTGGCGCGCAAGATCGGGCTGCCCCCGGAGCAGGTGTTTAAGACGCTGGTGGCGCGCGGGGACCGAAACGGCGTTTGCCTGGCAGTGGTACCGGCGAACATGGCGTTGGACGAAAAGGCGCTGGCGCGGCTCACCGGCGATCGGAAGGTGGAACTGGCGGCCCTCAAAGAAGTGCAGCCGCTGACGGGATACATCCGCGGCGGGGTGACCGCGCTGGCCTGCAAGCGGGAGTATCCCGTGTTCGTGGACGAGACGGTGGAACTGTTCGATGCGATCTCCGTTTCGGCGGGCGCGCGGGGGATGCAGATCGTGCTGAAGCCAGCGGACTACATCGCGGCCGTCAGTGGGATCGTGGGAGCCATCGCGCAGAACAAACGGTGAAGCGGTCGGCGACGCTTCGCTTTTGCGGCTTTTTGTGGGCCGCGAGCCATGCGTCCCCATGAGTGGGGACGCGGCAGCCTGAGAGGCTGCGCTACGGGTGCGTGGGAGTGCAAAGACAGATTACCTGGTGGGCAATGGATGAAGCCTGCAATGGAAATAGCCGAGATCTTACATCAACTTGAGAGAGCGACCGGAAAGTTCGCACGAGCCGCCGTCGAAGCGGCTGTGGTGCGGCGGGAAGAGATCGCACCGGAGCTTCTGCGCATCCTGGAGGACACCGTGGACCGGGCGGCGCAACTCGACGCCGACGGCGACTACATGGCACACATATATGCCATGTTTCTGCTGGCGCAGTTCCGGGAAACCCGCGCCTACCCACTGGTGGTGCGCCTTGCAACGCTTCCGAGCGATCTAACGGATTCTCTTTGCGGAGGCTTCCTCACGGTGGGCCTCGGCCAGGTGCTGGCATCGGTGTGCGGCGGCGAACTGCAAGGGATCCAGTCCATAATCGAGAATGAGGACGCCAACCAATGGGCTCGGGGTGCCGCGCTGGGCAGTCTTGTGACGCTGGTAGCCGCCGGACAGAAGAGCCGCGATGAAATTGTGAGTTACTTCGCGAGCCTGTTCCGCGGTAAGCTGGCGCGTAAGTGGTCAAACGTCTGGGATGAGCTTGTCTCCTCCAGCTCCGATCTCTACCCGGCAGAACTGCTCGCCGATATTGAGCAGGCTTACGAGGAGGTTCTGGTCGACCTCTCCTACTTTGGTCTTGACGATGTCAAGCGCGACCTGGCAATGGGCAAGGACCAAGCTCTCGCCAAACTCGCAGACAACCCGCATCGGCGCCTGGTGGAGGACACCGTGGCGGAGATGGGTTGGTGGCACTGCTTTCAAGATGACGAGGCAGAAGTTGCGGCCCAACCCTCCGTGCCGGCCAGTCTGAAGCCGGCGCCAAGCTGGGTGCCGTCTCCGATCAAGAACGCAAAGCCCAAGACGGGTAGGAACGAACCGTGTCCGTGCGGCAGCGGCAAGAAATTTAAGAAGTGCTGCGGCGCATAAACGCCCGGGCTTGCACCGTCACCTCGGCGCGCGGTCCCATTCCAAAACCTTCTCCACTACGTAATCGGCCTCCTCGGCGGTCAGTTCGGGAAACATGGGCAGGCTTACGCAGCAGGCGGCGTTGCGCTCGGAGTTGGGAACGGGGCCGGCGATCCGGGCCGGCTTGCCCCAAGGGTAGCCTTCCTGCTGGTGAATGGCGATGGGATAGTGACACTTGGCGTCGATCCCGCTGGCGGCCAGGAAATCCAGGAGTGAGTCGCGGTGTTCGGGCCTCTTCGTCTCGACGACATACAGATGATAGACGTGGTAGTTACCGGGGACTTCATAGGGAAGTCGGATGTGGGCGGCGCCGCTGAGGCCGGCGGAGTAGCGGGCGGCCCACTGGCGGCGCAGGGCATTCCATTCGTCGATATGTTGTAGCTTGGCGCTGAGCACTCCGGCTTGCAGGTCGTCCAGGCGGCTGTTGTAGCCCATGCTGTGGCAGGACCTTTTATCGGACCCGTGGTTGCGCAGCTTGCGGATGAGACGGTCCACATTCTCGTGGTTGGTGACTACCGCGCCGCCGTCGCCGAAACAGCCCAGGTTCTTCTGGATGATGAAGCTGGTGCACACCGTGTCGCTCAATTCGCCGATGCGGAAGCCGTCTCCGCGCGCGCCGATCCCTTGCGCATTGTCTTCCACGATTGAGAGATTGTGCCGGTCGGCGATCTGGCGGAGGGCCTTCATATCGGCGCACTGGCCATATAGATGGACCGGGACCAGGGCCTTGGTCCGGGGCGTGATAGCGGCTTCGACCTTGGAAGGATCGAGGCAACCGGTGCGCGGGTCGGAGTCCACGAATACGGCAGTGGCTTCGGCGATCCAAATGGCTTCCGCGGTGGCGAAGAAGGTATTAGTGGTGGTGATGCACTCATCGCCGGGGCCAATCCCGAGTGCCATGAAGGAAAGCCACAGCGCGTCGGTTCCGTTGGCGACGCCGATGGCGAATTTCATTCCGTGAAACCCGGCCAACTCTTTCTCGAACCGCAGCAGCGTGGGACCCATGACATACTGGCCCGATTCCAGAACAGCGCCGATGTTTCGATCGATCTCCGATTTGAGGTTGTGATACTGGCGGACATGGCCGTAGAAAGCGACGTTCATACTTTGATGATGGCACGAGCTTCGGATTGGTTGCAGCCGGTGGTGGGAGGTGCTATACCTGCTGAATACAGGAGGTAGTTCTCCGATGGACGCTCAGAGGACCAACCGGCGTGGTTTCCTCAAGGGAACCTTGGCCGTCATGGGGTTTCCCACCATCATTCCGGCTTCGGCTCTGGGTGCCGCCGGCGCGCCGCCGCCGAGCGACCGCATCACGCTGGGCGTCATTGGCGTAGGCCGGCAGGGCACCGGCGACATGCGCGGGTTTCTGCAAAGGGACGACACGCGGGTGGTGGCCGTCTGCGACGTGCAGGAGACCGCCCGGCAGGCGGCCAAGCAACTGGTGGACGCGCGCAACGGGGACAAGTCGTGCGCCCTGTTCCACGATTTCCGCGAGCTGCTGGAACAGAAGGACGTGGACGCCATCCTGATGGCGCCGGGCGAGCGCTGGACGCCCATCATGGGCATCGCCGCGGCCCGGCACGGCAAGCACATCTACTACGAGAAGCCGTGCGCGCTCACCGGCGAGGGCGCCAAGGCCGTGCGCGACGTGGTGAAGAAGTCCGGCATCGTATTCCAGTTCGGCGCGCAGCAACGCTCCAGCTTCTACTTCCGCAATGCCTGCGAAATGGTGCGCAACGGGCGGATCGGCCAGCTCAAAACGATTGCCATCGCGTCCTCGGGCGGCGGCGGACGGCAGCAACAGGAGGTCCCCGAACCGGTGCCGGCGGGCTTCGATTGGGACATGTGGCTGGGGCCGGCGCCGTATGTGCCGTACAGCAAATTGCGCACGTCGGTGATCTGGCTGCGCATTTCCGACTACGGGCTGGGCAACCTGGCGGGCGGATGGGGCATTCACGACATCGATATCGCCCAGTGGGTGAATAACGCCGACAACACCCTGCCGGTTTCGACCGAGGGCACGGGCACGTTGTACGACGACATCCGCGACACCATTGCCAACTACGACATCGAGCACACCTATGCCAACGGTGTGAAGATCGACTTCATGGATGGCGGCACGGCGCGGCGCAAGTACCCCCAGTTCGGCCCTGCCAACAGCGACCTGCTGATCGGGACCGAAGGGTGGATCTGGGTCAGCCGGCAGGGCATGAAGACCTACCCGGAATCGCTCATGAAGACTACCATCGGGCCCAATGAGATCCACGTAATCCGCAGCAGCGACCATCGCGGCAATTTCATCAACGCCATTCGCACGGGGGAGCCCAACGTTTCGCCCGTGGACATCGCGTGGCGCGCCGAGATGATTTGTCAGGCCGGCGACATCGCCGTGCGGCTGAAGCGCAAGCTGAACTGGGATGTGGAAAAAGCGGTATTCATCGACGACGAGCAGGCCAACAAGAGGCTTTCCAAGCCCCTGCGCAGCCCATGGCGCTTCGAGGTGCCGGATGCCCCCGAGAAGTCCGTATAAACACATGAAGAAGAATCTATCCCTGGCGCTCGCCCTGATGGCGAGTGGGGTTGTGGTGCCAGTCTCCGCGCAGCAGCCCGCATGGACCGTGATCGGGTGGCGGGTGGGAGTTCACGCGACCAGTTTCCCGCAAGCCACATTCTTCGAGGCCATCGAGAAGACGGCGGCGGCTGGCGCCAAGAGCATCGAAGGGGATGCGGGGCAGAAGGTTAGCGCCGAGATTCCCAAGAACCTCGACTGGAACCTGGCGGACACAGAGATCGCGGCCGTGCGCCAGAAACTGCGTTCCGCGGGCGTCACCATGCCGGCCTACTACACGCACGATATTCCGGCCGGTGAAGAGGCGGCGCGCAAACTGTTTCAGTTCGCCAAGACCTTGGCCGTAGAGACCATCGTGAGCGAACCCGCGGCCGGGCAACTGGCGGCCATCGATAAGCTGGCCAGCGAATATGGCATCAACGTCGCGCTCGTGGATCGGGACGCGAAGACGGCGATTCAGGGCAGCAAGCGCATGGGCGTCTGCCCCGACATCGGCGCGTGGATGGCGAACAACGTCAAGCCCATGGATGGGCTGAAGCTGGTGAAGGACCGCCTCATCAGCTTGCATCTGGGCACTGCCACGGCGGGGCTGGACGAGTTTCTCAGGGAAGTGAACCGCCTGGGAATCAAGCCTACCGAACTGACCGTCGCCGGCGCGCCGGCCGCGATCGCGCCGGCGGTCGCCTACCTCGACAGGGTGGTGATCGTGGCGGTGGGCGACACCATGGACCAGGTTTCGAAAACCACGGCGAGCCGTTTCAATGTGACGCCCGAAAACCGGCAGAAGATTGAAGCCGCCGTACCGAAGACGGCGCCCGCGCAGCCCAGGAAGCCGCGCAAGCTCCTGGTGGTGGACTTGCAGGCAGCCTACGGTGGGCACGGCTCCCTGCCGTATTCCAACGTGGCCTACCAGGCCATGGGAAAGCAGACCGGCGCCTATGAGGCGGTCTTCAACAACGACCTGGCCAACCTGCGGTACGACAAGTTGCGCCAGTACGACGCGCTTTTTCTCAACAACACCGTCGGGCCGATTCTGAACGCGCCGGAAGTGCGCGAGGGAATCCTGCGCTACGTGCGCGAGGGCGGCGGTCTGCTCGGCACTCACGGAACCGGGCGGGCTTCGCTCGATTGGGCGGAATTCGGCGAGATGCTGGGATCCTACTGCGGACCGCACACCACCAGCGACGAGAAGATCACCATCCATGTGGACGATCCCAAGAGCCCACTGGTCCAAGGCATCGACACAACGCCATTTCACTGGGTGGACGAGATCTTCCGCTTCCCGTCGCCGCCGTACACGCGGGAGAAGCTGCACATCCTGCTCACCATGACGCCCGACACGGTGCAGAACTGCGCCGGCTGCACGCGGCCGGATGGCGACTATGCCGTCAGTTGGATTCGCGAATACGGCAAGGGGCGCGTCTTCTATAGCGTGCTGGGGCATACCGCCAGCGATTACTGGACGCCCTGGATTCTGGGACATTTTCTGGCCGGGATTCAGTTCGCGCTGGGCGACCTGGCGGCGGACTCCACACCCAGCGCCGCCCGGAAGTGAACGGGCTACAATGATCCACAACAGGCGGCGGTTCCTGAAACTGGCGGCGGGTTTCCCGCTGATTGTGCCGGCGTCGGCGTTGGGCAGGGGCGGTGCGGTGGCGCCCAGCGGACGGGTGACGGTAGCCTGCATCGGCACCGGCTGGCAGGGCGGCAACGATGTGCAGAGCTTTCTGAGCGAGCCCGGCGCGCAAGTCGTGGCCGTCTGCGACATCGACAGCGAGCACCTCGAGCAGGGCCGCGCCGCGGTCGACCAGAAATACCAGAACCAGGACTGCAAGGCTTATCACAACTTCGAAGACGTGCTGGCGCGCGACGATATCGACGCCGTCGGGCTGGCCGTGCCGGACCACTGGCATGGGCTGGTCTCGATTGCGGCGGCGCGCGCCGGCAAGGACATCTACGGCGAGAAACCCCTGGCGCAGAACTGGGCCGAGGGCCGCGCGATTGTGGATGCGGCCAAGCGCTACGGCACGGTGTGGCAAACCGGAAGCTGGCAGCGCTCCGAGAGCCAGTTCCGCTTCGCCTGCGAGCTGGTGCGCAACGGACGCATCGGCAAGGTGCGCACGGTGGAGGTGGGCCTGCCCGGCGGGCTCAGCGATTTCGACGGTCTGGGCGACCAGGATAGCCCGGTGCCGCCTCCCAAGACTCTGGACTACGAACGCTGGCTGGGACCGGCGCCCTATGCGCCCTACTGCCCGGCGCGGGTCCACAAGACGTGGCGCTGGAACCTGGATTACGGCGGCGGCATGTTGATGGATTGGGCGCCCCACCACGTGGACATTGCGCACTGGGGCCTCGGCATGGACGAATCCGGTCCGGTGGAAGTGGAAGGCGCGGGTGAATATTCGAATGTGAGCCGCGTGTGGAACGCGCCCTCGAAATTCCGCGTGGTAGCGCGCTACGCCAATGGCGTCGTGATGACCATCACGGGCGGCTACGACGGCGTTCCGCGCGGCGCCAAGTGGACCGGCGACGATGGCTGGGTGTGGGTGGACCGCAGCGGCATCGCGGCGCAACCGCGGTCGGTGTTGAGCAGCGTGATCCGGCCGGACGAAAACCGGCTGGAGCGTTCGCCCGGCCATTTCCGCAACTTCCTGGAGTGCGTAGTCAACCGCCGCCGCACCATCGCGCCGCCGGATGTGGCGCTGCGGTCGGCCACGCCGGCATACCTGGGCATCGTCTCGATCCTCACCAAAAGCAAGATCCGGTGGGACCCGGTGGAGCAGAGGATTTTGGGTAATCCGGCGGCGGAACGGCTGCTCGGGCGGACCATGCGAAGTCCGTGGCATATCTGAGGTGGAATCATGATGAAGCGAGCAATTCGACTGGTACTGGTGGCGGCGGCGACGCTGACCGTGTGGGCGCAGGTGTCGCCAAAAGCGGTGCGCACGGCCGATGAGATGGACCCGCTGCTGGCCAAGATCGCGACCTATGGCTTCGAACAAAGCCGCATTCCGCTGGCGCAGTTCACCATGTTCGTGCAGGATTCGCTGACCAACCCGGCGCTGCTGAAACAGATCGAAGCGCGCCTCGATCGATTCGTGCAATCGGATGCCACGGCGGCGGGGAAAGATTTCGCTTTCCGCGAGCTCTCGCTCATTGCCACGGATGCATCGCTCCCGGTGTTGACGCCCATGCTGACCGAGGCCGCGACGGCCGAGATGGCGCGCTACGCCCTCTCCAAGATCCCCGGACCGGCCGCCGACGAAGCGCTGCGGAGCAGTCTCGCGAAAGCCACCGGAAATACCAGGATCGGCATCGTTAACTCGCTGGGGCAGCGGCGCAGTGCGTCGTCGGTGGCGGTACTGGCGCCCCTGGCGGCGTCCTCCGATGCGGCGGTGGCCGAAGCCGCGGCGGCGGCGCTGGCGCAGATTGCCGACCGCCCGTCGCTGGACGCGCTGGCAGCCGCGCGCGCCAAGGCCACCGGCCTGGTGAAGCAGCGCATCGACGAGGAGTACGCCCAGTGCGCCGGCCAGTTCGCGGCGCGCGGCGACAAGGCCACGGCGGCGCGCGTCTACCGCCAGTTGATTGGGCCGCGGGAGCCGCAGATGGTACGCATCATCGCTCTGGGCGGCTTGGCCGCGGCCGAGGGCGCGGCAGCCATACGGGCGCTGGTGGCCGAGGTGGAATCGAAGGACGTGAAGGCCCAGGCCGCGGCGATCCGTTTGCTAGGCGGAATTCCCGGCCCCGAAGCAACCGCCGCCATGGTGAAGGAGTATCCGAAACTGCCGCCCCCTGGTCAGGTGAGGCTGCTTTCGGCGCTGGCTGATCGCGGCGATATGTCCGTGGGCACTCTCTTTCTGAACGCCGCCAAAGACGCCAGCCCCGACGTGCAGGCCTCCGCCATCGTGGGGCTGGGGAAGGTGGGCGACCGGTCGAGCGTGCCCGTGCTGGCCGAAGCCGCGGCCAACAGCCAGGGCGCCGCGCAGGCCGCCGCCCGCACCAGCCTGTACAACCTGCGCGGGCCTGCCATCGACCCGGCCATTGTTTCCGCGATCGGCACTGCAAGCGGCAAGGTGAAAGTGGAACTGATCATGGCCACCGGAGAGCGCGGATCCACCGCCGCGGCCGACGCGTTGGTGAAAGCCGTCGAAGAGCAGGACCCCGACGTGCACCGCGAAGCGCTCAAGGCGCTCAAGAATGTAGCCGGTCCGGCACAGGTCCCCGGCCTGGTGGACATTCTGGTGAACGCCACTGCGGCGGCCGACCGCAGGGATGCCTCGCAGACGCTGGCGCTGGTGTTGAAGCGATCGCAGCCCCCGCAAATCGGCGTGGTGCTGGCGGCGTACCAGAAGAGCACCGCGGCGCAAGCCCGGCTCTCGCTCATGGAGGTGATGGGCCAGACGTCGAGCGAGCAGGCGCTCCCGGTGTTGCGCGACGCCCTGAAGGACCCGACCGCCGAAATCCGGCGCGGCGCCATTCTAGCCATGACCGATTGGGCCGACGCCGCTCCCATGCCGGTCCTGCTGGATTTCTCCAAGACCACCGCCAACCAGTCTCTACAAGTGCTGGCTCTGCGCGGATACCTGAAGCTGGTGGCGCTTCCCTCGCAGCGTCCCGACGCCGAAAGCGCACACCTGCTGGCCGAGGCCATGACGCTAGCCAAACAACCCGCCGAGAAGCGGCAGGTGCTGGCCCTGTTGGGCAATTACCCGTGCAAGGAGACCTTGGACATTGCGCAGGCCGCGGTAGCGGATGAGTCGGTGAGCAAGGAAGCCAAGGCGGCGGTGGATAAGATCAATAGCTTAGTGAAGTATAAGTAGCTGGCCGACTGAGCTTGCCGGTGCGATCCCGGCCGGCCCGCCCGATCAGAAACTGACTCGCAAGCCGCAACCGCGATCCCGATCGGTGAAAGTGGTCGAAGCCGTGCTCGGCGTCGGGCTTGCGGTAGATCAACAGCATGTCGGGCTTGATGTGACATTCGCGGTAGCCCGCCCAATCGCGGTTGTTCTCGGGCAAGACACGATCTGACAGCAGCAGTGCCACGACGGTTGATACGAGCGAATCCACATCCTTGCTGTGGCGCGGTGTCGCCTTCGCGCGCTTGTAGTCGCGCTTGAATGCCGATGAGCGTTCAATCGTCCGCATTCAAGTCCGCCATCAGTGCATCGGTGCTGCTGAAGCGCTTGCCTTTCCCTGCTTCAAGCTCCGCAATCGCCTTGCGGGTGGTCGCGTTTGGCACCTTGACCTCGAAGGGTAAGCGGCGCTCATCCGCGACGCGAAGCATCAGCAGGCGGATCGCATCCGAAAGGGACAGCCCCATTGCCGCCAGAGCATCAGCGGCGCGTTCCTTGGTGGCGCTATCGATGCGAGCGCGAACGTAGGTGTCGGCAGTGCTCACGGCGGTCCTCCCTTGAAGTTGGGTCTTCACGTTTTATTGTAGTCGCAATGCGACTACAACACAAGCCAACTGCCTATTTCCGCCTATTTCCGCAGAGGTTCGGATCGCTGGTGGCCGCGCGCATTTCGTCGTCGGTGAGGACCGCGGCGAACTCGGGGCCGTGCGCTCGGTCAACGACCGAAAGCCGGATGGAGCCACCAAGACAACATCGTGACCACGCCGGCTAAGGGCCATGGCGAGGCCGACATTGGGATGGACGTCGCCGGCGCTGCCCAGGCCAATGACGATGACATGGAGAGGAGGGTGGCGGAAGCCGCCGCCGCGACGCGGACGTCGGGTGCCTCTACTTCATCAGCTCGGCGTACTTCTTTTGGCGGCGGACTTTGTCCAGCAGGGGTTCGGACTCGATGCCGTCGCGGGCGCGGAAGCCGTGGGCGAGGGCCTGCTCCAGGGCTTCCAGCGAGTGCCTGGTATCGCCTAGCGCGGCGCGGGCAACCGCCAGCGTGAACCACGCGCTGGCGTCATCCGGGCGGACCAGCGCGGCGATGCCGGCGTAACGGGCGGCATCGCTGTACTGGTGGTGCGACAGCGCCTCGCTGGCCTGCTCCGCCGATCCGCTCGAGAGACTGCCGGTGACGCGGCGCGCCACGCGGCGCTCCGGCGAATCGGCGGCGGCCGAGGCGTCCTTTTGAAGCAGGCGGACGAGATCCGGGCGCGCGGCCTCCCCGGCCGATTCGGTTTCGCGGACGCGGCGCTGGAAGGAGTCGGCATCGCGCCCGGCCCGCTTCGAGGGTTCGGCGGGGCGGGGCGGGATGGCGCCGGCGAGATAGGCGAGCGCCTCGGCGGTCAGGGATTCGGGCAGCCACTCGTGTCCGCCTTCGAACTCGGCGTAACGGTGCGGAATTCCACGGCCGGCCAGCTCGCGGCTGGCGCGATAGATCTCGTCGTGATTGAAATCGTCGTAGCCGGTTGTGAAGAAGACGCGAAAAGGAACCTGCTTCGGGACGGTGGAATTGAGGAACCCGGCGCTGCTGGCCATGACGCCGGCGAGATGGCCGGCCTCGGCCCAGCCGAGGGCCAGACGCGCTCCCCCGCTGAAGCCGGCGGCGTAGATACGGGAGTCGTCGATGTGCAGGCGCGCGTGCGTATCGACGACCATCAGGTGGATGGCATCCTGGGAAGACCGGAGCGGACCGTTGCGCGAATTGTTGGAGCCGGCCACCAGGATGTCGGCCTTCTCGGCGGCCGCGGCGAAGCGCTCCACCGGAATACGGCCGCGCGCGCCAGGGTCGAGGCAGTAGAGCATGGGCCAGGCGCGCTCGGGCGTGTAGCCCGAGGGGATATAGAGCGCGTAGGTCTGGCCTGGCTGGCCGGGCACTTCCACCGGGTCGACGACCCCGCCTGTGCGCAGGGGCGTCTGGGCGGCCAGGGTCGCCGAGAAGAGGATCGCCACAACTTGGCTTTGGGGGCTCATCGATCTCTGAGCGTCTGTACCGGGTCGAGATTCGCGGCGCGAACCGCGGGGGCGCCGCTCGAAATCGCCGAAACTACCAGGAGGAGTAGCGTGACTACGGCGAACGTGAGGGGATCGAAGCGCTTCACGCGGTACAGCATCCCGCTGGCGGAGAGCAGGCGCGTGACCAATGCCGAGGCGGCCAGCCCGACTGCCAGGCCGGCGGCGGCGAGCAACATGCCGCGGCGGAGAATCCAAGCCAGGACGTCCCCGCGTTGCGCGCCCAGGGCCATGCGGAGCCCGATTTCGAGAGTCCGCTGCGCCACCATGTACGACAGCACCGAATACAGGCCGAGCGCGGAGAGCAGCAGCGCAAGGAGGGCGAAGGCCGTCAGGAGCATGGTCTGGAAGCGCGGCTGCGCGGCGGCCTTGGAGACCAGTTCGTCCATCGTGGCGACGCGGTAAAGCGGGATGTCGCGATCGGCCTGGGCGAGCTGCTCGCGGAGTGCGGCGATCAACCGAGTGGGGTCGCCGGCGGTGCGGATCGTGAGCGTGGGCGAGGCGATGACTGCCTGCGAAAACGGAAGGTAGTATTGCGGGTCGAGTTCTCCGGTAAGGTGCTGCCTCTTGACGCTCCCCGCGATGCCGACGATTTCGCGTACGGGATGCTTGACGACGCTATCACCGAGGCCGGGCGTGAGGCGCTTCCCGACGGGGTCCTCGCCGGGGAAGAATTTGCGCGCGAATGCCTCGTTGACGATGACCACCGGCGGCGCCGTAGTCCCGTCGTGCGCGGTGAACGCCCGGCCGGCCAGGATGGGGATGCGGAGCGTTTCGACATATCCGGGAGTGACGATGCCCACAGCCGCGTTGGGCTCGTCTCCGGGAGCGACCGGCCGGCCCTCGATGGTGAACGAGATGTCGATGTCGGACGAAGAAAGCGGCAGCGGATATCCCGCGGCGGCGGATTCGACTCCGGGGAGCGCTGCGAGGCGGGCGAGAAAGGCGTCGTAGAATTGCAGCTTGCGGTCGTGCGGATAACGTGCGTCGGGCAGGTTGATCTGCGCCGTGAGCACGTGGTGCGGGTCGAAACCAGGGTCGACGCGGAGCACCTGGACGAAACTGCGGATGAGCAGGCCCGCTCCGATCAACAGCACCAGGCTGACGGCGGTTTCGGCGATTACCAGCCAATTGTGGAGCAGATTCCGGCGGCGCCCGCCGGTCATGCCGCGGGCGCCTTCGCGGAGCGCCAGCGACGGATCGAGGCGCGACATGCGCCACGCCGGGACCAGCCCGAAGAGAAGGCCGGCCAAAATGGAAATCGCCACCGCAAAAGCCAGAACAGGGGCGTCGAGGGAGACATGATCGAGGCGCGGCAGGTCCTTGGGCATGAGCCGGACCAGCAGGTCGAGAATCCACGTGGAGAAGAGAACACCGAGCGCGCCGCCGAGCAGCGAGAGGAGCAGGGATTCGAGCAGAATCTGGCGCATGATGGCGGACCGGCCGGCGCCGATGGCGGAGCGCAGGGCCATTTCGGGGGCGCGCCCGGAGGAGCGCGCCAGCATGAGGCCGGCGACGTTGGCGCAGGCGATCAGGAGCACCAGGGTCACGGCCGCGAAGAGGACCCGCAGCGCGGGACGATAGTCGCCCACCAGGTGATCGAGCAGGGGCATGACGATGGCATCGGTGTAGGGCTTGTTGCTGTCGGGAAATTGTGCGGCCAGGTTGTGCTGGAGCGCTTTCAATTCAGCGTGGGCCTGGACCGGAGCGACGCCGGGTTGGAGGCGGCCGACGACGTCGAGCCAATCGGCGCCGCGTTGCACGGTTAGCGGATTTTTGCCGGTGGCATCCACCGCCAGCGTTACCCAAAAGGCGGCCGGCCCGGATTCCAGAGGCGGCATATCGCGGGGCATGACGCCATCGACGACATAACTGTTGCCGTCCAGCGCAATGGGTTTCCCGGCGACATCGCGGGAGCCTCCGAAAGTGGATTGCCACAGCCCATAGCTGAGGATCGCCCCGCGCGTGCCGGGCTTCTCTTCATCCGGTAGAAAATCGCGGCCGAGCACCGGATGGAGGCCAAGCACTCGAAAAAAGTTGGAGGAAACCACGGCGCCCGAGAGTTGCTGCGCGTCGCCGATGCCAGTGAGGATCATGCCGGCGTGGTGGTAGGAAGCCAGACCGCTGAAGGAGCGGAGCTGCGCGCGCCAATCGAAGTAGTCGGGGTAGCTCAGGGTCTCGGCGATGGGTTCGCCCCTGGCCGTAAGACCCGCGGATGTGTCGACCTGCTGGAGCCACAGGAGCCGATCGGGCCGTGGAAATGGCAACGGGCGCAGCATGACGCCGTAAACCAGGCTGAAAATGGCGGTGGAGGCGCCGATTCCGAGCGCCAGGGTGGCGATGGTGGTAATGGCAAATCCGGGTGTTTTTCGGAATTGGCGCGCAGCAATTCGAAGTTCCTGCAAGATCTGCATCCAAAAGAGAAAAGCACGTGACGTGCCACTCGGAGGCTATGCAATCCGCCGTGCGAGAAGACGCGTGGTGTCCGGATTCAGGACGGGATGTTCAGATTCGGACGGCTCGTTTCTACCCCATCCACTGCGGGTTGCGCCCCGTTCCGTCCTGCCGCGAGGTGGTCTTGAAACTCTCGTACTTGCCGGAGAGCGCCGCCTCGCGTGTCTTCGCGAGCAGCGCCGAAAGCTCGGTCTGGGTGAGCGGCTTGAAGGTGCGCGCGGCTTCGAACGCCTGGTCGAGCGTCTTCTGGTCGTTACAGCCCGTGATGACCACGGAGGTGGGGAGGTTGAGCGCGTAGTGCAGGCACTCGACGCCGGTCGCGAAGTTGTTTTGCGGAATCGATCCGGCGGCCATGGGTTTCATCCCGAGCACGGCGATTCCCCGATCCACCAGCTTGGGGACTACCTCCCGCGCGAAGCTGCGGAACTGAGCGTCCAGGATGTTCAGGGGCATCTGCACGGTGTCGAAATGGAAGCTGTGCGCCTCCGCCACTTCGAGCATGCGGAGATGAATGTAGGGGTCCTTGTGTCCGGTGAAGCCGACGTAGCGGCACTTCCCCGCCTTCCTGGCGTCGACGAGCGCCTCCACTACCCCTTCGTTGAAGAAGCGGTCCGGATCTTCCATGCGGATCACTTCGTGATACTGCATCAAATCGACGTGGTCGGTTTGCAGACGCTGGAGCGATTCGTCGATCTGCCTGGCGGTGGCGGCTTTCGTGCGCCCGTCGAATTTGGTCATGAGGAAGACTTTTTGCCGGTAGCCGTCGCGCAGCGCCTTGCCCATCAGCGTTTCGCACTTACCGTCCATGTAGTCCCAGGAATTGTCGAGAAAGTTGATGCCGCGGTCGACGGCGGAGCGGATCAGCCGGATGGACTCCCGCTCCTCCTGGGGAATGCCAATGTGGTAGCCGCCCAACCCGATGGCGGAAACGCGTTCGCCGGTGCGCCCCAGCTTGCGGTAGATCATGTCGCCCTGATGTTCGTCCGCGGCGAACAGGCCCTGGGAAATCAGAGCGCCGATGGATAGGCCGCCCACCGTCCCCAGAAATTCGCGGCGGCCCAGACACTCGTGGTCATGCATGTAGAAAACCCTCCTGTTGGTTAGTATTCTATCATTCCTTCCAAGAAGGGTTGCGGGATGGGGCGGCGATAGAGGGCGGCGCCGGAGGCTCAGCGGGCTCGGCGGCGAGCGGCGTACAGGCAAGCGCTAATGGCAAGCCCGGCCAGCCCGAAAGACGCAGGTTCGGGAACGGAACTCGCGTTGCCGAACACTCTTACCTCATTCAAGGCGGACGAATGGGTGCCGGCCCAATCCGCGGCCGAGGTGACGTGCAACTCCAGGTACCGATAGGACGCCGTGTCGGAGACGGCAAACGTCTCGCCTGGTATGGGGTCGCCCGGCGGAAGAGTCCCTAAGCCGGTCGCCAAGGTACCGGTTAGGATGCGGGTGGTCGCACCCGTGAGCACATCCCCTGCCGTGGCGGCGTCGTGTACCACCGCATTGCTAGCCATGAAAAAGAAGTCCTTGGTGCCGCGGTCGGGTTTTCATGGTTCTCCTATTGCTTGGTGAACGGTACAATTCAGATTTTCGGTTCCGGAATATAGTAGCATCCCATTCCGGGCCGTGTGCCCGGTGGCAGCCATCACTGCGCAACCGTGAACGTCTGCTTCGTCTCGCCGCTCTGGTTGCCGATGGCGTCTTTCACCGCTACCGCAATGGTGTATTCGCCCGGACGGATGCTGCTCTGCAGGCTGATGCCGAACGAGGCGGCGACGTAGCGTTTGGGGTAGAAGGATTCCGACTGCTCCACGGCGGGTTCGGGCTGGGTCCACAGCACCTTGCCGCTGGGCGCAATCACCGAAGTCACGTAACTCACGTCCACGCGGTTGTTGGGCCCGTACTGGAAACCGGTGATGTCGAACTTCGCCCATACGCCGTCGCCGGGGTGGTAGATGGACTTGTCGAGCGGCTGCGCGTCGTCCTCGCCGCGGAAGAAACGGAAGTTGCGCACCACCGGCGTCTCGCTCGGCTCGACATCGTGCCCGCGCACTTGAAACGGCACGGCCAGTTCAGCCGTGGTCTTGGCCAGCAGGTCTTCGGCCTTGACCACGATCTTGTACGCGCCCGAGGCCGCCAGGGGCGGAATCTGCACCTCGGTCTCGATCTTGGGCATCCACTCTTTGTCCTGCGGCGTGACTTCCGCGACCAGCTCGTTCTTGTACAACTCGACAATCGGGACGCCCTTGGGATCGAACGCCTGAACCGAAAAGGCCACGTGGATCTTCTCTTCGGACGACTTCGAATAGCCCGCCACCCGGCAGGTGAAGAACAGCGTTTCCCCGGCCACGTGCTCGTAGCTGGCGGGCGTGGGCACACCCCCTTCGCTTTGAGCGACGATGGGCCTGACGATTTCGAGCGCCGGAGCGGCGGCCAGGAGAGCGGGCAAGACAAGCAAGAACATGGGGCGCATAGGGGAACTCTAAGTATGATTCTACGCCGGTCGCGGGTTGACAGACGTGGTGGGGCAGGCGCTTCCGCCTGCCAACCGTGTGCTACAAAATCCCGACTGTTCGCAGATACCGGCCCGTGTAGGAAGCTTCCACCTTCGCGATGGTCTCGGGCGTTCCCGCGGCCACCACGTAGCCGCCCAGGGCGCCGCCTTCGGGGCCGAGATCGATCACCCAATCGGCGGCTTTGATCACGTCCAGGTTGTGCTCGATGACGATCAGGCTTCCCCCGTTCTCGATCAAGCGCTGAAAAGCCGCCAGCAGCTTGGCGATGTCGTCGAAATGCAGGCCCGTGGTGGGTTCGTCGAAGATGAAGAGCGTGCCCTCGCAATTGGCCATGGCCAGGTGCGCCGCCAGCTTCACCCGCTGCGCCTCGCCGCCCGAGAGCGTGGTGGCGGATTGTCCCAGTCGCAGATAGCCCAGCCCTACGTCGTCCAGCACCTTCAGCTTGCGCACCAGCCTCGGCGTGGCGCGGAAAACTTCCATGGCTTCGCGTACGGTGAGCTGCAACGCCTGGTGGATATTGAGTCCGTTGTAGCGAATCTCGAGGATGCCGCTCTTGTAGCGCGTGCCCTTGCACTCTTCGCACACCAGCTCGACGTCGGCCAGAAACTGCATCTCCACGGTCACCGTGCCATCGCCCTGGCAGACCTCGCAGCGCCCGCCGGGGATGTTGAAGGAAAAGTGGCCGGCGGTATATCCGCGCTTCTCCGCCTCGCGCGTGGAGGCGAACAGGGCGCGAATCACGTCGAACGCTTTGATGTAGGTCACCGGGTTGGAGCGCGGCGTGCGCCCGATGGGCGACTGGTCGATCATGACGGTGTTCAATATGCGCTCGGCGCCCTCGACCTTCCGGCACGGCAACTGCGAAGCGGCGGGCATCTCTCCTTCGCTATCGGCCGTCGGTTCGGATTGGCGCGCCAGCGAGCGGTAGAGCACGTCATGAACCAGCGTCGATTTTCCCGATCCCGAGACGCCCGTGACGGCCACCATCATGCCCAGGGGAATTTCCACTTCGAGGTTCTTCAGGTTGTGCGCGCGCGCCCCTGAGATTCGCAGCACGCGCTTGGGATTGATGGCGCGGCGCGCGCCCGGCATGGAGACGCGCAACTCGCCGCGCAGGTAGCGCGCCGTCAGCGATCCGTTGCTGGTGGCCACCAACTTGTCGAGGGGCCCTTCGAACACGATTTCCCCGCCGCGCTCGCCCGCGCCGGGGCCCAGATCCACAATGTGGTCCGCCGCCCGCATGACGTCGGCGTCGTGCTCCACCACCACAATGGTATTGCCCAGCTCGCGCAGCTCTTCCAGAATCCGGATCAGCCGTCCCGTGTCGCGGCTGTGCAGGCCGATGGAAGGCTCGTCGAGCACGTAACACGCGCCCACCAGTCGAGACCCCAGGCAGGTGGCAAGCTGGATGCGCTGCGCCTCGCCGCCGGAAAGCGTGGAGGCCAGCCGGTCGAGCGTGAGGTAATCCAGCCCCACGTCGTTGAGGAACTTCAGCCGCTGCCGTATCTCCACCAGGATCTTGTCGGCGATGGCGCTCTCCTCCGGCCTCAGCTCGAGCGTGTCGAAGAACTGCTGCGCCGCGGCGATGTTCATGCGCACCACCTCGGCCAGGTTGCGGCCGGCGATGCGCACGTAGAGCGCTTCCTTGCGCAGCCGCGCGCCCCGGCATTCGGGACACAGCGCGTAGCCCCGGTAGCGGCTCAGAAACACGCGCACGTGCAGCTTGTATTTCTTGGTTTCCAGGTAGTCGAAGAAGCGGCGGACGAAACTGTAGACCGACTCGCGTTCCTCGTCCTTCAGGTCGGCAAAGGGAACTTCGAAGCGTACCTTCCCGCGCGCGGATTTGCGGAAATTGCCCAGCCACGAGCGGGCCTTGGGCTTGGTCCACGGCTCCACCGCGCCTTGGTCGAGCGAAAGCGACGGGTCGGGAATCACGCGGTCCATGTCGAAATCGATGGTATTGCCGAACCCCTGGCAGCGCGGGCACGCCCCCACGGGCGAGTTGAAGCTGAACAGGATGGGCTCCGGCTGGGCGAACTCCAGGAGGCACGTCTTGCACTGGAACTTCTCGTTGAAGCGCAATTGATCGCCGCCCGCCGCGCTCTCGAAGATCACCTCGCCCGCCTCGCGATAGCAGATCTCGATGGTGTCGACCAGCCGCTGGTGCAGGTCCGGCCCAATGGCGATGCGGTCCACCAGCACGAACACGGGCTTCGAGAAATCGATATCCAGCAGCGATTCGGGAGTGGAGAACTCATACAGGCGCCCCGCCTGAAACAGCCGGTTGAATCCCTTTTTCCGCAGGTCGAAAAGGTGGTCGCGCAGGGCCTCCACGGAAGCATGTTCCCCGCACGGAAAGATGGCGTACCAACGCGACCCTTCGGGCAGCGTGAGCAGCCGCTCGGCCACTTCATCCACCGTGTCTTTGCGCACCACCGTTCCGCATTTCGGGCAAAAGGTCTGGCCCACGCGCGCATACAGCAGGCGCAGGAAGTCGTAGCATTCGGTGGAAGTCGCCACTGTCGAGCGTGGGTTCCGGCTGGTATTCTTCTGCCGGATGGCCACCGCCGGGGCGATGCCGTCGATGTCGTCGACCTCGGGCTTTTCCATGCGGTCGAGGAACTGCCGCGCGTAGGCCGAAAGCGATTCGACGTAGCGCCGCTGCCCCTCGGCGTAGATGGTGTCGAAGGCCAGCGACGACTTTCCCGACCCGGACACGCCCGTAACGACGGTCAACTGGTTGTGAGGGATGGCGAGCGAGATGTTCTTGAGGTTGTGGACCCGCGCCCCGCGAATCCGGATAAAGTCTTGCACGATGTGGGGCCGGGCATGCCCGGCTTCTACCATGATCGCAAGAACTTCCGTGCGGCGCAAAAGCGGATCGCGATCCGTGCGCGGGTGCAAAGACGCTTCACCGCAGAGAATTCTTAGGGTTTTCTCTGCGCTCTCTGCCATCTCGGCGATCTCAAAGCCTTTGCTCTTTCTTGGTTTTCTCCGCGTCTCTGCGTCTCTGCGGTGAAAATCATCCGGTCTTGCCGCCAAAGACGGCACGGGCCGCGCGTGCTATCCTGTCACACATACGAGGGCTTCATGGAATGTGCCTGCATGTTGAACTTCCCGCCAATCCGCGATTGTCTGTAACTCCCGGCTGTGCCGAGCACGTCCATACAATAATCGCGACTTCTCTTTGACTGGACTTCATGTTCGAGATCCTGTTTAAGTACCCGGCCAGCATCTTCCAAAAAGGCCACTTCGTCTTCCTGACGCCCTGGCCGCTGTGGCTGCTGGCGCTCGCCATCCTTGCGGCCGCGGGGCTGCTCTATTGGCACGTGCGCCGGAACCACGGCATGCTCATCGGGTTGCGGCCGGTGGCCATCTGGTTGCTAGAAGCCTGCCTGGTGGCGCTCATTCTGTTCCTGCTGTGGCACCCGGCGTTGAGCGTGGCCACGTTGCGCCCTCAGCAGAACGTGGTGGCCGTGCTGGTGGACGATTCCCGCAGCATGTCCCTGGCCGACGCCAACGGCACGCGCGAAGCCGCCGCCCAGGCGGTGCTCAACGGCGGGCTGCTGAAATCGCTGGGCGAGCGCTTCCAGGTGCGGCTCTACAAGTTCGGCAAAGAGCCGGAACGGATACAAAAGCCCGAGCAGCTTTCGGCCGCCGCGCCAGCCTCGCGCATCGGCGAGACGCTCGAGCGCGTGCTGGCCGAATCTTCCTCGCTGCCGCTGGGCGCCATGGTGCTGCTGAGCGACGGGGCCGACAACGCCGGCGGCATCGATCTCGAAACCATCTCCGCCATACGCCGCCAGCGCATCCCGGTGCACACCATGGGGTTCGGGCGCGAGCTTCCGCGGCGGGACGTGGAAATCACCGACGCGGTGGCGCCCGCGCGCGCGCTGCCGCAATCCAAGCTCACGGCGCTGGTCACGTTCCAGAACTACGGGCTTTCCGGCGGCAAGACCAAGCTGAACATTCGCGACGGCGCCAAGGTGCTGGCTTCCCAGGACGTCACCCTGAAAGCCGAGGGCGTGCCCCAGACCGAATCGCTGGTGTTCAATTGCGGCGAGGCCGGGCCGAAAACCCTGGAAGTCTCGCTCGACCCCATCGCCGGCGAGGAAAACGTCCAAAACAACAAGGTCACCCGTCTGGTCAACGTCGAGGCGCGCAAGCCGCGCATCCTTTATATAGAGGGCGAGCCGCGCTGGGAGTTCAAGTTCATCCGCCGAGCCCTGGACGATTACAACAACATCGAATTAGTCACCATGCTGCGCACCACCCAGAACAAGATCTACCGCCAGGGTGTGCCCGATCCGCCGGAGCCGCACGAACTGGAAGATGGCTTCCCCTCCAAGGCCGAAGATCTGTTCGCCTACCAGGGGTTGATTATCGGCAGCGTGGAGGCCAACTACTTTACGCCCACCCAGCAGCAGTTGATCCGCGATTTCGTGGACCGCCGCGGTGGCGGCCTGTTGTTTATGGGCGGGCGCGCCACGCTCTCCGACGGCGGTTACCCGGCCTCCCCCCTGGCCGACCTGGTGCCCACCAACCTGCCCGCGGGGAAAGGCACTTTTCACCGCGATTTCACGGGCCAGGAACTCACCGCCGCGGGCGCCCAGAGCGTCCTCTGCCGGCTGGATGAGGATGCCGCGCGCAACCTCGATCGCTGGAAGAAGATGCCCCAAATGGCCAACTATCAGGAGGCCGGCGACCCCAAGCCCGGCGCCACCGTGCTGTTGGTGTCCACCCCCGCCGGAAAGCGCAAGATGCCTCTCCTGGTGACCGAGAATTACGGCCGCGGCCGTACCGTGCTGTTCGCCACCGAGGGAAGCTGGCGCTGGAAGATGTGGCTGCCCCACGACGACAAGACCCAACCCACTTTCTGGCAGCAGATCTTGCGCTACCTGGTGACCGATGCGCCCGGCCAGGTGACCTCCTCCACGCCCAAGCCGGTGCTCTCCGATGAAACCAGGCTGCCGCTGCGGGTGGAGGTGCGCGACAAACAGTACAAGCCCGTGACCAACGCCAAGGTGCAGGCCCGCTTCATGGCTCCCGACGGCGCTTCCGCTACCGTCGAGCTGACCCCGCAACCGCTCGAAGAGGGCGTCTACAGTGGGGAATGGACCGCCGAAAAGCCCGGCTCCTACGTGGCCGACATCATCGCCGGCCGCGAACAGGAAGAGATTGGGCGCGACGTGGTGACTTTTCGAAGGGAAGACGGGGTGGCTGAGAACTTCCATACCTCGCAGAACCGCGAGCTGCTGGCGAAGCTCTCCGTCGAGACCGGCGGCCGTTACTATAGGCCCTCTGAAGCGTCCAAGCTGGCGAGTGAGATTTCGTACTCGGAAGCGGGCATCTCGACGCGCGAGACCCGCGACCTCTGGGACATGCCCGCCGTTTTCCTGCTGGCTCTCGGCATATGCGCCTGCGAGTGGCTGCTGCGCAGGCGGTGGGGTGTAGTATGAAGCTGTTCCCGCTGCTGCTGCTGGCCGCGCTCTCGGCGCCCGCCACCACCTTTTATGCGACCATCTCCGGCCTGGGCGGCGAGCCCGATTACGAGCAGCGCTTCAAGATGTGGGCCGAGGATATCGATTCCAGTTTGAAGCGCGCGGGCGGCGATTCGAGCGTGATCACGCTCCAGGCGCCCACGCGCGACCAGATCCGCGCGCGTTTCGCGGAAATCGCCAAACAGGCCAAGCCCACCGACGCGCTGGTGGTCATGCTCATCGGCCACGGCAGCTTCGATGGCGTGGAGTACAAGTTCAACATTCCGGGACCCGACATCACGGGCGCGGAGCTGGCGGCGTTGCTCGACCGCGTACCCTCGACGCACCAGCTTGTGGTGAACATGACCAGTTCGAGCGGCGGCTCCGTAGAGGCCCTGCGCCGGCCCACCCGCGTGGTGATCGCCGCCACCAGGACCGGGACGGAAAAGAACGCCACCGTGTTCGCCCGCTATTGGGCCGAAGCGCTGCGCGATCCGGCGGCGGACGTGGATAAGACGGAGACTATCTCGGCGCTCGAAGCCTTCCGTTTCGCACAGCGCAAGACCGCCGATTTCTACGAATCGCAGAAGCGTCTGGCCACCGAGCACGCGGTGCTGGAAGACACCGGCAAGGGCGAGGGCGAGCGCGCTCCTTCGGCCGAGAATGGCGAAGGCAAACTGGCCGCCGCCTTCCCCTTGGTGCGGTTGGGCGCCAATGCCGCCGCCGCGCGCGACCCCGCCAAGCGGCCGCTCCTCGAAAAGAAGGAGCAGATCGAACAGGCCATCGACAAGCTGAAGTACGGAAAGGCCGCCATGCCGGCCGACGCCTACAAAAAGCAATTGACGCAGCTTCTCTTGGACCTCGCCCGAACCCAGGAGGCCCTGGACAAGTGAGCATGTTGCTCAGCGCTTCGGGCCGGCCATGCCCGGCCCCTACGCCGCGCCGCCGTTGTAGGGGCGAGGGGGTACCCTCTGGGTCCCTCGCCCGCGGCCGCGCGTTCGCTGCACTGCTCGCCATTGCGCTGCTGCTGGCGTCAATTCTGCCGGCTCAGACGCTCGACCAGGCCGAGGCGTTTTGGAGAGCGCGCCGCTTCCAGGAGGCCAACGACGCATTCCGCGCCCTGGTCGCCCAGAATCCCAGGAACCCCGATTACAAGGTGCGCTGGGGCCGGATGTACATGGACCACGCCCAACCGGCCGATGCCGTGGACCTCTTCAACGAAGCCCTCGCATTGAAGAAGGACCACGCCGGCGCCCTGCTGGGCCTGGCCCTGGTGGCCGCGGACAATTTCGAAAGCGTGGCGGCCGGCTTGGCGCACAAGGCGCTGGCGTCGGACCCCAAGCTGGTAGAGGCGCAGGAACTACTGGCACGGCTGGCGCTCGAGGACAACGATAACGCCAAAGCCGCGGAAGAGGCCAACAAGGCTCTGGCCATCGACGCCCAGTCGGTCGGGGGCAGAGCCGTCCTCGCCACCATCGACTGGCTGGCCGGCAAGAAGGACACAGCCTTCGACCCCCACGCGGCCCGCGGCTACGAAACCGCCGGCCACTTCTTCGTCATCAATCGCCGCTACGAGGAAGGCATTCAGTATTACCAGAAGGCCATCGAGCTCGATCCGCAATTGTACAGCGCCCGCTCGCAACTGGGCGTAAACCTCATGCGCCTGGGGCAGGACAAAGAGGCTTACACCCAGCTTGAGACCTGCTACAACAACGGCTTCCAGGACGCCGCCACCCGCAATTCGCTGAAACTCCTCGATAGCTATAAGAAATTCGACACCTTCCAGACCGGCCTCATCGTTCTGAGGCTCGACAAGAAGGAAGCGGAGCTGCTGCGTCCGTTCTTCGAATCGGAAATGGAGCGCATCATCGCCACCTACGAGAAGAAGTACCGGATCAAGCTCACCAAGCCCGTGCGGGTGGAAGTTTACCCCGACCACGAAGACTTCGCCGTGCGCACCATGGGCCTGCCCGGGCTGGGCGCGTTGGGCGTCACCTTCCCGTCGGCCACCTACGGCTCCTTCATTGCCATGGACAGCCCCTCCGGCCGCCCGCCCGGCAGTTTCCATTGGGCCTCCACCCTGTGGCACGAGATGAGCCACGTGTTCACTCTGACGCTGACCGATTCCCACGTCCCGCGTTGGTTCACTGAGGGCCTGGCGGTGCACGAAGAGACCGCCGTCTCGCCGGAGTGGGGCGACCGCCTCGTCCCCCCCGTCATCATGGCCATCAAGGAAAAGAAGCTGCTGCCGGTCGCGGAGCTGGACCGCGGCTTCGTGCATCCGGTCGCCCCCGAGCAGGTGATCGTGAGTTACTTCCAAGGCGGCCGCATCTGCGATTACATCAACGAGAAGTGGGGCTGGGCGACGCTGCTCGCCATGCTGCGCGATTTCGGCAACGACGATTCCACCGCCACGGTCATCCGCAAGGAATTGAAGATGGAGCCGGCCGAATTCGACAAACAGTTTCTGGCGTTTGTCGAAGCCGGCACCAGGAACGTGGTGGACCACTTCGACGAATGGAAAAAGGGGCTGAAGCAGGTCGCCGACATGGCGAAGAACAAAGACTACGACGGCGTCATCAAGGAAGGCACGGCCATCCGCGACATGTATCCGGACTACGTCGAGGATTTCAGCGTCTACGAGTTTCTGTCCAGCGCCTACCTGGCCAAGGACAACAAGCCCGCGGCCATGGCCGAGTTGGAGCGCTACGTCAAAGCCGGCGGGCGCAATCCCGAGTCCATCAAGCTGCTCGCCAAACAGCTCGAGGATGCCGGCCGCAAGAAGGAAGCCGCCGAGGTGCTCGACCGCCTGACCTACATCTATCCGATCGACAACGAGCAGCACCAGCGGCTGGGCGCGCTGTGGATGGACGCGGGCAATGTGGCCGGCGCCATTCGCGAGTTCCGCGCGGTGGTGGCTCATAACCCCATTGATCCGGCCAGGTCGCACTACGACCTGGCCCGCGCCTACCAGTTGAACCACCAGCCCGAGCAGGCCAAAGAGGAATTGCTGGCGGCCATGGAAACCGCCCCGGGTTACCGCCCCGCCCAAAAGCTGTTACTGGAATTGACCTCTACCGAAGCTAAGTGAGAATGGAACATTATGTCGACAACCGCGACTCCGCAGATTGATTCCGAGGCTTTGAAACGGCGCATCGAGCGCTTCCGCCAGGTACAGGCCGACATCGTGAGGCAGGTTCGCCGCGTGATCGTGGGCCAGGAGGAAGTGCTGGAGCAGGTCATGATTGGCCTGTTCGTGGGCGGCCATTGTCTGATCACCGGCCTGCCGGGCACCGCCAAGACCCTGCTGGTGCGCACTCTGGCGCAAACCCTCGGCCTGGTCTTCAAGCGCATTCAGTTCACCCCGGACCTGATGCCGAGCGACATCACCGGCACCGACATTATCGAAGAGGACCCGGCCACCGGACACCGCACCTGGACCTTCGTCGAGGGGCCCATCTTCGGCAACATCCTGCTGGCCGACGAAATCAACCGCACTCCGCCCAAGACCCAGAGCGCGCTGCTCGAAGCCATGCAGGAGATGGCCTGCACGGTGCGCGGCAACAACTACAAGCTGCCCGCGCCGTTCTTTGTGCTGGCCACCCAGAACCCCATCGAGCTGGAGGGTACCTACCCGCTGCCCGAAGCGCAGCTCGACCGCTTCCTCTTCAACACGGTGCTCGACTACCTCACCGCCGACGAAGAGCTGCAGGTGGTGGACCTCACCACCGTCACCACCATCGCCCACGCCGACCCGGTGACCAACCCCGAGGAGGTCCTGGATTTCCAGCAGTTGGTGCGCATGGTCCCGATCGGCGAAAGCGTGGCGCGCCACGCCGTGGACATGGTGCGCGTGTCGCGCCCCCGCGACGAGTCTTCGCCCGACTTCGTGAAGAAGTACGTGAACTATGGCGCCAGTGTCCGTGCCGCCCAGTTCCTGGTGCTGTCGGCCAAGGCCAGGGCTCTCATGCATGGGCGATATCACGTCAGCTACGAAGACATCCGGGCGATGTACATTCCCGTATTGCGCCACCGCATCCTGCTGAACTTCCATGCGGAATCCGATCGTATGACGCAGGACGATATCTTGAAGAAAGTCCTGGAGTGGAAGGGGGCTCCGAGGGAGTAGGAGGAAGAGGATTCACCGCAGAGACGCAGAGACGCAGAGAAAACAAATGAAAGAAAGGTCAAAATCTGAGGGCGCAGAGGGGGCAGAGGTAACAAGTGCTAACCGGCTGGCGCGGTTAAGTCAACTGACTGAACAGATTATTGGCGCTGCGATTGAAGTCCACCGGAATACCGGCCCCGGCCTGATGGAATCGGTCTATGAAGAATGTCTCTGCTATGAACTGAGCCAGTTGGGCCTCGCCTTCCAACGACAGGTTCATTTGCCTGTGGCTTACAAGGGGATCAAATTGGATTGTGGGTTCAAAATGGACCTCCTGGTGGAGGACACAGTTGTTCTTGAGCTAAAGACAGTGGATCAACTCCTTCCAATCCATTCAGCCCAATTACTTACCTATTTGAAACTCTCGGGCAAAAAGGTAGGCCTCCTCATCAACTTCAACGAGTCTGTCTTGACAAAAGGCGTGAAACGCCTGGTGAACCACTTTACAGAGTCGGCGAAAGCACCTGTTACCTCTGCCCCCTCTGCGTTCTCCGATTTGTCTTTGTCTTTCTTACCTCTGCGTCTCTGCGTCTCCGCGGTGAAATCCTTCTTGTCCCTGTGTTTGAAACGACTGGTGAACCATCCTACAGAGTCGGCGAAAGCACCTGTTACCTCTGCCCCCTCTGCGTTCTCCGATTCTTCTTTGTCTTTCTTACCTCTGCGTCTCTGCGTCTCTGCGGTGAAATTCTTCTTGCCCCTGTGTTTGAAACGACTGGTGAGCCATCCTACAGAGCCGGTGAAAGCACCTGTTACCTCTGCCTCCTCTGCGTTCTCCGATTTTTCTTTGTCTTTCTTAACTCTGCGTCTCTGCGTCTCTGCGGTGAAATCCCTCTTGCCTCTGTGTTTGAAACGCCTGGTGAGCCATCCTACAGAGCCGGCGAAAGCACCTGTTACCTCTGCCCCCTCTGCGTTCTCCGATTTGTCTTTGTCTTTCTTAACTCTGCGTCTCTGCGTCTCTGCGGTGAATTAATTATGTTACAGCGCTTCCTGGACCCATCGACGCTCGCCTCCATCTCCGGGCTTGACCTGGTGGCCAAGACCGTAGTCGACGGGTTCGTCGCGGGGCTGCACCGATCTCCGGATTTCGGCTTCTCCCAGGAGTTCGCGGAATATCGTGCCTATTCCCAGGGCGACGACCTGCGGCACGTCGATTGGAACGTCTTCGCCCGCACCGAGAAGACTTTCCTCAAGCGCTACCGCGGCGAGACCAATACCCAACTGCTGATTCTGCTGGACACGTCGGCTTCCATGGCATATGGGTCGGGGGCCGTAACCAAGCTGGATTACGCGCGCTTCGTGGCGGCGTCGCTGTGTTACATGGCCCATGTGCAGCGCGACGCGGCGGGGCTGATCGTGTTCGATGAGGATGTCGGCAACTACGTGGCGCCCTCCACCAGGCAGGGACAGCTCTTTCGGCTGCTGCACGGCATCGAAAAGGCCGAAGCGGGGACGCGCACCGATTTCGCCAAGCCGTTCGTGCATTTTCAGACTTTTCTGCACCGGCGCGGAATCGTGGTGGTGCTTTCGGATTTCTACGAGGATCCGGACATCATCGTCAAAACCATCGAGCCGCTGCGCTACCGCGGCAACGACGTGATTCTCTTCCATCTGCTCGACCCGCAGGAGATCAAACCGAAATTCCGCGAGCCGGTGGTGCTGGTGGACATGGAAAACTCCGCCAACGCGCTGGAGGTTTCGCCCGAGTACACGCGCGACGAGTACCCGCGGAAGATCGATTCGCACATCGAGGCGCTTAGCTCGAAGGTGCGCGGCGCGGGTATGGAATACTTCCTCATGAATACCGCGCGGCCGCTCGATGAAGGCCTGCGCGAGTATCTGGCCGTGCGCAAGGGGAGGCTCTAGATGGGCTTCCTGACCCCTTGGTTTCTGGCCGGCGCTGTGGCCGTGGGACTCCCCATCTGGCTGCATCTCTTGAAGAAGCACAAGACCACGCCGCTGCCCTTCAGCTCGCTGATGTTCTTCGAGCGGCGCGTCCAGAGCTCCATAAAGCACAAGCGGCTGCGCTACCTGATGCTGTTTGGGCTGCGCACGGCGCTGATTGTGCTGATGGCGCTGGCGTTCGCGCATCCCTATGTCCGCCAGGTGGCGGCGCCGGCCGACCGCACCGGGGAAGTCGCCGTGCTGGCCATCGACAACTCTCTCAGCATGCGCGCCGGCAACCGGCTGGAGCAGGCCAAACAAATGGCCCGGCGCATGGTAGCGGGGCTGCGTCCGCGGCAGCGCGCGCAGGTGCTGGCGTTCGGAGCGCGCGTGCAGGTGATGAGCGAGGTGACCGACGATCGCGCGCCCATCAGCGCCGCCATCGACGCCATCGAAGTCTCCGACTCGCGTACCTCGTTCGCGGAGCTGGCGCGCTCGCTGCGCTCCATCGCGCAATCGCTCCACCTGCCGCTCGACGTGCACCTCTATTCGGACATGCAGCAGACCGGCATGCCGGCCAATTTCAACGATCTCCGGCTGAACGCGGCCGTGCGGCTGGAGCCGCATCCCATCGAGACCAAGGGTGCCCCCAACTTCGCCGTGGAGAACGTGGTGGCGCCGCGGCGCGTGTACGACAGCCGCAAATCGCGCGTGCTGGCCACTATCGCGAGCTTCGGGGCCCCCAAGGCCACCCGCGGCGTTTCCCTCGCGCTGAACCACCGCGTGATCGAGACCAAGTCGGTCGAGGTGCCCGAGAACGGCCGCGCCACTGTCGAGTTCCTCTCGCTCGAAGTGCCTTATGGGAAAAATCGGGGCGAGGTGCGCATCGATTCCGCCGACGCGCTGCCGGCCGATGACGTTTTCTATTTCTCCGTGGAGCGTGCCGACGCGCGCCATGCTCTGTTCGTGCACGAGGCCGACAACAGTCGGGATCTGCTCTATTTCAAGGCGGCGCTGGAGGCCTCCGGCCAGTCCGCCTTCGCGATGGACCCCGCCACGCCGGACCAGGCCGCCAACCTCTCGCCCGCCAAGTACGCCTTCGTGGTGCTTTCCGACGTGGGCGCGGTCCCGCTGGCTTTCGAGAACCAGTTGCGCGAATACGTGCGCGGCGGCGGCTCCGTGCTGGTCGCCCTCGGCCACATGTCGGTGGCGCGCGCGCGCGTGCCGGTCACTGGAGATCGCATCGAAGAAACGCGCTACGCGGGCAGGGAAGGCGAGCGCTTCCACACGGCGGCCTGGCTGGACCGCTCCCACCCATCTATTTTGAAGGACGACCGCTGGGACGACGTCAAGTTCTACCAGGCCATCCGCGTGGCCTCCGGCGACGCGCGCGTGGCGGCCCGGCTCTCCGACCAGACGCCGCTGCTGATGGACCACCAGGTGGGCGAGGGCCATGTCCTGGTGTTCGCCTCCACCTTCGACAACGTGGCTAACGATTTTCCGTTGCACGCCTCCTTCGTGCCCTTCATCCAGCAGACCGCGCGCTACCTCGGCCGACTGGACGACGGCCCTCCCAGCGTGCCGGTGGGATCTTTCGCGGAGCTGCGCGGCTCCAAGGAGAAAGGCGCCGCGGTGGAAGTGGTCGACCCCAAGGGCGGCCGCGTCCTTTCGCTCGAAGAAGCCACCGAAGCGCAGAATATTCAGTTCACCCTGGCTGGTTTCTACGAGATCCACCGGCCCAACCGGGCCGACGATCTGGTGGCCGTAAATGCGGACCGCCATGAGTCCGACCTGACCCCGGCCCCGGCCGAAACCCTGGCTTTGTGGCGGAATACCGCCCAAGCGTCTTCCGAGGGCGGAGCGGCGGCGCCCGGAGACCCGAAACCGCTTTCGCTCTGGTGGTATGTCATGCTGGTGGTACTGGCAATTGCGGTAGCCGAATCGCTTTTGGGGAATCGACATCTGTCCGTGGACAAGGAGGCGGCATGAATCCTTTAGATCGCCTGTCCGAGTATCTGGGCGTCATCGAGCGCAGGCTGCGATGGCTGGCGCTGTCGCGCGGCGTGGCGGTGACGGCCGCCGCGGCCCTGGTTCTCACGGTGGTGGCCGTGTTGGCGGCCAACTACTTCGCCTTTTCCAATCCCAGCGTCCTGGGCGCGCGGGTGTTTCTCTTCCTCGGGCTGGCCTTCGCCCTGGCGGCGGCGCTGATCGTGCCGGTGATCCGCCTCAACCGGCGGCGCGCGGCGCGTACCGCCGAGGCTGCGTGTCCTCAGTTCGAAGAGCGCCTGCTCACCTTCAGCGAGCGTGTGGAACAGAATCCGCGCGATCCCTTCCTGGAGCTGCTGGCGGCCGATACGCTTTCGGTGGCCCAGCAGGCCCAGCCGAAAGACATTGCCCGGACCGCCTGGATTTTCAGTTTCTCCTCCGCCGGCGCGGCCGCGGCCCTGCTGCTGCTCTGGCTGGGTACCTCCGGCCCGGGCTTTCTGGGCTACGGGACTTCGCTGCTGTGGGGAGGCGTGCCGAAGGGCGGCGTGAAGCCCTACTACGACATCCAGGTCGAACCCGGCAACCGCACCGTGCGCAAGCGCGCCGACCAGGCCATCACCGCGCGCCTCGTGGGCTTTGCCGCGCCCAAAGTGCGTTTCTTCGCGAAATACGCCAGCTCCTCCCAGTGGGAACAGGCCGAAATGGCAACCGAGCCGGGCGGCTCCGCCTACCAGTTCCTCATCGCCGGCGTGCCGGAATCGCTGGAATATTACGTGGAAGCGGGCGGCGTGCGGTCGTCCTCCTACAAGCTCAATGTCATCGATCTGCCCTCCGTCAAGAACATCCGCGTCACCTATCGCTACCCGGCGTGGACCGGGATGAAAGACCGCGTCGAGAACCCCGGCGGCGATCTGCGGGCCGTGGAAGGCACTACCGCCGAGGTTGCCATTCAGACCGACAAGCCGCTCTCGACCGGCGCCATTCTGCTGGATGACGGATCCAAGCTGGCGCTGCGCCAGAGCGGCGCGAACGAGCTGGTGGCCAGCGTACCCATCCGTAAGGACGGCCTGTATCACGTCGCCGCGGTGGAGAGCGGCGAGGACGTACGCCTCAGCGAAGACTATTTCATCGAAGCGCAGAAGGAGCGTCCGCCCGAAGTGAAGATCGCACGGCCGGGCCGCGATTTCAAAGCCACTCCCATCGAGGAAGTCTCCGTCCAGGTGGAAGCCAGGGACGATTTCGGCCTGAAGGACGTCTCCTTGCACTACTCCGTGAATGGCGGGGCGGAGAAGACGGTTTCCATGCTGCCGGCCAGGGACGCCCGGAATTCCTCCGGCACCACCGTCATCGCGCTCGAAGACTTCAAGGTGGAGCCGGGCGACATCGTCAGCCTGTACGCCACCGCCAAGGATGGGCGCGCCACCAGCAACACCGATATTTTCTTCATCGAGGCGCAGCCCTTCGAGCGGAACTACTCGCAATCCCAGGACGATGGCGGCGGTGGCGGCGGCGGCGAAGGCGGGCAGCAGAGCGAGATCTCCCAGCGCCAGAAGGAGATCATTACCGCTACCTGGAACCAGCTCAAGGGATCGGGCGCCAAGGGCAGCGATGCGGAGAACGCGGCCTTCCTTTCCTCCGTCCAGTCGAAACTGCGCGACCAGGCGAAATCTCTCGCCGAGCGCATGAAGGCCCGCCAGATTCAGGGCGCGGGCGACTCCTTCAAGAGCTTCGTCGGCGACATGGACAAGGCCGTGGAGTCGATGGGGCCGGCCTCCGATAAGCTCAAGGGTGCCAAGTGGCAGGATGCCCTGGCGCCGGAGCAGAAAGCGCTGCAATACCTGTTGCGCGCGGAGGCCACCTTCCGCGATATCCAGGTGGCGTTCGGCGGCCGTGGCGGGCGCGGCGGCGGCGGTGGCGGCGGTGGTAATGGCGCCACCCGCGACCTCGAAGGTCTCTTCGATCTGGAGCTCGACACCGAGAAGAACCAGTACGAGAGCGGCCGTATGACGCAATCCGCCGACCAGCGGCAGCGCGCCATCGACGACGCGCTGCAAAAACTCGAGCAGCTTGCCAGGCGGCAGCAGGAGCTCGCCCAACAGCAGCGACAGAACCAGCAACAGACCTCGCAGCAGCGCTGGCAGCAGGAGATGCTGCGGCGCGAGGCCGAAGAGCTTCAGCGCCAGATGGAGCAGTTGACCCGGGGCGACAGCGGACAACTGAGCCGCAACGGCCAGCAAGGTCAACAGGGCCAGCAGGGCCAGCAAGGGCAGCAGGGCCAGCAAGGGCAGCAGGGACAACAGAGCGGTCAGCCAGGGCAGCAGGGTCAGCAGTCCGCCCAGCAACGCGGCCAGCAGGGCCAGCAGCCGCGCGGCGCCGACTCGCAGCAATTGCGCCAGACCCTCGACCGTTTGCAGCAGGCCGTGGACGATATGCGCCAGGCGGCATCCTCCCAGCAGGCCGGCACACCGCAGGGCGATGCCCAGGCCCGGCGCGCGGCCGACCGCCTGAAAGAGGCGCAGCAGACGCTCTCCGGGCTGCGCAGCAAGGAAGCCGGCGGTCAGGTGGACGATCTGGCTCGCCAGGCCGCGGAGCTGGCCAGCCGCCAGCAGGATTTCGAAGGACAGATGCGCCGCGCCTTCGGCCCGCAGAGCAAAGGCATCACCCGCGATCAGGCCGAGCAGTTGGCCACCCAGGGAGAGGGCGAGCTCAAGGACCTGAAGCAGCTCGAGCAGGACATGCAGAGCGCCGTGCGCGACCTGATGGCCACCGAGCGCAAAGCCTCCAGCCAGTTGCGCGAGGCGCTGGGAGACATGCAACAGGCGGAGCTGCCGCGCGACATGCAGCGCAACGCGAATTGGATCCGCCAAGGCTTAGGCGATTACGCGGTCATGTCCGAATCCATGATCACCCAGGGCCTCAACGAGTTGCGCGACCAGTTGAAACAGGTGCAGCAGTCCATGGCGGCCGGCGGCAAGGATGGCAAGCCCGGGCCGGGCCAGGATGACAAGGCAATGGAGCAGGCTCTGGCCAACGTCGAGCGCCTGCGTCAACAACTGGAGCAACTGCAAGCCCAGCGCCGCCAGCCAGGGCAACAGGGCGGACAGCGCGGTCAGCAGGGCCAACAGGGACAGCAAGGCCAACAGGGACAGCAGGGACAAGGTGGCCAGCAAGGTCAAGGTGGCCAGCAGGGCCAGGGTGGACAGCAGGGCCAAGCCGGCCAGCAGGGTGGTCAGCAGGGGCAGGGTGGCCAGCAGGGCGGCCCCGGCAACCCCGGCGGGCAGTTTAACCCCGCGGGCCCGGGTGGCGGCCAGAATGGCGGCCGTTGGAACGGCGGCCCCGGCGGCCCGGATGGATACCGGTTGGGTGGTTACACCGGCAATGACGATCCCCGCAATTACCCCGGCGGCCCCGTCCGTCCGGAGGATTTCCAGAACACCTATCGCAACACCATGCAAAGCCTGCGCCAGCTCGAACAGCAGGCCCAGGCCGATCCCGCTATGGCGAAGGACATCCAGACGCTCATGCGCGACCTGCAGCGTCTCGATCCCTACACCTACGCCAACGACCCGCTACTGGCGGAGCGCATTCACGCCGCGCTCATGTCGGGCGTCGAGCAGGTGGAGATGGAGTTGCGCCGCAAGGTGGAGGAGACCACCGGCAACGGCAGCGTCCGCAGTCCCGGCGGCGAGACCGTCCCGCAAGGCTACGCCGACGCCGTGGCCGAATACTTCCGCAAGCTGAGCAAGTCGAAGTAGGGGGACTGCGAAGAGATTGGTCTCCTGGAAGGAAAATGGCCGAAAGGAGCGGAATATCTCCGCAAGTTGAGCAATTGGAAGTAGCGGGCTATCCCTTCATATAGCCTATAATCTATAATAGACCAATAGAAAATAGGTTATAGACTATGGACAAGACAAAGCTTGCCGCCCACTCCCGCTCCCAACTCGATAAGCGTTTCAACCAGATAGGCCCACTATCGCGGTTCAACGTGCCGGTCCGCGGGTGGATCAGGGCCATTCGGGCAGGTCTCGGCATGTCCTCCGAGCAGCTCGCGACACGGCTCGGCATCAAGCAGCCTTCCGTCGTCGCGCTGGAACAGTCCGAAGCGAAGGGCACCATAGAACTGGCGACGCTGCGGCGCGTCGCCGAAGCTCTCGACTGCATGCTCGTTTATGCGCTCGTCCCGAACAAGCCGCTGGAGACCATCGTCCGGGACCGGGCGCGCATACTGCTCCGCCGCCGCCGCGAGCCAGTCGAGCATTCGATGCTGCTTGAGGACCAGGCGGTAAGCGCGCGGGACTCCGAAGCGCGCCTCGACGAGTTCCTCCGCGAGACCAATCCGAGCCGGTTCTGGGACGAGCCGTGAACGGCATTTTCGAGGAGCCGGACAGTGCGACGCCGCTAACGCCGGAGGAAATGCGCGATCTCATCCCCGCGCACATTGCCTTCCGGCGCGAATTGAACGAGGCCGAGCAGGAGAATATTGCCCGCGCGGAGGAGTGGGCGCTCAGCCGCCGCCGGCGCGATCTGCTAAGCGAAAAGTTCATCAAAGATCTGCACAAGCACATGTTCGGCGACGTATGGCGCTGGGCCGGCAAGTTCCGGACCAGCCAACGGAATATCGGGATTGACTACTGGCTAATACCCATGGAACTGCGCCAGTTGCTCGACGACGGCAAAGCCTGGATTGAATTCGGAACCTGGCCCGCCGATGAAATCGCCGTACGTTTTCATCACCGGCTTGTCGGCATACACCCGTTCCCGAACGGCAATGGCCGTCATGCCCGCCTGATGGCCGATCTTCTGGTGATGCGGCTCGGCCGTGAACGGTTTTCGTGGGGACGGAAGAGTCTGCGCGATCGCGGCGCGGCACGGACGCGCTACCTCGAAGCGTTGCGCGCCGCCGACAATCGCGACATCGCCTTATTGCTGGCGTTCTCACGAGCATAGTGACAGCGCCTGCATTGAGCGCCTTTTTCGCCGTATTTCCGCCGCGCGCATCCGCTACAATCGCAGTAGTGAGGACCGCCGTCTATCTCGTCCTGGCCGCCTCGTGTGTCTGGGCCGCGGACGTTCCGATGACGCTTGTCTCGGAGGACGAAGCCGAGCCGATCCACAGCGCCATCGTCCGCAAGGAGGCCTGGACGCAGGACGCCGTACGCCGCCTGCGCGCCGATGCCGACCGGCACCTGCGGGAAGGCTCCTGGACCGTGACTACCGAGCGCCCCAAAGGCGTCGATCTCGATCCCCACGACTATTACAGCGAAGCCCCCTACTGGTGGCCCGACCCCGCCAACCCCAGCGGCCCCTACCTCCGCCGCGATGGCGAGATCAACCCCGACCGCTTCACCGCCAACCGGGCGGCCCTCAATGCCATGTGCGACACTGTCTTTTCTCTCGGCGCCGCCGCCTTCTATCTGGACGACACCCGCTACGCCCAGCGCGCCGCGCGTGTCGTCAATACCTGGTTCATCAATCCCAAGACGCGCATGAACCCCAACCTGGAACACGCCCAGGCCGTCCCCCACGTGGATACCGGCCGGCCCGCCGGAATCCTCGATGGCCGCGTCCTGGTCCGGGCCGTTCAGGGCATGGAGTTCCTGGCGCAGACCGGCGTTTGGGATCTCCGGGACCAGGCCGCCGCGCACCGCTGGTTCGAAGAGTACCTGCAATGGCTCACGCATAGCAAGAACGGCATCGAGGAACGCCGGAGCGGCAACAATCACGCTTCCTGGTGGGCCGTGCAAGTGGCCGCCGTGGCCACCTTTGTCGAAGACCGCGCGGCCCAACGGACCGCTTTCGACTACTATCGCGACCGCATCCTCCCTCTCCAGATCCGCGCCGATGGCAGCGCCCCGCGCGAGGAGGTCCGCACCCGTTCGCTCTCTTACTCCGCGTTCAACCTCGAGGCTTTCGCCATGCTCTGCCGGATGGCGCAGGCGCAAGGCACGGACTTGTGGACGATGCGCGCCAGGAATGGCGCCGGCATAGGCACGGTCGTCGATTACCTCGAGCCCTATCTCGGCGATCCCCGCCAGTGGAGCAAGGAGCAGGTGGCCGAATTTCGAAATGACGGCTTGTACTTTCTGGCTTTTGCCGGAATCGGCCTGAAGAAGCCGGAGTACGTGGCGCTGTTTCGAAAACTGGAGCGTCCCGAGGGCGCCTGGCTCAGTTTCGTGGACCTCATGGTAGGCCGCTGGGAAGCCGCCGCCCATCAGACCAGGCACTAAAACCTGGGGCCTGACGAATGTGTCCCAAGGCGCGCGCCCCTTTCGCCCAACACCGTGTCGCCACGCCGCCGCGTGGACACATCCGTCAGTCCCCGGGTTTCACTTCTGCGATAATCTCCACGTGCGCACCATCATCGAACCGTTCCGCATCAAGAGCGTCGAGCCGCTGCACTACACCACCCCGGAGGAGCGCCAGCGCTACCTCCAACAGGCCGGCTACAACCTGTTCCTCATTGAAGCCCGCCATATCCTGATCGACCTGCTCACCGATTCCGGCACCAGCGCCATGTCCACCGAACAGTGGGCCGCCGTCATGCGCGGCGACGAATCCTACGCCGGCAGCGAAAGCTACTTCCGCCTCAAGCGCGTGGCCGACGCCCTTACCGGTTTCCGCCACATGATCCCCACCCACCAGGGCCGCGCCGCCGAACGCATCCTTTTTACGGTCATGTGCCGGCCCGGCCACGTGGTCCCCTCCAACACCCACTTCGATACCACCCGGGCCAACATCGAATTCACCGGCGCGCGCGCCGTCGATCTCCCCATCCCCGAGGCCGCCGACACTCAGGCCCGCCTCGACTTCAAGGGCAATATGGACGTGGCCGCGCTCGAATCCCTGATCCTCTCCGAAGGCGCCGCCAAAATCCCTCTCGCGATGCTCACCGTCACCAACAACTCCGGCGGCGGCCAGCCCGTTTCCATGGCCAACATCGAAGCCGTCAAGCGCGTCTGCGCGCGTCACGGCATCCCCTTCTATCTGGACGCCTGCCGCTTCGCCGAAAACGCCTGGTTCATCCGCGAGCGCGAGCCGGGCTACGCCGATTGGTCCCCCAGGCAAATTGCCCGGAAGATGTTTTCGCTGGCCGACGGCTGCACCTTCTCGGCCAAGAAGGACGCCTTCGCCAACATCGGCGGCTTCCTTTCCACCAACGACGACCGCCTGGCCCAGCAGGAGACCAACCTGCTCATCCTCACCGAAGGCTTCCCCACCTATGGCGGCCTGGCCGGCCGCGACCTCGACGCCATCGCCGTGGGCCTCGAAGAGGTGCTCGACCCCGATTATCTGCGCTACCGCATCGTCTCCACCGGCTACCTCGGCCGCCACATCGCCGATCGCGGCGTCCCCATCGTCGAGCCGCCCGGCGGGCACGCCATCTACATCGATGCCGCCCGCATGTTGCCGCACATCCC
>Ga0182021_10000282_pt1 | contig 51905 bp, 48 predicted proteins | sample 612E3MmetaG_FD_120493 | JGI IMG/M metagenome (GOLD analysis project Ga0182021, IMG submission 120493) | Permafrost microbial communities from Stordalen Mire, Sweden - 612E3M metaG (Illumina Assembly) | ecosystem: Environmental > Terrestrial > Soil > Wetlands > Permafrost | place: Sweden... | reverse complement strand
GGTCATTGCGAGGATCCCGATGAAATCGGGAGACGAAGCAATCCATAACAACCATTCAGAAAATATACTTTTAAGATAACCCACATGAAACACATTTCTCACATTTTATTTTTTGCCATCTTTCTGGCGTCTTCCTGTACCAGCCAGAAGCAGCTCGCCTACCTGAATAACCTACCGGTACCTTCCGGCGAAGAAAAATTCACAATGGCAGTACCCGATTATAAGATCCAGAACCGCGATATCCTTTACATTACTGTTAAAGCCATGGACTCCCAAGGTGTGATAACGGATTTCCTTGGCGGGAGCGGAGCATCCGGTGGAGCAGTGAATATGCAAGGCGAATCGGGAGGTTTTTTGTTTGGCTATGATGTAAAACCCGATGGAAGCATTATTGTTCCGGTCATAGGAGTAATACAAGTGGAAGGGAAGACTCTTGAAGAAATACAAGCAATTTTGCAGGAGCAATTCAGTAAACATTATAAAAATGCAATTGCTGAATGTAAATTGCTGAGTTTTAAATTTACGGTTATCGGGGAAGTAAAAGCCCCGGGAACCTATGTCAATTATAACAACTATCTTACAGTTCTTGAGGCGATCGGACGTGCAGGAGGTATTGGTGATTATGGTAAAAGAGACCGGATACTTGTAGTACGTCCCACGGATAAAGGGACAAAAACCTATACTTTAAATTTGCAGGACAAAGCAATTTTAAGTTCTGAAGCGTATTTTCTTCTCCCAAACGATGTTGTGATTGTGGAACCAATGAAACAAAAGATATTCAGCCTGAACCTTATGACATATACATTTTTTATTACATCTGGCTTATCTACAATTTCAATGACTTTGTTGCTTATCAATTTTTTAGGCAAATAGATTCCAAACCGAAATTTCTGGTCTGATGAATTTTACAGCATACTACGTACTTCTTAATTAAATGTTGGAACTTCAAATCTGATATCATGACAAACCCCACCTATCCAAATGGTTACCCGGAACCCCTCGACCCGCAACTGGACGATGACAGTTTCATTGTTAAGCGCTATTTATCTTTATTTATAAGCAACTGGTACTGGTTTGCGATTTCATTATTTACAGCGCTTACTATTGTTTATTGCATAAACAGGTATTCCGAAAAGATATTCACAGTTTCTTCCTCACTTTTGATCAAGGATGAAAAGGGAGGAGGATTGTCATTTGGGAAAAATATTATGCCCGGGTCCGAAGTATTTAACAGTCAGCAAAATCTGAATAATGAAATAGGAATACTGAAGTCATTCAGGCTCAACAAAAGAGTAATTGATTCATTACCCGAATTCAAAATAGTATATTTTGGTGTCGGGAAAAGAAACATTGTTGAGAGCCGGCTTTATAAAGGATCTCCTTTCCTGGTAAAAACGGAGTCGATTAACAGGCAGCCTCAAAATGTAAAAATATATGTCACGATAACTTCTGCCACAACATACAGGCTGGAAACAATAGGTAAAAATAAAATTGCAGGAAATAGAAAATTTGGTGAGCGATTTAGTGATTATGGATTTAATTTTATAATTAACCTGAGAGATCCTGAACATTTTGCATTCAGACCGGAAGAATCAAATAAATATTATTTTTTATTTCTTGGATCTGAGGATCTTGCAAGCTATTATATGGGAAAGCTCGATGTAACCCCGATCGGTAAAGATGCCACACTTGTTAATTTAACTTCTTCAGGTTTTGTACCGGAGCAGGAAGTTGATTACCTTAATAAGTTGATGGAACTTTACATGTGGGAGGGTCTGGAATCCAAGAACCAGACTGCAGACAGTACAATTAAATTTATTGATCGTCAGATTAAAACTATTTCGGATTCTCTAATAAATGCTGAGAATAATCTTCAGAATTTCAGGCTGGAAAACAAACTGGTTAACATCAGTGAAGAAGGGACCTTCCTTCAACTCCAGATAGAAAAATTTGAGAATGAGAAAACGATACTTGAACTTCAATATCAATATTATCAGTATCTTAAAGAATATCTTAGCTCAAGGAGCGAGTCGGGCGATATTATTTCTCCTTCTGTGATGGGTGTTTCTGACCCGGGGTTAGGAAGGTTGGTTAGTGAGCTTGCAGTGCTGCAACAAAAGAAAAAACAACTATCCATGAATCTTTCCGCGGAATTGCCACCGGTAAATCTTTCGGAGGAAAACATAGTTATTGCAAAGAAGGCTCTTTCCGAGAATGTTGAAAGCGGTCTTTTTAACCTTGAACAATCTCTTGCAGATGTAAACAAAAGGATAGATAAGGTTAGCCAGGAAATATCAAAGCTTCCCGGCACCGAAAGGGAGATGATAAGTATTAAAAGAAAATTTGATCTTAATAGCACTGTTTACACTTATCTTCTTGAAAAAAGAGCAGAGACAGGAATAGCAAGAGCTTCTAATGTGTCAGATAATAAAATTATCGATGAAGCCGAAATATATAATTCCTCCCAGATAAAACCCAGACCCAGGAGTAATGATTTAAAAGCTTTTATTATCGGGTTGTTTGCGCCTGGTCTCATAATAACCTTATTATATTATTTTAATAACAGGATCATAGACAATGGCGATATACTCAAAAGAACAACTGTTCCGATAGTCGGGTATGTCAGTCACAACGAAAACATAAAAGAGATACCGGTAATTGACAACCCCGGGTCAGCTCTTTCAGAGTCCTTCAGATCAATCAGAACAACTCTCAGGTATTTAATTAAAGAGATACCTCACCCCGTTATTGCAATTACATCCACAGTAAGTTCAGAAGGCAAGACATTTATATCAATTAATCTTGCTGCAGTTACAGCATTGCTGGGGAAAAAGGTATTATTAATAGGCCTTGATCTGCGAAAACCGAGAATACACAGAATAATCGGTATTGACAACAATGAAGGGCTGAGCACCTATCTAAGCAGTAATTGTGAATACGCTGATGTAATAAAGGAGACTACATTAAAAAATTTGTATTACGCTTCATCAGGACCTGTACCTCCAAATCCTGCTGAACTGATTGATGACGAAAGGATGAATACCTTTATTGAAAAAGCAAAAATGGAGTTTGATTATATTATTATTGATACTCCTCCCATCGCAGTAGTTTCCGATACTCTCTTGATTTCGAGGTTTGTTAATATTAACCTGTTTGTTGTAAGGCAGAGGTTCTCTTCAAAAAACACCCTGGAATTAATTCAGGAATTATACAAGGGAGAAAAACTTAGAAACATGGGTATCATTATTAATGATATCAGTTTATCCGGCTATTATGGATACGGACTCAGATATGGATATTACAGGGGGTATGGATACGCATACGGCAAAAATTATTATGGTCAGTATTCTTATTACAGGTATGGATATTCTGATAAAGAACAGGGCTATTATAATACTTGATATTTTCTGAAACTCAACCTCTGGAATAAAGCTAACATATAAAGGATAATAGTTGATAGCATGCAGAGAATCTCTTAAGCATCAAAATTTCAAAATAATTTCAGAATAATTACTTGCACAACTAAATCTATTTAGTTGAACTCAATACAATTGCAAAAAACTGAAAACAAAAAATACATCTATTCTAAACATTTAAGAATTTCATCAAAATGAAATTATCGTCAGGGGGTAAAAATATTATCGATTATATTGATGTAATTATAGTTTTCTGTTTCAGTGGATTAATAATTTCAACCCTCATTATTTTTCATGTTCCAAACGATTTTGGTGTACATAAAGACATTCTTATAAATAGTCTGGCAAAAGGCCAATTTCCTGCACCTCCTGTTTATTATGGATTGCTTTATATTTTCTCTTTTGGTTTAGCTTCAGGTAAAATAATTTTTGCGGCTACTGTTTTTTTAATTAGTTTTTTTGTAACAATGAAGTTTTCAGTTACAAAATACTTTGTTAGGAAGATTATTATAAATAGTAACCCCAAATTTACAAACATGACAGAGTCAGAATATTTGAAATTAAACAGGATAGTGATTTTTATAAGTTCCTGTTTGATTATCATTACTCCATTGTCATTTGGCACAAGTTTATATCTGGGGAAAATTGGAATAAATGTCTGGCATAATGACACGATTATTGCAGAATGGCCATTTGCCTTATTGCTTTTTATTTACAGTAGTAATTACTTATATTATAAGGAGAAAAGGGATTTTTATCGTATTATAATTTTTATAATCGTTTGCATATTAATTAAACCTTCTTATTTTTTAGCCTTTATTGCGGCATTCCCAATAATGAGCTTAATATCTGAATATATAAAGGCGAAAAATTTAAAGTTTGATATTCGGATTCTTCTTATTATTTTAATCGGTTTGACAGTACTTTTTACTCAATATTATCTTATTTATAAATTGGGAGTAAGTGAAATGCCTGGTAGTAATTACCTGCAAAAAACAGTTATCAAAATTAATCCTTTTTACGTATGGAAGATTTATTCAAAAAATATTCCATTTGACTTAATGATGTCAATCATGTATCCCGTAATCTTCATAATCGGTTATTTTAAAAAAATCAGGCATAATATAGGTTATATCTATTCTTTGATTACTTTCTTAATAGGTTTGCTTATAGCCATCTTATTTGTTGAAGCTGGCCCAAGAGATTTTCACGGAAATTTTTTCTGGACAGTTATTATTACCAATTATATTTTATTTGCTTATAGTATTTCATTGAATGTTAAATTTATTCTGGATCGAAACCGATTATTGCTTAAAGACTATTTCCTTTTAACTATTTTTATGGCACATGTTATTAGTGGCATGTATTATATTATAAGTTTATATATCCTGAAATCATTCTAGAGATATAAAATCTCATTATGAACTAATATAGTATGATTAAACCTTTCTAAACGCTATGAATAAACAAAGGTATCATGCAAAAGTTTAGTCCCCACATATCAGTGGTTTCTCCTGTTTATGGGTGCAAAACATGCCTGTATGAACTATATTTCCGGTTAAAAGAAACTCTTGAAAAAATTAGTCCCGAATTCGAAATCATTCTTGTAAATGATGCAAGTCCCGATGGAGCTTGGGATACTATAGTTGAGCTTGCGAATAAAGACAAACGTGTTAAAGGGATTGATCTTTCCCGCAACTTTGGACAGCATTGTGCTATTACTGCCGGATTAGATTATTGTACAGGCGAATGGGTAATTGTGATGGACTGCGATTTACAGGATCAACCTGAAGAAATTGTTAACCTTTACAAAGAAATACTTAAAGGCTATCAAATTGTTTATGCTCAGCGGTTTGAACGCAAAGACAGATTTATTAAACGAATCTTCTCGAAATTGTTTTATGCTGCTTTTAGCTATTTAACCAATACAAATCAGGATCCAACAATTGCAAATTTTGGTATATACCACAAAAAAGTAATAGATTCCATAAGAAATATGGGAGATTCTCACAGATATTTTCCCACCATGGTAAGATGGGTCGGATTCAAACATACAAAAATAAAGGTTGCTCACGCTGAGAGAATTGATGGTCATACTTCATATTCTTTCAAAATGTTGATCCGGTTAGCGATTGACAACATTCTTACATTCTCAGATAAACCTTTGCGGTTAGCAGTTAAATTTGGATTTTTTATTTCCTGTCTTGCTCTCCTTTACGGGATCTACAATTTGATATTGTTTTTTGATAATAAAATCCTGGTCCCGGGTTACACTTCATTAATAATTTCTGTATGGTTTCTTTCAGGATTAATTATAATGGTTTTAGGCGTTGTCGGACTTTACATAGGTAAAACTTTTGACACAGTTAAAAATCGCCCAAAATATCTTATTCTGGAGAAGACTTTTTAAAATGCAATTAAATACGATTGAAATCTTAGAATGGGATTCCCGGTTTTTTGGATATCCGGTTGCCAGAATTTTTTTAGATCAAGAGGGAAGCGATATTTTGGACATTATATTTCAAAAGTTAAAATCAGGGAAATATCGGTTGACTTACTTTTATGTGCCACCCAAAGAACAAGGAATAATTAATCGAATAAGTAAAGAAGGTGGAATTTTAGTAGATCAAAAAGCAGTATTCTCAAAATTTACGGAGAAACATAACGAATGTTCAAATAATATTGTTGAATTTCAAGATGCAGAAATAAATGAAAAGCTTAAAAAATTAGTTTTAGAAGCAGGCACATACTCCAGGTTTCGTCTTGATAAGAACTTTGTTAATAATGAATACGAAAGGTTGTATGTTGAATGGCTCATTAAGTCCGTAAATAAAGAGATCGTTTTTAAAACAATTGTGGCGAAGAGCAACTCTGACATAATTGGATTAATAACCCTGGGTGAAAAATCAAATTATGCTGATATTGGCCTTGTTGCTGTTGATCGAAATTACCGGGGTAAAGGAATAGGTTACGATTTAATTCACACAGCAGAAACCATAGCTTATGATATGGAATTTAAGAAAATAAAAGTTGTTACACAATTAATAAACAAAGCAGCCTGCCGGCTTTATAATAAGTGCAATTTTCAAATTGAAAACATTAAGAATATTTACCATTTCTGGCAATAGTATATTCTAATCTCTTTATACTACACACTATTTTAAAACCATTATGAATCTTTCTCTTAATCTTAATTTAATAGCAAATAATGTTGAATTAATTGATGATATATGGTATTCTAAAGGAAGGTTAAACATTTCTTATCCTAAAGATGGAAATTCAAATTGTTTTCAAATTGAAGAGAACAGTTTTTGGTTTAAACATAGAAATTCGATGATTCTTGATATAATAAAAACTTTCCGCCAAGATTATATTTTTGACATTGGAGGAGGGAATGGATTTGTAACAAAATCATTATAGGAGAATGGTTATAATGCACTTTTTGGTAGAACCAGGGATACTAGGAGTTAAAAATGCTCAAAAATTTTACAGCTTAGTCATTAATCTCTTTAATGATAAATATAAAACCATTGAAAAAGCAGTGGCCCTTGCCAAGTTCAATAAAAGTAAAATTTCATAAAGGATTATTTACCTTAAATGAATAATCTAAAAATTTACTTTCCTCATCTTAGCGGTATTCGCTTTATTGCAGCATCTCTGGTAATTATTCACCATATAGAACAGCTGAAAAGTATTTTTAAACTTCCTTCTTTATGGGGAGATAGTGGGCCTCTATCTAATTTTATTTCAATCATTGGGCTTCAAGGGGTAGTTCTTTTTTTTGTATTAAGCGGGTTTCTAATTACATATTTATTGTTAGAGGAAGAATCGAGGACCAACAGAATAGACGTTAAGAAGTTTTATATACGTAGAATATTACGTATATGGCCACTTTACTTACTTATTGTGATTGCATCCTTATTTATTCTTGTTCATTTTAATCTTTTTTTATGGCCAGGTTATGAGAAAAGCGTTATTCAGTATAAAATTTATTTGAAATTATTCTTCTATATTCTTTTTTTTGCAAATCTTGTTCTGGCTTTTTTTGGAATCATCCCTTATGCATCACAAACCTGGAGTATCGGCACTGAAGAACAGTTTTATCTAGTCTGGCCTTTAGTCCTTAAGTATGTACATAAATACAAATTGTTTTTGATGGTGAACATTGTAATTTTTTTTAATCTAATAAGGATTTATTTTACATCATCAATTTCTGATATAATTCCCTATAAAATTATTCTTAGGGCTTTTTTCAACGGTTTTACAATAGATTGTATGGCCATAGGTGGTTTCTTTGCAGTAATTTTATTTCAAAAGCATAAACTACTTAGGTTGTTTATGAATAATATCATATTTTATCTATCCATTATTGCTGTCTTTGTATGCTATTCAATGGGTCTAAATTTCCCATTTATCAATTCAATAGTTTATTCCGGTCTTTATGGCATAATTCTTCTCAATTTTGCAGCTAACAGATCCATAAAAATTAGTTTAGAAAATAAAGTTTTGAACTATCTAGGAAATATCTCATATGGTTTATATATGCTTCATCCTATTGGAATAACACTTGCAATCAAACTTTCTATGAAATTGAATATTGGCAACAACTTTGTGATTTATCCATTAGCTATTATATTTACTATTACACTTGCCTCCTTGAGTTATTATTGGTATGAAAGCTATTTCATGAAATTAAAATCAAGATTTGCCATAGTAAAAAGTGGAAGTGAAGTATGAATGTTTTGATTATTAAAAACAAAGAATTTTTTATAAGAGCGTTATATATGCAAAACAAATTATGATCATACCTTAATAAATATGATTCCCTTTAATAAACCCTACCTAACAGGTAAAGAGCTTGATTACATCAAAGATGCAGTTTTTAGAGGTAAAATATCGGGCAACGGTTTTTATACAAAAAAATGTCAAGAGTTCTTTCAGGAACGTTATGGTTTTAAAAAATGTTTGTTGACAACCAGTTGTACTGATGCTCTTGAAATGGCAGCTATACTCTGTAATCTTCAACCAGGCGATGAAGTAATTATTCCTTCATATACTTTTGTATCCACAGCCAACGCGTTTGTATTAAGGGGTGCAAAAATTGTTTTTGCCGACAGCAGGGAAGATCACCCCGGAATTGACGAAAGTAAAATTGAATCACTGATTACTTCACGTACCAAAGTAATAGTACCTGTTCACTATGCCGGAGTCGCCTGCGATATGGATGTTATTATGGATATTGCAAAACGTCATAACCTTTTGGTAGTGGAAGATGCTGCTCAGGCAATAGATTCATACTATAAAGGCAGACCACTTGGTGGAATTGGCCATTTAAGTTGTTTTTCTTTTCATGAGACAAAAAACATTCAATGTGGAGAAGGAGGAATGTTGGTTATTAATGATGAGCGCTTTCTTAGACGTTCAGAAATAATTTGGGAAAAAGGCACTAACAGGGCTGAGTTTTTTCGTGGTGAAGTGAATAAATATGGATGGATCGATATAGGTTCATCCTTTTTACCGTCGGAAATGAATGCAGCTTTTTTGTGGGCACAAATCGAAAATCTTGATAAAATCCAAAACCGCCGTTTAGATCTCTGGAGCAGGTATTACGATGGATTAAAACAATATGCCGAAATAAAGCAATTTACTTTACCCATAATGCCTATGTTTGCCACAAACAATGCACACATGTTTTATCTGGTATGTAATTCTATAAAGGATCGTACTATGCTGATCTCCCATTTAAAAGCAAAAGGAGTGTTATCCGTATTTCATTATTTAAGCTTGCATAAAAGTGAATTTTATTATTCCAGGCATGATGGCAGAAATTTAAGTAATTGTGATCATTATTCAGATTGCCTGGTGCGGTTGCCATTATTTTTTGAATTGGGTTTAAACGATATAGATGATATCGTCAATACGTCTATCGAATCTATGATTACCCAGGAGTAGAAGTGATTTCAAAAAAGGCAAGGTGGTTATTATTAAAACTAAAATGAACATTTTAATTAAATTATTCCAGGGGAAAAAACTATATTTTTTCATATTATTGTTTTATTCCCTGTATTATATTATAACACTAATTTCTGCTTACCCTATTTATGAAGACGAAGCCTGGTATGCAAGTTCGGCATATAACTTTTCCAACGGGGGGTGGTTTATCAGCAAGTTAATAGGAACCGGGCTTCCAAATTCTATTTTTCCGCTATTTGAGGGAATTGTGTTTAAGATTTTTGGTTTTTCTTTTTTTAATGCACGGTTTACATCTTTTCTGTTTGGGTTTTCTTCAATAATTGTGTTTCGCTCCATTCTTCAATTTTTAAATATTAAGAATCACATAATTTTTATTATTCTCTTAATATTTGTTTTTTCACCCTGCTACTTTTTTACCTTTCATATCGCACGGCCGGAATCTGCTGCTGTCTTTTTTTCTCTGGTTTCAATTTTATATTTTATCAGAAGCAGAGGGGATGAAAAAAATGAAACTAAAAATGTTTGTTTATGTTCTTTTTTTAGTGGAATTGCTTTTTTATCGCATCCCTATACCTTCCCAATCTATTTCATTTTTGGTTTTTATTATCTGGTCCATTTTATCAGGCAAAAAAAGTTTGTCAAAGTGTTCTACTATTCTATTATTGCAATATTTATTTTATTGATCTTTATATGTAATTCTTATTTTGTTCTTAGGGCTGATTTTCAGTTACTGTTTGATCGTACATCTGCAAATAATGCAATTATTTATAATAGCTGGCAATTTTTCATGAATTTTCTTAACAGAAGAAATCTATCTAATAATGGTCTTTTATTTATCACTTTGGCCATATTGCCAGGATTAGTCTTATGGAAAAACTTAACATTAAGACTTATAAGTTTTGGAACCGTAATATATTTGATCATAGCGAGTTTCATTATATCTTCAAGTTATTCAGGGAATCATTATATGTTAAATTATATTGGTCTATTTACTATTATTTCAACTGCAACACTTGTTAATATATATGATAAGAAGATCGTACTTTTGATTTGTGCTGTTTACATACTGACTTATTCAATATTAAACATTAAGAAAAATCATAATAATTATAATATTATCAATAATGAAATAAACCTACAACTAAATTCTAAAATCGCTCCCGGCTCAAATATTTATGGAGATATCCGGTTTTGGTTCATGTTGCCAAAAACAAATTATACTGCAATTTATTGGAACAGGTTTAAAAAACCACAAAAAGAGCTAATATCAGGATCAGATTGGATACTTGTTTGTAATAAGCCTGGTTACAATGAAATAACATGTTATGATAACATTTTACAAACGATTCATGAAATGAATATGAGGATTGATACAGTTTTAAATATTTCAACTAAACAATATGGGGCCATTATGGCTTTTAAATTGAATAAATAGCACTATCGCATACTAACCTTTTATCTTTGAACCATTACACAATTGTTCCAGCAACAAATCTTTAATTCTTCATCCTTTCAACTACTTTCTTTCTGCAAAACGCAGCATTGAATTTTGATCAAAGTCTCAAATACCTCTAACAACTTAAATATTATGATATCCCAAAATAATGATGAATGGGCCCTTATAATCAGGCCCAAGAAAAATCTCTTAGAGATTGATTTTAAACAGATATGGGAATTCAGGGATTTGCTGATATTATTTATACAAAGAGATATAGTAACGAAATACAAACAGACTATCCTTGGTCCATTATGGTTTATCATTCAACCCATATTAACCACTCTTATGTATTTGCTGGTATTCGGAAGGATAGCCAATATTCCGACTGATAATGTGCCCCCGATTCTGTTTTATTTATCGGGGATCGTTGCCTGGACCTACTTTTCAGTCTGTTTAAACAGTACGGCAGGTACATTTATTACAAATGCCGGTATTTTCGGTAAAGTTCATTTTCCCCGATTGGTGGTTCCACTTTCTATAGTAATTTCTAATATCATTCAGTTTTTAATTCAACTGGGATTATTGCTGATAGTAATAGGTATTTACTATTTTAAAGGAGTATCATTTACATTTACTTACAATTTATTCTTAGTGCCCTTTCTTATCCTGTTAATGGCGTTCCTTGGATTAGGATTTGGCATAATTATTTCTTCTCTGACCACAAAGTACAGAGACTTGTCTAACCTGATGGGTTTTGGCATACAGTTATGGATGTATGCAACACCTATAATATACCCGCTGTCTGTTATTCCGGATAAATACAAAATTTTTATTCTGGCAAATCCTCTTACTGCAATAATCATAACCTTTAAAAGCGCTCTTCTGGGAACACAATCTGTAAGTTACGGTTACCTGTTATACAGTTCGGTTTTTACCCTGGTAATTCTGTTTTTGGGGATTATAATATTTAACAGGGTGGAGAGATCATTCATGGATACTGTATAAGGAGGATTAACTGATGAGTAAGCCTATAATCAAAATAGAAAATGTATCTAAAGAGTACCGGCTGGGTGTTGTAAGCACTCAGACCCTCAGGGGCGATTTACAGCGCTGGTGGGCCCTGTTTCGCGGGCAGGAAGATCCGGCTCTGAAAATAGGACAATCAAATGTGCTTGACAGTCAGGGAAAAAAGGGAAGCAGTGAACAATACATCTGGGCCCTCAGAGACATAAATCTGGAAATTAACAGGGGAGATGTTTTAGGAATTATCGGGAAGAATGGCGCGGGTAAATCGACATTATTGAAACTTTTAAGCCAGGTTACAGCTCCTACACTGGGATCTATAAAGATCGATGGTAAAATAGCCAGTTTACTTGAAGTGGGTACCGGATTCCATCCGGAGCTTACAGGAAGGGAAAATGTTTTCTTAAATGGCGCTATCCTTGGAATGAAGAGAAGTGAGATAAGATCAAAACTTGATGAAATTATAGATTTTTCAGGCGTTGAAAAATACATTGACACTCCTGTAAAACGATATTCAAGCGGGATGTTTGTGAGACTGGCTTTTGCAGTGGCTGCTCATCTCGATCCGGAGATTATGATCGTGGATGAAGTTTTAGCTGTAGGGGACGCCGAATTTCATAAAAAAGCAATGCAGAAAATGAAGGCTGTGAGCCAGGGTCAGGGTCGCGCTGTTTTATTCGTGAGCCATAACCTTAGTTCTATAAAATTCCTGTGTAACAGAGCAATTTTATTAAACCAGGGGAAAGTTCATTTCGAAGGAGAGGTTGATGATACAATCGACAAATACCTTCAATTAACTTCGGAAACTAAAAAATTCAGAGATTTTATTTTTTCTGACGATAGAAGACTAAAACTCCGGATGCCCTATTGGTTTAATGAACGAAATGAAGAAGTGAAGTTTTTTACCATGGGAGATAAAATCTCCTTGCGATTCGAAATTGAATTTTTTGATAAGTTTGAAGCTTTTAATATAGGATTTGCAGTAATGAGAACCGATGGGCTGCGGGTTTTCACCTCTCATCTTCTTGATGATCCGAATTATAAAAAACCAAAAGTATATAAAGGGGGAATGATTATTGAAACAGAATTTGGGATTAGTACTATAGCTCCGGGTTTATATTCAATAAGCTTCGGAGTAAGAGATGAAAATGAAAACACCATACTCCTATCAGAAAATGAGCTCTCACTTGAGATTGGTCAGATCAATATGAAAAATGGAGGTTATGGGGTTCTCTGGCACACCTCAAATTGGTATTGTAAAAATGAATCATGAAATGAGTAGAAATTTTATTATAATAACATCAATATTTCAACCAACTAAAGCTGTCAGATCATATTCTGACTTAAAAAACTTCAAGACAATAGTTATTGGTGATAAAAAATCTCCGGAAATTTTTGATGATAGCAAGGTTATATATTTATCGGTGGAAGATCAAAAAGACTTATCTTTTAATCTTCATAGCTTTTTGCCTTATAATCATTATTGTCGAAAAAACCTGGGATATATATATGCCATTAAAAATGATGCAGAACTAATTATCGATACTGATGATGACAATATCCCATATCCTGATTGGGACTTTCCTTCTTTTAGCGGAAGTTACGAATGTCTGGAGGAAAATCTGGGATTTATCAATATCTATAGCTTTTTTTCAGATAAAAAAATCTGGCCCCGTGGTTTTCCATTAAACAGAATTGTAAGCCAGCAAAATATTCGAAAAGAACTTTCACTTACGACAAATATTTCAAATGTTGGAATATGGCAGGGATTAGCCGATAATGATCCGGATGTGGACGCTATTTACAGATTAATATTTGATACGCCACATTTTTTTAATAAACGAACTCCGATAAACCTGAAAAAAGGAACTATCGCTCCTTTTAATTCCCAAAACACAGCTTTCAGAAAACAGCTCTTTCCCCTTTTGTATCTGCCATCTTCTGTAACATTTAGATTTACTGACGTTCTGAGAGGTTTAGTAGCTCAACCTATTATGTGGCTTTACGGCTATACACTGGGATTCACGAAGGCAAGCGTTACACAATTACGAAACCCTCATGATTATATGAAGGATTTTGAATCAGAAATTCCATGCTTTATGTTGAGTGAAAGTATAATTGAGATTGTTTCCGCGATAATCAATTCCAGGTTTTCTATTACTGAAAACTTATATCTTTCTTACGAATCGCTCTACAAGCAGGGCATTGTAAAAAAAGAGGAATTAACCGGACTTGAAGCCTGGATTAAGGATATAACTAATTTAGGTTAACACTTAAAATGATCGGTAAAATCATAAAGAACATAAAAAACAGAACTTTGTTTTCTGTTGGTATCAATTATATCCGGATTAATTTCTGGCATAAAATTGTCAAACCCAGAACCCTGGTAGCTGCCCCAATTAAATTTTTAAGCCGGGTTACCGATTCTCCGGATGAAGCAGTTGAATTTCTTATCAAAAGAGTGGAAGAATTGACTAATCCGGATCAATATGCCTTATTTATCTCTTCAGATGACAAAAGATCAGAAACTATTAAAAATCAACTTGCCTCAAAAAGGATAAAAATTGTACAAATCAAGATAGAGGAGACAGCTAAATTTACATTTATTGGAGGACCAGTACCCTCCTGCCTGTTTACTTCGTTTCTTAACGCAGGAATTATTCACAAAATTGGGGAATCATTAATACAAAATCCATTTCTCATCAATGTTCCATTTGAATATGTTTGTATTCCTAAAGCAGAGTATTCAGCTCTGGAAAAATATGATGATTTCAATTTGTTTTCTTTTGTTTCCCCTCTTTTAATTTCTGAAATTAATTTCAATGAATTATACGAACAATCACTTGACCACTTTGACCTTCGAACACCCTATTTCCGATACACTGCCAAATGTGATATCCGTGATTTTATGGATCTTATTCAAATAATTACCAATATTGTCCAAAACAACATTGAAGGCGACATTGCTGAATTCGGATCATATAAAGGACATAGCGGGTTTCTGATATCCGAGTTATTAAAAAAACTGGGATCGGATAAGATCTTGTATATGTTTGACACTTTTGAAGAATTTCCAAGAGAAAATATTGGAATTGATACATTTTGGAGTAATACCCATAAAGTGGATTTTGATGAAGTGAAAAGAAAATTGAGTTCTCAGAATAATATTAAATTAGTCAAAGGTGATTTTACTGAAACCCTGATTATTCAACCCATTAATAAATTAAGTTTTATCTATGTTGATTGTGATTCTTACAGAGCTACAAAATTTTTAATGGAACAACTTTTTGATGATGTATTATCTAAAAACGGATTCATGGTTTTTGAGGATTATGGTCACCAGGCTCTTTTGGGGAACAGACTGGCAATTCATCAATTCTTTGATAAAAAAAAGGATTGTATAAAATTTTTCTCTCAATTTAGTGCATTTTATATTGTAATAAAACTTTAAGGTTGAATGAATTGGTCCACTATTTCAATTATTATACCTTCATTTAACCAGGGAAAATACATTGAACGAACCCTGCTAAGCATTCTTAAACAGGAATATAAAGGGAAAGTCGAAGTTATAGTATCAGATGGTGGTTCAACTGATAACACTGTTGAAATCCTTAAAAAATATAATAATCAAATCATTTGGTGGTCCGAAAAAGATGCTGGTTATGCAGATGCAGTAAACAAAGGGTTTGCAAAAGCGACCGGGGAAATATTTGCTATTCAGTCGAGCGATGATTTCTATTTGCAAAATGCGTTTAATATCGTTTATAACGCTTTTAAAAGTAATCCTGATATAAGTCTGATTTGTGGAAGAGAGTTGTTATTGAATCCTGATAATTCAGTTATTGAAGGAATCCCTCTTTTAGAAGAGATCAATCCAAAAACTTTTCTGCTTGAAAATTGGTGGATAGGCATTACCCAGCACACAACATTTTTCAGAAGAGAATATTTTGAGCGGGTTAAAGGGATGACTTTCCCTTTTAATCCTGCTTCAGAGCAGGACCTTTATTATCGGATGATTCAATTAAAACCAGGTAAATATATTAATGATTTATTAGGTGTTTATCAGTTCCATGCCAATCAAATGACAAGGGTTTCCGATAAATGGGAAGAAGCATTATTGCATCTTATTGAGCATTCTTATTATGATCCATTTTATACCAATCTGACAAATCGCTTAACGATAGAAGAAAAACAGGCTTATGAAGATTTTATTCGACTTTTCTTTCTCGATTCCAGGGCATCTAAACAAACGAAAGAATTTGCATTAGGACTTAAAAGGAATGCTCCTCTCATACCTGGCAAAACTCAAAAACTAATTTCAAAACAATTAGAAGCTCATTTGGTGCCCCGCCCAAAAAAAACATTTTTTTTTTTTAGATTGGTAATGTATATGAAATACCATAGAATTATTGGTCCCTTATATAGAATGCTATATCATAAATCAACAGTTGGATCAGGCTCTATTACTGACCATTCAAATTATAAACCGATTCATGAGACATTAATAAATTGGTGGAAAAATTAAAAATTTCAGAAGTTTGGATGAAAAATAAAATTAAAAAAGTATTAAATAAATTTCCTTATATCAGAACTCTTATTAGTAACATTAATAAATTAGAAAGCAACTTAGAAAATTATAAAAAAATATACGGGACCTGGGTTCCTCCGGGACATTATTATAGTCCAATTCCATCATTAGAAGAACTTGAGTTGAAGAAAGGAATTATCTATGATTATGGTAAAAAAATACAAGCTATTGATTTGCAGTTGGAGGAACAGTATAAATTGTTAAAAGAATATAGTAATTTCTATAAAGAGTTAGATTTTACAAAGGAAAGAAACGGAACGAATAGATATTTCTACAACAATCCGAGTTTCAGAGAACCTGACGGAATTTTTCTATATTCTTTTCTCAGAGCATTTAGACCGAAAAGAATAATTGAAGTTGGTTCCGGGTATACCTCTGCATTAATGTTGGATATTAATGATAAATATTTTAACAAATCTTTAGAATTAACCTTTGTAGATCCTTTTCCTGATCTTTTGTTTTCATTATTGGATGAGAAGGATAAAGCAAAACATAAATTAATTCCTCAAAAATTGCAGGATGTCGATTTATCAATTTTCGATAGTCTTCAAGCTGGAGATTTAGTATTTATCGACTCGACTCATGTTTCTAAAACCGGAAGCGATGTTAATATTATTTTCTTTGATCTGATACCCCGGCTCAAATCAGGCGTATTCATTCATTTTCACGACATCGTTTTCCCATTTGAATATCCTGAGGAATGGGTGTTTAACACTAATGGGCGATGGAAAGGTTTTAGCTGGAATGAAAGCTTTATTTTACGATCTTTTCTGATGTACAACGAATGGTTTCACATTATTTTTTTCAATAGTTTTATGTTAAAAGCGAAGAATGATTTCATAAAACAGAACATGCCACTTTGTCTTGACGCCATTCCGGGAAGCATATATCTTAAAAAACTAAAATGAAAGGGTCCTTTCGGCCTAAAATATTATTCATAAGTGCAGGAGCAACAATCACGGGAGTTCCAATATTTTTTTTAAACCTGATAGGCTGGTTAAAATCAAATACTAATTTTGAGATTTCGATATTGACAGCGTTTGGCGGTCCGTTAGAAAGTGAATACATTAAACTTGCGCCAACCTATAAATGGGATGGTACAAATGAACTATCAAAATTTGAAAAAGTTTATCTGGGACGATTATTATTGCGAATAATAAAAAAAATATTCAGGGTTAAAATAATACCATATCAGAAAAAATTAATATCTAAATTAAAATCAGAAAAATTTGATTTGATCTACGTAAACAGTGTTGCTTCATTACCTATATTTGAAGAGATTCGCAAGTATATTAAAACTAAAACAATTCTTCATGTTCATGAATTACAAATATCTATTTTACAATTTTGCGGAGTAGAATTACTAAGAAAAAATATACCCCATTTCAATCATCTTATCGTTATATCAAATGCTGTCGGGTTGAATCTGAAAAAGCAATTTGATATTCCCGGGAAATGCATGTCTTTAGTTTATACTTTTATTGATACTAAAAAATCTGAAAATTTAGATGTCACAAAATATAGAAGAAGCATAAGAAATCAGCTTGGAATACCTATGGATGCATTTGTTGTAGGTTCATCAGGAACCACAGATTGGAGAAAAGGTGCAGATTTAATAATCCAGATTGCATTGAAAGTCAGGGAGAGATTCAAAAAACCGGTCTATTTTATCTGGATAGGGGGTGATAGCTCCGGGTTAGAATATCAGAAACTGAATTATGATATAGAAAGAACAGGATTAACAGGCAGCATATTTTTTCTGGGAATTAAAAGTGAACCACTTGAATATTTTGCAGCCATTGATGTTTTTATGCTTTGTTCAAGGGAAGAACCGGTTGGAATTGTTGCATTAGAAGCAGCGTCGCTTAAAAAGCCAATATTGTGTTTCGATCAGGCCGGAGGATCTCCAGAATTTGTAGAGGATGATTGCGGTTATATAATACCCTATCTTAATCTTGATTATATGGCAGATAAAACAATTTACCTTGCAGAAAATGAATCAATTTGTAACCAGATTGGCAAAACAGCTTCAGAAAAAGTCAAACGTCATGATATTTCAATTGCTTGTAAAGATATTGTTAGTATAATTAATGGTAACCTCAATTCGTAATTGGTAGGGAAACATAATTTTAGATGAAAGCATTTATTACAGGAATTACAGGAATGATTGGCTCTCATTTTTACAAAGAGCTGTCCATAAGAGGATACGAAGTATATGGAATAGCAAGAAACAGTGCGGCCAGTCGATTGGAACAGGAAAAGGATTCAAATATCTTTCGTTGCGATATTTTAGACAAAGATTTTCTAGAAAAATTATTGGAAAAAGTTCATCCCGATCTGGTCATACATATGGCAGCCCAGGCATTTAATGGTATATCGTGGGATATGGAATATACTACTCATCAGACCAATTATTTTGGAACGCTTAACCTGTTGCAGGCATGCAGGAAAGTTTGTCCTGAAGCGAAGATATTACTTGCTTGCAGCTCTGCTGAATATGGAGCATTTGAAATAAATGATTGTCCTCTGAAGGAATCACAACCTCTGCATCCGATTACCCCTTATGGAGTAAGTAAAGTGGCGACTGAAAATTTAGGATTTCAGTATTATAAAAATTTTAATTTAAAAGTTTTTTTACCACGTATGTTTATTCATGTTGGCACTGGCCATCCACCTGCTACTGCCATCCAAAACTTTGCCAGACAACTTGCCTTAATTAAATTAAGGAAAATGGAACCAATAATGAAAGTTGGGACGCTGGAAACTGCCCGTGACTTTATTGATGTACGTGATGGAGTTAGTGCCATGTTATTGGTATTAAATGAAGGTGTACCTGGAATACCTGTTAATATTTGTACTGGTGATGTTTTCAGTATTAAAGAAACTCTTGAAAAATTAACTTCTATTTCAGGCATAGATGAAAAAATTATTATGGAATCTTCCTTATTCAGACCATCCGATGAGACTACATTATATGGAGATAATTCGATAATTCGTTCATTGGGCTGGAAACAAAAATTCAGTTTTAATGAAACATTGAATGATGTATTTAGTGATTGGAAGAAAAGACTTTCATAATGTTTATGTTTGATAAGATCCGGCCAATAGCCTTCTACCTCCCACAATTTTATCCTACTCCTGAAAACGACTCGTGGTGGGGGAAAGGTTTTACTGAATGGACCACGGTTTCTCAGGCAAAACCTTTGTTTAAAGGGCATTATCAGCCTCATCTGCCTGCCGATCTGGGTTTCTATGATCTCCGTATTCCTGAAATCATGGAAGAACAGGCAGCCATGGCAAAAGATGCCGGATTATATGGATTTATGTTCTATCACTACTGGTTTCACGGAAAACGTTTTCTGGATTTGCCGGTGAATAATATGTTAAAATCGGGGAAACCCGATTTCCCATTCTGCCTGTGCTGGGCCAATGAGAGCTGGACAAAAGTATGGACAGGTAAACCCAACCAGGTATTACAAAAACAGGAATATAGTTTTGAAGATGATAAAAAACACATCTCCTATCTTTGCCGTGAAATATTCAACGATCCGCGGTATATAAAAATTAAAGGAAAACCATTATTTGGAATATGGGAACGAAAAGAAATTCCTGATCTCGTAAAAACAGTATTAATCTGGCAAGAGACTGCTAAAGAATACGGATTTCCCGGTTTATATCTGGTGAGCCTGGATTGTTTATCCGACTCTGTGGATCCGGCATTAAACAACCTGGATGCCGTAGTAGAAATAGTCCCTGACTGGGGAATACTACCCAAATGTCAGAAGCCCACGGTTCTTCATAAAATCTTAAACAAATTCAGGATTTACAGGACACCATTCTATGATCATAAAATCATGAAATATGAGGATCTGTCAGATAACTGTGTCAATAGGACTAAGCCTGATTATAAATATTTCCCGGGTATCGCTCCTTCCTGGGATAATACTTCAAGGCGCAAAATCAGCAATGCACATGTATTTCATGATTCCACACCTGAAAAATTCGATCGGTGGTTAAATAAAATTATTGAGGATTTTAAACCCTATTCTGAAGAGGAAAATTTCATTTTTATAAATGCATGGAATGAATGGGCTGAAGGAGCCCACCTTGAACCCGACCTTAAATGGGGGAAAGCCTATCTGGAAGTGATTAAAAAATATTTCAATTCATGAATTTTTTTTATACACATATATCTTCAGGAGCCAAAGAATCTATGAACCGGATTCTTGATACAACATTTATTTCAGCCGGAAAGATAGCTGAACAATTTGAAAAAGAGCTGGAGCGAAATCTGAAATTGAAAAATGTTGTAACAGTCAATAGCGGTACATCGGCTTTACATCTCGGGCTTATTGTTGCAGGAATTAAGGAAGGCGATGAAGTAATTATCCCTGCACAAACTTTTATTGCTACCGGATTGTCAGTACTAATGCAGAAAGCGGTTCCTGTGTTTGCAGATATACAAGCTGATACAGGAAACATTGATCCTGAATCAATTAAAGAAAAGATTACATCCGGAACAAAAGCCATAATTCCTGTCCATTGGGGAGGATATCCTTGTGATATGGATGAGATTAATGCCATCGCTTCAAACTATAATTTAAAAGTAATTGAAGATGCAGCTCATGCCCTGGGTGCGAGTTACAAAGAAAAGCCAATAGGGACACTATCTGATTTTACAGCATTTTCGTTTCAGGCTATAAAGCATCTCACCACCGGAGATGGCGGTGCATTGTGTTGTAATAAAACTGAGGATTACCAGGCAGCAAAACAAAAACGCTGGTTTGGCATAGATCGTGAAAACAGCATACCTTCAATCTTAGGTGAAAGGGAATATAATGTTTCAGAATTAGGATATAAATATCATTTAAACGATTTGGCCGCTGCTCTTGGTCTTGCTAATCTCGGTGATTTGCCGGCAATACTGATAAGGCACAGGTTCATTGCAGCCATCTATTCAAAAGAGCTTTTCAATATTCCGGGAGTGACTTTACTTAAATACAATTCTGACCGGCAATCTTCCTATTGGATATTTACTATCCTTGTTGAAAGGAGGGAAGACTTTATAAGCAAACTCGCTTCATGCGGAATCCCTTCTTCTGTAGTGCATTTAAGAATAGATAAAAACAGTGTTTTCGGAGGGGTCCGTAGAGAGCTGTTAAATCAGGAAAAATTCAATGAATTACAGGTATCATTACCGGTTCATTCAGGTCTAACAGATGGAGACATAAAGTATATTATAGAAACAATAAAAAATGGGTGGTGAGAGTATGCGGATTTCCAAGAGAATAAAAAAAACAATTAAAAACTTTCTGATCAATAATTACCCTGTTAAACAATTACTATCAGATCAGAAGTTACGGCTGGATTACAATGCCCATATCGTTAATCAATTTATCAATTATGGCGGAGGAGAAGATTATGGTATCGATTCTTTAATCCGGGGAAACCTGGTTGAAAAATTTAAGGCCACTCTTGAATGTGTTGAAAGCGGAACAAATCTTTTAATTCACTTATATTTAGCGCAAAGAATTTTTTCATTTAGTCCTGAAGTTCCTGGATTAATCGCTGAGTTTGGCTCTTTTAAGGGGGCAAGCGCTGCAAATTTATCATTAGCATGCGAATTAGTAAATAGAAAATTATTGGTATGTGATTCATTTGAAGGACTTCCGGATGATAATCTGCAGTTACATATTGGAATGCATTCTGATACGTTTGGTTATTATAAGAAAGGGATGTTTTACGGGTCACTTGAAAATGTAAAGGAAAATGTTGAAAAATTCGGAGATATTCAATCTTGCAGTTTTCTTAAAGGATTTTATAGTGAATCTCTTGTAAATCTGAGAGATCCTATAGTATTGGCATTTATGGATGTCGATCTGGTATCTTCAACCCGGGATTGTTTGAAATATATCTGGCCATTACTTGTTGAAAGCGGCGAAATTATTACGGATGATGCAGGCGATCTGGATGTTGTTAAAATCTTTTTTGACGACCCCTGGTGGGCGCAAAATTTACAAACAGTTTCACCCGGATTTGTTGGATCCGGTTCAGGATTACTTCCATGTTATCCTTCTTTAGGATATACTAAAAAAACAAGCTTAAAGAATCTTAAAAAAGTTCCACACTTGTATTATCCCGAATAACATTAATACTTATCAGCGGTTTAAAAGACAATCAAAAATAATGTATGAAAAGAATTTTAATTTTAGGAGGAACAGGCTTTCTCGGTAAACAGGTTTCTAAACAACTGTCGGGAACAACTCATGAAGTAGTTTCTGTTTCACGTAAGGAGGGGATTGATTTAAGAAATCTTGAAAAATTCATTGAGGAATTGGCTAAATTCAAGCCGGATGTTATAATAAACTGTGCAGCGCATGTCGGAAGTGTTCATTATGCAATTCAGTATGCAGGTGACATGATCTACGACAACATGCAGATTGAGTTGAATCTTTATAAGGCTGTTCAATCAAGCTGTCCTCAGGCAAAAATAATAAATCCTATATCCAACTGCACTTATCCCGGCGACGCAAATATTCATTATGAACCGGATTGGGAAAGAGGAGCAGTTCATGATTCCGTACTTCCCTATGCATCCTCCAGAAGAATGGTTTATGCTTTGGCTGAAAGTTTCAGAAAACAGTACAAGATTAAATCAGTAAACTGGCTGATTGCAAACGCTTACGGACCCGGCGATTATTCCGATCCGAATAAGGTTCATGCTCTCAATGGAATAATTATCAGGCTTCTTAAATCAAAGAAAGAAGGCGATAAAACTTTTGAAATCTGGGGCTCCGGAACTCCGACAAGGGAATGGGTTTACATTGAGGATGTTGCAAAGATATTATGTTATTCAGTTGATAATATTGATGAACAGGTATATCCTTTAAACCTGGCCCAGAACAAAGCATATTCTATATCGGAAATAGCAAAAATTGCTGCAGATTCACTTGATTACAATGTAGAGTTTGTTTTCAATACAAAATATGCAGATGGAGCTCCGTTTAAGATTTTGGATAATAAACTGTTCCGGGAGAAATATCCGTTATTTAGTTTTACCCCCTTAAGTGAAGGGATTAAAAACACAATAGAGTATTATAAAAAAATATTTATCTAAACCAATAGATATGCTAAAGGTATTGATTACAGGAGGTGCGGGATATGTTGGCACGTCGCTGATCCCCCAGTTACTTGATAAAAATTATAAGGTAAAGGTATTTGATAACCTGACATTTGGCGGCGATGCCTTGTTGCCTTTTTTCAGGCATCCAAATTTTGAATTTGAGCTTGGTGATGTCCGGAATGAAAAGGAACTGGAATCGGCAACGAAAAATTGTGATATAATAATACATCTTGCAGCCATAGTTGGTTATCCGGCCTGCAGAAAAAACCCCGGAGTTGCAGAGGAAATAAATGTGGGAGGGACCCGCAATCTTTCAAAATTTCTTTCAAAAAATCAGTTGGTTCTCTTTGGTTCCACAGGCAGCAACTATGGTTCTGTAGAAGATATCTGCACGGAAGAAACCCCACTCACACCCCTTTCCTTATATGGTCAGACAAAAACTCTGGCAGAAAAAATATTACTGGAAAACAATACAACCATTGCATTCAGGTTTGCTACTGCGTTTGGTATATCACCAAGACTAAGGTTGGATTTATTGATTAACGACTTTACTTATAAAGCCATAAAAGAAGGTTATCTGGTTGTATACGAGAAGCACTTTTTAAGGACATTTATTCATGTGTCAGATATGGGACGTTCATTTGTTTTTGGAATTGAAAACAGCCCGAAAATGAAAAATAACGTTTATAATGTCGGATCAGATGAAATGAATTACAGTAAGGAACAGATCTGTAATTTTATCGCAAAAAAAACCAATGCTTATATTCATTATGCAGAAGTAGGAGAGGATGCTGATAAAAGAAATTACTCCGTGAGCTATAAGAAACTAAATTCACTTGGCTTCGAAACAAAAATAGGAGTAGAAGAGGGAATTGATGAATTGGTTAAGGCGCTTCGTGCAATAAGTTATAAGACACCATATACAAATGTTTAATATCTTCAAGGTTATCAGATAAATGAGTTTGAAGATTATTCATACGTATGCAGATTATCCTGAAATAGTAAATGATTATTTTGACTTTAATAATCTTGACGCATTTCAATCCAGAGAGGTATTAAACGTTATATATGGGGACAATTGGGAAAGCTTTATTATTCTTGATGATAAGAACGTTTTCATACATACTTTTTCCAGGAATCGCATTAATAATTCGGAATACTTTGATATTGAACCTTTTCTTGGATACTCAGGTCCGATAGTGATAGCTGAAAATGAAGAATTTATAAACACCGCTATTGAAAGCTATTCTGCTTTTTGCAGAAAGGAAATGATTATTGCAGAAGTATTACGCTTCAATCCAATATTAAAAAATCATATTTGTTTTGAAAAGAGCTCAATTAAAATATCACCTGTTAAAGAAATTGTTGTCGCAAATTGTAACAGAAACGGGGATCTTCAACTTAGTGAATTTAGTAAATCAAGAAAAAGAGATATAAAAACCGCATTAAAGTCATTAAAGATCGAAATATGCGGTTCCCCATTTAATTATAAGGAATTTTATGAATTATACATAGATAATCTGAATAGAAACAATGCAAAAAAGGAATGGTATTTTCCTGAAAGTTTTTTTTCTGACATTTCAAAGAATAAGTTTTTTTATTTATTTAAAGTAGTTGATCAGAATAATCGCATTCATTCAGCTAGTATTTTTATTTTACATTCACTTTGTTCTTATTATTTCCTGGCTGCCAATAATTATCCTGGCTTATCCGGAGCAAATGACTTATTAATATTTGAGATGTGTAAGTTTGCTGCTGAAAAGGGTTCTGATAAGTTAGTTTTAGGGGGAGGAAATACCTCCCGGAGTGACGACCCATTGTTATTGTATAAGAAAAAATTCAATTCTCAGAATAATTTCCTTTATTTAGGTAAACTGGTTCATAATAATAAAGTTTTTGAATCATTTTGCAATAATATTATTACTCAACGACCTGAACTTTCGGCATCAAATTATTTTCTAAAATACAGATTGCTCTGATAGCAAATAATTTCATATCAACTTAATAAGATTAATATGAGTGTTTATTTAAGAGGATTAATGAGTAGTGATTCTGAGGTTATATATTCATTCAAGGTGATGGAGGAAAATAGCCTTTTAACCATTGGGAACATATACTTCACATCATTGGATTATGTAAAAAAATGGGTAGAGGATATGATATTTAGTAATACCAGGATTTGTTTGGCAATATGCGATTCAGAAACAAATGAAATGATAGGGTTTCTGAATATTAATGATATTGATTTTCGAAATAGAAAAGCTCAATGGGGTGGATTGCTGATTGGGAATAAAAAAGACTGGGGAAAAGGATTAGGAACAGAAGCCTCAGAATTGATGCTAAAATTTGTATTTGAAGAATTAAATATTAATTGTTTTTGGGCATTTTGGTTAGCCGGGAATATTCCCTCCATAAAGGTGGGAAAGAAAATTGGCTTCAAAGAAATTGGGATTTTGAAAGAGAGTGTCTATAAAAGCGGGAAATACCATGATCAATTAATAATGTCAATTCACAAAAATGAATATGATCAACGGAAATCCAGTTTAAAATGATGGGGAATTTAGGTGTTACAATATATTTTATAAATCATGGAGAAATGAGATTTTAATTTTTTTTTATTGATTAAACTAAATGTTTATGAGCTAGTCTGAAAGCCATTAAATTAGATGTGGATTTGGGTTTTACAGCTTACAACAGAAGAATGATTAAGACATTTAAGAATGAATAATAACCTTTCGTATATATTAAGTACCTATAACAAACTGGCATATCTTAAAGTAACAATTCCGATATTGATAGATTCATTGGACGAAGATGATGAATTAATAGTAATCGATGGGGATAGTCAGGATGGGACTAAGGAATATTTAGGAAAATTATATCAGGAGAACAAAAAATTCTCTTTTATTTCCGAAAAAGATAAAGGTGAAGCCCATGGGTTTAATAAAGGGGTATTGTTGGCTAATTGTGACCTTATCAAAATAATTACAGACGATGATGCTTTCAATTATCCTGTTATTAAAAAATGCAAAGATTTTATGGCTCTTCATCCGGAAATTGATATCATGGCCGGGAATACCGGAGGCATTAGAATGGAAAATATAAAGAGTCTTTATTGCTCGTTTTCGTTTCAGGATGATTTTGAATTGTGGAGGAAAGGGTCGTTAAAAAACTTTTTTTTTAATGGCACCTGTCTTATGATAAGAAAATCAAGCTTAGAGCTTACAGGACTTTTTAGTACAAGTAGTCTGCTGGCAGATATGGAATTTTCGCTCAGGGTAACAGGTGTAGCAAGAATTGCCTGGTGTACCGGAATTATTGCTACCCGTATAATGAATTCTCAAAGTAATAATTTAAAGTACGCTGAAAGGGCAAAAATTGAAAATGAAAAACTTTGCCAATTTTATGATTATAAACATGCTAATATACGTAGAGAAGAAGAATTAAAAAATAGAAGTACTTACAGAAAAGTACGTTCTAATTTGTCAAGGTTAAAAGCATCTTTTGTGAATAGAAATGTTAATAATCTTGATAATTTTACCCCTGATAAGAAGGCCTATACATTTGAGGAGGTGCATGATTATTGTAGGTTATGGATGACCAGTCATGAATTGAATAAAGAAATTAAGTTTTTAATTAAAGAATAGCAGTATAAATAGTTAACTGAGAATTTTTTTTCAATTCCATTTATTATTATCGGGTTTCATTTTGAGTCTTAAAATGAGTGAAATGGGGAAACGCATTTTAATAATTACTTCTCGTCCTCCTTATCCATTATTTTCAGGAGGTGATCATGCTCAGTTTCATTTTATCGGTGAATTGTTGAAAAAAATGGATGTGTCGATAAGTTTTGAGGTGAATGATCAAAATTATAGTGGTTATACAGAGCTATTGAAAATTTGGGAATGCGCAACATTTTATCCGTTATTTAATATCAGACAAAAAAAGTCACTTTTATATTATTACCGATGGGGAAAGATTGTAATCACGAATTTTAAAAGGGGAATTTTGTTATTATTTAAGTCTCAACTTGTGCAAATATCGGACCCTATTAAATATCAGTCCTTTATCAATCAGTCTATATTCCCTCAAAATGCCCGTTTTGTTGACCATGTAGCCGGGATTCTTAGTGAAAACCAATTTGATGTAATACAGATCGATTTCATAAGTTTAGCTCCCCTGGTTTATATACTACCGGCAGAGGCAGTTAAAATTCTGGTCCATCATGAAATCCGTTATATAAGAATTCAGAGGGAGATGGATTTATTTAAAGAAGTGGATGCTTTTGATCAATGCCGGCTTGCTATAATTAAAGATGAAGAAATTTCTCTAATCAAAAAATTTGATAAAATTATTACTCTTACTGAAAGGGATAAGGAAATATTGTCATTAGACATCCCTTCGGAAAAAATCTATGCATCTCCGGCAACTATCTCTCAGGAGAAAACAAAAGAGGGACCCTATATTCCTTTTAAAAATAAATTAGTTTTTATTGGTTCCTCAATTCACCTGCCAAATACAGACGGACTCGAATGGTTTATAGATCAGGTTCTCCCGATGGTTGAAAAACAAATTTCTGATATCAGGCTCGAGATAATAGGTAGATGGGATAAACATTTTATTAAAAAATATCATCGTAAAAACATCAGTTTTCTTGGTTATATAAAAGATTTAAATACAGCATTTTCTTCATCTATTCTTATTGTTCCCATACGAATAGGAAGTGGTATGCGGCTGAAAATTATTGAAGCAATTAATCATCAGGTCCCGTTTATATCCACCACTATTGGCGTAGAAGGTCTTGATTTTGAAAATGACAAGGATTGTATAATTGCTGATACTCCCGAAAGTTTTGCTGACGGGATAGTCAGATTATCAAAGGATGGGTCCGGACAACAAGAGTTTGTAAACCGCGCTGCAATAAAACTAAAAGAGAAATATTCTTTCGAATCGGCTATAAAAAAGAGACTGGATTTTTATAAGAGCTTATCTTGAAAATTCTTCATATATCAACATTTGACAGCGGAGGCGCCGGCCTTAGCTGTATCAGGTTGCACATGGGATTATTGGGAAACGGGTACAATAGTAAGGTACTGGTTCTGAGAAAAACAACTGACGCTCCGGAGGTTTATCAATTTGAAAAGAACATTTACCGGCTTCCCAAAATCATCCGATGGCCGTTTCTTTTCCTCAAGTTGGTATTACATAAGCTAAAAATTCCTGTTTCACAATATCAGCGGTTACAATACAAGTTAGATTCCCTCAGAGCTATAAGTTCCCCGGTTTATTCTCTTCCAGTTTCAGATTACGATCTTTCAAAGCACCCTTTGTTTGTAGAAGCTGATCTGATTCATTTGCACTGGACTGCAGGATTTTTGGATTGGCCCTCTTTTTTTGGCAAAGTTATTAAACCTGTTGTCTGGACCATACATGATGAGAACCTCTATTTTGGCGGATTTCATTACCGGAAAGAGCAAATCGAGAATATATCAGTTTATGGGAAATTTGAAAAAAAGCTCATTGAGATAAAACAAAAAAGTATCCATCAGTGTAATAATCTTTCTATTGTTTCTTTATCAAAAATGATGTTGAAGTTATCTCTCTCTGAGGAGATAGTTAAAAACCGGAAACATTACCTGATAAGCAACTCAGTTGATCATAACGTATTCATGCAATTTGATAAAAAGCTGAGCAGAAATGTATTTGGCCTTCCTCAAGACAAGAAAATACTAGTTTTTATTTCTTATTATTTAAATGATAAAAATAAAGGTTTAACGGAACTGGTTATTGCCCTGAATGAGTTGAAATATCCTGATTTGGTTCTTTTTGCCATCGGCATCGGTAAATCAGAAATTGAAACATCATTTGAAATATTTTATCCCGGTGCAATAGTTGACCCCCGGTTGCTCCCTCTTGCATATTCTGCATCAGATATCTATGTTATGCCATCATTCCAGGAAGGTTTTGCGCAGACGCCCTTAGAAGCTATGGCATGTGGATTACCCATAGTGGCTTTTCCGTGCAGTGGCACGGAAGAGCTTATCAATGAAAAAAATGGAGTAAGAGCTACCGAATTCACAATAGCTTCGTTAAAGAATTGTATCAAACTGGCATTGAGCACTAAATATAAGTCTGATTGGATACGGGAGGATGTTTTAACAAGGTTTGGAATTAAAAATATGATTGGACAATACCTTTCAGTGTACAATAATACTCTGGATGATCAAATATAAAATGAGTAACAGAAAATTTCATGAGATTATTCACGAAAAATGAAAAACAATTCCGGTGGAGAAGAATATCTTTCCTAAAATATCAATAATAACACCTGTACTTAACAGGGTTCAATTTCTGGAAGAGACGATTTTGTCTGTAATCTCACAAGGATACCCTAATCTGGAATATATTATAATAGACGGAGGCAGCACAGATGGTTCATTGGAAATAATAAAAAAATATGAAAAATCAATTTCTTATTGGGTGTCTGAACCGGATTTGGGGATGTACCATGCCATTCAGAAAGGATTTGACAGATCAACGGGAGAAATAATGGCATGGCTGAATTCGGATGATATATATAAACCCGGCAGCTTAAATATGATTGCCTCAATATTTAACGATACAGATGTTGAATGGATTACAGCGATGGGTTCATTATATAATAAAGATGGTAACTGTGTAAAGACAAATAATTTAACGAAGTGGTCAAAATCAAGAGTTTGGCTTAATGACTACAAATGGATACAACAGGAGAATACTTTTTGGAAACGATCGTTATGGGAGAAATCAGGAGGATTTATCAGCACCAATCTGAAATATGCAGGGGACTTCGAACTCTGGTGCAGATTTTTTAAATATGCTGAATTATATTCGGTCCATACCTCTTTTGCAGGATTCAGATTGCATGGATCCCAGTTTACCTCTTCTTTTAAAAATGAATATGAAGCTGAAGCAAGAAGAATAGCTAAAGAATTTAAACCGCTTACTCTTAAGGAGAAAAGAAAATATTACATTCTTGTCTTATTTAGGGGTTTGCAATGGGTTGTAAAATATACCCTGATCTTTTTGTTTTTAGAACCCTTTGTATCTAAAATAATAGATAAGCTGCACAATTTTCCAAGAATTATCCGGTATAATTTTAATGAGCTTAAATGGGAAATAGCCTGGAAGAAAACAAGGTAAAACTTTCCATAATAACCGTAAATCTCAATAATAAGAACGGTTTGCAGAAAACTATTTCAAGTGTTTTGTCACAAACCATAAATTTTTTTGAATTCATTATTATTGATGGAGCTTCATCCGACGGGAGCGTAGAATTAATAGCTCAGAATCAGGATAGAATTTCTTTCTGGTTAAGCGAGACTGACAGTGGGATTTATCAGGCAATGAACAAAGGAATCAGGGCCGCAAAAGGAGAATATGTTTTATTTTTAAATTCGGGAGACTTTCTGGTTGATGATGAAGTGTTAAATAATGTTTTTAAAGGTTCCTGCACAGAGGACCTGCTTTATGGAAGATCTTATATTTCCAGGGAGGATAAAGTAATTTATACTACACCACACCCGGATAAATTAACCCTGGAGTTTTTTTATACCCAGACAATTTCTCATCAGGCTGCCTTCATAAAAAGAAGCCTTTTTGACAGGTTCGGTTATTACAGGGAAGACTTAAAGATATACGCAGATCTTGATTTCTGGCTCCGCACTATAATTTTAAATAATTGCACCACAAAAAAACTGGATATTATTGTAGCTGATTATAACCTTGATGGGATATCAGGCAAACCATATAATGAGGAATTGGCAAAAGTGGAGAGAAAAGAAGTTTTGTCAAAAAACATACCCCCGAGAATCCTGGCTGATTATGAAAACCGGAAGACAGAAAGAATACAATTGCAGCCATTATATTGGGCCGGATCTGTAAAACCAATAAAGGCTTTGATTTCTGTTTTATATCAGATAGCACTAAGAGTCAATGGCATGAAAAAAACCTTTAAGAAATTATATAGGGATTAGTAATTAATAACTTCAATATGAATCCCTCCTCGCAGGCAGCATGAGGAATCTACAATCGAATGCCAGGATGCCAAAATAGAAGAGTGAAAATGGATTTATATGCTTGACTTTCGATACTCATATTTTATTTATGATAATTAATTTTCTTAGGAGATATTTTCCTAACAGACTTAAAAAACTTATATTTTCAAAACAAGATCTGGATATACTCACTAAGTATAAACAGAACAGTTGTTACCCTCCCGGGCATTATTATTCTCCGATTGTTGATGTGGAGTCAATAAAAACGAAGGGAAAAGAAATCTGGCCGGAGATTCCACTTGTCCCTGCTGAAATAGATCTGAACGCGAACCATCAGGTTGAATTGCTGCATAAACTTAAAAAATACTATAATGATTTTCCTTACAGAAAAGACGCAAAAGATGGCTTGAGATACACTCTTGTCAATACTTTCTTTGATCCTTTGGATGCAATTACACTTTATTCATTCATACGGCATTTAAGGCCAAAGAAAATTATAGAGGTCGGTTCAGGTTTTTCTTCTGCAGTCATGTTAGATACAAATGATAATTTCAACAATAAATCAATAAGGTTAACATTTATCGAACCATTTCCGGAACGGTTAAATAACTTATTCCGGTCAGGCGATCAGGAGGTATCAACTATAATTGAAAAAGATTTGCAGGATGTACCGCTTGAAATTTTTACTTCACTTAAAAAGAATGATATTCTTTTCATCGACAGTACTCATGTTTGCAAAACCGGAAGTGATTTAAATTATTTGTTCTTTCAGATACTTCCGGTATTAAATAAGGGTGTAATTATCCATTTTCACGATGTATTTAATTCTTTCGAATATCCCCGTCAATGGGTTTTGGGAGGAAGAAACTGGAATGAAAACTACTTGTTAAGAGCATTTCTTATGTATAACAATGCTTTTAAAATTCTCCTCTTTAATGAATATTTGTTTCATAATTATTATAAAGAACTTATAGGGGCTTTCCCGTTTCCAGATCTTACTACCGGAGGTTCAATCTATCTTGTTAAAAATTAGTACGCTATAGTTCCGAAAGTAAGTGTAATTATCCCGACTTATAATAGGGCTCATCACGTAGAGAATGTCATTCAGAGTATATTTGAGCAGACGCTTCAGGAATTCGAGATAATTGTTGCAGACGAAGGCTCCATTGAAAACACCTGGGAATTGGTCGACCGTTTTTACAAAAAAATGAAGCGGGGAATGTTTATATTTTGGAAGAAAGTATAGGAAGAAATAAAAGAAAATCTATCCGGAACCTCTTGATAAATTGCAAATGTAATTCTCGACCTGGTTGTATGTTTTGTACTAAATGACTATTATTAATAAACGTTAGTGTCAGAAAATAAGCTATATGCTGTTATAGTAACCTACAATGGCGAAAGACTTGTCTCACAATGTCTGGGAAGTCTTAAAAAAAGTTCCTTTCCTGTAAACATAGTTGTTGTTGATAATGCTTCGGCGGATAACACTGTGGCAGTTGTTGAATCAGGGTTTCCTGATGCTATTATTTTCAAATCTGATAGAAATTTGGGATTTGGGAAAGCTAATAATATCGGAATAAAACATGCATATGAAAACAATGCAGATTATGTTTTCCTGTTAAATCAGGATGCATGGGTTGAACCGGACACTATTCAAAAATTAGTTAATACAAGTGTTCCGAATCCCGATTATTATGTTTTGAGCCCGGTTCATTTGAATAAAGAAGGTACGGATTTTGACAAAGGGTTTAGTATATATGCACAGCCTCCTTTTTGCGAAAATTGGTTTTATGATCTGTTTTCTTCCACAAAAAAAGATTTATACTCAACGACTTTTATAAATGCCGCTGCCTGGCTGATTAAGCGCGACACAATAAGCCAAATCGGATTTTTTGATCCTCTGTTCTTCCATTATGGCGAAGACAAGGACTATTGTAACAGAATATTGTATCATAATAAAAAAACAGGGATTGCAACTGACTCAAAAATACATCATGCAAGAGAATTAATTATTGAGAAGAGAAATACTTTTATATTGAGCTTAAAGAAAGAGATTAACAAAAACTATTTTGTTCTACTTATTGAATTGAAAAGGCTTGATCTGAAACTTCCAAAACTTTGTCTCTCATTTTCATTAGGGTTGTTTTATTCATTCATTAAAAAAATTCTCACGCTAAGATTTTATAGAGCGTTGATAGATATCTTAACAATCTGCAAGCTTCTATCCGATATTCCGGTTATTGTCAAACATAGAAAAGAATGTGATCAAACCGGAGAAATTTTTATACAAAGCATAAATTTGAAAAGCCTGACCGGGGAAAAATGATGAAAAAATTATATCACCGGCTTCAAAGGATCTTATTCTACTATAAAAAGTACTTTACAAGACAGATCAAATATATTAATAACTCTTTCTCAAAACAGGTGGCACTGACTTTTGATGACGGGCCGGATCCTGTTTTGACCCGGCAAATTCTTTCAATACTTAAGGAACATAATATTTGTGCAACTTTTTTTCTTTCAGGGCCAAACATTGAAAAATCACCTGAAATCGTAAAAGAAATTTATAAGGCGGGACACATTCTGGGTAATCATGGATATGAGCATGTTGCTCTCGATAGATTATCTGAAGAGGAAGTAATTTATGGTTTCGAAAAAACGGATAACCTTATCAGAGAACATTCAGAGGAAAAAGAGGTTAACTTTTACCGGCCTCCATATGGTAAAACAACAAAATCGTATCTGGACTGGATAAATAAGAAAAGAAAGTATACGGTACACTGGTCACTCGATTCCTATGATTACCGTGATGAATCCAATTCAGATCAGATTGCCGGAATGTTGTTAAGAGATATTCAAAAGGGTGATATTTTGCTTTTTCATGATACAAAGTCTTCTACTCCCGAAGCCTTGAAAATAGTGATCCCTGCACTCCTTAACCGTAAATATCGTTTCATGAAACCTGATGAACATTTTAAGTAAAGCGTATATGAATCTTATTACGGAGAAGGTTTTAATTATCTGGTTTAAAATTCTGGTAAAAACTAAATTCAAACGAATTGACATTGAAAGAATTGGAACAACCTATGGAGGATGGAGTATTCCGGTGAATCTTTTGAATTCGGATTCTGTTTGTTATTTGGCCGGAGCCGGTGAAGATATTTCATTCGATGTGGGAATAGTAAATAAATATAATAGCAGAGTATATATTCTCGATCCGACTCCACGGGCATATTCTCATTATGAACTACTTATTCAAAATACGCAAAAGGGGCTGAATACAAATATTAATAATGAACCTGATCAATGGTATGATTTATTGCCGGATAATAGAGATAAATTAAATTTTTTAAAGATTGGCCTGTGGTCCGGCAGCGGTGAAATAAAATTCTTTGAACCAAAAAACTCATCACACGTATCACACTCTGCTCTGAATCTCCAGAATACTCAGAAATATTTTATTGGTAAGGTAAAGAAGCTTTCTGAGCTGATGAAAGAATTAAATCATGACTATCTGGATTTGCTTAAAATAGATATTGAGGGTGCAGAGTATGAGGTTATTAAATCGATTATACAGGACAAAATTCAGATTAAAGTTATTTGTGTTGAATTTGATGAAGCAAATCATCGTTTGGATAATAAGTATTTATTAAGGATTATTACCTCGTTAAAGGCATTATTCAGAGCCGGATACAGAATAATTGATTATGACAATAAACATAATTATACTCTTATCAGAAAAGATACATTTATACAGCTAACTAAATAAAATCGTTTCTTATGATTCTATTACCTGTTATTATCATTCATATACATTAGATAACTTGAAATTAGCTCCGGTTGCGTTATTTGTCTATAACAGGCCAAGGCACACTGAACTTACACTGGAGGCCTTAAGAAATAACTATCTTTCCGATCAGTCTGAACTATTTATTTTCTCAGACGGTCCTAAAATAAATTGTACTGAGGAGCAGTTATCAAAAATTCTTGAAGTCAGGAAGATTATTGCAGCAAAAAAATGGTGCAAAACTGTTAATATAATTGAATCGGATACTAATAAAGGACTCGCATCGGCAATAGTCGATGGGATAAACTGGGTTTTTTTAACTTCAGATAAAATTATTGTACTTGAAGATGATCTTATTACTTCGAAGGGTTTTCTTCAGTACATGAATGAGGCATTGAATATTTATTCTGACGATACAAATGTTATGCATATCTCAGGCTATCAACATCCATTTATCAGATTAATGCCTGAAACTTTTTTTACAAATACCATGAATTGTTCAGGATGGGGGACATGGAAACGAGCCTGGCAATTACTAATGACCGATCCAGATTATCTGGCGGGTAAAATTTCCAAATTATATGTATCATTTATAGATCCATTGAATTATAGAATTTGTGAACAATTAAAAGCAAATATAAATGGAATAAATTCTACCTGGGCAGTTAAGTGGTATTGTACTATTATTCTTAAAAATGGATTATGTCTTAATCCGAGGACTTCTCTCGTAAAAAATATCGGCTTCGATAATTCAGGGTCCAATCCTATGAATGACTTAAAATTGCTTACCCAGGAAACCTCAGATCATATAATTATAAAAAGAAAGGAAAATAAACTGAACAGGTCTGTCATCCTATTAATTTATTTAATGAAATTTTTTTCATCATCATTTCATGTTAAAAAAGAAATGATCAGGAAAATTTTATTTCCACGATGCGGATATTATTTATAAGCACCTTCGGGGATACCCGGGGTGCTGCTATTGCAGCCGGAAGAATGCGAAAAGCGCTAATTAACACAGGCCATAGTGTTGATCTGTTAATTTTATATGGTAATGAAGGAAAAGACACATTTCTTTTTACACATGGATGGATAGATTTCTTGAAGTATAAATGGAGACAACTACTGGAAAAATCAAAATTTTGTTTTTATGAGAAGACAGACAAGTCTTACCTTTTTCCGGTTGATAATATTGGTTATACAAATTTTGAAAAACAAATTAATAACAGATACGATATTATTCATTTGCATTGGATAAATAGTTTTGTTGATATTAAATCTTTAACTAAACTTTCTGAACTATCAGATCATTTGGTCTGGACCCTTCACGATGCCTGGCCGATAACAGGAGGATGCCATGTGATTTTAAATTGTGCAAGGTTTACCCAGGGCTGTGGCTTTTGTCCCCAATTATTATCTTCAAGACTAAGCGATATAACACGAAAATCATTAAAAAATAAAATTGATGAGTTTTTAAAAATCAGTAATATAGCTTTTACAGTTCCATCTTCATGGATGCTTAAGCAATTTCAGAATCAAAAATTGTTAAATTCCAAACCTGTTTATTTAATTCCTAATACTATTGACACTTCTGTCTTTTGTAAAAAAGAAATCAATCCATCTGAAAAGCATAATAGCAGTAAAAAATTTATAGGATATTATTCTTGTGGCAAAATAAAGTATAAAGGGCTGAATTATTTTTTGGAGATCATTAATCGACTTTATCGTGAAAAGGATGATCTTTATGAATATGAGGTCATAATGATCGGTTCCGACTATAGAATTGATGAAATTCCTTTTAAGACAAAGTATCTTGGGGAACTAAAAACAGAAGATGAATTATCAGAATTTTATAATTCATGTAACGTTTTTATTTCAGCTTCGGAAGAAGAATCATTTGGTCAGACTGCATTGGAAAGTTTACTGTGCGGGACACCGGTTGTTGCTTTTGAAAATACAGGCATAAGAGATTTTTTAATCCATAAAAAAAATGGTTACCTCGCTAAATATCTCGATACCGAAGATTTGTACACAGGGTTGGTTTTTGTTTTATCAAATCCCCCTGCTTTTGATCCTTCTGAAATCGGTAATGTATTTAAATACGAAACTGTCAGCCTTCAACTTATAAATTTTTACAAAACTTTAATTAAGGTTAACTAATTAAAATCAAACCTGTTTTTTCATAAAAAGCCAGTCCTATATACGTTAATATTTTGAAATTGGAACCCTTAGTTACAATTATAACGCCTTCATATAATCAATCAAAATACCTTGAAGAAACCATTAATTCTGTAATAAATCAGGACTATAATAACATTGAATATATTATTAACGATGGAGGCTCTTCTGATAATTCTGTAGAACTAATTAAAAAGTATGAAACAAAGCTGGCCTATTGGGTAAGCGAACCGGATAAGGGACAGGCAGATGCAATTAATAAAGGGTTTTTAAAAGCGTCTGGAGATTTTATCTGTTGGATTAATTCAGATGATATTTTATACCCTGATTTCATTTCAAGACGTATTAAAGAATTTGAGCAAAATCCCAATATTGATATGATTTATGGTGATGTTGACCAGGGTACTGTCCTAGGAAAAACTAGACTTAGAAAAGGAGAGAACACTTCTTACACACAAATGCTTAAGACACTTTTAATACCAATACCCCAACAATCTGCAATATGGAGAAGAAGAGTGCTGGAGAAAACCGGGGTACTGGATCCGAAATTGCATGTACTGCTCGACAGGGATTATTTTATTCGCATATCAAAAAATCATAATATTCTTTACGTCCCCGGCGCGCTGGCTTTTTTCAGGATACACCAAAATTCAAAATCCATAAAAGAAGCAATCAGTTGGGCAGAAGAACTTCCCGTTTACTACGAATCTTTAATTGAAAAATGGGCAGATTATAAAAATCAGAGACATCTTGTCATGGCAAAATGTTATTGGTACTGCAGCAATATTTGCTCTGAAAATAATGATAAAATTAAGGCGAGGGAATTCCTCAGAAAAGCAAAAAAAGAAAGTCCGGTAACATTTCTCAAACTTGTTTTTATTCAATTCCTGGTAAAAGTAAAGCAGCATTTAAGGTATTCAGGTATTTTATCAAATAAGAAATGAATGTGCGGAATATTTGGACTGATAACTGAGAATTTGAACATAGAGAGAGCAAGGCTTTCTCTCGATACACTTAAACACAGAGGGCCGGATCAATGGGGTGAATATATTGAGATTGAACTTTATCTTGGACACAGGAGACTTTCTATAATAGATCTGAGTGAAAACGGCCGACAACCAATGATCAGTGAAGATGGCAATGTAATTATAACAGTAAATGGGGAGATTTATAATTACAGGGAGATCAGGAATGAGCTGAAGCAAATTTATAATTTCAGAAGTGAATCAGATTCAGAGGTAATCCTCCATGGCTATAGACATTTTGGCATCAATGGATTGCTTGAAAGGATTGATGGCATGTTTGCCTTTTGTATTTATGATAAAAAGAAACAAAAGATTTTCCTGGTTAGGGATAGAGCCGGTATAAAACCATTGTTCTATGGAATAATTAACGGCACTTATATCTGGGCTTCAGAACTTAAAGCAATAGAGAAGTATTTTAATGGGCAGCTTCAAAAGGATAATTCTGCTATTTATGATTATCTGACATACTCATACATACCCTCGCCTAAGACGCTGTATAAAAATGCATATAAATTAAAACCTGCCCACTATCTTGAAATAGATTTACAAAACATGACTTCAAATCTTGTGAATTATTGGAGCATTAAAAAAGAATTAGTTAATAATATTACCATATCAGAAGCGGGTGAACAATTAAGACTTCTTGTCAGGAAATCTGTTAAAGAGCAGTTGATGTCGGATGTTCCATTAGGTTACTTTTTAAGTGGAGGAATTGATTCCAGTATTGTAGTTTATGAAGCATCAAAAGTAAATGACAATAATAAAACATACACAATCGGTTTTGAAGATCCTGTGCATAGTGAAGCCGTTTATGCCAGGGCAATCGCCCATTTGTGTAAGACACAACATAAAGAACGAAAGCTTTCAGAGGAAGATACAATCCGATTATTACCCAACATGCTTGAATGGTATGATGAACCTTATGGAGATACTTCTGCCGTGCCTTCTTTTTTAGTATCAAAATTTGCAAGGGAGGAAGTAACGGTCGCACTGACAGGTGACGGGGGAGACGAACTGTTTGGAGGTTATTTGTGGTACCGGAATTTTATTAAGTATTCAAATAAAAATATACATCTTCCGGTAAACAATTTGCTTTTAAACATCCGGAACCGGAATCGTTACCGGATTCCTGGTAAGATCTCAAACCGGCTTTTGAATTTTAATCTTGACAAACAATCCCTCTATGTAAAGCTGCTTGGAGGAATGCTGAAGGAAGAAAAAACAAATTACAGATCTCTTTTAAATATCGAAAAAGATTATGATGATTACTGGTGCTTTAAATCACTTGGGACCAAAGAAAAAATCGGGATTAAAGATTTAATGTTACTTGATTTCGAAACATATCTTCCTGATGATATTTTAACAAAGATGGACCGGGTAAGTATGGCAGTTTCTCTTGAAGTCCGGGTACCGTTGCTCTCCAGAGAGCTCATTGAATTTACATTTTCATTACCTGAGGAAATACTGTTATATAAGGGCAATTTAAAAGGATTAGTCAGGTATGCATATAAGGATCTTCTACCTGAAGAAATTCTGAATCGCAAAAAAAGAGGTTTCAATATTCCGGTACATAAATGGGATCAGATATACAACAATACTTCTCTAAATATGTCCGAGATTCTGCTTAGTAAAATTTACAATTTTAATACCTCGGGGACACCATACAAATCATGACGAGAATTTCGGCTCTGACGCCTGGTATTAATGTCCCGTCTTCGAAATACAGGGTCAGACAATATATACCTCTATTAAATGATGCCGGGATTTCTGTCGATGAGTTTGCTGCAAAAATCGATTACTCTGCAAAATTGCCGGGAATATTGGGTAGAGTTAGACAAAGGTATGTCTTCCCTGTCAGTGCAACCTGGATAGGGATTAAATCAATATCAAGAATAGATGACATTATAAAGAGTAACCGTTATGATGCCGTCTGGCTCAACAGAATAGTTGTTAATACGTTATATATGGAGAAATTTATCCTGCGACCTCTGATTTATGATGTGGATGATGCCATCTGGCTTAATGATGAAAGAATCACCAGGAAAATTGCACAAAAAGCAGAGATAATATTAGCCGGCAACAGTTTTATTGCAGACTGGTTTTGTAAGGTCAATCCTAATATTAATATTATTCCTACGGCTATTGATACTCAATGGTTTTGTCCTTCTGATTCAAAACCAGGCAATTTGTTTAAGATCGTATGGACGGGATCTCAACAGACTATTCATTATCTTCTTTCCATTGAGAAGACTTTGGCAAAATTTCTGAATGAAAAAATGGATGTTCTCCTGATTGTTATATCAGATGTATATCCAAAATTTACAAGCATAAGAAAAGAAAAAATCAGATTCATAAAATGGACGCCGGAAGATGAAATAGTTGCTATTCAGGAGGCCCGGGTTGGAATAATGCCCTTAAACAATACACCCTGGGAGAGGGGGAAATGCAGTTTTAAAATGCTTAAATACATGGCATGCGGGATTCCTGTCCTGGTTTCCCCGGTGGGTATGAATAATGAAGTGTTGTCAAAAGGTGAAATAGGGTTTGCCGCGTTCAAGGATGATGATTGGATATCAGGTTTAGAATTCTTTTACAAAAATCAGGATAAAAGTAAACTTATGGGGTTCAATGGAACACAAGTCATAAATAAGTATTACAGTTTAGATATTGTCACCAAATCCCTGGTTCAGATCTTTCGAAATATTTAGAATTATTATTGGCTATTAATAATATTATCTCAGGAGATTCCTCGCTGGCGCTCGGAATGACATGGTTGATTTGGGTTGACACAGGAAGCAGAGGCGATTCGCCAAGGCGAATCGCCTCTGCTTCCCCTTTACAATAATTGAACTGTCATTCCGAATGGATCCCGCAAAGCGGGAGGAATGAGGAATCTCTATTCTAATGGCAAATTGCAAAAAATGGAAGAGTGAAGATAAATAAAGCTATTATTATGAATTTGGACGAATCAAAGCAGAAATTGAACCAAAAGGAAGTCAAAATCAAAAAATTTATGAGCCTAATTACCAAAACTCAATATTTTTAGTAATAATGTATCCTGTTATAGTAACTATATTGTTTCTGTTTCTGAGTTTTTCGAGAATCAGAAAAGCACGATCTGCTAATTCATTAATTACCATCGTTCTTTTATTGGTGTTCTTTCTCGGAATAATAGATCAATTCAATATAAAACAATTTTATGCCAATATTCTGATTGAGAGCCTGATAATGTTTCTGTTGGTTAAAACCATGATTTCTGTTTCAAATAAAAGAAAGAAATTTAATCTTCCGGGGATCAGAATATTTATTATATTCTCAGTTATTTTGTTTATATCGGTTTTAATAAGCTCAAGCAATTTATATCAATCCTATCTCTATTACAGGTTTTTTCTGACGCCTTACCTGTTTATGTTAATAATGGTAAATATAGAATTACCGGAATACGGGATAAGGAAAATCATTGATTTTATCCAATACCTGTTTATTTTTCAATTAATTGCCACAGTTGTTAAACTATTAATACTCGGAACCCCTGAGCAACCGGTTGGCACCATCATCGTTGCAGGAGGTGGTGTGGCTACATTTATTCCATTAATTGCTGCCGGCTTTTTATTGAGCCGCTATTACATTTATGAAAAGAAAAAACTCTTTCTGGTGCTTATTTTTGCATTTACACTGATTGCTTATGCCAGTCAGAAAAGAGGAACATTTGTTTTTCTGCCGGCTGTTTTTGTTTTTTTTATTGTTATGCTCGGGGAAGTTGATATCAGATCACGGGCATTTCATAAGAAAGTCATTTACCTGGTTTCGACTTTTGTTTTATCAATAATTATTTTAATTATAGGAGCAAAAAAAATACCAATGATGAACCCGGAAGGTTCAAAAAACGGAAGTTTCGATCTGAACTTTCTGATTGAATCATCCGTGGAGTATAATACCTTGCATGGAGATTATGCTTACGGAAGATTCGCCAGTTTTCAACAGGTTAATAATATTCTCGAAAAATCAAGGTTTGTAACGAAATTATTTGGGTTCGGACCGGAAACGCTTAAAGGAGCGACCAGGGGAGATGGTAGATTCGAAAGATTTGGCGTGGGAGGCACGTACCCCGGGATTTCCTATCAGGTAGTCCAGATAGGATATTTAGGTGCAAGCCTTTGGCTTCTTTTATTAGGTTATTATGGTTTAATGATATTTAAGATACTGAAAAAGGAACAGGAGAGATACTGGAAAAGCATCGGAATGGGGAGCCTTATACTGATCTTCCTGGCCGTTGTTGATTACCTGACTTATTCGACAACATTTATTGTTGTGTACAGCTTTTCATTTACTATAGCATTCTCAGTTGGATTAATGATGAGGCGCTATTACCGGATGAACACTCAAAGTAAATTGGCAGTATCTTCAAAAATCAGACAATTTTGAACACAGTCATTCTTGCATCTCCTGACCAGTACGGGTATTTCACAATATATTATAATTATGCAAAATACCTGAGCAGGGAGTTTAATGTAATATATATTTGTTTTGACCAGGGAGAAATTAAATTTAAAGAATCAGAAAAAATAAAGGTAGTATATGTTGAATTAGCCGGAAATAAAATACTCCGGATTTTGAAATATTACAATGCAATTGTCCGGATATTTAAGTCAAATACATCTTCAAAATTAATACTGAAATATTACTTTTTTTCTTCCCTGCTTAACCTCTTCCTTCCACGCAAAAATTTAATTCTGGATATAAGAACCGGCTATACATCATTAGTCAGGTTTAAAACCTTTTTTTTTAATTCAATTATCAGGATCGAAGCGTTTCCTTTTAAACGGATTATCACTCTTTCAGAAAGCCTCCGGGAGAAGTTGAAGCTTCAGATTAAAAAGACAATAATCATTCCTTTGGGAGCTGATCAGATTGTTTCCCAACCCAAGATATTCGATAAACTGGTACTTCTTTACATAGGCACACTTACCTCAAGGAACATTGGCCAAACAATAGAGGGCCTGGCGCAATTTATTAAGAATGAAGGGAAGAATATGGAGATCGAATATTATATTGTAGGAGGAGGTAAACCATTGGAAGTGAAAGAACTAAATGACACAATAAATAATAATGATCTGCAGAACACAGTGCACTATGTTGGTCAGGTATATGGAGAAAAACTAAAATGGTTCTTTCTGAATTGCAATATCGGAGTATCCTATATTCCAATGATCAGAGATTATGATTGTCAACCAGCAACTAAGACAATTGAATACCTGATGGCAGGAATGCCTGTATTAGCAACAAATACCTATGAAAATAAAGTGACTGTAAATGAGAACAATGGCGTTCTAATAAAAGATACTTCCGAAGATTTTTGTATTGGTCTCTCAACCATTTATAATAAACGAAATTCCTTTAAGTCCTCTGAGATAAGGAAATCGGTAGAGTCTCTTACCTGGGAAAATATAATAAATACAAATCTGAAACCTTACTTGCTGGGGTTAATAGAAAATTGACACAGGTCTACCTCATGCTTCTTACTACATACTACCTTCTTCCTAAATTAAAAAATTTAACTCTGAGTACTTTAGGCAATAAAAACTCCAGGCACATTAAATACTTTTTTCTATAAAATGAAAATCCTTATCGTTTGCAGTGGTAACGCTCCTGATCACCAGGTATTCGATGTGAAATTGCATCATGCTTTTATTTATGAACAGGTTTCAGAACTTGAAAAATCTGGTATTTCGTTTGACTATTTCTATATAAAAGGAAAGGGTGCTTATGGTTATATTAAAAGTATTTTACGGCTAAGAAAAAAGATAAAATCTAAGGACTTTGATATTATTCATTCACATTACGGACTAAGCGGATTGGTAGCAACATTTCAAAGAAAATTACCTGTGGTTGCGACATTTCATGGCTGTGATGTGAACCGTAAAAGTCTTAATATTTTATCATCTTTCGTTGGGATCTTTTCCAGGGCTAATATTTTTGTCTCTGAAGATTTAAAAAACAGGATATTTGTGAAGACACCATATAAAAATTTTGTGATACCTTGTGGAATTGATTTAAAACAATTTCGACTCCTTGATAAACAAGAAGCAAGAACTAAACTTAATCTTGATGATTCAAAAAAATACATTTTATTTTCGTCAACAAAAAATATTCCTGTTAAAAACTGGAGTTTAGCCAGGCAAGCGACAGATCAGTATCCTTATATTGAACTTTTGGAGTTATCAGAAAAAACGCGGGAGGAGGTAAATTTAATGATGAATGCAAGTGATCTCTTTTTAATGACATCTTTGAGAGAAGGTAGTCCACAAACCATAAAAGAAGCAATGGCCTGTAACTGTCCTGTTGTAAGCACTGATGTGGGAGACGTTCGCTGGGTGACAGGAGGTACTGCCGGTTGTTATGTTTCTGGTTATGATGTCACTGACGTTGCTGAAAAGATTCAAAAGGCGCTGGAATTTGTCCAAACCAAAGGCCGCACAAATGGTCGTGAAAGGATTATTGAGCTAGGGCTTGATTCGGAAACTATTGCAGGGAAGATAATTGAAGTTTATAAAAAAGTATTAAAGATTAATGATTAAAATATGTCAAATCACCAATCACCAAACTAAATGTGTGGAATTTGCGGTATAATCAGATTTGATAATAAACCCATTCATGAAGCGCTTCTTCTAAAAATGATGCAAGTCATGAAGCATCGTGGCCCTGATGATGAGGGTTTATATATTAAAGAGAACATTGGTCTTGGTTTTGTAAGATTAAGTATTCTTGATTTATCCATGGCTGGTCATCAGCCAATGTTTTCGGCAGATAAAAGATATGTAATTCTATTAAACGGGGAAATATATAACTATATAGAGCTTAAGGAAGAATTAAAGAGAAAAGGATATGTTTTCAGTTCAGGTTCGGATACCGAAGTACTGCTTAATTCTTATATTGAATGGGGAGAATCGTGTCTCGACAAGCTTAACGGTATGTTTGCATTTACCATATTAGATACTTACACGAATGAATTATTTGCAGCAAGGGACCGTTTCGGCATTAAACCGTTTTATTTTTATAAGGATAAAAATCAATTTTTATTTGCTTCTGACATTCCGCCGTTATTAAAAGTACTGGATAAAAGTAAGGAACCAGAAGACTCTATTATTTTTGATTATTTGGTTTTTAATCGTACCAATCATAGTGAAAAAACTTTTTTCAAAAATATAATTAAACTACAACATGGTCATATACTTACAGTAAGATCTGGAAGAGTTAATATAAATCGCTGGTATTGTTTACCAGATCAAATTTCTCACTACGAATCCTTTCAATTTAATGAAAACAATTTCCTTGAAGAACTAAAAAGTTCTATAAATCTTCAATTAAGAAGTGATGTTCCGGTTGGAACATGCCTAAGCGGAGGATTAGATTCTTCAGCAATAACATCACTGGTTTTGAATAAGAAACAGAATGTTGATTTACATTCCTTTTCAGCAGTATACCAGAAAGGACAGAAAGGAGATGAATCGGAATATATAGCAGAATTCAGGGAGAAAAACCTGAAAATTCATTACACATATCCTACCGGGGAATCATTATTGGAAGATTTAAACTCTTTTATCTCCTCCCAGTCCGAACCTGTTCCTACAACTTCGGTTTATGCAGAATATAAGGTGATGGAACTGGCAAAAAAACATTGTACAGTTCTTTTAAATGGACAGGGAGCAGATGAATTAATGGCAGGTTATCATTATTTTTACGGATATTATTTCAGAGACCTGATTAATGCAAATTCCTGGGGAAAGCTTCTAAATGAATTTTTCCAATACACCAGAATACATAAATCAGTATACGGATTCAAATCGCTGGGGTTTTCATTTAGTCCACGATCCTTAAGGCATTTTAAAAATCATGATTTTTTAAATCCGGCTTTTTATAATAACTATTACTATAAGACTAACGCATTATTTGATGATTTTTATAAGTCCAAAAACCTGAAAGAATTTTTAATAAAGCATTTTGAATATAAATTCGAACATAATCTGTTATGGGCTGATAAAACAGGTATGCAGTTTTCTCTGGAAACCCGTTTCCCCTTTCTCGATCATAATTTAGTCGAAAAAACATTATCTGTTCCGGCCGATAATTACATCAAAAATGGATATACCAAGGTGATAATGAGGAATGCCTTAAAAGGAATATTGCCAGAAAAGATCAGAATGAGAAAAGATAAAGTTGGTTTTTCAACACCGGAATCCGATTGGTTTAAAAACGTGAAATTGAAAGAGTTGCTTGCAGATGTTATAGAATCGGACAAATTTAAAGAAAGAGGATACTTTAATGTTAAACAGTGCAAAAAGGAATTAAAATCCCTTCAAAAGTATAATAGATACAATCTTGAATTTTGGAAATGGCTTCATCTGGAATTGTGGTTTCGGGCATTTATTGATTAAAGAATTCAATATGGTCGCAATTATTGATTATGGCATGGGCAACCTTGGCTCGATTAAAAGGAAAATGGATAGAATTGGAGTAGAATCAATTATTACTTCAAACAGAGAAGCGATTGCTCGCAGTAATAAATTAATTTTACCAGGTGTCGGTCACTTTGCAAAAGCCGTTTCGGAAATTAAAAGCCGCGGATTGTGGAACATGCTATCAGACCAGGTAATAGTTGAAAAAAAGCCGATATTAGGTATATGTCTTGGCATGCAATTGATGGCAAAAGAGAGTGAAGAGGGGAATGAGGAAGGATTTGGATGGTTCGATGCGATAGTCATCAGATTCAAAGTTTCTGATAAAATAAGGTTTAAAATTCCACATGTGGGTTGGAATACTTTAAACTATCTTAGAGATTCTCATCTTTTTGAAAAAATGAAACAAAATTCAGAATTCTACTTTGTTCATAGTTATCATATTCAATGCAATAATTCAATTGATATTTTAACAGAAACTGTTTATGACTATACTTTTACTTCCTCCATTCAAAAAGAGAATATATTCGGTGTACAATATCATCCCGAGAAGAGCCATGACGCAGGGGAGCTGTTGTTGAGGAACTTTGTTAATTTATAATCAATGTATCGTCCGCGCATTATCCCGGTATTATTGCTCCAAAACAAAGGATTGGTTAAGTCTGTAAAATTTAAAGACTTCAGGTATATTGGTGATCCTATTAACGCAGTTCGTATTTTCAATGAGTTAAAAGCTGATGAATTAGCATTTATTGATATTCTTGCCACCAAAGAGAAGCGTACAATTTCGATTGATTTTGTAAAAAAAGTCGGGGAAGAAGCTAATATGCCATTTTCTGCGGGAGGCGGCATCAGAACTCTGGAAGACATCAGGAAGATAATTGAAGTCGGAGCGGAAAAAGTGATATTAAACTCTATCGCCGGGGAAAATTCGGAATTTGTCACAGAAGCCGCTTATGAATTTGGTTCATCTACTATTGCAGTTTGTATTGATGTTAAAAAAGACTTCCTGGGAAAAGAAAAAGTCTGGATCAGGGCAGGCACAAAATCTTTAACTTACAATCCTGTCCAATATGCAAGGCAAATGGAAGAAAGAGGTGCAGGCGAGATAATTATTCAATCTATCGAACGAGATGGCACTATGGAGGGCTATGACATTAATCTAATAAAAAAGGTTGCCGAATCAGTCACTATCCCGGTTGTTGCCCTTGGTGGGTCCGGTAAGTGGCAACATATTATTGAACTAAATTCTTTAGTTTCATTAAACGGGCTTGCTGCAGGCAGCCTGTTTATTTATCATGGAGAGCGTAATGCGGTACTGGTTAATTATCCTGAAAGAGAGGAAATTATGCAACTTTTTAAACACGACCGTTGATGAATCAAACATGTGCCATAGGATTATGGGATGAATCTGTCCCCGGGATAAGATTTGATGAAAATGGAGTGTCAAATTATGCCAAAATGTTTAAAGAATTTGTTGAACTCTATCCTCGTGGAGAGAGAGGTTTGGAGGAGTGGGAAGAATGGTTAAAAAGGATTAGAAAGGAAGGGAAGAATAAAAAATATGATTGTATTGTTGGGGTAAGCGGAGGAACTGATAGCTGTTATTTGTTGTATTTAGCTAAAAAACAAGGACTAAGACCATTAGCAGTTAACCTGGACAATGGATTCAGCAGTAAGATAGCTGTCGATAATATTAAAAAGGTAACAAATGCCTTGAAAATTGATCTTGAAACTTATGTGATAGATTATGAAGAAGTAAAAGCGGTACTAAGGGCTTATATTAAGGCTTCATTGCCCTGGATTGATGGGCCGACCGATCTTGCGATAAAAGCTGCGCTCTATAGAATTGCCGAAAGAGAAGGAGTTAATTATATATTTAACGGATCTGATTTCCGATCTGAAGGGAAACAGCCTACAGAATGGACCTATTCTGATGCCAGGCAATTATTGTATCTGTTGAAAAAATTTGAGCACTTTAAATTAAAATCTTTCCCGTACTATACGATTTTTCAATTTATCAAATTTGGATATTTGAAAAAAATCAAGATGTTGCGTCCCTACTATTATTTGGATTACGAAAAGAGAACAGCACAGGAATTCCTAAAGCGGGAATACAATTGGGAGTATTATGGTGGACACCACCACGAAAACATATTTACCAGATTTGCCCTCTCGTACTGGTTGCCTAAAAAGTTTGGGATAGATAAGAGAATAATTACCCTCTCGGCACTGGTGATGAATGGCGAAATATCAAGAGAGCAGGCTTTGGATGAATTGAAATTGGATCCATATTGTGCTGATGAAATACAATATGACAAAGAATATGTATTGAAAAAGATTGAAATGACAAATGAGGAATTTGAGGAATGCTTTTCAAAACCAAATAAATTCTACTACGACTATCCTTCTTATATGCATTTGTTGAAAACATTCAGTAAATTATCAATATCCGGGATTAAGAAAATACTTCCATTTACTCCCTCTATATTTATTGAAAATCAAAACAGAGTAAATTAGTCAGATGAGGATTTTTATTGATATAGGACATCCTGCTCATGTGCATTATTTTAAAAATTTCATAAAAATAATGGAGAGTAAGGGTCATACATTTTTTGTATCTGCCCGTGAGAGATCAATTATATTTGATTTGCTAGCCAAATACAATATTCCTTATTTCAACAGAGGTAGAGGAAGGGATGGAATTATTGGGAAATTATTTTATTTATTTACTGCTGATTTAAAATTGCTTTACAAAGCCATTAAATTTACACCAGATCTTTTCATAAGTTTTGCATCGCCCTATGCTGCACAAGCAGGATGGTTATTGAGGACTCCGCACATCGTCCTGGATGATACAGAACATGCCCGATTCGGGCACTTTTTTTATAAACCTTTTTCAAGTGTTTTTTTAAATCCATCATGTTTTAAAAAAGATTTTGGTAAAAGACAAATTCGATTTAACAGCTATTCCGAACTCTTTTATCTTCATCCAAATAATATTTCCACATATCCGGATATTTTAACCCTTCCGGGTATTACTGAAAATAAAAAATTTGCACTACTCCGTTTTGTATCGTGGAATGCCAATCATGACATAGGTCATTCAGGTTTAGATTTAGAGACAAAAAAAGGATTGATAAAGATATTGATTGAAAACGATTACAAAGTATTTATCTCTTCAGAGTCGGAAAATAAGAATGCATATTTTGATAAATACATGATTAACATTTCACCCGACCTGATTCATCATGTTATGGCACATGCTGATCTTCTGGTAACTGAAGGAGCAACAATGGCCTCAGAATGTGCAATGCTTGGGACTCCTGCCATTTATGTCAATTCGTTAGATGCCGGAACTCTTCGTGAACAGGAAGACAAATATCAGCTTATTCATGGCTTTCGTTCTTCAACTGGAGTCTTAGATAAAGTTTTAGAAATAATTACTTCTCACAGTGTAAAAGAAGTTTATCAGCTTTGTCGGCAAAAAATGCTTTCCGAAAAAATAGATCCAACTGCTTTTTTAGTCTGGTTTGTTGAAAACTATCCGGAGAGTGTTAAGATTATGAAAGAGAAGCCGGAGTACCAGGAGAGATTTAAGTAAAAGGCGGAAGGCTTTAGGCAGAGGGCAGAAGGCGTGAGAAATGAATGGGAGAAAGGGAGAATGTAGTAAGACGTAAATATCATTAGAGAGGAGGGAATTTTTAGTTCCCTTTTTTTGTATCTTTCAATATTGGATAATTATTGTGTAACGAAATCGCTGTAAAATTCGGCGGATGACAGTTGGCGGAAGGTGGTAGGCGATAGAGACAAAGGGACTAAGGGACAAATTCTGTAAATAAAAATCAGGACGAGACAAGGAAGTAGTAGAAAGCAAAGTGAACAATAAGGATACTTCAATCGTTCCCATTTAACAGGTACCATTTAAATACTTAATCAGAGTATTTCTTTTGTAAAAGATTTGCTTTATCTTTATAGAGAGGCCTGTTTAAACGGGGAATGTAGTATATTTGGCATCCGTAATATGCATAGTAATCTTCATAAAACATTGAAAGACATGAGTATTGATGAAACTGACAGAATTATCAAGCTTATAAAGGAAGCGATAAAACAAAATCGAAGTAAAAGAGAAATTATTGAAACATTCAAAGATGCTGGCATAATTACAAAGAATGGAAACCTGAAATCGCCCTATAAAGAAATTTATATTCCTTCAGAAAAATAATTCTTTTAAGTGTATTCAACAAGATCCAATTTGATTTTAAGATTTCATGGATGTGAAAAGGTAGAACAACAAAAACTAATATCAGATCCTTCCTACATAAGGTCAAGCAATGAATCATTTGATTGGCTGGGTCATGGCATGTATTTTTGGGAAAATAACCCACAAAGAGCTATTCTCTGGGCAGAGGAGAAAGAAAAGGCCGGGACACTTAATGAACCTGCAATTGTTGGTGCAATCATAGACCTTGGACGATGTTTAGACCTGCTTGATTCCAGTAATATTTCTCTTCTAAAAAACTGCTATAAATTATTTAAATTAGAATCAGATAAACTTGATAAGCCAATTCCAAAAAATATTGATCGCCCTAAAACTAAAGGACATGATAAAGTTCTTAGGTATCTGGATTGTGCCGGAATTGAATATACCCATAGCTTTTTAAAGACAATAGGTGAATCCCCTTATGATTCGGTTAGAGCGGCATTTATTGAAGGCAGACCTATTTATAACGGAGCTGGTTTTAATGAAAAAACACATATTCAACTATGCATTATAAATCCAAATTGTATTAAGGGTTTTTTCTTGCCTCGGATAAAGAGCAAATCTTAATTCATCATTTAAACTTTAATAAATTCTCTTT
>Ga0182021_10000281_pt1 | contig 52002 bp, 42 predicted proteins | sample 612E3MmetaG_FD_120493 | JGI IMG/M metagenome (GOLD analysis project Ga0182021, IMG submission 120493) | Permafrost microbial communities from Stordalen Mire, Sweden - 612E3M metaG (Illumina Assembly) | ecosystem: Environmental > Terrestrial > Soil > Wetlands > Permafrost | place: Sweden... | reverse complement strand
AGGTCCCCACGATTTCGATCTTCTTGTGCACACCTGGCATAGGCATCCTCCCTGGGTAACAAGCAGCATCATAACCCGATGACCTGGTTCCCGCGGGAGTTCGTTGTCGTGACCTCCAATAAGGCCAGGCACCCGGTCATGGAATAGCCCGATTCATGCATCATCGGGGGTGAATCCCGCCCCCCGGCCCTGTCTGTATGAACATTGATGAAACCTGGGAGTGCGGAATCCCTTACCCTGACTTCAGCCCGTCCCGCCGCCGACTCCCCAGGAAACGCTCCCATGGACCCTGCCCACACCGACAAGGATCTGCCCCTGAAGGAGGACATCCGCCTGCTGGGGCGGTTGTTGGGAGATACGGTCCGGGAACAGGAAGGAGACGAGACTTTTCTGCTCATCGAGCGGATCCGACAGAGTTCCGTGCGCTTCCACCGGGCCCAGGATCCCGAGGCGAGGGAGAACCTGAAGAACATCCTCAAGGGCCTCAGCCCTGGCCGCGCCATCCTGGTGATCCGTGCCTTCAGCTACTTCTCCCAGCTCGCCAATCTGGCGGAAGACCAGCACCACACTCGTCGATCCCGGGCCCACCGCATGGGGGAACATCCCCCCAGGCCCAGTTCCCTGGGCCACGCCCTGGCCCAGGCCACCGAAGCGGGCCTCGACGCCCGAGGGCTGCGGGCGTTCTTTGACAGCGCCCAGGTCCGGCCTGTGCTCACTGCCCACCCGACCGAAGTGCATCGCAAGAGCATCCTCCATGCCCAGATGCAGATTGCCCGCCTTCTGGACGAGCGGGACCGCATCGCCTCCACACCCAGGGAAACCGCCCTTCGGGACGAACACCTCCAGCGCCAGGTGCTGCTGCTGTGGCAGACCCGCATGCTCCGGCCCTACCGGCCCTCGGTGACGGATGAAGTGGCGAGCGCCCTTTCCTATTTTGACCGCACTTTCCTGCGGGAGATCCCGGCCCTCTACGCGGACCTGGAAGACCGGCTCGGGCAGGACCCGACCCTGGGGGATGCAGAGCTTTCGCCATTCTTCCAGGTGGGCAGCTGGATCGGCGGAGACCGGGATGGCCACCCCCTCGTCACCGCCGATGTATTGGAACGGACCCTCAATATGCAGTCCCGGACCATCCTCGACTTCCTGTTGAAGGAGATCCTGCTACTCGCCGAGGAGCTTTCCCTCAGCCTCATGGTTTCACGGGCTTCGCAGGAAGTGCTCGACCTGGCGGAACGGTCGCCCGACCGGTCCCTCCAGCGGGCGGATGAGGCCTACCGTCGGGCCCTGAACTTCATGTTCGGTCGGCTCTCCGCCACCCACAAGAAGCTGTTCCTTTCTGAACTTGCAGCCCCCCCAAGCCCAGCGGAACCCTATCATTCCCCGGCCGATCTGAAAGCGGATCTGGATGCCCTGGACCGGTCCCTGCGGGCGCATGGGGGGCGACTACTGGCCCGGGGGCGCCTGCGGGATCTGCGGCGATCGGTATCTGTGTTCGGCTTCCACCTGGCCCCTGTGGACCTTCGGCAGAACTCCGAGGTCCATGGCCGGGTGGTGGCCGAGCTGCTGGAGGCCGTGCGCCCTGGCACTGGGTACCTTGGCCTGGATGAGGCCGAGAAGATCCGCCTGCTCGTCGCCGAGCTTGAAAGCCCCCGCCCCCTCGCTTCACCCTACCTCACCTACAGTGACGAGACCCGCGACGAACTGGCCGTGTTCCGTACCGCGGCGAAGGCTCATCACCGCTTGGGAGCCGAAGCTCTGCCCAGCTGCATCGTCAGTCATACGGAGGCCGTTTCGGACCTCCTGGAGGCTGCCGTGATGCTGCGGGAAGCCGGGATCCTGCGCCCGGCTGAAGGCCGACTGGATCTCAACATCATCCCGCTTTTTGAGACCATCCCGGACCTCCAGCGCTCCGGAGACATCCTGGATGAACTGCTGGGCCTGCCCATCTATCGCCGCCTGTTGGACAGCCGGGACGGCGTGCAGGAAGTGATGGTGGGCTATTCCGACAGCAACAAGGACGGCGGCTTCCTCACGTCCCTGTGGGAACTCTACAAGGCGGAATTGCGCCTCGTGGATGTGGCGAAGCGGCATGGCCTGCGCCTGCGCCTCTTCCATGGCCGCGGCGGGTCCGTCGGCCGGGGCGGCGGCCCCAGCTACGAGGCCATCCTCGCCCAGCCCCCTGGCACGGTCCAGGGCCAGATCCGCCTCACTGAGCAGGGCGAAGTGATCGCCGCCAAGTATGGCCATCCGGCCGTGGGACGCCGCAATCTGGAAGTGCTGGTGGCGGCCACCCTGGCGGCGAGCCTCCCGCACCGGGGGGAGGCGGCTGGGGAACCGGCCTTCCTGGAGGCCATGGACACCTTGTCGAAGGACGCATGCAAGGCCTATCAGGACCTGGTCTACGGCACCGAAGGCTTCGAGCGCTACTTCTGGGAGTCCACCCCCATCGCCGAGATCGCCCAGCTCAACATCGGATCCCGGCCCGCCAGCCGGAAGGGTGGGCGGGCCATCACCGACCTCCGGGCCATTCCCTGGGTCTTCAGCTGGAGCCAGTGCCGCGTGATGCTGCCCGGTTGGTACGGCGTCGGTTCGGCGGTCCGCGCTTTCCGGAGCGAGCGGGGCGAGGAGGGTCTGGCCCTGCTGAAGGAGATGTACGCCCGCTGGCCCTATTTCCGCAGCCTGATTTCCATGATGGACATGGTGCTCGCCAAGGTGGATCTGGCCATCGCCTCCTGCTACGCAGACCTGGTGGAGGACCGGGAGCTGAAGGAACGGATCTTCGGACGCATCAAGGAGGAGTGCGAGGCCTCCATCCTCGCCTTGCAGGTCATCACAGGTAAAGAGGCCCTGCTCGAGGATAACCCCGCCCTGAAGCGCTCCATCCAGCATCGTTTCCCCTACATGGACCCGATCAACCATCTCCAGGTGGAGCTGCTTCGCCGCTACCGCGCCGGGGACCCTGACCAGCGGATCCAGCGGGGGATCCTGCTCTCCATCAACGGCATCGCCGCAGGGCTGCGCAACAGCGGGTGAACCACCCCGGGGACCTCCAGAAAACCACTGGCCTGGCCTCCTGGATTCCAAGTACCTTGGATGTGGTTCTTTTGATCACTGAAAGGCATGTTGCGTCCATGGCCCACCCAGCCCTTCTGCCCGTTGTCCTCACGTGCAACACGGACCTCCGTTTCATCGACCTGATCCAGGTGGTGGGTGCCGAGTGCCTCAAGCACCTCAGCTTCAGCCAGGAGGACGGAGAGCGATTGTGGCTGGCGATCCAGGAAGGCATCGCCAACGCCATGCGCCATGGCAACCAGCTCCAGAAGGACAAACCGGTGAAGGTCACCTTCACGCCCCGGGTGGACCGCTTCGAGATCCGCATCGAGGATAAGGGACCGGGGATCGACCTGGATACCCTGCCGGACCCGAACCTGCCGGAGAACCTGCTGAAGCCCGGAGGACGGGGCGTCTATTTCATGCGCCAGGTGATGGACGAGGTCCACATGGAGTGCGCACCCGGCGGGTCCACGCTGGTGCTCGTGAAGGCCCGCAAGGTAAGAGAGCCTCACGCCTGAACGCGATTGTGGACACTGCCCATCAAGTCTTGGCCGATTCGGCGATGACGCCACATTCAGCAGGCATGCGCACATAGAACATGGACTGGCCCTCGCCCTGGAGGAAGGCCAGGAGGCGTTCGGTCTCCTCGTCCGTGGCCATGAAGGTCACTTCCACCGGCAGGTCTCCCGCCAGCTCGATGAAGTGGTCTGCGTGGATGTGCCCATGGCGGCCGTAGCCGGCAATGGCCTTGAAGGCCGTGCCGCCCTTGATGCCCAGCCGGCGGGCCTCCTCCAACAGCCACTCGTAGATCAGAACCCCATGGCGGGTGCGGTTCTCCTGCACGAAGAAAATCAGGTAGGTGCCTTTCATGACGCCTCCTCAGGCTTTCACGAAGACTTTGACGGTCAGGAGTCCCAGCAGGGTCATGACCAGCGACCCGGCCAGATGGGAGGCCATGTGCACCGCCGCCAAGGCGTACTCACCCCGGGTGAGCAGATGCATCGCCTCCGCCGAGAACGTGGAAAAGGTGGTGAGGCCCCCCAGAAAGCCCGTGATGACGAGGAGCCTTGCCTCGGGCGCCAGGCCCGGATGCTGGGCGAATACAGCGACGGCCACGCCCACAAGGTAGCCTCCAAGCAGGTTCGCCGCCAGGGTTCCCATCGGTATGGACGGCAGGATGGGATTCAGGAGGGCGCCCAGGCCCCAGCGCAGCCAGGCGCCCAGGGCTGCCCCGGCGCCGACCGCTAGAAAGGAATAGAAGCCCATGTCGCTCCGCCAATGGATTCAGGCTATCAGAGTATGTTTTCGAATCCCCGCGAGGCCCTGGACCTCATTTGACCAGCTGCCCTGCGGTCAGGAAACGTACCTGTCCCTTAGTGCGGGGCACCAGCTTTTCCAGAGCCTCCACGGTCTCGGGGTAAATGTGACCGATGATGAGCACGAACCCTTCCTTTTCAGCCAGTTTCAGGGCCCGCTCCCACTGCTTTTCCATCTCGGGGAAGGCCTTGTCGTCGTCGAGGAAGACCCGTCGCTGAACGGCCGGCACGCCCAGCTGTTCCGCCACGTCGTAGGCCACGCTGTCCTTCTCGGTGCGGCTGTCCACGAAGAAGTACTTCCGGACCTTGATCTCCTGGAGCACCCAGCCCATGCGCGTGCGGTCTGGCGTGATGCGACTGCCCATGTGGTTGTTCACACCCACACGATGGGGGATCTCATCCAGGGCCATGCGGACTCGGCGGCGGATCTCAGGTTCCGGCAGATTGAACAGGATGGCGTTGGGACCCGGGTCGTGGCCCGGACCGGGATAGCCGATGGGTTCCATGGGCAGGTGGAGCATGACCTCCTTGCCGAGGCGGTGGGCGATCTCCGCGCTTTCCCGGGTGTGCTCCTGGTAGGGCAGCACGGCCACGCTGAAGGGCACGGGGAGACTGCATAGCCGCGTCACCAGTTCCGGCTGCGCATAACCAAGGTCGTCGATGACGAGGGCGAAGCGAGGAAGGGAGTGTTCCGGAGGCTGGCGCTGAGGCTTGGCAGCCTCAGCGTTAGGCTTCGCCATCGGCTCAGGCTGTTTCTTCTCTGGTTTCCTGGGTTCGGGCTTCTTGGGTTCGGGTCTGGGGGTTTCGCGCTTCTCCGGCGCCTCGCGCTTGCCGCAGCCCTGCTGGCCGAGCATCAGGCCAGCGCCCAGGCCCAGGGCAAGCATGAGCACGGCCCAGCCCACCAGGGCGAGGGTAGATGTGCGTTTCCCCTTGGCTCGCGCCATCAGCGGATTGGTACCTTTGGCGGGACTGGCGCCGGTCCTGTGGCTGGTCCTGGCAGGGGTGCACCTTCTGGTTTTGAGGCCTCATGCTTCGGAGCCGGAATTGCCAGGGCGGTCAGCACCTTGGCCAGCGGATCCTCCGTGTCGGCCACTTTGAGCACCTGATCGGGCACCACGCCCTGGCGGTCCAGTTTTTCGCCTCCCAGACCCACCCACCGTTTGGATACGAGTTCCACCGCCCCGCCCTGCTTCAAGGCGAAGCGGGTGCGTTCCACACCGAAGCCCGGCGTCCGTTCGCCGAAGGTCCTGGCGCCATCCTTCTTGAGGCAGGAGGCCAGGACTTCCCCTGCCCCTAGGGTCGAGCGTCCCAGCAAAAGGGCCAGGCGGGCGAACACGGTTCCCGTGCCAGTCACGGGGAGCACACGGCTCGGTTTGCCAGCTTCCTCAAGGGTCGCAAAATTCCCCTTTGAGCCCAGCAGGCCCGCCACGGCCGCAGCTTCGTCCATGGACCCCTTTAGGCATTGACGGAGGTCCAGTACCAGGGTCTGCCCACGATCGGCCGGGGCGAGAACCTTCTTCAACTCCTCCGCCCGGCCAGGGGCGAGATCCGGCAGGGAGACCAGCAGAGCGCCCTGCCCTTGCTTGAGGACCACCGCACCGGGCGCGATCAATTGCCGTTGCACACTGGTCTTGGTGAGGTCGCCGGTGGCGTTGTAGCGGTAGAGATCCAGGGAGGATCCCACGGGGCCGCGCAGCTTGCGCTCCAGGGCCCAGGCACTGATGCGGCCCACGGAATCGCCATCCACCTTGCGGATCACGTCACCGGCCTGGATGCCAGCCTTGGCGGCGGGTCCACCAGGCACTACCGCCAGCACCGTGGCGTAGATTCCCCGCTTCACCACCACCAGACCGGCCTCGGCGGGGCCGGGATCGGGCAGGCGCAGATCCTCGGCGGTCAGGTAGGCATTGAGGGGATGGGACCGTTCCAGCACGGCCTGCACGCCACCCCAGACCACCTTCTCCATGTCCGGAGGATCGACGTAATTCTGCTGCACCAGCGAAAGCACGTCCTGGATATCAGACAAACCGGCCAGTGGGTCCTGAGGCGCGGCCTTGGCCTCCGCCGTCGGCTGGGGGCTCGGCGGGTTGGCCTGCTGCAGCACCGGGAGGGTGAAGGCGGCCACCAGAGGAAGCGACAGGACCGAGAGCCAGGTGCGAGCATGCATGGCTACAGTCTACGAGGAAATGGCCCTCTGGCTGCCGGGTTCAGTCAGACCTGCATATCCAGGGTCGTCTTAGCGAGCTCATCCGCCGTGCTGAGGACCTTGAGATTGGCTCGATACATGAGCTCGAAACCCATGCCCTGCATCGTTTCCGTGGGGAGGTCCACGTTGGAAGTCCCAGGGCCGGCGGGTGTCGAGTCCTGTGAGACGCCCGATACCCGCACCCCCCCCGAGGCTTCAGCCACCAGGTCGACGCGCTTGGCCTTGAATCCGTCCGACAGCTGGTTGGCCACGTTATTGGCCTGCACAGCCAGCCCCGCGCCGGAAGCGCTGAGACCGGAGAGTGCAATGCCGACCACGTCCATGGGCGATTTATCGGCACCCCCGGGGCGGACTTGACAGGATTATTAGGAGTTCTGGAACCAGGTGCTGCCGGACTGGAACCCCTTCTGCTTGGCGGTGGTCTGGGCATGGCGGGCCAGGGCCAGGTCGATGAGGCGGGTCAGCAGTTCCGCATAGGGCACGCCGCTGGCGGCCATCATCTTGGGATACATGGAAATGCTGGTGAAGCCTGGAATGAAGTTAAGTTCATTGAGGAAGACCTGGCCGGTCTGGCGCTCCAGGAAGAAGTCCACTCGGGCCATGCCATACCCATCGGTCGCGGCGAAAGCCTTGGCCGCGAGCCGGCGGATCTGATCGGCCAGTTCGTCGGGGATCTGGGCGGGAATCTCCGTGCGGCTTTTGCCGTGGATGTACTTGTCCTCGAAGGTGTAGAACTCGTCGGCCACGATCACTTCCCCAGGCTTGGATACCAGGGGCTCGTCCCCACCCAATACGGCCACCTCGATCTCGCGGACATCCAGCCCCTGCTCCACCAGCACGCGGCGATCGAAGGTGAAGGCCCGGTCGAGGGCCGTGGCCAGATTCTCGGTCCGCTTCACCTTCTCGACGCCGATGCTGCTGCCCAGGTTGGCGGGTTTCACGAACAGGGGCAGGCCCAGCTTCCCGCAGTCAGCGAGGCAGGTCAGTCGCTCGCGCCCCCAGTGTTCCTCGGTGAGCCCCACATAGGGAACGACCGGAAGACCCTCCGATTCCCAGAGCCGCTTGGTGATCCATTTGTCCATGCCCGCCGCCATGGCCAGGAGACCTCCACCGGTATAGGGACGGTGCAGCAGCTCCAGGTAGCCGTTGATCTGGCCATCCTCGCCGCCGGCGCCATGCAGGGCATTGAAGAAGAGGTCGGGCAGGCGGGTGGCCTCGGCGCCTTTCTCCAGGGGAAGGAAGGGCACATCGCTCCGCTGAGGCAGCTCTCCCGAGGCCAAGCGCGCGAAGGGGTCACCCTTCACCACCCATACGCCGTTCCGCGCGATGCCCATGGGCCGCACGTCGAAACGCGCCCGGTCCAGATGCTCGGCGATGGCTCGCGCCGTGACGATGGAGACTTCGTGTTCCGGGGATTCCCCGCCGAAGAGTAGGCCGACGCTCAGTGTCTCGCGCATAGGACCACTGTATTCCAACCGAGGGCCGGGGAACACTGTGACACCCAGCCTCCACCCAATGCGCTAGGCTAGGGCGAATCCCCGGAGCATCCGTGCGTACGGCCATCTATCCAGGCTCTTTTGACCCCGTGACCCTCGGGCACTGGGACATCATCCAGCGGGCCGAGAAGTTGGTGGACCAGCTCGTCGTGGCGGTCCTGCACAATCCCTCCAAGACCTCTGCGTTCACCGTGGATGAGCGGGTGGCCATGCTGCGGGAGCTGGTGGGTGAGCACCCCGGGGTCACCATCACCAGCTTCCATGGCCTGCTGGTGGACTTTGCCAAGTCCCAGGGCGCCCAGTTCATCGTCCGAGGCGTGCGGGCCTTCAGCGATTTCGAGTACGAGTTCCAGATGGCCCTCATGAACCGGAAGCTGGCGCCGGAGTTGGAGACAGTCTTCCTGATGCCCAAGGAGAAGTACAGCGCCGTGAGTAGCCGCCTCGTCCGCGAGATCGGCAGCATGGGCGGCAACCTCTCGGACCTAGTCCCGGACGCGCTGCGCGGACGGATCGCCGAAAGGCTCAACAAGACCTAGGCAACTCCCATGTGGCAGTTCGGCCTCCAGTCCACTGCCCCGGATTGGCTATACTTCATCCTTCCCCATCCCTGAACTGCCCGGAGCCATCATGCAGACCACCCGCTTCAATCTTGAGCAGCAGGAGATCCCTACCCACTGGTACAACGTGGTCGCTGACCTGCCCAACCCGCCCTCGCCCCCGCTGGGACCGGATGGCAATGTGGTCAGCCCGGAACAGATGCTCGCCATCTTTCCGGGTCCCATCTTGGAGCAGGAGATGTCCGCAGAGCGGTGGATCCCCATCCCCGAGGAAGTGCGCGAAATCTACCGTCTGTGGCGGCCTTCCCCCTTGATCAGGGCCCTGCGCCTGGAACAGGCCCTGGGCACTCCGGCGAAGATCTACTACAAGAACGAGGGCGTGTCCCCGGCGGGCTCCCACAAACCCAACACCGCAGTGCCGCAGGCCTTCTACAACCACCAGGTGGGCATCCGGAGGCTCACCACCGAGACCGGGGCAGGCCAGTGGGGTTCGTCCATGGCCTTCGCGGGTCAGATGTTCGGCATCGACGTGCGGGTGTTCATGGTGAAAGTCAGCTATGAGCAGAAGCCCTTCCGTCGTTCCATGATGCAGACCTGGGGAGCCGAGGTGCTGTCCAGCCCCACGACCCTGACGAAAGCGGGGCGGGACATCCTGGCCAAGCATCCCGACAGCGAGGGCTCGCTGGGGATCGCCATCTCCGAGGCGGTCGAGGAGGCCGCGGGCCGCCCGGACACCAACTACTGCCTGGGATCCGTGCTGAATCACGTGCTGCTGCACCAGACCATCATCGGGCTCGAAGCGAAGAAGCAGTTCGAAAAGGCCGGGGACTGGCCGGATGTGATCTTCGGCCCCTGCGGTGGCGGCTCTTCCTTCGGTGGCATCGCCCTGCCCTTCCTGGCGGACAAGGCCGCCGGGAAGACGCCGAATTTGCGCCTGGTGGCGGTGGAGCCCACCAGCTGTCCCACCCTCACCAAGGGCGCCTACGCCTATGACTACGGCGACGCCTCGGGCTACACCCCCATCATGAAGATGTACACCCTGGGCCACGACTTCATGCCGCCGGGCATCCACGCGGGTGGCCTCCGCTACCACGGCGACAGCCCGCTCATCTCTCAGCTGGTCCATGAGGGCCTGATGGAAGCCATCGCCGTGCCCCAGGTCGCGACCTTCGAGGCCGGTGTGCTCTTCGCCAAGGCCGAAGGCATCATCCCTGCGCCCGAATCCTGCCATGCCATCCGCGCCGCCATCGACGAGGCCGTGCGCTGCAAGGCGACCGGCGAGCCCAAGGCCATCCTCTTCAACCTCACCGGCCACGGCCACTTCGACATGGCCTCCTACGACCGTTACCTTTCCGGGAAGCTGGAAGATTTCGACTACCCCGCTGAGGCCATCCAGGAGTCCCTGGCCCACCTTCCCAAGGTCTGAAACCAACCCAGGCTCAGCACCTCACTCGAACACCACCGTCTTGTTCCCGTAGGTCAGGACACGGTGGTGCAGGTGCAGCCGGACGGCGCGGGCAAGGACCAGGCGCTCCATGTCCTTGCCCTTGCGCACAAGATCCTCGACGGTGTCCCGGTGGCTCACGCGGATCACGTCCTGTTCGATGATGGGACCCGCGTCCAGATCCCCCGTGACGAAGTGGGCCGAGGCGCCGATGAGCTTGACCCCCCGGGCGAGGGCCTGGTGGTAGGGCTGGGCGCCCGCGAAGGCCGGGAGGAAACTGTGGTGGATGTTGACCACCTCGGGGAAGGCCTGCAGGAAGTCCCGGCTGAGGACCTGCATGTACTTGGCCAGCACCACCAGATCCACGCGCTCCCGTTTCAGGAGAGCGAGTTGGCGGGCCTCCTGCTCGCACTTGTTCTCCCGGGTGATGGGCAGCACATGGAAGGGCAGCCCCAGGGACTCCACAGGCCGGCGGAGAACCTCGTGGTTGCTGAGGATAAAGGCGATCTCGGCGCCCAGTTCGCCGGCCTGGTGGCGCCAGAGCAGGTCCAGCAGACAGTGCTCCTGTTTGCTGCACCAGATGGCGATCCGCGGCACCACAACCGAGAAGTGCAGTTCCCACTGACCGCCCATGGGTCCGGCCACCTCGGCCACATCCCGGCGAAGCTGCTCCCGGTCTGCGGGAGTGCCCTCGTACTCCCACTCGATGCGGCCCAGGAACCGCCCCGCCTGAAGATCGGAATGATGATCCGAATCCACGATATTGCCACCGCGCTCGAACACGAAATTCGACAGCCGGGCCACGATGCCCCGCTGGTCCGGGCAGGAGATGAGGAGGATGGCCGTGGAAGGAGTCATGAACTAGCTTAGCGGCAGTGGGGCCGGGATGGGCCTGTGTGGCGAGATCCTCATCCTGCATCCATGTCCCATCCCATCAGCTGATCTCGGCCAGTTTCAGCCGCGCCTGCTCCCGCCTGAGCCATTCGATCTGGGCTTCGCTGAGACCTAGAGCCAGGGCCCGGTCCGCGGCCTCGCGACAGCGCGCCAGCAGGGCGCGGTCGCGCACGAGGTCCGCCACCTGGAATTGGGGCAGTCCGGCCTGTCTCACGCCGAAGAATTCGCCGGGCCCCCGCAGTTCCAGGTCCCGCTGGGCGATGCGGAAGCCGTCCTGGGTCTCCACCAAGGTCTGGAGGCGTTCCGTCTCGGAACCGCTGATCATGAGAAAGTGGCTGCCATGAGGCCCCCGGCCCACCCGGCCCCGCAGCTGATGGAGCTGGCTGAGCCCGAAGCGCTCGGCATGGTCCACCACCATCACGGTGGCGTTCGGCACGTCCACACCCACCTCGATCACCGTGGTGGCCAGGAGGATCTTCGCCTCCCCCGACACGAAACGGCTCATCCGCGCGGCCATGTCATCGGCCTTCAGGCGGCCGTGGACCACCTCGATGGCCTCGTCCGGGAAGATGCCGCGCAGCAGGGATTCCATGGCCTGGATGTCCCGGAGCTGGACCTTGCCTTCGTCGGAGGGATCGATGCTCGGGCTCACCACGAAGGCCTGGCGGCCCTCGGCCAGCTCGCGGCGCATCTGTTCCCAGGCCCGCTCCGCGAATTCAGGTTTGTGGAGCTTCGTGGCGATGGGCAGGCGGCCCGGCGGCAGTTCATCCAGCACGCTCTGGTCCAGGTCCCCGAAGACCGCCAGCGCCAGCGACCGGGGAATGGGCGTGGCACTCATCACCAGCCAATGGGGATCACCGCCCTTCTCCTTCAGCGCCTCGCGCTGCTTCACGCCGAAGCGGTGCTGTTCGTCCACTACCACCAGCTCCAGCTTGTGGAACGTGACGGCCTCCTGGAACAGGGCGTGGGTACCCACCACGTAGCGGGCTTCGCCGCTGGCGATGCGCGCCAGGGCCGCCCGTTTCTCGGCGGCCTTCATGCCCCCCAGCAGCAGTTGCATGGAATCTGACCGCTCGCCCAGGTAACGCCTGAAGCTCTCGGCATGCTGCCGGGCCAGCACTTCTGTCGGCACCAGCAGGGCCCCCTGCCCGCCCGTCTCCGCGACCATGGCCATGGACAGCAGGGCCACCAGGGTCTTGCCGCTGCCGACGTCGCCCTGAAGCAGACGGTTCATCACGCGGCCCGAGGTGAGATCCTCCACGATCTCCTTGAAGGACCGGCGCTGCGCACCGGTTAGGTGAAAGGGCAGCAGGTCCTTCAGTCGTTTCCTTAGTTCTGGCGACGTCGGCACCACCAGGCCCTTCCGTTTCAACCGGCCGGCCCGGCGCAGGGCCACCCCCAGGGAGAAGGCGAAGAGTTCCTCCGAGGCCAGGCGCCGGTGGGCGGGGGTGGTGCCGGATTCCAGGGCCAGGGCCTCGCTTTCATCCGGAGGGTCATGCAGCAGGCGCAGGGCGGTCAAGGTGTCCGGCAGATCCTTCGACAGCTCCAGAGGCAGCCAGTCTTCGGCGAGATGGGCCCGAGACAGGGCTTCGACCACCAGCTTCTGCCGTGCCCGCCCCGGGAGGGGACCCAGTCTCCGGTACAGGGGCAGATAGCGGCGGACCCAGCCGATGGCCCCATCGCGTTCCATCAGCTCGAACTGGGGCCCTCGCATCTCCAGCCCATGGCGGCCCAGGAACAGGGGTCCGAACACCAGGAGCCGGTCCCCCACCTTCAACGTGCGGCCCAGATAGGGCTGGTTGAACCAGAGGAGGCGCAGGGTGCCGGTGCCATCGGCGAGCAGCGCTTCCGTGAGGGCCATGCGCTGGACCCGCGTGGTGCTCTGACGCAGGTCCTGGATGGTCCCCAGCACGGTGACGATGCCGGAGTCCTGGGTTTCGAAGCCCCGCAGCTCCAGGCTGCCGAGGGTCCGAAGAGAGCCTCGGTCCACATAGCGGAAGGGCAGGTTCCAGAGCAGGTCCCGGAGGGTGTCGATGCCGGCCTCCTGCAGGGCCGCCGCCCGCGCCGCTCCCAATCCCCGAAGGATGGTGACCTTGGTTGAGAGCGGAAGCGGGGCGATGGACATGAGCTTCCCAGTTTATCGCCTCAGCGGAATCAGACCGCTACCCCAAGAATCACTACTGAGTAGCAGGGGTGGAGCCTGCAGAGATCGGGGTTCCTTGCAGGGTCCTGCCCGCTTGCTTTTCTCACCGTTCATCACCGTTTATCACCGGTTCCATTTCTTTTCTCGGTGGTGTTTCATCCGCAGAGAAAAAGCCTGATCAACCGATGAGGAACAGTGAGAAACATTAAGAAAGACAGCGATCGATCCGGGATTCAGTTCGTCTCCGCCGTGAGGAGGGCCCTCAGGCGTGGATGGAGGAACGGACCATGGCCTTGACCAGCGCCTGCTCGAGATCCGCCCATAGATCCTCGGGGCCTTCGAGGCCCACGGACAGCCGCATGAGCGACTGGGAGACGCCACTGTGCTCGCGGGCCGCCGAATCCACCACGCGGTGAGTCAGAGCGGCGGGGTGCTGGATCAGAGTGTCCACGCTGCCCAGGGATACGGCCGGCGTCATGAGCTTCACCTCGGCCATCACCGTGGCGGCGGCTTCGAAGCCTCCCACCAGCTCGAAGGCGATCAGGGAGCCGGGGCCTTTCATCTGGCGGCCCACCAGCCCCTTGGGATCCTGACCCGCAAGGCCTGGGAAGTGGACGGCGGACACCGCAGGGTGCTTGGCCAGGCGTTCGGCCAGCACCTTGGCGCCTTCCTGCTGGACGCGCACCCGCAGGGGCAGCGTGGGCAGGCCGCGGTGCAGCAGGTAGGCCGCCAGCGGGTGCAGCACATTGCCGGTGATGACGCGGACCTTGCGCAGCTCCGTGGCCCACTCCTTGTTGGTGGCCACCAGACCCGCCAGCACATCGCCATGACCACCCAGGAACTTCGTCGCGCTATGGAGGACCAGGGTCACGCCATGCCGGATGGGATTTTGCAGGATGGGCGTGGCGAAGGTGTTATCCACCAGCACGGGCACCTTGCCAGCCTGGCGGACCACGTCGTCCAGGTCCAGCAGAGCCAGGGTGGGGTTGGCGGGAGTTTCCACGATCACCATGGCCGTGTCGGGACGGAGGGCTGCGGCAATGCCATCGGCTTCGGCCCAGGTCACCTCCAGCCCCAGCAGCCCGGAGGCCAGCAGGTGATCCGTGCCGCCATAGAGCGGGCGCACGGCCACCACGTGGTTGCCCCGCTGCTTGGCGGCCATGAGGCTGGCGGTCACGGCCGCCATGCCCGACCCGAAGGCCACGGCCTCCTCGGCGCCCTCCAGTTGGGCCAGGGCCTGCTCGTAGCGGGCCACCGTGGGATTGAAGAGGCGCGAATAGACCGGGCTTCCCATGGGCAGGCCGCCCATCGCCATTGACTCAAGACTCTGGCCGCCTTCTTCCAGGTTGTGCAGGGGATAGGTGCTGCTGAGGTCGATGGGCAGCGCGTGGATGCCCTGTTCCTGGAGCACCTCGCGACCGGCGTGAACTGCCTGGGTTTCCAGGGACATCGAAGCAGACGGGTGGCTCATGGCAAGACTCCTGTAGTCCCAATGTAGGTTCGATTAATTCGGTGTCATGCCGAATTGAATTCGTGAAATAATGAAAAGCATGGAACTTGACCGAATCGACTTCGCCTTGATCGAGCTTCTGCAGAAGGATGCTCGGCTGTCCAACAAGGAACTGGCCGCCACCGTGGGCTTGGCGCCCTCCTCCTGTCTGGCCCGCGTGCAGCGCCTGCGGACTGAGGGGGTGCTGAAGGGCGCCCATGCCGAAGTGAATCCCGATGCCCTGGGGATTGGGCTCCAGGCCCTCATCGCCGTGCAGCTGCGCCAGCACAGCCGCGCCCAGGTGAAGGCCTTCTGGAAGCACATGATGGGGCTGCCCGAGGTGCTGGCGGTCTTCCACGTGGCGGGCACGCACGATTTCCAGGTCCATGTGGCCGTACGGGACGCCCACCACCTGCGGGACCTGGCCCTGGATGCCTTCACCACCCGCAGTGAAGTGGCTCACATCCAGACCAGCCTCATCTTTGAATGCGCCAAGGGCAAGGTAATGCCGAACTACAAGGCCATCAGTCGCTGATCACCCGCTCGATGCGCCGGTCGGGCACCAGCCACATGAGGGCCACCACCCAGTAGAGGCCGAACCCCATCCAGCGGTTGGCGAAGGAGAGCAGGATGGCCACTGCATAGATGGCGATGGAGATCTTCCCCTTGAAATCGCTGCCCACGGCGGATGCGAGAACCGAACCATCCTCGTGGTAGTGGATGAGGCATTGGCTCAGGAGGTAGTAGGCCAGGGCCGCCATGATCAGCACGCCGCCGTAGAGGGCCACGGGTCTCGCGGCAAAATGGTTTTCGCCCATCCACCCCGTGGCGAAGGGCACCAGCGAAAGCCAGAAGAGCAGGTGCGTGTTGGCCCACAGGATGGGTCCATTCACCCTTGTCACGGCATGGAGCAGGTGGTGGTGGTTGTTCCAGTAGATGGCGAGGTAGATGAAGCTCAGCGCGTAGCTCACGAAGGTCGGCAGCAGCGCGGCCAGGGCCGCGAAAGAGTCGCCCTGGGGCACCTTCAGCTCCAGCACCATGATGGTGATGAGGATGGCCAGCACGCCGTCGCTGAAGGCCTCGAGCCGATTCTTCCCCATGAACAACCTCGCCTTGGACCCGCGATTGTTCCACGGCCGGGGGCGCGCGAGTCAAGCCTTCAGGTATTTCGCGGCCAGACGCTGGAGGGTATTGAAACTCCGGAAGGTGGCCTTCAAGCCCAGCGCCTTCTCAAAGACGGCATTGGAGAAGGTGGACTCGCTCTGCTTCGCCTGGCACAGCCACCAGACCTCGCGGCCCGAGGTGCGGAAGGCGTCCAGGTCGGTGTCCAGAGCATGAAGCCGGGTCTCGGCCTCCCTGGTCAACGGCGCCGGCAACAACGCCACATTCAGGGCCTGGGCCGCAGCCATCTCGGCCTCGGCGAAGGGGCAGCCCTTCACCAGAGCAGTCAATTCCTGTTCTGTCCGGAGAAAGGTCACCACCTCATAGCCCAGGGATTGGTGCAGGTGTTTTTCAATCCGCTTCCGCAGGGCCTTTTCCTCCTGCGATCCCCGGTCGAAAACGACGTTGCCACTTGCGATGAAGGTCTCCACATGATGCAGTCCCAGTTGCTCGAATAGCTCCCGCAGCCGCTCCATGGTCACGGTATGGCCACCCACGTTGATGGCGCGAAGGAAGGCGAAGGTCTGGCCCATCCTCATCCCCGGGCTGCCAGGGCGTGATCCGCCAGGCACCCGAGATCCCCGCTGCCCTGACTGTTGGCGAGGCTCTTGGCCAGGGCCACCAGCAGCGCTTTCTGGACGAAGGGCGGCAGGCAGGGCAGCAGGTCGGCAGCGGCGGCCACGGCAAGCACCTGATGGGCGTGATTGAAGGTGGGGTCGTTGTGGGTGCTGGCTTCAGCGAGGTTCTTCAGCACCTCCTCGTCCCGTCCGTCCGCGAGCAGGGCGGACGCATGACCCATGGCCACCTCGGGCTCCGCGTCCAGGATGGCCTCGAGCAGCGCGTCCGCGTTGGCCGCGCGGCCTTCCGCGGGGCGGATGCGCTCCTCCGGCTCGTCCGTGGGAAAGAGATTCACGAGGGCCGCCGCCTGGCACCAGACGCGGGGGTCCGCCGGTCGGGTCCGGGCCAGACTGGCCAGATAGACGAAGGCCCAGGCGGTCTTGCCTTCCAGGTCCCGCCGGGCGTCCAGCTGCTTTTCGGCGGCGGCGAGGACCAGGGCCGCCAGCGAATCCCCGGCCCCCTGCCCCGACTTCAGCCGCGCCGTGAGCGCATCCAGAAGGGCCACCAGACCCAGGTCGCAGATGTCCCGGACCTGGGGAGCGAGCCCATCCCCGTCCATGGACGCCGAATTCCAGGGCACGGTGATTTCCACATCCTCCAGGCGCTTGGCGGCCCGGCGGGCCCAGAAGGTGTCCTCCGGCGTGGCCGCCAGCCAGGCCGCGAGACCAAACAGGCGCCGACCCGTCGCTCTGGGCCGCTCCAGTCGTTCGTGCAGATCCGCCAGGTCGGAGGCCAGCACCGCCTTGTGGCCCACATTGGCCATATCCGTGGCTGTGAGCCGTCCGAGGCGTTGGAAATCACCCGCCTCCGGAAGCTCGAAACCTTGAGTCTCTGCGTAGGCAAGCGCGGGCCGGCGGGACCGGATGAAGGCTTCCAGGTTTCGCCACTGCCCGCTGCCCTTAGCCGCCGCCACCTGGGCCAGGGCCGGGGCGGGCAGGCGCCCCTCATGGGCGGCCATGTGCACCTGCGTGGCGAGGGCCCGGAGGAAACTCCCCTCCTCCAGAAGGGGGCGCAGCCGCAGGACCGCCCGGAGGCCAAGGATGCCGTGGGGGAAATGAGGCTGGTAGGCCTCCCAGTCGATGCGCGGGATGAGCGTCTTCGCTGCCTCCCGCACCGCCTCCCGCACCCCATCGGGTCCCGCAATACGGTCCGTGAAGACCGTGAAGAAGGCCTCCGTGGGCGCCTCCAATTCCTGCTGCCAGCTCGACTCAGGGTTCACACCCCCTCCAGCGGGAGGGCCCAGGCGGCGGCCACGAGGCGGGCCCAGTGGTGGTTCCAGGCCCGTTTCCACACGAGGCCACCCTCCTTCATGTCCGCGGCTTCGAGACGCTGCTGCAGTTCCGCGCGCAGCGTCCCGGCGGCCGGCCCGAGGGCCGCCTCGGCCATGGCTAACAAGGAGGCGCGTGCTTCGCGTTCCTGATCGTGACGGGCGAGATAGCCCGCCGATTCGGGTGAGGGCGCCGACGCCCGCAAGCGCTGCCAGTTCTCGAAGGCCGCTTTGGCGGCGGGATCGTCCCTAAGGGGCGCCTTCACCTGGTCCCAGTCCTTGCCTGCGTCGAGTTCTGGTCCCGCCCGGAGCAGAGTCTCCCTCAACCTCACAGCCTTGGCCACGTCGCGGTCCAGGTGCTTGAGGGCCACGAAGGTGCGGGGCTTCTCGCGTTTCTCCCGGCGATCGAAGAAGGCGTTGAGGGCCGATATCACTAGGTCCATGGGCACGCCACCGGCCTCCCAGACCAGCACCTGCCGGTAGTCGTCCGTGGACAGCAAGCCGGCACGACCCCAGGCCCGGAAGGCCCATTCGCGTTCCAGCCAGTCCTTCTCTTCCCTGGTGTAGGGCATCAGCGTGCCGTCGGAGGTTCGGGCACCAGCCAAGTGCCATCCTTCAGATGCAGGGCTCCATTCTCCCAGGCCAGAATTTCCTCCGGGACGATCCTGGCCTTTCCATACCCACGCAGACGGAAGGAACCCGACCCCAGGGAGCGGCCCTCCCGGTCCCACACATCCAGCTGCCAGAGCGTGCCCTGATGTTCACCCACCTTGAGGAAAACTCCCCTATTGCCTTCGCCGCCCCACACCGCATCCGGCGGCACACTGTCTGGATGAGAGGGCACACGCCCGCATCCGGCAAGGAACCCCGCCAGGATCGTTGTCATCACCAGGATCTTCGAAGGTCGCCCCATGTCGACATTCTACCCGTTAGAATGAATCCCTGAGGGGGGCATGGTCCTGATCCGCGAACAGATCCGATATAAGAGCCGCAAGGAAATCGACAAGCTGCGGGAAGCCTGCCGGGTGGCCGCCAACGCCTTGCGGATCGCCGCCCGCGCCGCGAGACCCGGGGTGAGCCTGCTGGACCTGGACCGGATCGCGGAGACCTACATCCGCCAGCAGGGCGCCACCCCCAGCTTCAAGGGCTACCACGGTTTCCCAGGAACTCTTTGCACCTCCGTGAATGACAAGGTGGTGCATGGCATCCCCTCCAAATATGTGCTCCAGGAAGGCGACATCATCGCCATCGACTGCGGGGCCAAGCTGGACGGATTCCATGGCGACACCTGCCTCACCGTGGGTGTGGGAAAGATCAGCGACGAGGCCCGGATGCTCATCCAGACCGCCCAGCTGGCCATGTTCGTGGGCATCGAGCACTGCCGGCCCGGCCTTCGCCTGGGCGACATGTCCACGGCGGTTCAGTCCTTCGCCGAAGAGCGCGGCTACTCGGTGGTACGCGAGTACATCGGCCACGGCCTGGGGCGGGACCTGCATGAGGATCCCCAGGTGGTGTTTGCCGACCAGAAGCCGGGCACGGGGTTCCGCATGGAGCCAGGCATGACCATCACCATCGAGCCCATCCTGAACACGGGCAGCCACAAATGCCTGGTGGAATCCGATGGCTGGACCGTACGGACCAAGGATGGCGGCCTCTCCGCCCAGTTCGAGCACGACATCGCCATCACGCGAAATGGTCCAGAAATCCTGAGCGTCCCAGATTCGGAGTACGAATTGGAAGACGGATTGTAAAGTCCGATCGCCAAAAATTCCTGTCATGGGCTATAAATCGGAATAACAGTTCTCAGGAACCTTGATCCATGCTAAGATCCCCCATGGAACGTCGTCCACGCATGCATCTTGGCGTCCCGGCTAAAGTATCTGCCGGTTTGGCATCCCTGGACGCCCCACGCATCGAACCTTCGATTTGAACTCCGGAGCCCCCGATGGAGAGGCATCGCCCCATCCAAACCCAAGGTCTATACGATCCATCCCAGGAGCACGATTCCTGTGGCTTTGGATTCGTGGCGGACACTAAGGGCCGTCCCTCTCACGACATCGTCCGCAAGGCGCTGCAGGTCCTCTGCAACCTGGAGCATCGCGGGGCCTCGGGAAGCGAGAAATCGACGGGGGACGGCGCTGGCATCCTCACCCAGATCCCCCATGCCTTCCTCGCCTCACGTTGTCGACCGACTGGGCTTGAACTCCCCGCGCCTGGCAAGTACGGCGTCGGGATGCTGTTCCTTCCCCCCGACGACCGCAACCGCCACGCCTGCGAGCGGATCCTCGAGGAGGCTGTGGAGGAAGAGGGCCAGCGAGTGCTTGGGTGGCGGGATGTTCCCACGGACAACGCATCCCTGGGCGTCACGGCCCGCACCAGCCAGCCGGTCATCCGCCAGGTGTTCATCGCGCGCGGGCCCCAGATGGCCACCGAAGATGATTTCGAACGGAAGCTCTACGTGATCCGCCGCCTGGCGGAGAAGCGGGTGTCCCGTTCGGTGCTCCCAGGCCGGGGTCATTTCTACGTCTCCAGCCTTTCCTGCCGAACGATCGTCTACAAGGGGATGCTGAACTCCGAACAGCTCGGCTCCTTCTATCCCGATCTCGGAGAAGACGGATTCGTGGCCGGGCTCGCGATGGTGCATTCGCGGTTCTCCACCAACACCTTCCCGAGCTGGTCCAGGGCCCATCCCTACCACTACATCTCCCACAACGGCGAGATCAACACGCTGCGCGGCAACGTGAACTGGATGGAAGGCCGGCAGCGGCTCTTCGCCTCCCGCCTTTTCGGGGACGACCTGCAGAAGGTGTTGCCGGTCATCGACCTGGACGGCTCGGACTCCTCGATGTTCGATAATGTCCTTGAACTGCTTTACATGGCGGGCAGGTCCCTGCCCCATGCCCTGATGATGATGGTGCCGGAGCCCTGGAGCCGGCACGAATCCATGAGCCCCCTCCGGAAGGCCTTCTACGAGTACCACTCCTGCCTGATGGAACCCTGGGACGGACCCGCCTCCATCGCCTTCACGGACGGCACTAGGATCGGCGCCATCCTGGACCGCAACGGCCTGCGCCCCGCCCGGTGGATCCATACCAAAGATGGTCTTGTGGTCATGGCCAGCGAAGTCGGCGTCCTCGACATCCCGGCCGAAAAGATCCTCCAGAAGGGCCGCCTCCAGCCAGGACGGATGTTCCTCGTGGACACCAAGGAGGGACGGATCGTCCCGGATGACGAGATCAAGGATCAGCTGGCGAAGGCTGAGCCCTACGCCCAGTGGCTGAAGGAGAACCTGGTCCGCATCAACGACCTGCCCGAGCCGCCCCATGTCAACGCTCCGGATCACGAGACGGTGCTGCGCCGGCAGGAGACCTTCGGGTACACCCTCGAAGACGTGAACATGATCGTGAATCCCATGGCCACCGACGGCGCCGAGCCCATTGGCAGCATGGGCACCGACATCCCCCTGGCTGTGCTCTCCGAAAAACCGCAGCTGCTCTACGACTATTTCAGACAGCTGTTCGCGCAGGTGACCAACCCCCCGGTGGACGCGGATCGCGAGAGCATCGTCCTGGCCGTGGACACGGCCATCGGCCCAGAAGGCAACCTGCTGGAGCCCGTGGCGGAATCGGCCCTCCATTTCGAGCTGCCCACGCCGGTCCTTCTGAACCGGGAGTTGGAGAAGATCCGCTCCCTGGACGGGCGCCCCGGATCCAGGGGCTTCCATTCCATCACCCTGCCCATGCTCTTCAAGGCCGATGCAGGCGGGAAGGGCCTCCGCAAAGCCATCGAGGATCTTCGCCGGCATTGCAGCGAGGCCATCGCCGAAGGCCACAACATCCTCATCCTGTCGGATCGGGGCCACGACGCCACCGATGCGCCCATTCCGGCCCTGCTGGGCATCGCCGCGGTCCAGCATCACTTGCTTAGGGCCGGTGACCGCGAGAAGGTGTGCCTCGTGCTGGAGACCGGTGAACCCCGGGAGGTCCACCACTTCTGCACCCTCATCGGCTACGGCGCCAGCGCCGTCAACCCCTACCTGGCCTTCGAGACCATCCACGACCAGCTGCGGCAGGGCATGATCACCGGCGATGCCGACAAGGCCGAGATGCGCTACGTCAAGGCCGTCAACAAGGGCATCGTAAAAGTGATGTCCAAGATGGGCATCTCTGCGGTGCAGAGCTACCACGGCGCCCAGATCTTCGAGGCCCTGGGCCTCAGCCAGGACTTCGTCGACGAGTATTTCTCTGGCACGCCGACTCGCATGGGAGGCGTGGGCATCGATGTGATCGCGCGGGAAGTGGCCATGCGCCACGACCAGGCCTATCCCGAACGCCCCGCGGATGCGCCCAGCCTCAGTTCTGGCGGCCGCTACAAGTACCGGCGGGATGGCGAGGCCCATCTCAATTCGCCCGAGGCGATCCACCTGCTCCAGTCCGCATGCCGAGCAGGGGACTACAAGCTCTTCAAGCGCTATACGGAAATCATCGACCACCCAGGGAAGCAGCCCATCACCCTCCGGGGGCTGCTGGACTTCCGGTCCCAGGCGCGACCCGTCCCCATCGAAGAAGTGGAGCCCATCGAGGCCATCCTCGCGCGCTTCAAGACCGGGGCCATGTCCTACGGCTCCATCAGCCAGGAGGCCCACGAGGCCCTGGCCATCGCCATGAACCGCATCGGCGCCAAGAGCAACACCGGCGAGGGCGGGGAGGATCCAGCTCGCTACGAACCCATGGCCAATGGCGATTCCAAGAACAGCGCCATCAAGCAGGTGGCCTCCGGGCGCTTTGGGGTCACCAGCCAATACCTGGTCGAAGCCAAGGAGATCCAGATCAAGATGGCCCAGGGGGCCAAGCCTGGCGAAGGCGGGCAGCTGCCCGGCCCCAAGGTCTATCCATGGATCGCCAAGGTGCGCCACGCGACCCCGGGCGTAGGACTGATCTCCCCGCCGCCCCACCACGACATCTACTCCATCGAGGACCTGGCCCAGCTCATCCACGACCTGAAGAACGCCAATCCGGGCGCGCGGATCAGCGTGAAGCTCGTCTCGGAAAGCGGCGTGGGGACCATCGCTGCCGGGGTCGCCAAGGCCCATGCGGACGTCATCCTCATCAGCGGCTTCGATGGCGGCACGGGCGCGGCTCCCCTCACCAGCATCCGCCACACCGGGGCTCCCTGGGAGCTGGGCCTGGCCGAAGCGCAGCAGGTCCTGGTGATGAACAACCTCCGTAGCCGTGTGGTGCTGGAGACGGACGGTCAACTGAAGTCCGGCCGTGACGTGGTCGTGGCCGCTCTGCTGGGAGCCGAGGAATTCGGCTTCGCCACCGCCCCGCTCCTGGCCCTGGGCTGCGTGATGATGCGGGCCTGCCACAAGAACACCTGTCCCGTGGGTGTGGCCACCCAGGATCCGGAACTGCGGAAGCGCTTCAACGGGGATCCACAGCATGTGGTGAACTTCATGCGCTTCATCGCCATGGAAGTCCGGGAATTGATGGCCCAGATGGGCTACCGCCAGTTCTACAAGATGGTGGGCCGCAGTGAGCACCTGGAGATGCGCCGTGGCATCGACCACTGGAAGGCCAGGACGCTTGATTTCTCGCGGATGCTCTGGAAACCCACCGTGTCCAAGGACGTCAAGCGGACCTTCCGCATGAGTCAGGAGCACGGCCTCGAGAAAGCCCTCGACGCCACCACGCTCATTCCCCTCTGTCGGCCAGCCATCGAGGCCCGGACGCCGGTGTCGGCCACCCTGCCCATCTCCAACGTCAACCGGACCGTAGGCACCATGCTGGGCAGCGAGATCACCCGCCGCTGGGGCGCCGAGGGCCTGCCGGAGGACACCATCCGGCTGCGTTTCCAGGGTTCCGCAGGCCAGAGCTTCGGCGCCTTCATTCCCAAGGGGCTCACCCTGTCCCTGGAGGGAGACGCCAACGACTACCTGGGCAAGGGCCTTTCTGGCGGGCGGATCGTGGTCTTCCCGCCCAGCACGGCCACCTTCGTGCCTGAGGAGAATGTCGTCATCGGCAACGTGGCCTGCTACGGCGCCACCGCGGGTGAGACCTTCATCCGTGGGCTGGCAGGCGAACGGTTCTGCGTCCGGAATTCCGGCGCGACCGCCGTGGTGGAAGGCATCGGAGACCATGGCTGCGAGTACATGACCGGAGGTGAGGTCGTGATCCTCGGCAGGGCTGGCCGCAATTTCGGAGCCGGCATGTCGGGCGGAATTGCCTGGGTCCTGGACGAGAGCGGGGACTTCCCCTTCCGGTCCAACCGGGATCTGGTGGGCATGGGCCCGGTCGAAGATCCCCTGGAGGCGGAGCACCTGAAGGACCTCATCACCCGTCACGCCACCGCCACGCACAGCCGAAGGGCCGCCTCGATCCTCCGTGACTGGGACACCTGGCTGCCCCGCTTTGTCCGGGTCATGCCCCATGACTACGAGCGAGTGCTTGAAAGCCAGGCCCGGATGCGGGAGAAGGGTCTGCCAGAGGAAGAGGCCGTGCTTGCGGCCTTCGAAGAGAACGCGCGGAGCCTCGCCCGCGCCGATGGGAACTAGGAACTGACATGGGGAAAACCACCGGCTTCATCGACTACGCGCGCGAACTGCCCGAGGACCGGGCGCCCCTGGAACGGGTGCTGGACTGGAACGAGTCCCATCCACGGGTGCCTGACGAGCTGCTTCAGCGCCAGGGCGCCCGCTGCATGGACTGCGGCACGCCCTACTGCCACACCGGCAAGCTCATGGGCGGCATGGCCTCGGGCTGCCCGCTGAACAACCTCATCCCAGACTGGAATGATCTGGTCTACCGCGGCCAGTGGCAGCGGGCGCTCCGCCGCCTGCTCCGCACCAACAACTTCCCGGAGTTCACGGGTCGGGTCTGTCCGGCCCCCTGTGAAGGCTCCTGCACCGTGGGTCTAAACGGCGATCCCGTCACCATCAAGGCCATCGAGGTCTCCATCATCGACAAGGCCTTCGAGGAGGGTTGGATCGGGCCAGAGATCCCCCAGGTTCTTACCGGGAAGACCGTGGCCATCGTGGGTTCTGGCCCCGCAGGCCTGGCCTGCGCCGCCCAGCTCAATCGCGCCGGCCATACCGTCACGGTGTTCGAGCGCGCGGACCGGGTGGGTGGGCTGCTGATGTACGGCATCCCCAACATGAAGCTAGACAAGCGCTTAGTGGACCGCCGGGTGGGACTCATGGCCCGGAACGGGGTCCGCTTCGTCACCGGTGTGGAGATCGGCAGGGACATCTCCTCCGACAGCCTGTTGCAGGACTATCACGCCACGGTCTTCTGTTGCGGCTCCACCCAACCCCGGGATCTCGACGTGGAAGGCCGCCAGCTCGAGGGCGTCCATCAGGCCATGGACTTTCTCACGCTGAACACCAAGAGCTTGCTGGATAGCGCTCACGCGGATGGCGCCTACATCTCCGCCAAGGGGAAGAACGTGGTGGTCATCGGCGGCGGCGACACCGGAACGGACTGCGTGGGCACCGCCCTGAGGCATGGGGCACGCTCCGTCACCCAATTGGAGATCATGGCCCAGCCTCCGGAACGGCGGGCGCCGGACAACCCATGGCCCCAGTGGCCCAAGGTGAGCTCCATGGACTATGGCCAGCAGGAGGCCGCGGCCCTGCAGGGCGCCGACCCCCGCATCTACGGCACCCACACCCTGCGATTCACCGGAGAGGCCGGGGCCGTGAAGGAAGTCCACACCGTTGGCCTGAATTGGTCCCGCACTACCGAGGGACGGATGCAGAATGAAGAGATCCCCAACAGTGAACGCGTGATTCCCGCAGACCTCGTTCTGCTCGCCATGGGTTTCCTCGGCCCCGAACGGAAGGGCCCCATCACCGAGCTGGGTCTCAAACTGGATGGGCGCGGCAATGTGGTGGCCGACGGCCAGCGCATGACCAGCATCCCCGGCGTCTTCGCCGCAGGAGACATGGTCCGCGGCCAGTCGCTGGTGGTCTGGGCCATCCACGAAGGGCGCAACACCGCCCGCAGCGTGGACCGCTACCTCATGTATGGCAAGACCTACCTGCTGTAGGCTGGAGACCCATGCCTGCGGTCCCATGTCCAGCCAAGCTCAACCGCTTTCTCGCCGTGCTCGGGCGGCGGGCCGATGGTTTCCATGAACTGGAACTCGTCACCACCGTGCTGGAAGACGTCCCCGATCTGATGGACCGTCTCGAAGGAGAGCCCGCTGCAGAATTGTCCCTCACCATCACTGGCCCCATGAGCGCGGGCCTGGCGGCGGGCGAGACCAACCTGGTGATCAAGGCCTGGCGCCTGCTTGAAGAGGCGGCCGGACGCTCTCTGCCTGCCGCCCTCCGCTTGGAGAAGCGCATTCCTCACGGCGCCGGGCTTGGCGGTGGCAGCAGCGACGCGGCGGCGGCATTGAAACTGGGCAACACCCTCTTCAGGCTTGGACTCGAGGACAGCGTCCTGCTCGGATTGGCCATGCGCCTGGGCAGTGATGTGCCGCTGTTCCTGCTGGGCGGAACCGTGCTGGGCCTGGGTCGCGGTGAACGGGTCTTCCCCCTCCGGCCTGTGCCCCTGGAACCCATCCTCCTCGTACATGCCCACCTGCATGTCAGCACGCCCAGCGTGTACCGGGCCCTGCAGGACGTAGGCTATCCCTTTCCAGAGCCGCTGGTCTCCCAGCAGCCAGGCATGGCGCCGCCTTGGCGCAATGATCTGACGGGCGCGGCCCTGTGGGTATGCCCGCCCCTGGCCGAGGTGCGTGATGCCCTGCGCGACACCGGCGGCGAGCCCCTGCTCTGCGGTTCGGGCGGTTGCTGGGCGGCACGGTACGCCTCAGACCAGGCCCGGGATGTCGCCGCCGAACGGATTTCCAGCCATCCCGGTGGGTGGCGCCTCTGGCGCCTCTGAACCGCAAATCCACCCGAGTCCCTGACGACAGCTCGCTCCGGTGGAGGTAGGATGGCCGGATTACCAATCTGGATGGAAGCACTTCTCCACCATTCCAAGCGGCACCGCCTGGCCCGGATCCTGCAGCGGGCCGGGGCTTGGCTGCGGCTCCTCCGCCTGCAGTTCTATCCCATGGCCTGGGTGGCCTACACGATCGGCGCCCTGGCGGCCCGGCGCCAGGTCGGGGCTTTCTCTCCGCGCATCTACTGGCTCGGCTATCTCTGCCTGTTCCTGACGGAGGCACTGACCGTCATCAGCAACGAGTGGTTCGATCAGGACACGGACCGACTGAACCGGAATGCCGGGCCCTTCAACGGCGGATCCCGGGTCCTGGTGGGGGCGGACCTGGATCCGGACAGCGTCCGGTGGGCGACGCTGGGGCTGGCCCTGCTGCTGGGTCTGGGCCTCGCGGCCCTGGCGGCGGTCCTGCCCCCTCCCGCCGGACCAGGCCTCTGGGGCATGATCGCCCTCTGCCTGATCGCCCTGAGCTACACCATCCCTCCGCTGAAATTCATCTACCGAGGCCTGGGAGAACTCGACGTGGCCTTCACCCATAGCATCGGGGTCATCCTCTGCGGCTACCTGCTCCAATCAGGGAACTGGCGGGATCCCTACCCCTGGCTCATCGGGATGCCTCTCTTCCTCGCCACCCTGGCGGCCATCACCCTGTCGGCCCTTCCGGACCAGGTCGCCGACACCGCCGTGTCCAAGCGGACATGGGCAGTCCTCCTGGGCCGCGGAGGCGCCAGCTGGGCGGCTTTCGGCTTCACGGCAGCCGCGGCCATCTGCGGTGTGGCCTGGCAGTGGCGCAGACTCTACGGGGGGCTGAGCGGGCTCGCCATCTGGCTGGTCGTCACCCACGGCCTCCTCCTGGCCGGAGCCATTCTCCGGTATCTGCATCAGGGGGCTCCCTGCGAGCGCATCAACGGAATCATGGCTCTGGCCCTCACCTACCTCCTGTGGTTCGGACTCATTCCCCTGGCCTTCCTCTGGTGAGCCCGCTGTCCCCACAGAGATCAAACCCGGGCATGATGGTCGTTCCAGAGGTATCCATGTCCACGCCCGCCCTGCGCATCCGCGGTCTCCGCAAGGCTTTCCCCAAGGTCATCGCCGTGGACGGTGTGGACCTGGAGGTGGCCCGGGGCGAGGTCTTCGGTCTGCTGGGTCCCAATGGTGCCGGCAAAACCACCACCCTGGAAATCATCGAGGGTCTGACCGAGGCCGATTCCGGCGAAATCGAGATCCTCGGCCTGACCTGGGAGAACCACGGCCAGGAGATCCGGTCCCGCATCGGCGTGCAACTGCAGAGCACCAGTCTCTTCAACAAGATCACCCCGCGGGAGGCCCTGGACCTCTATGGCAGCTACTATCCGAAGCGCCGGAACACCTCGGAGCTGCTGGCCCTGGTCCAGCTGGAGGAAAAGGCCGACGCCTACCACATCACCCTCAGCGGTGGACAGCAGCAGCGGCTGGCCCTGGCCCTGGCGCTGGTGAACGATCCCGAGATGGTATTCCTGGACGAACCCACCACCGGGCTCGATCCCCAGGCCCGCCGCAGCCTCTGGGACGTGGTGCGCCGCATGAAGGGTGAGGGCCGGACCGTGGTGCTGACCACGCACTACATGGACGAGGCCGAGGCCCTCTGCGATCGGCTGGCCATCATGGACCGCGGGCAGGTCATCGCCACCGGCACGCCGGCCTCGCTCATCTCGGACCTGGCCATGCCCAGCGTGGTGGAGCTCACCTTCGAGAGCACAGCGCCAGATCCCTCGGCCTTTGCCGCGCGGCTGGGCCAGGCCGTGGAACCCCGCGCGGACCTCTGGGAGATCCGCACGCCTGATCCCAAGGCCCTGCTGCCCAGGCTGCTGGAATCCGCCGAGGCCGACTCCATCCCTTTCCAGCAGGTCCACATCCGCCGCGCCACGCTGGAGGATGTGTTCCTGCAGCGCACGGGCCGCAGCCTGAGGGAGTAGCCATGATGCTCTGGAGACAGTTCGCCATGGAGTGGCGGCTCTACAGCCGCGACCGGGTGGCCATGTTCTGGACCTTCGCTTTCCCCGTGCTCCTGTTGCTGGGATTCGGGACGATCTTCAGGGATGGCGGAAGCCCCAAGCTCTCCGTCGTCAAGGTGCAGGCCCCTGCCCCGTCCCCCCGGGACGCGGCGTTCGATCAGGCCCTGACCGAGCTCCAACTCAAGGTCCAATCCCTTCCAAAGGTCGAGGCTGAAGCCCGCTGGTCCCGGGGGGAGACGGCCGCCCAACTCGAATCGGACGGCGAGGGATACCGCCTGCGCCTGAACAGCTACCTCATGGCCCAGGCTGGAGCCACGGCGGGGCTGGTGAACCAGGCCTGGCTGGTGGCCCAGGCACGCATGAGCGGCTCACCTGAGCCCCAACGGATCCCAGTCCAGGTGGAAAGTCCCGGCCACAAGCGAGCCACCAACTACGCATCCTTCGTGCTGCCAGGCCTGCTGGGCCTGAACCTCGTCAGCATGGGCCTCTTCAGCGTGGGCATGGTGAACGTGTCCTACCGGGAAAAGGGCAAATTCCGGCGCCTGGCCGTGACGCCCCTGCCCAAGTGGGTCTTCCTCCTGGGACAGGTCCTGCACCGGCTCACCGTGACGGTGGTCCAGGCGGCGATCCTGCTGCTGGTGGGGCGCCTAATCTTCGGCATCCAGAACCAGGGGTCCTTCCTAAACCTGCTGCTCATCATGACCCTGGGCACGGCCTGCTTCATGGCCTTCGGCTTCGCCCTGAGCGGCTTCGCAGAAACCTCCGAAGGCTACGCCGCGATCTCGAACCTGGTGTTCTTCCCTCTCATGATGCTCAGCGGCGTCTACTTCACGCTGGACGCCGCCCCGGCCTGGCTCCAGCACACGGTGGCCCTGATGCCCCTGGCGCCCTTCATCCGGGCCTTGCGGGCGGTGTTCAATGACGGCGCCAGCCTGGCGGGCCACGGCCTGGGCCTGATGATCGTCGGGGCTTGGGCTCTGGCGGCCTTCATCCTGGCGGTCCGGCGCTTCCGGTGGGCCTGAACAACGACAGTTCTATGCACCTGCCCTTTCCTGGCCGATGCTTACAGCATCATGGACCACCCACCAGAAAAGGAGTTACGGAGGACGCTCGACGCCTTCCAGCTGCGGGCCGAGGCTCTGCAGGTGCGTCTGGATGGAGTCCAGGGAATTCTCGACGCCATCGCCGAGGCCATTTACATCCAGGATGCCGAGGGGCATTTCCTGGATGTCAACGAGGGCGCCGCACGAATGTACGGCTACCCGCGGGACTTCTTTTTCGGCAAGACGTCGGAAGTCCTTTCAGCCCCTGGGCGCAATGATCTGGAAGCGGTGGCCCGGGCCTTCAACCAGGTCTTCCAGGGGGAGCCGCAGCAGTTCGAGTTCTGGGGACGCAAGGCGGACGGTGCCACCTTCCCCATGGATCTCCGCCTCTACCCTGGCACCTATCTGGGGCAGAAGGTGGTCATTGCCATTGCTCAGGACAGCTCTGGGCGGAAATGGGCTGAGCAGATCCGGGACGCCGCTTATCGGATCTCCGAGGCCGCTCTGGGCGCTCGGGACTTGCAGGCTCTGTACCGATCCGTCCATGAGATCCTGCGCACCCTGCTGCCGGCCGAGAATTGCTACATCGCCCTGCATGACGCAAGAACAAACACCCTCAGCTGGCCCTATTGGGTGGATCAGATGGATGAGGTTCCTGCCTCCCGGCCCTTTGGCCGGGGATTAACTGAGTTCGTCATCCGAACGGGCCGACCACAATTGTTCGAAGGAAGTCGGCTGGCGGCTCTCGCCGAGGCAGGCGAGGCCAAGGGCATCGGTGCCGAGTCCATGGCCTGGATTGGGGTTCCCCTGCAAAATGATCGGCGCGTCTTTGGCGCTCTCGTCATCCAGAGCTATGAAGGAGGGTATCGCTATCGACCTGAGGATCTTGAGATCCTCTCCTTCGTCTCGGCCCAGGTTGCGATGGCCATCGACCGGAAGGCCGCAGAGGCCTCTCTCCGCTTCAGCGAGGACAAGTTCTCCCGCGCCTTCCACGCCAGCCCCGATGCCATCAACCTCACGCGGCTGGACGATGGTACCTACCTCGATGTCAGCGAAGGATTCGAGAAACTCACTGGCTGGACCAGGGCCGAATCCATCGGCAGGACCACCCTTGGCATGAACATCTGGGTCAATCCCGCAGACCGCCACAGGATCGTCGACCTGATCCGGGAACACGGGGAGTACACGGGCCTGGAGATCCCCTTCCGCAGGAAGGACGGCACCACCCTGACCGGTTTGATGTCAGGAAAGATCATGGAGGTGGGCGGCGTCCCCTGTCTGCTCTCCGTCACCCGGGATATCAGCGACCGCAAAGCGGCCGAATCGGCCCTGCGCGCGACGGAACAGCGCCTGCGGACCGTCATGGCCAATTCCCAGGCGGTGATCTTCCAGCTGGATCCGGAAGGACGGTTCATGCTGTCCGAAGGCCTGGGGCTGGGCCCGCTGGGCCTCGCCCCAGGCCAGGTGGTGGGGCTGAACGCGCTGGATATGTATCGGGACGATCCAGAGGTCACGGACCAGATCCGCCAGGCCCTGAAGGGTGAAGCCTCCCGCAGGATCACCAAGGCCGCCGGTCGACTCTTCGACAACCTCCTGACCCCCGTGGTCGACGCGCATGGGCGGCTGGAGAGCGTCATCGGCATCGCCACAGACGTGACTGAACGCCAGCAGATGGAGGAAGATCTCCGGGCGGAACGTGGGCTCTTCGTGGGGGGGCCGGTGATGGTGCTGCGCTGGCGGGCCATTCCCCCCCATTGGCTGGTGGATTATGTCAGCGCAAACGTCCGCACCATCCTGGGCTACGCCCCGGAAGATCTGACCTCCGGGCGGATCCTATTCGATTCGCTGGTCCATCCCGAGGACCGAGAGCGCGTCCATCAGGAGGCGAACCAACTGAAGAGCAGGGGCATCCTGCTCTACGAGCAGGAATACCGGATAAGGATGGCCTCAGGGGAGTACCGCTGGTTCCATGATTTCACGGCCCCTGCCACCGCCGACGCAGATCCCCCCTACTACCTGGGCTACATGCTGGACATCACCGATCGCAGGCAGGCCGAGGACGCCCTCCGCCAGGCCCAGAAGCTGGAAAGCCTGGGCATCCTCGCCGGCGGCATCGCCCACGACTTCAACAATCTGCTCACGGTGGTGCTGGGCAACCTGAACCTGGCCCAGATGCACCTCCAGGAGAACCCCAAGGCCCAATCCTATCTCTCCAACATGGAGGCAGCGGTACTGAGGGCCACAGAGCTCACCAAGCAGATGCTGGCCTACTCCGGACGGGGACATTTCCTGGTGAAACCTCAGGATCTCAACGCGGTGGTGCGTGAGGTTACTCACCTGCTCGAAGTGTCCATATCCAAAAAGATCCAGCTCAAGTTCAACCTGGAACCGGGCCTCCCGGCCCTCCTGGCGGATGCCGCGCAGATCCAGCAGGTGGTCATGAACCTGGTCACCAACGCATCCGATGCCATCGGAGATCAGGAGGGGATCATCCACATTTCTACCTCCACGGAGAATCTCAGTGACCGTGAACTCCAGTCGGCCTATCGGGGTGAGTCACTGAAGCCCGGTCCCTTCATCCTGCTGGAGGTGGCAGACACCGGCATGGGCATGCCCCCCGACGTGATGGCGCGGATCTTCGATCCATTCTTCACCACCAAAACGACCGGGCGCGGTCTGGGTCTTTCCGCCATGCTGGGCATCCTCCGGGGCCATGGGGCTGGACTGCGGATCGCCAGCACCATGGGGTGCGGCAGCGCTTTCCGCATCTGCTTCCCAGCCTCCGACCAGGAGGCCTTCGAGCTAGAACCCGTCACCGAAGCGGCCGCTTCGGGCCCGCTTATTGGAAGGGTCCTGCTGGTGGACGATGAGGACCTCGTCCTCCAGATCATTGGATCCGCCCTCCAGGCCCTCGGGCTGGAAGTCCTGACGGCAAGGGATGGATTGGAGGCTTTGGAACGGTTCAGGCAGGCCCAGCCGCGACCCGACCTGGTGCTCATGGATCTCACCATGCCCCGCATGGATGGGCGGGAGGCCTTCCAAGCCATGCACGCCCTTGATCCATCCGTCCCCATCGTGCTGAGCAGTGGATACGCGGAACAGGACTCCGTCCAGACCCTGTCCGGACAGATCCCGACAGGGTTCATTCAGAAGCCCTATCAGATCAAGGAACTCCGCCAACTGCTCCAGCGAGTGCTGGGCAGCTAGAGACAGCAACGGGCTACACTGGGGGCCTGGAGAGCCCTATGCAGTCTTCCAAACGAGCCCGGACGGCCATCTTCTTCACGGTCTTCGTCGACCTTCTGGGCTTCGGCATTGTCATCCCCATCCTGCCCCTCTATGCCGAGGCCATCGCCAACCATCCGAGCGCATGGATGGCGGGCGTGAACCACTTCCTCGGGCTCGGTGGCGCAGGTACCCAGCCCGGGGCCTTCTGGGCTGGCGTGGTCTTCCTCAGCTTCAGCCTCATGCAGTTCATCGCCTCGCCCATCCTGGGCCGGGTTTCGGATCTCATCGGCCGCAAGCCCGTGCTTTGGATCAGCCTCATCGGCTCGGCCGTCGGCTACCTGATGCTCGCCCTCACCAGCCGCTTCGAGTGGATGCTCGCCGCCCGGATTCTGGACGGGATCACCGGCGGCAACATCTCCGTGGCGCAGGCGGCCATGGCGGACAGCTCGGAACCAGAGGAACGCTCCAAGGCCATGGGCATGATCGGGGCCGCCTTCGGCCTGGGCTTCGTACTGGGCCCGGCCATGGCGGGCGTCCTCAGCGGCAGCAGCTTCGGCCACCACCTGCTGGCGACCCGGGGCTGGCACCTGCCCTTTTTCGTGGCAGCCGGTCTATCGCTACTGGCCTCGATGATGGTCCTGTTCTGGCTGCCCGAGACCCTCACGGACGAGGTGAGGGCCAGGGCCCGTTCCCACGAAAGCCGGGGCCACGCGGTGGTCAGGGCCATGAAGCGCGCCGGCATGCCCCAGATCCTGGGCGTGTCCCTGCTCTCCATGGCCGGCTTCGCCATGATGGAGGGAACTTTTGCCCTGCTGGTTCAGGAGCGCTTCGGTTTCCACCAGCGCGAAGTAGGATTCCTTTTCGCGGGCATCGGGGTGCTGCTGGTGATCTACCAGGGAGGTCTGGTACGCGTGGTCGCCAAGCGCATACCTGAGCGCCTGGCCCTCATCACCGGCCTCGTGCTCATGGCCTTGGCACTGCCCCTGATGCCGAAGGCAACTTGGATGTGGCCCTTCCTCCTCCTCCTGATCCCGCTCTCCTGGGGCAGCGGCATGGGCAGCACCGCCGGCACGGCCCTGGCTAGCCAGCTGACACCGCCCGAGGAACAGGGTGGCCTCTTCGGCGTGATCAACGCCATGACAGGCGTGGGACGCATCATCGGCCCTGCGGTGGGAACCTTCGCCTTGGCCCGATGGGGCGGCCAGACCACCTACAACATCGCCGGTCTGACCCTGGGCCTGGCCCTGGTGCTGGCCCTGACGATCTCCCCGAAAGCGGTTCGATGATCTGTCTCGATGGATGTTCCCTCACGGCACCTCTGCTCGTGCGCATTGCCCGTGGGGAAGGGGTCACCCTGGACGAGGGCGCCCTGGCCCTCGTGGCCGAGAACCGGGCCGTGGTGGACCGCATCGTGACCGAAGGCCGCACGGTCTATGGCATCAACACCGGATTCGGCCAGTTTGCCACCATCGTCATCCCCCCGGACCAGCTCCAACTGCTCCAGCTCAATCTCATCCGCAGCCATTCCGCCGGAGTGGGCGACCCCCTGCCGAAGGACCAGACGCGGGCCCTCATGGCCGCCCGCATCAACTGTCTCCTGAAGGCGCACAGCGGCATCCGGCCCGAACCCATCCAGCTGCTGGCGGATTGCCTGAACCAGGACGTATTGCCCGTGGTGCCGTGCCAGGGCAGCGTGGGCGCCAGCGGGGATCTTGCGCCCCTGGCCCACATGGCACTGTTGCTCGTGGGCGAAGGACTCGCCTGGTCGTGCGACGAGCCCATCCCGGGCAGCCAGGCGCTGGCGGAAGCCGGCCTTTCGCCGGTGACCCTTCAGGCCAAAGAGGGTCTGGCCCTCATCAACGGCACCCAGCTCATCACCGCCCTCGGCAACCTGGCCCTAGAGAAGTTCGACCGGCTGGCGAACCTGGCGGACGAGATCGCCGGACTCAGCCTGGAGGCCCTGCGCGGCACCCGCACGGCCTTCGATCCACGCATCCACGCCGCCAGGCCCCATCCCGGCCAGATCCTCGTCGCGGACCACATGCGCCGGCTCCTCGGCCCATCCAGCGCCATCTCCGACAGTCACCGCGACTGCCACCGGGTCCAGGACGCCTATAGCCTGCGCTGCATCCCCCAGGTGCACGGGGTGACCCGGGACGCCCTCCACTTCGCCGGCGCGATCCTGGAGCGAGAACTCAACAGCGCCACGGATAATCCGATGATCTTCACAGGCACTCAGGAGTCCCGTTCCGGTGGCAACTTCCACGGCCAGTACCCCGCCTTTGCCTGCGATGTGCTCGCCATCGCGGCGGCCGACCTGGCCAGCATCTCCGAGCGGCGGCAGGAGCGCCTGGTGAATCCAGCCTACTCGGATCTGCCGGCCTTCCTCACCCAGAACGGCGGCCTCGAATCCGGCTTCATGATGGCCCACGTCACCTCGGCGGCCCTAGTCAGCGAGATGAAGGGCCTAGCCCATCCTGCCTGCGTGGACAGCATCCCCACCAGCGCGGGCAAGGAAGATCACGTGAGCATGGGCCCCATCGCGGCGCGCAAGCTCCTCCGCGCCGTGGATGCCCTGGAACAGGTGCTGGCCATCGAGGCCCGCATGGCCCTCGAAGGCCTCCGCATCATCGGGCTGGCCCCTGCCGTCGGGCTCCAACCGCTGATGAATCGCCTTTCAGAGGCTTGCGCGCCGTGGGTCGACCGCGCCATGTTTGAGGAGATCCACGCCACTCTTCAAGCCCTCCGTGCCCATGAAGAAGCCCTTCCATGACCCAACCCACCCCCTGGCGGACCACCTGCGAACAGGCGCTGCGGCGCTTCTCGGACGCGGATGCGATCCGGTTCTGGGGTATCGGCCATGAGGTGGACGGCACCTACCAGCCCATCTTCAACTACCGCTTCGAGCATACCTATGCCGCCGTGCTGCTGGCCCGTTGGCTGGCGCCCGCGACCGGGGCGGATCTGGAGGTGCTGGAGTGCGCCGCCTGGCTGCATGACGTGGCCAAGCGCCTGAAGGATCCCCATACGAAGGACATGCACGCCCTGGAGGCCTCCGCCCAGGTGGAAGAGATTCTTGCCGGCACGGACTTCCCGCCGGTCAAGATCCCCGCGGTCCGTCACGCCATCGAACACCACGTGGGTCTGAAACTCGCCAAGAGGCTTGAACCCCTCGAGACGGCCTGCCTCTGGGACTGCGACAAGCTCAGCAAGATCGGCGCGGCCAGCCTCATCCACTTCAGTTGCATCAGCGGCGCCTTTCAGCCCATCACCACTGGGGATATCCTCCACCGGGGTGAGGCCTGGCTGGATCTGGCCCGCAGCATCACCGCCTGCTTCAACACTGAACCGGCCCGGGAGGAAGGCCGGCGACGGCTCGCCTTCATCGAAGCCCACTATGCCCAGCTGCGCCGGGAATGGTCGGATCCCATGGAAGTGACCCCGCCATGACCGACTTCCTGCCGCTGGCCCAGAGCCTGACTGTGGCCCTCAAAGCGCTGCAGATGTACACCGGTGCGCACCCGCGCAGCCAGGAATCCGCTGCGGCGGCCCATGCGAAACTCGATCGCTGGCTGGCGGAACAGGAGCGCCTCCAGTTCGTCATATCGGGACCCAAGGCTTTCGTGGACGGCCAGGTGCAGGATCCGAAGAATCCGCACATGACGTCTCTGGTACGACTCATCTCCGAACGCGGAATCGGCGGGTTCATCTTCGAGCGGGGAGTGACCGTTGAGGAACTCCTGGCGTTCCTCCATGGCTTCACCCTCAAGCCCGCGAGATTGGAGGAGCAGGGTGGCTTCGAGGCCCTGCTCAAGGCCTCGGGCGTGACCCACATCAGGGTCTCGCAAACGCGGTACCAGGAAGTCCTCGAAGGGGAGGAGACCGGAGGCGGGGACAAGGCCCCTGCCTTTTCTCCGGCTCCCCCTGCCCCGGCACCGGCTGCGAAGAACCCCGTCAAATCCATGCAGGAAGCCCTGATGGCTGCCATCGCCCAGGGATCCTCCCCCCGAATCACCGGGGGCTCCTCCATCGGAAGCAGTGGCATCGCGGCCGGAGCCTCCATCAGCGGGTCCAGCGGAGGTTACGAGGGTGGATCCCCGGGAGGCATGTTCGAGGATGGTGGCCTCGAGGAGTCCGGTCTCGGCCCCTCGGATCTCAGCGGTCTCGGCAGCCTGGCCGAGGAACTCGGGATCGGAGAGGGCATGCCGACCTCAGGCCAGCTCGGCACCCTCCGTGAGGCGCTGATGGGCCTCGCGCCCGAAGCCCAGCTGGGTCTTCTCGCCAGCCTCGACACCCTTCCGGCAGACCCGTCTGGACTGGCCCTGGGCATGAAGGCCCTGGCAGGCGAGATCCTGGCCGTTGCCACCAGCGCACTCCTGGCCCGGGGGGCTACCTGGTCCCAGCTGAGGGGCCCGATCCAGGACCTCCTCCGCCCCCTGCCGGACCGGGACCTCATGCTGCGCGCCCTGTCGGCGCACCTGCATGTGACGGGTCAGGACGCCTCCCAGGTCGCCGCTATCATGCGCCATCTGGAATGGGAAGAGCTGAGCCTGGAAGCCAAGCTGCTCAAGGTCCTTGAAGGGGGCCACCTGTTCGAGCTGAGCCTGGAGCAGCGCTTGGCCTTCCTGCGCGAACTGTTGGACCTCCGGCGTTTCGATGAATTCATCAAGATTCAGGAAGTCCTCCTCGACACCCTCCGCGGGGATCTGTCCGACCTGCGTCTCAGGGCCATCCAGACCCTGGCAGGGCTCTCCCGGTGGGCCCAGGATCCCGGCTTGCCGCCCGGCAGCGAGGGCCCCTTGTCCGAGGCGCTCCGGGCCCACTTCGCGTGGGAGCCGGATCCCCCGATCCACCGCTGGACCACTGAAGCCCTGGAAACGATCCTGGCGGCCATGATCCACCGGGGAGAATTCGGATCGGTGATTGCGGACCTGCAGGAACTCGAGAACCTCTGCACCTTCCTGGAAGAGCAGCAGCCCTGGCGCACCGATGCGCTGGCCCGCCTCAACTCAGCCCTCCAGCGGCCGCAGTTCCTCGATCTGGCCATCACCCAGATCTTCGCCATGAAACGGGACCAGATGATCCAGGAGGTGCATCCCTACCTGGAGTTATTGGGGGATCCCATGATCAGGAGGCTGGTGGACCGCCTCGGAGAGGAGACGGATCGCACCCGGCGCGGACGTCTGGTCGAGGTGGTCCGGAGCGTGGGGTCCATCTCGGTGCCCGCCCTCATCGACGCCCTGGCCTCGCCGGCCTGGTTCCTGGTGCGGAACGCCCTGACCCTTCTGTCCGACATTGGAGACACCGGCTGCATCCCGTCCATCCTACCCTTGCTTCGCCACCCAGAGCCCCGGGTTCGCCGCACGGCCGTACGCGCGCTCTGGAAGCTGGGCGGACTTGTGGCCGAGCCCCACCTGCTGGCCCAGATGAAGGAAACGGACGCGGAGACCCTGCAGGAGATCCTCTTCGCCCTCGGACAGCTGCGCTCCGAGGGCAGCCTGCCCCAGATCACCGCCCTGGCCCAGGATAAGCGGGTGCTGGAGCGGCTCCGGATCCAGGCCCTGGATACCCTCGGACACATCGCTTCCGCCAAAGCCATGCCCGTCCTCCTCGAATGCATGCGGCGGAAGGGGTTCTTCAACGCCGGGGAACCACCCGCCATCCGCATGGCGGCGGCCAAGGCACTGGCGGCCCTCGGAACACCCGAAGCCACTGCCGCGCTCCAGAGGGCGGCGGATGCCGAACCGAAGGGCGAGGAGCGCGAGACCCTGCGCCGCCTCCTGGAGAGGTCGGAGGTGCCATGACCGAGGTGCAGGCCCACCCGGATCCGCGCCAGCTGCTGGAGGCCTTTGAAGCCTTCACGGCGGCCTCTGAACACCTCCAGACACGCTACGAAGCCCTCCAGTCCCAGCTGGGCCAACTCCAGGGTGAACTCCAGACCGTGATCGAGGCCGTCCCCTTCGCGATCTGGGTCCTGGCCGAGGATGGTTCCTTACGGTTCACCAACCGACCTCAGGGACTCGAAGGCCGCTTCCTGCAGGATCCGGCACCTTGGGAAAACGGCAGCCCCGGCGGGCAGCGCCGGGTCCAGACCGCCGAGGGCCGGGAGCTGATCTTCGAAGAAGAGCGGCGCTCCGCGCCCCATGGCGGCACCATCGTCACCCTCCGGGATGTCACGGAGGCCGTGCTGCGAGCCCAGCAGGCCACCCGGGAGGACCGTCTGGCCGCCATGGGCCGCATGGCCGCGGAATTGGCCCACGAGATCCGAAACCCCCTGGGGAGCCTGGCCCTCTTCTCCGGCATGCTCGTGGAGGATCTCGCGGACCAGGCGGGTCCCCTTGAGCTCGCCCGCAAGATGCAGGAAGGGGTGGGCCGGCTGAACAACCTGGTGGGCAACACCCTCGCCTTCAGCCGGGATCTCCATCCCAAGACCGATACCATCCCATTGCGGGACTTCTGGGAAGAAGTGCTCAGGGGAATGACTTTGACGGAATCCGTTCCCTGGAAGAACCAAATCCCCGCAAAGGCCACCTGGCAGGGCGATCCCAACCTGCTGCGCCAGGTCGCCCAGAACCTGCTTCAGAACGCCATCCGCGCCCTGGAGAATACGGAAAAGCCTCGCATCGTCCTGGCGGCCGTCGAAGAAAAAATGGATGGGCAACTCTGTTGGCACGTCACCTTATCCGACAATGGCTGTGGCATTCCTGCCGAAACGCTATCGAAGGTATTCGATCCCTTCTTCAGCACCTTCGGAGGAGGCACGGGCCTGGGGCTCGCCGTCTGCCACCGGATCATCGTGGCCCATGGCGGCCTGCTTTTCATCGAAAGCCAGTCGGGTCGTGGAACTACCGTCCACCTGAGGCTACCGGCCGCCTAAGAGCTCATAACAAAACCCCACGCCGCCGCGCGAGGGTCGCCGGGCGAGCGAGGCGAGGAACGCGAGTCAAAGCGTAGCGGGTACTACGCGCGACGAGCGTAACGCTGCATCGCGACGCCCGCCGGCCCTCGCCCAGAGGGATGAAACCAGGCGGGCGCCCCGCGGCGTCAGGTCCCTTGAACAACGAACCACGTTGCCCTGCGGGCCCTTCCTTGCGGTGCATCCCGCCTGGCTTCATCGCGGCCTCGTCGGGTTTTGATATGAGCTCTAAGTCGCGTGACCCCATTCATGGAACATGCGAAACTCGAGCCCTTCATGGAGCGGCCATGTCCTTTCTTCACCTTCACCCCGGAAAACAGGCGCCTGAGATTGTCAACGCCATCATCGAAATCCCAACGGGATCTCGCATCAAGTACGAAATCGACCACCACACCGGTCTGGTCCATGTCGACCGGGTGTTGTTTTCGCCGTTCCACTACCCCGCCGAGTACGGCTTCATTCCCGGCACCCTGGCCGAGGACGGCGATCCGGCGGACATCCTCGTGCTCATCAACGGTTCGACCTACCCCGGCGTGGTGATCCGCGCGCGACCCATCGCCCTGCTTCGGATGACGGACGACAACGGACCTGATGCCAAGATCCTCGCCGTGGCCACGGACGATCCTACCTATGCCCACGTGACCTCCCGAAGCGACCTTCCCCCGCACTTTCTGCTCGAAGTGGAACACTTCTTCCTCACCTACAAGGACCTGGAGCGCAAGACGGTCTCCAGCGATGGCTGGGGGGGCAAGGACGAGGCCCATGCCTTCGTCCGGGCCTCCATTGGGGCCTACGCCAAGCAATCGAAGAAAAAGAAATAGGCGTGGTGGTGGCACAGGAGGCTGCCCCTGGGCTCGTCTGCTTCGACCTGGATGGGACCCTCGTGGATCCCCTGCCTGGCGTCCAGCACTGCCTGGCGAAGACCTGCGAGGCGTTCGGCCTGGCCATGCCGGAGGAGACCACCATCCGCGACTGGATCGGCTTCGGCATGCGCGAGTCTCTGGCCACTTTGAAGGGCCTTGAGGATTCAGCCCGTCTCGACGCGGCGATCGATTTCTATTGGGAACGCTACCGCGAGGAGGGCGTCTTCGAGCATGAGTTGTACCCCGGCATCTTCCACCTCCTTCACCGGTTGAAGCGTCAGGGCCACCGCATCTATATCGTGTCCGCCAAACCCGGCCTCTTTGCCCGTCGTATCGCCTACCAGTTCGACCTGAACCTCATCTTCGACGACATCTTCGGAAGCACGCTCAAGGGTCGCTGGCAGCCCAAAACCGAGGTGCTGGCCGGCCTGGCGCAGCAGGGCACCATTTGGCCCGGCGGCGTGTTCATCGGCGACCGGGGCGTGGACATGGCCGCCGCACGGGACCACGACCTGGAACCGGTGGGGGTGACCTGGGGTTACGGCAGCCGGGAGGAACTGACCGCCGCCGGCGCGAAGCACCTTTTCGATTCGGTGCCCGAACTCGATGACTGGCTCAGGATCCGTTTCCCACAGCCGGAACGGTTTGACGCCTTCAACCGTTCGGAGTAGACCAGCGGGTGCCTGCGGGGACCCTGGGATGGAAGATGTCAGGCGGCAGGGTAACGGGTGCCTTCGGATCCAGCAGTTCCAGTTTCTGCCTCGCCCCGGTGGGATCCGTCCACTCCAGAGTATGCAGCAGGCCCTTTCGGCCGGTGGCCTTCAAATCCGGCAGCCCCGCCTCCCTGGGACTGAGTTTCACCGTCTCCCCTCCGAAGACATCGATCCGATACAAGCGCTCAAGACGGGCTGGATCGAGCAGAATGCCCAGCAGGGGGAAATCGCGCACGGCCCGAGCCAGTTCCATCCGCTGGGCCGTGCGGGTATCCGGGTCGTACTGGACCAGCGTCCGTCCATCACAGGTGACGGTCAGTCCTCCTTCGTACGTCACCTTCAGGTGCCCACCCCTGGCCAAAGCCAGATGGCCTTGTCTGGACAGCTTCCCGAACACCAGGCTGTCGCTTTCCTGGCGGAATCGGCTTTCCATGGCGGGCATCCTGGTGAAGGCAGTCCACCACCCGGGCATCGCGGCGAAGGCAGGAACAGCGGCGGCCCAGAACAGGAGGGAGAGGCGCACCTCAGCTCCGCTTCAACTCGACGCTGAGCTTGGACATGCTGCCCTTTCCGGGCAGGGAATGGTGAACCGTCCCCTCCGCGACAACCTGACCCTGGCTCCGCAGCTGGACCACCACCTCGATCTCATGACCATCCACGTCAGGAGGCACATCCATGCGCAGCACGGCCGGCAGGCCGGAACGCCCCGCCTGAGTCAATTCCCCCATCAACGAATTGATGGAAACTCGGTGGTCGACGGCCTTAGGTTTGGTAGTGAGCCGCTTGGTGTCCATCTTCAGCGAGGCCAGGGCCGCCAGAGGATCCGCCCTGGGCGTCCGCTTCGATGGACGAGGAACCTGTTCAACTGCTGCAGCAGTGGGGACCGATTCTGTATCCGAGACAGGCACAGGCACCGGTGAGGCTATAGGGGGCTCACCTTCCAGTTCAGCCTCTCGCTTTAAAATAGCCTCGAGGGGGACCTGGGCAGGCTCTGCCTGGATTTCCGCAACCGGTTCTGGGACTCCCCTGGATGGGGCGAGCCGGGGTTCCGCCGCGGGGTCTGTCATCAATGGTGGGACAGCTTCGGCCGAGGCTTTAATGGGTTCAACCTCAAAGGCTCGGTCAAATCCACTCATCGCCGATACCACCAGGTCCACGGTCTCCGGTTCCGCGGGTGGAAGCACGGGTTCGCTCTCCAGCAACACGGCAATATCGTCTTCCACGGCCTCGGGGGGCTCGGGAAGCACCGGGGCTTCGATGAAGAGCCCGGAATCATCGTCGTCATCGGTGATGGGCGTGGATCCCACCGTCAGGTCCGGGGCGGTCGTCCCCTCCATGTCCAGGAGGTCCGTGACGGAGGGGAGGTCGGACAGGGTGAGGGCTTCGACTTCCGGCGGGGGTGGCTTCGGCAGGGGAGGAGGCTCCGGCACAGGGGCGGCCACCCCGTGGGTCTCACCCAGCACATGGATCTTGATGTGGGAAAGGGCCAGCTTGGTGATGCCCCGCAGGGTCTCGAACACGCCTGACCCATCCGAGGCGACGGATTGGAAACTGGGGGTACCTTTCGGATTGAAGGCCGCCTCCAGCACGTCCACGGGCACCACGTTCCGGAGATCCCGCTTGTTCCACTGGAAGACCGTGGGGATGTCATCCAGGTTCAGCCCCAGTTCACGAAGGTTCTCCTCGAGGTTCTGGTAGCTCTCCTTGCAGGCATCCAGCATGGGCGTCTGGCTGTCCACCACGAAGACGATTCCGTCCACACCCTTGAGGACGAGCTTGCGGGTGCTGTTGTAGAACACCTGGCCTGGCACGGTATAGAGCTGGAGCTTGGTCTTGAAACCGCTGACCATGCCCACGTCCATGGGCAGCAGATCAAAGAAGAGAGTGCGATCCGTCTCCGTGTTGAGGCTGACCATCTCGCCCCGGGCCTTCTGGCTCGTCTTGCCATAGATGGTGTTGAGATTGCTGGTTTTCCCGCACAGGCCAGGCCCGTAGTAGACGATTTTCACCGTCATCTGCCGTGTGGCGTGATTGAAGAACACCATTCCCAAACCTCGTGTCAATTCACGAAGTCTAGCCCGGAAACCGCCCCGGGCTCAATGCAAATGCCGATGTTTCCTAGGACATCCCCTTCAGGAGGGCGAGCACCTGCTGGGTGTGATCCTTTGGGACAACCTCGGTAATCACCTTGCGCACGATGCCCTGGCGGTCGATGAGGAAGGTGACCCGACTGGCGTACCCCAGGACCGGGATCTTCTTCACTCCGAAGGCCTCGATGATGCGATGGTCCGGATCCGCGAGGATGCTGAAGGGCAGGTGGTACTTCTCCGCGAAGGCCCGGTGGCTCTGGCTGGTGTCCGCGCTCACGCCGAGGATCACGGCGCCCGCCGCCTGGATGGCCGCGAAGCCATCCCGCAGGCTGCAGGCCTCGGCCGTACAGCCGGGCGTATCGTCCTTGGGATAGAAATAGAGCACGACCGCCGCCTTGCCTTGGAAATCCGACAGGCGCACCAGAGCGCCGTTCTGGTCCTGTGCCTCGAAGGCCGGAGCCTTCGTGCCTTCGGCCACTTCCGCCGCCGAAGCCAGCCCAAGCATCGCCATGATTCCCATTCCGACCCTCCATCTCCGATCCATGTCAGCCTCCGGGAGGGGGATTGTGGCACCATCCAAGGGTCTCTAGGAGGCGAAAACTTGGACAAACCGGTTCGCATCGCCATCATCCCCGGCGACGGGGTGGGCGGTGAGGTCATGGCCGAAGCCCTTCCCTGCCTGGATTGGGCAAGAGCCGGGGGCCGTGACATCCAGACCCTAAGCCTCCCCTACGGAGCCGGTCACTATCTGGCCACCGGGGAAACCCTTCCCGAGGCCGCCTTTGCCGATCTCCGGGATGGTTGTGACGCCATTCTTTTCGGCGCCGTGGGGGACCCTCGCATCCCAGATGGCCGTCACGCAGAGGAGATCCTACTCCAGCTGCGGCAGGGTCTGGAACTGACCGTGAACTTTAGGCCCTGCCACTCCCCACTGCCTGGTCACGCCCCAGATCTCGACATCGAGGTGTTTCGCGAAAACACAGAAGGCCCCTATTGCCTTCAGGGCTCGACCGAGCCCGGAAGGGCCGTCGATCTCGCCATTCACACGGAACCCGCCGTCCGGCGTCTGCTGCTGGCCGCCTTCAAACGCGCCGCGACCCGGAAGCGCCCTCTCACTCTGGCTCACAAGGCGAACGTGTTGAAACACGGGCATGGATTGTGGGTGCGCGTGTTCGAGGAACTGCGTCGAGATCACCCGGAAGTGGCCTCCCAAGGCATGCACGCGGACGCCCTGCTCTGCGCCCTAGTGCAAAACCCGACGGCCTTTGGCGTGATCGCAGCCGACAACTACCTGGGCGATCTCATCAGCGACCTGTGCGCAGCCTATATCGGCGGCATGGGGGTGGCGCCTTCCATCAGCTGGGCGCCCCATCGGCCCTTCCGATGCTCGGCGCTGGCTGAGCCTGTCCATGGCTCCGCGCCGGATATTGCCGGGAAGGGCTGGGCCAATCCCGTAGGCATGATTCTCAGTACTGCCTTGCTCTTCCGCTATCTGGGCTGGGAAGTCGAGGCCATCGCACTGGAAGGCGCCGTATCTGCTGCTCTGGAGTCGGGGGCGAAGACTCGTGACCTGGAAGGCACCCTAAGCACCGCTGCCATGGGCAAGGCCATTCGAGACCGATTGCTCTAACCGACATCCAGCCGCCCATGGGAAAGACCTTTAATAAGCGGAGGTATGCGGAGGAGCGGAGGAAAGCGGAGAACAAAAAGGCCCTTTCTCCGCTTTCCTCGGCAACTCAGCTATCCTCCGCTTACATCAGAATTTCACTTAATGTGGCACCCAAGCTGACCTTCAGCAGCTGCGCATGACCCCGACCAGGAGGCCCTGGATGTCGATGCGCTGGGGGGCGTAACAGCGGGGCTGAAGCTCGGAGTTATGGGGGATGAGCCACACCCCCTTCGCATCCCGCCGGAATTCCTTGAGCGTGACCTCCTCCCGATCGATAAGGGCCACCACACGATCGCCATTCCGGTACTCGCCCTTGCGCTGCAGCACGACCAGGTCCCCGTCGAGAATGGCGTCATCGATCATCGAATCGCCGCGGACCCGCAGCACGAACAGCTCGTCCCGCTGCCGGTGGATGCTGTTGGGCACCTCGATGGGCAGGGCCCGGCTTTCAGGCAGGATCGGTGAACCCGCGGCCACGTCCCCGCAAAAGGGGAAGATGCGCACGATGGGTGTCACTTCCGCGCGGGAATCACTCCTGCCAGGCCGGGAAGGTGTGGTTTCGTCATCGGCACTGGTCGCCACGACCAGGTTGTTGCCCTTCCCGTGGCTGCGGACCAGGAACCCCTTGTCCATGAGGTGCTGGACATGTTTGTGGATGGTGGACACGGCGCTGGATCCCACGCCCTTGGCAATTTCGGCCAAGGTGGGGCTGCGCCCCTCGCTCTGCACGAAGGCGCGAATGAACTTCAGCACGGCCTGCTGGCGTTTGGTGAGATCGCTGGTTTTCATGTGCTTCAAGGTAAGAGCCGAGGTCCAAGTCGTCAATCCCTTTTTTTTCGCTTAATTTCAGACACCCCAGTGAATCCTCATACAGACCCGTGATAGAACCTATCCGCCACATCTGGCATACTGATAGACGGCCTTGAGGGTCAAGTATTTACGCCCTATTCGTCTTCTTTATGCCCTCTTCGGCACCCGCCTCCCGATACGAAAGGAGTACCCATGACTGCCAGTCTTGCCGCCCCTGCCCCCGCCGTAGGAGCGAAAACCAGGATCAATGATTTTTCCATTCAGGTGGCCACGGTCAACGGATCGGGTTCGCAAACGGCGAATACGGTGCTTCTGCGTGCCATTTTTCAAATGGGCGTTCTCGTCAGCGGCAAGAACCTCTTCCCCTCGAACATCGCGGGCCTTCCCACCTGGTTCACCATCCGCGCCAGTGCCAAGGGCTACGTGGCCCGCAAAGCCAGCAACGAAATGCTGATCCTGATGAATCCCGAGACGGCCAAGGAGGACATCGCGAAAGCCGACGAAGGTGCCCTGGTGATCTATGACGAGCCCCTGCAGCTGGACAAGCTGCGCCATGACCTCGCCCACTTCCCCGTTCCCTTCCAGAAGCTCGTGACGGCCTCCTGTCCCGAGCCCAAGCTCCACAAGCTGGTCAAGAACATGATCTACGTGGGCGTGGCTTCCCGCCTGCTCGGCGTCGACATGGAGGAGGTCAAGAAAGCCATCGCCAAGCAGCTGAAAGGTAAAACCAAGGCCATCGAGATGAACCAGAATGCCGCCGCGGCAGGCTATGACTGGGCTATGGAAAACCTGCCCGACCAGGACCACGTCAGGGTCGTACGGGACAACAAGACCCAGGGGCTGATCATCGTGGATGGCAATGAGGCCAGCGCCCTGGGCGCCCTCTTTGCCGGCGTCACCGTGGTGGGCTGGTACCCCATCACACCGGCCTCCAGCCTGGTTGAGACCTTTATCGAGTACGCCGAGGAGTACCGCAAAGATCCGAAGACTGGCAAGTCCACCGTCGCCATCGTCCAGATGGAAGACGAGCTTGCCTCCGCCGGGGTGGTGCTCTCCGCCGGGTGGGCTGGCGCCCGTTCCATGACTTCCACCGCAGGGCCGGGCATTTCGCTGATGAGCGAGTTCATTGGCCTGGGCTACTACGTGGAAGCTCCTGGCGTGTTCTTCAATGTGGGCCGCACGGGCCCCAGCACCGGCCTGCCCACTCGCACTCAGCAATCGGATGTGGAGCTCTGTGCCAAGGCCAGCCACGGCGATACCCAGCACATCAACCTTTTCCCGGGAAACATGGAAGAATGCTTCCAGTTCGCCTACGATGCCTTCGACTTGGCCGAGTGGTTCCAGACGCCCATCTTCGTCGTCACCGACCTGGACCTCGGCATGCAGAACTGGTCCTCCAAACCCTTCACCTATCCCGCCAAGCCCTACAATCGGGGCAAGGTCCTCAACGAGCAGCAGCTGGCCGAGGCCAAGGACTGGGGCCGCTACCAGGACGTGGACGGCGATGGCATCTGCTATCGCTCCCTGCCCGGCACCCCGGGCGGCAAGGGCTCCTATTTCACCCGCGGCTCGGGCCACAATGCCTACGCGCAGTACTCCGAAAAGCCCGAGGACTACGTCGAGGTGGTGGATCGCCTCAAACGGAAATACGAGACCGCCAAGACCCATGTGCCCAAGCCCGTGTTCCGCAACCTGGGGTCCGACAAGGGCGTCCTCGCCTTCGGGTCCAGCGATCCCGCAGTCATCGAAGCCCAGGACATCCTTGCAGAAGGCGGACTCAAAACCGACTATCTGCGCCTGCGCGCCCTGCCCTTCACCGCCGAGGTGGACGCCTACGTGAGCGAGAAGAAAGTGGTCTACGTGGTCGAACAGAACCGCGATGGCCAGCTGGCCAATCTCTTCCGCGAGGCCTATCCAGCGTTTGCCACCAAGTTCAAGAGTGTTCTCCACTACGACGGCCTCGCCATCGACGCCAAGTGCATCGTCGATCAGATCACCGCCTTCGAGCAGAAGTAAGAGGAGCCGCCGACCATGACCACCGCCACTGCTACCGCTCCCACCAACAAGCTCGGCTTCACCAAGCAGGACTACGTGGGCTCCAAGTCCACCCTGTGCGCCGGCTGCGGCCATGACGCCATCACGGCGCAGATCATCAGCGCCGCCTTCGAGTCAAACATCGAAGGCCACCGCGTCACCAAGTACTCCGGTATCGGGTGCTCCTCCAAGACTCCCGCCTATTTCATCAACCAGGGTTGGGGGTTCAACAGCGTGCACGGACGCATGCCCTCCATCGCCACCGGGGCCTCCCTCGCCAACCGGACCCTCATCAACATCGGGGTCTCCGGGGACGGCGACTCCATGTCCATCGGCATGGGCCAGTTCGTCCACGCGGTTCGGCGCAACATTCCGATGATCTACCTCATCGAGGACAACGGGGTCTACGGCCTCACCAAGGGCCAGTTCTCCGCCACCGCCGACAAGGGCTCCCACCTGAAATCCGGTGCCGTGAACGACTTCCCACCCATTGACCCCTGCACCTTGGCCATCGAGTTGGGCTGCGGCTTCGTGGCCCGCAGCTTTTCCGGCAATCCCAAGCAGCTGAACGCCCTCCTCAAGGCGGCCTTTGCCTATGAAGGCACCGTCGTGCTCGACATCATCAGCCCCTGCGTCACCTTCAATAACCACGATTCCTCGACCCGCTCCTACAAGCACGTCAAGGACCATGACTTCCCTCTGCACGACCTGGGTTTCATCCAATACTCCGAGATCGAGGAGGTCGAAATCCCTGCCGGTCATACGGAGATCGTGACCTTCCCCGATGGTTCGAAGGTGGCCATCAAGGCCGCTCATGAAGACTACGATCCCACTGACCGCTTCGGTGCCATGAAGGCCATCCATGAGTCCATGGCCAAGGGCGAGTTCCTCACGGGACTGCTCTACATCAACCCCACGCAGCCCCCCCTGCCCCAGGTGCTGAACCTCGTGGACGAGCCCCTGGCCACTCTGGACGAGGCCCTGCTCAAGCCCAGCCCTGCCGTTCTCGACGACATCATGCAAAGTCTCATGTAGGTTGTCATTCCTGCGCAAAGGGCCGCCCGGATGGGCGGCCCTTTGCGCTAGGCTCCGCCATTGACGCAAACCACCAGCCCGCTAGACTGGATGTTCGTGGGCCTGTAGCTCAGCTGGGAGAGCGCTGCGTTCGCAATGCAGAGGTCGTCAGTTCGATCCTGATCAGGTCCACCAAAAGTCCTTAGAGAAATCTAGGGACTGCTTGTTTTTTATCGATCAGTGGATTCTCAAAAATGGCTCCGTCAGCAACAGGACAGCAACGGTGGTGTGTATTTGAAGTAATACAAATATGTTATATTATTTTTAATTGGTAATACTCAATTTACACTCGCTTTGAATGCGAGCTTTTCATCACTTTCAATGCAGAGCTATGGGACCTAGCCTTCGGCTGGTAGATCTGTCACAGGCCATGCTCTGCCGCCCTAGCAGCTTTGTTAGACCTATTGATCTCCCTTGATTTGGGGGGGTTTTGTACCCATGCGATCCAGCGGACTGGCTACACCGTGCCCTCCTCGGTTGAGCACGTGCGTATAAATCATCGTAGTCTCCACATCCTTGTGGCCGAGCAACTCCTGGATGGTGCGGATGTCATAGCCACTGCTTAGCAGGTGCGTCGCAAAGGAGTGGCGCAGGACATGGGGTGACACAGGCTTGGCAATATCAGCCCGGGACGCGGCCTCTCGAATGGCCCATTGAACGCTCTCTGGGTAGATGAAGTGACGACGAATCGTCCCTCCATCGGGATCGGGCGAGCGTAGGCGCGAAGGGAAAACCCATTGCCAATGCCATTTCTTGCCAAGGCCCCGGGATTTCACCCCTAAGGCATTCGGAGTCCAGACCTCCCCGAACCCTTCCTCAAGGTCTTGTGTATGAAGCGCACGTACCTTGAGCAGATGATCCTGAAGGGGCCCTACCAAGGATTCTGGAAGCATGGTCACGCGGTCCTTCGAGCCCTTGCCTTCTCTGACGATGATCTCTCTGCGTTCGAAGTCGATGTCCTTGACTCGCAGCCGGAGGCCCTCCTTCAGCCGCATGCCAGTTCCGTAGAGGAGCCGGGCGAAGAGGCCCATGGTGCCGGTCATCTGATCCAGTAGCCTGGCAACCTCTGTGGGGGAAAGGACCACGGGCAGGCGGGGGGTCTTCTTGGCCTGCACCACGTGATCGAGCCATGGCAGTTCCGTCCCAAGGACCACCTTGTAGAGGAAGAGCAGTGCGGCTTTGGCCTGATTCTGAGTGGAGGGCGCAACTTTGGCCTTCGTGGCCAAGTGGGATAGGTAGGCTTCAACCTCAGTGGCGCCCATTTCACGCGGATGCCTCTTGCCATGGAAGAGGATGTAGCCTCGTATCCACTTTGTGTAGACCGCGTCCGTGGCAGGACTCAGGTGGCGAACACGGATGGCTGCGTGAACTTGTTCAAGCAGACGGGGAGGGGAGGTGGGACCTGAATCCATAAAAGCCTCGAACGGAAAAGCTTCACCGGGGGTTCAGTAGGTCCAGGACCCCGGATACGCAAGGTTGGGGAGCCAAGAATGGTGAATATTTGGCGAATGTCAACAGACTCGGAGGTCATTAGATGTTAAACGTGGATCAAGTCGCTCCTGGCAGGGCTAAGAAATGGAGTTCACCCTTGAGGGGAAATTTTCGTAAGTCATGAAAGAATTAGGGGGCAAACCAAAGGACAGTAAATTTCCGCTGGATGGCCTCTAATCCGACAACCATTACGTTTGGATAATTAAAATCTCAAAAAGGATGAATCAACATGTCACCAGATACGTTGTCGCCATTACCTTGTTCTACGGCAATTACACAAACGTCTTTGTCGCAGAATCCATAGTTAGGCCTTGCCCACTGCATACCGCATGAGGTTCTATCAATGCGACACGCCCTAGTTTCCATCGTGGTCTTCTGCTTTTTCGCATGTTCGGCAATTTGTTGGGCTGCCCCAGTCAAAGATACTCTCCTTGAGCGCCTAGTTGGCAATTGGGTGCTTCGGGGTACGATCGCCGGAAAGCAAACTACACATGACGTTGTAACTGAGTGGTTCTTGGATCACCAGTATCTTCGTATCCATGAGACATCCCGCGAGAAGAACGACAAAGGGCAAGCCCAGTACGAAGCAGTTGTACTCATTGGCTGGGATGAAGCGGCCTCGGAATATCAATGTCTTTGGCTAGACTCCACGGGAGGAGGAGGCCTTACGGCTCAAGGAATCGCACAAGGCAAGCGAAGTGGCGATGCAATCCCCTTCCTTTTCCGAGAGCGAGACGGGAGCATCTCATTCAACAACACCTTTTCATATGACAAGGTCAACGATTCTTGGTCTTGGCAAATGGATAACGTGCAAAACGGGAAAGCCGTTCCTTTCGGTCGTGTAAAATTAACAAGACAATAGCCAGCACTCCTGTGCCCGTACAGCAAGGCCTAACCCTCCGCTCAACTCGGACCCCGCCCGCACTGTCTTCCGTTCATTCTCTTCTTCTCGCTTCCTCGGCTTCGTTCATCGCCTCGGTGCAGGCGGGGCCGGTTAGCTTCATTCGTTAGGCCGCCGTGAATTACTCCGTTGCAATCCTCATTTCGATTCCCGCCTGGCTCGCAATTGGGGCTTCGATTTGGGAATGGGACTGGTATTTCAATCTCCCTATGGCTGCCGAAAAGGTTGAGAAGGTTGGAAAGAAGAAGGCCCGGGTTTTTTACTTTTCCTGGGGCATTCTGATGTTGATTCTCGCAATCGGACTAGGACTGGTCTGGAACACAGGTCGCGCTCATCGAAATGTTGCAAACCAGTCGTCACACGCGGTCGGCCTAACCCTCCGCTCAACTCGGACCCCGCCCGCACTGTCTTCCGCTCTCTCTCAACTTCTCGCTATCTCGGCTCCGTTCAGCGCCTCGGCGCAGGCGGGGCCGGTTAGCTTCATTCGTTAGGCATCCCAACGATCGTCCTGTGCGAGGTTTATAATGTATTCATGCCTCGATCGTCTCTTTCGACACTTAGCCTGGGCTGATCAAGAGATCCT